>Ga0315535_1002112_pt1 | contig 12931 bp, 7 predicted proteins | sample SalMarSW160220MG_2_FD_203092 | JGI IMG/M metagenome (GOLD analysis project Ga0315535, IMG submission 203092) | Salt marsh sediment microbial communities from the Plum Island Ecosystem LTER, Massachusetts, United States - Salt Marsh Sediment SW1602-20 ...
GGATAGACCATCGGCAACTCGGCCGGCTTACCGCAAGCGTATTTCTTCAGGATCACATGCTGCGCCTCGACCTCGGCCTTGTCGCCCTTTGCGGGTGGCACCAACATGTCGATCACCTGCGGATCGCAGTCGTCGTCGCGGCCGCCGCCGAAGCGGTGCTCGCCACGACTTTCGTTGACCTTGCGGGTCAGCAGATCGGTCTTGGCCGGGTAGCCCTCGTTCGACTGCATGACGAGTTGGTAGCCCCAGCCGGGCGCCGGATCTCCGAGATCTTTCTTTGAGACCGTGGCGATGATCTTCTTGCCCGAGGCCTTGACCTTGACGGGCAGGACGATGTCGGCTTTGAGCGCCCGGGCCTTGGTGTTGATTTCGCTCTTGATGCGAGTATTGCCCTGGGGACTGATGATCACGACCTTCTCCCAGGCGGCATCAGGCGCGAACTTGACGTTCAGCCCGGGGACGCCCTCGACATGCCCGGAGCCGGCCTTGTGGTCCTTGTCGACAAACACAAACGCCATCTGCAGCGAAAACCCGTTGCCGCGCACCGGCCAGTCGCGCGAGTGCCAGGGATCTTCGATCTTGGCTCTCAGTTGCAGCTTGATCTGCAACTTGTCGCCCTTGTCCTTGATCTCGACCTTGGTAATGTCGAACGAGCCCGGCTTGTACTCGGACGCGCTGGGATAGACGTAGGTTCCCGGGCCGTCGTCGTCACCGGCAGGATCTTGCAGCACAACCCCGCCGGCCAAGGCAGACGAGGACATGCCGAGCAATCCCGCAAGAGCCAGCAGCAGCTTGAGTATTCTCATCGAGGTTCCTCCTTGGATCGATTCGGCGCCATTCTAAAGACGCCACCTCCAGCCTGTCAACAATGTATGGCACGTTTGTTGGTTGGAGCCCATGTGCTACAATACGCAAGGGCACGTCAAACCGGAGACGGCGATGACATCGTATTTGTATCACGCGAAGCGGCTGGCTTGCAGAAGACTGCTGTCGGCCGGTTCGCTGCTGGCTGTGCTTTTTCTCATGGTGGGTTGCTCCGCCTCGGGTTCGGGCCGGGACGCCGGTGTCGATGGGGCAACCGACGCGGGCCGGGACGCTGGGGCCGACGGCATGATCGATGACGGCCAGGATTCAGATGGCGACGGGGGAACGCCGACGGTTACCTGCGAGGTGCTGGTGGTCGGCGGCAGCCTTGGTGGCGTGGCGGCGGCCCATGAGGCGGCCAGCGCCGGGGCCGACACCTGCCTGGTGTCGCTCTTCGATTGGTTGGGCGGCCAGATCTCGAGTCAGGGCACCTCGGCGCTGGACGAGGGCTACAGCATGTTCTCGAAGCCGTACGCCGAGCTGCGCAGTTCCATCTGGAACTACTACGTCCGGACCCACGACATCGATCCCGCCTTTTCCTGGCAAGGAGACGAGCCTTACAATGCGCCGGGTATGTGTTGGGTCAGCCACCTGTGCTTCGAGCCGGCGGTTGGAGCGCAGCTGGTAAACCAACTGCTCCAGCCACTGGTGGTCGGTGTTGGACAAACCGGCCTGCATATCTTCCGAGGCTATCGACCGCTGACGGTTGAGCGCATCGCCGACACGGTCGTGGCGGTCGACTTCGAAAGTGAGGCCGGCCTGCGCCTGCGCTTCGAGGCCCAACAGATCATAGATGCCACAGAACTTGGCGACCTGTTGCCGTTGGCCGGGGCGGCTTATCGTGTCGGCGCCGAGGCCCGCGCCCAGACCGCCGAGCCGGACGCTCCAGAACAGGCAGCACCTGAATGTGTACAGCCCTTCACCTATACATTCGCGCTCGAGCTACGGCCCGAAGGCGAGGACAACCGTATTGCTGAACCGCCGGGATACGATTCGTCCTATTACTCGGTGGAGCAGGGCAATAACTGGGGTGTTTTCGATTCACGCAAGTGGCCCGGATTCGAGACCAACTACGGCTTCGCTTACTCTTTCTGGGACTACCGTCGCATCCTGTCAGCCGATACATTCCTTTCGGGCGTGGACCACGATGTGGCCATGATTAACTGGGGCGGCAATCCTCACGAGGACATACCCGGAGGAAACGACTTCAACCAGGCCTGCGGCTCCGACGGCTGCAACATCATCGACAAGCCGGCCGAGGTCGCAGAACGAATCCTGCAGCGGGCACGCGAGTATACCCTCGGCTTCGCCTACTACCTGCAGAACGACGTCCCGCGTGACGACGGCTCGGGGTTCGGTTACCCCAACCTATTACTGCGTACAGACATAATGGGAACCGTGGACGGTATTTCGAAGTTCCCCTACATCAGGGAGAGCCGCAGGCTAGAGGCGCTGAGCATGGTGCGCGAACAGGATGCAGCCTCGATGGTCCAGTCACCGCAGCCCCCATTTGGCCCGGGGCAGTACCGGGCTGTAACACGTTACCCGGACAGCATTGCCATTGCCCGCTATGGATTCGACCTGCATCACTGCGCCACGGGCCCGGTATTTCATCCCCAGTTGAAGATGGGCGCCGCCCAGGTCCCGCTGGGGGCCTTGATCCCGGTCGGGCTGGACGGATTACTGGCCGGGGACAAGAACATCGGCGTCACCCATATCGCCAACGGAGGTTACCGCCTGCACCCCACTGAGTGGAGTATTGGGCAGGCTGCCGGAGCCGCCGCCGCACTGGCCGTCGAGGCCGGAGTACAGCCACGCCAGATACGAGATGATGAGCGCCTGCTGCGCAAGCTTCAGCTTTTGCTGGTCGAAGGTCGAGCTGGGCCAATATACTGGTGGAACGATCCGGGCAGTGCCCTGGTTGCCGGAAAAGCAATTGCGCGAGACGATCCGGCCTGGGTGGCGGCTCAGATGGTGGCGGTGGCCGGCCTGCTGATCGGCGATGAAACTCCCGCATTCTATCCAGATGGAACGTTGACCCGCGGCCAGGCAGGGGCGATCATTCACCACGAGGCGGGGCTCGCGCTGGTCAGCGACTGCAACCCGACTTTCAACGATGTGCCTTGTGATCATCCATTCTATGGTGCCATCGAGGCCCTGGCACGCCTGGGTGTGACCGCCGGCTGCGGAGGCGGGCTGTACTGCGTGGATGACACGATTACACGCGGCCAGTTCATCACCTTTCTAGTCAAGACCGACTGCGTGGGTAACCCCAGCTGTCCTCCTGCTCCGCCGGCGGTTCCCAGCTTCAGCGACGTGTCCCTGGATCATCCTTTCTACAGATTCATAGAGGCGGCCCTGGCAGGGGGCTTACTCGATGGAGACCCGGGTGGAAATGTTTTCGACCCGGCAGGCACCACGACCCGGCGCAGCCTGGCCATCTGGTTGTTCAACCACATGCGCCTGCGGCTGGGAATCTGAATTTACTCGGCGTTCAATTATGCCGTTTGTTGGCACGGGCAATGCTGATGGCACTTATATTCGAACACAGATGAAAAGGAGAAATGCATGCGACAGGAACGCTGGGATGAATACCTGGTAGCCGAACACGAGATGATCGAGCGGGCCATGGACGTTTTGAAAACCGAACTGGGCGGACTTGTGGCCGGGAAGGAGGCCTCTCTAAGGCTGCAGCGAGCGGTTGATTTCCTGCTGCAGTTCGGCGACAAGATGCACAACACCAAGGAAGAGCGCTTCCTGTTCCCGCTGCTCGAACAAAGAGGCATTCCCAAAGAGGGCGGGCCGATAGCCGTAATGCTGGCCGAGCACGCGGCCGAGCGCGAATTACTGGGACGCATGCAACTGGCCATGCCGGATCTCGAAAAAACGCCTGGCCCGGACATCGACAAATTCGTCGCCGATGGGCTGAAATACCTCGAAGTGCGCGCCAACCACATCTGGAAAGAGAACGACGTCCTCTACGCCATGGGCCGCAAGGTCTTTGCCGAGGCCGACAACACGAACTTGATCGAATCCTTCCGGGGCATCGACCTTGACAGCTACGGCCCCGAGGCGGATCGGCTCTTTATGAAGATGCTCACGGAGGCCGAGCAAGGTCGCGCGGCGACTACCAGCCTGATTAAGAACCTGAGCTACGATCAGCTCGATGCCATCATGGAAACCCTGCCCATGGAGGTAACCTTCGTGGACGCCGATGACAGCGTCGCCTACTTCAACCGCCTGGATAAGAAAAAAATCTTTGTGCGCACCCGCTCGGTGATCGGGCGTAAAGTACAGATGTGTCACCCGTCCCATAGCGTCGACAAGGTTTCTAAAATCGTCTCAGGCTTCAAGGACGGTAGCCTGAAAAACGCAGATTTCTGGATCGACTTCAAGGGTGACAAGGTGTTGATTCGCTACTTCCCGGTACGCGGCCCGGCAGGAGAGTACATGGGTGTGCTCGAGGTCACCCAGAACATTGGCTGGATCCAGTCCATCAAGGGACAGAAACGCCTGCCAGACTGAGTCAGCAGGCTTCTGAAAATGAACCGCATCCTGCATCTCATTTTTTTATCGGCCGCTGTCGGCCTGCTTGGCGCCATGCTGTTGTTTCAGCCCGATCCGGGGCAACCCCTGCGGCCCAGCGGGCAGGGCCCTCTGGAACTCCTGCCCTTGTCCGGGGCGGCTCCGGAGTTTGCGCTCGACGACTCGTCCGGACGGCAGGTAACGCTCGCTAGCCTGCGCGGGCGCTGGGTGCTGCTCAATTTCTGGGCTAGCTGGTGTGAGCCCTGCATCGAGGAGCTTCCGCACCTGGCTTTGCTGTCCAAGGCCATGGCCGACAAGCCGTTGACCCTGGTGCTGGCCTCGGTGGACGAACATCCCGAAGACGTCGCCGCACTGGCTACGCGCTTCGCTCGCGCGGTCCCGGATGATGAGAATCGTAAGCTGTTTTTACGTACCGTGCACCTGCTTCGGGGCGGAGCCGAGCACGTTCTGCTGCTTACTGACAGTGGCGAGAAAGCCGCCCATCGTTACGGTACGCGCAAGTACCCCGAGACCTATCTGATTGATCCTGGCGGCAAGCTTCGTGCCAAGTTCATCGGACCCAAGCCCTGGGGAAAACCGGAAGCTCTCGATCAACTCGTCAAGATGATCTCAACCGCAGAACAATGAGCCGCCGTCCGTCCTTGGCCTCGATCATAAGTCCATGCCGGCCGAGCAGATCTGCGACATATTCTTCATCGAGTCCCACGAAGGCGGCCGAAAGCTCGCGCACTCTTTCGTAGTCGACGCTAACGGATCCGTCCTGGCCGCGCTCTCCCTCCAGCGCCAGTAAGCGGCAGGCCGCAATAGCCAGTTCGGCCCCCAGTCGACCGGTCTCCGACTCGGCCAGCTTGTGGCTGCCCTCGGTAAAACGCTCGCCAAGGGCGCGCACGAAAGATCCCATCCAGGAGTCGAGTCCGACCGTGCCGGCCAAGAAACGCCCCGGCACTACAATCAGTTCGACCTCGCTCTGCGCCTGCACGGAAGCGTTACGAGGTTGGCCGGTGAAGACAGCCGTCTCGCCGAACACCTCGCCGGGACCCAGGGTAGTGAGTTCGACTTCCACTCCGTCCCTGGTCGAGAAGACCCTGCAGGAACCCGAACGGATGTAGTAGGCATCGTCTCCCGCGCTACCCTCACGCAAGATCAGGCTCCCGGCTTCGAGATGCATCGAAGCAAAACGAAACCTGCCGCGCAACACGTTCTGGGCCGCGCGTTTCAACCCGGCCGCATTCTGGAAACGGCGCAAACGGTCCTTCTGCATAGCCTGACCGGCCACCTCGAGCAGCGCCATGCGCAGCGGGTCTTTGACCTCGTCGCTTACGTCAACCAAACGCGCCTCGGATGCATTGTCGATTTGATCGCCGGTCGTCTTTCCGCCGATCGGCGGTCGCCCTGCGGCGATGCGAAAAAGCACGGCCCCCAGTCCGAAGACGTCGGTGCGCGCGTCGATCTCATCCAGCGCGCCGCGAGCTTGTTCGGGCGCCATATATGCATAGGTGCCCAGCACCTGACCGCGCTCGTCAACGGCCGGGATGGTCAAGGTCGTGGTCCTGTGCCGTTCGCCGGAGGCAAGCTTTCCATCGGCCTCGGGAAGCACGCGCGCGATCCCCCAATCCATCAGGTAAACCTGGCCGAACTCGCCGACCATTATATTCGACGGCTTTACGTCGCGATGCACTACGCCCCGGCTATGGGCGAAAGAAATGGCGTCGCAAACACGAAAGAAAATTTCGAGCGCCTGTTCCACGCGCTCGTCGTTGTCGGGTGGGTTGGCGTCGAGAAACTCCGAGAAAGTCCGGCCCTCGATCAACTGCATGGTAAAGAACATCTTACCGTCATCGTCACTACCCAATTCGTATACCGGGACTATGTTCGGATGATCGAGCTGTCCTGTCACCTGAGCCTCGGCCAGAAAGCGCTGGCGTACCAGCCGCTCATGAGCCCTCTCTGACTGCAGTACCTTCATGGCAACGGTGCGGTTCAGGGTTCGTTCCATCACCCGGTGAATTGCCCCCATCCCGCCGCGAGCGATCTCGCCCTGGTCGATGAAGCGATCCTCGAGAGAAAGCAGCCCGAGTATGGGATCGCGCTCGAGCAAGACGCGATGCGGCTTGAGACCCGGACTCACATCTACCGTACTGGTGTCACCGATCTTGAGCCGCCCACGCGGGTTCGACCCGGATTCCGCGCTCATGGGCTACTCATTTGCCCGGCGGGGCCTTGGGACGTTCGAACTTAGCCTTTGGAACTCCCGCGTTGAGCTTGATTTCGCTTAGCGTGAGATCCAGGTCGAGGCCGCCACCTTTTTGGACCTGGTGAAAAGGCATCAACACCTTGTTCACCGGGCGATAATCATCGTAACGCTCGACAACCTGCTCGCCCTCGCGCTCATAGATCAAGCGAGCCATCAGGTGCGTCTTTTCATCCATCCACACGCTGGTCGGCAAAGATCCGTCCGGTCGGCGTAGTTCTACTACCTGGTAATGCTTGCCGCCTTCTTCCTGCGGTTTTCCGGCCTGGACGATCGTTTTCTTATCCTGGGAAGGTCTGAGCAGGATCAGATCCTTGTTGCGCCACACGGACTCGCGCGCGGTCTTGGCCCGGGCGGCCGGGGCCTCGCGGGTGAAGGCGCCCATCCCGCCCCAGACCGACTCGGGAGTGATGACCGTTATGATGGTGCCCATGGGAGTCTTGATCTCCACCCGCCTGCGATCGGGCACGACGAAATAGCCATGCAGCTCGATGTCGATCTTCTTGCCCTGCATCTTCATCCAGCCCTTGCCCTCGACCTGGATGTCACGGATGCCCGAGAGACGCTTGAGCCCGCCCTTGGCATCGAGTGCCTGTCCGATCAGTTTCAGCCCTGCCTCGGTCAGCTTGGGATCTATCTTGGCCAGGTCCTTCTCGTGGCCGGCCTTGCGCTCACAGGCCATGGTCGGTTCGAGATAACCGACTTTCTCGTATTTGAAACCTGCTGTTGTAAGCTGCGGTTCAATGTCGGCGGCTTTGCCTACCAGGACGATTGCCAGATCATCGGGCTGCAGATGGTCGGCCGCGGCCTGCCTGGTCTGTTCCATGGTCACGGCGGACAGGCGCAGCGGGTAGTCGCTGACAAAACCGGCATCCAGGCCATGCAACTCGCTCACCAGCACCATGTTGGCCACATCCGCTGCCGTTTCGAAGTGCATCGGGTAGCTACCGGCCAGGTTCGACTTGGCATCGGCAAGCTCTTCCTCTGTCGGTCCCGAGTCGTGCATCTTGCGAATTTCCGAAAGCACCAGTTTTAGCGTTGCTAATGTTTCTGCGTTGCGGGTAAAAGTGCTCGCGGTCCAGTCGCCCCGGAGACGTTCGCGATCGAAGCCAGAGCGAGCCCCGTAGGTCTTGCCGCCTTTGGCGCGCACTACTTTCATCAGGCGCGAGGAGAAGGCGCCGCCGCCGAGAGAGTAGTTGGCAAGCAGTAACGGCAAGAAATCTTTGTCGGCATGGGCGATGCCCAGGTGGCCCACGCGAATCCGGGTCTGAGTCTGGTCAGGCTTGTCTACCAGGCGGATCTTGACTCCCGTAAGCTTCGGCTCGGGGTAGCTTGCCATCTTCGGAGCCGGGATTTTTTTCCAGGCATCTAGGCGCTTTTGTATGCGCTTGTGCATGTCGGTCGCATCCAGGTCTCCGGCCACTGCCAGAAAAGAACCGTTCGGCCCGAAGCGCTGCGCGTGCCAGGCAACCAGGTCGGCTCGCGTAATGGCATTGATGCTCTTGATGGTACGCGGCCGGCCACGTATGTTATTGTCTCCCCACAAGAGGTTGTTGAAGTGCTCGTTCATCAGAGCGCTATCGCTGTCTCGCACACTCCGCACAGAGGCCACCAGCCGGTCGCGAATGGTCCCTATCTCCGTCTCGGGAAAGCTCGGATTCATCACCACATCTGCCAGCAAATCCAGGCAGGTGTCTGTGTCCTTGGAAAGCGACTGGCAAACCACGTGCGTTCCGTCCCGGTCGGCCCAGGCGCTCAACGAGCCGCCCACGAAATCGATCGTCTCGGCTATCTGCTCGGCGCTCCTGGTCTTTGTGCCCTTGTCCAGCATATCGGAGACGAAATTCGATAGCCCGCGCTTTTCGAAAGGCTCCTGGTCGCTGGCGGCAGGCACCACGACCAGGTGCATATTGATCAGCGGCCAGGCATGATCACTCACCAGGCGTACCTGCATGCCGTTCGACAGTTCGAAGCGCTCGACGGCCGGCAGCTTTACCGCGGCAGGCGCGCCAGGCGCGGGCGGCTTGATCAAGTCGCTGCGCCCCGTCCAGGGGTCACTCTCAGGGGCCAGGGTCTCGCGAGTCTCCTTGTGAACACCACTTGCGCACGCAGCCAGTAACGCAAGCCCTATTGCACAGGCATAGATCTTATGGAGACTCATCGCGCGCCTCCTTTCGCATCGGGCCCAAGAGGTGGAACCGTCACCAGTGTCAATCTCTCGGGGGTCAGGTAGGTCTTGGCCACACGCATGACGTCGTCCGCGGAGACGGCCATGATCTTGTCGTAGTCATCCAGCCAGGCCCGGGCGTCGCCGGTCATGATGCGTGACACACCGATCTGGAAGGCAAGCCCGCTAACGTGCTGCAGTGCGTAGACGAACTGGGCGGCCAACTGATTCTTGGCCTTTTCGAGCTCGTGAGCCTTGAGTGGGGAATTTTGTAGCTTGGCCGCCTCGTCCAGGAGATCTTCCCGCAGCTTCTTACCCTGTTCGGGCTTGAGATAGGCCCCGAAGATCAGCATCAGTCCGGGATCTTCGAGCTGCTGCAGATATGTTCCGGCGAACACGCCCACCTTGTCGTCACGGACGATACGCCGGTGCAGACGTGAAGAGTCGCCCTGACTGAGGACACTCTCCAAAACCTGCAGCGGAACAATATCGGCGTCCTTGGCGGCCGGGATCTTGTAACCACCGATGACGACGCCCAGCTGAGCCGGATCACTACTTTCCTCGCGCAGCTTTGTCTGCACGGGCTCGGGCGAGTCTTTGGCCGGCCGCGGGGGAGTCGGCCCCTTGGCGATATGGCCGAACCAGCGCTCGGCGCTCTTGCGAGCGGCATCCTCACTGACGTCACCGACTACTATCAAAGTCGCGTTGTTGGGATGATAGTAGCTCTTGTAAAAACGCTCGAGATCGGCCGGCATTGTCTTGTCGAGATCGCCGATGCGCCCGCCGGCGTCCCAAGCGTAAGGGTGCTTGATGAAGGCCAACTCGCGAAAGCGCTCGAGCGCCCGGGCGATGGGATGATTCTCGCGCTGGCGAATCTCTTCTTTGACAACCTCGCGCTCACTATCGATAGTTGACTTCAGAAATAACAGGTTCTGCATGCGCTCGGCTTCCAGTTGCATGGCGAAATCCATGTACTGTCGAGGCAGGGTGTCGTGAAATGTCGTCATGTCCTCGGTGGTAAAGGCGTTGACCGATCCGCCCAGTTTATCGAGCATCCTGGCGTGCTCTTCGGGCGGCACGTGCCGGGTGCCCTTGAACATGATGTGCTCGAACATGTGAGCCGAGCCGCGCCGGTCGCGCGGCTCGTCCTTGGAGCCCGCATGATACCAGACCTGAACCGTCACCAGCGGGGTCTTGTGAACCCCGAGATAAACCACATCCAGCCCGTTGGCGAGTTGCCACTCCTTGATGTCCGGCCGTGGAAAATCTATTTTTCGATCCGGGCCGGCGTTGGCCGTAAGTGACAAGAGCACGAACAACGGCACCAGCCGTACGCCGCGCAACACTGATCTATACATGGGACCTCCACAAGAATAAGTCAGATTTCCAAACCAGTCAGCGCATCATCGCCGACTTGTAACCCATTGGCAAGGTCGCAGTACATTTGCTATAGTCCCAAGCGGAGGATCGGCATGCCTCGATACCCAAAGACCGCCCTTGCCGGATTGATCGCGATCTTCTTTTCCGCCTGCGGCTCTGGCGGAGACGCGGCCGGTTACTCTCCCTCGCGCACAGAACTACGCGGATTGCATATCCTTCGCCTGGTGGGCACGCCCTATGACATGGGCCGTCAGCAGGGCGAACTGATGACCGCAGAGATCCAGGAACTGGCCGATTTCACCGATCAAGACCAGGGCTACTCGCTGCTGCTGGCGGTGGCCGAGACCAGCGGGCTGACCGACGCGGCGCTCGAATACTCTTACCCGGAGGTTATCGATGAATGCCAGGGCATGGTCGACGCCGTCGAGAAGGCGGGAGTTCAGAACTGGAGCCAGCGCAAATGCGTGACGGCCGCCTACCTGTTGGTAGTGCTCGAAAACACCGTCGGCTGGACCCAGGGCGGCTGCTCGCAGTTCGTGGCCGCAGGCAAGGCCACCAAGGACGGCGCGCTGATCCATGCGCGTAACCTAGATTGGCCGCCGCTGCCGCCGCTGGTGCACAACCCGACCTTGATCGTCCGCCGGCCGCAAGGCGAAATCCCTTACGTCGAGGTCGGCTTTCCCGGCGAAGTCTTCTCGCTATCGGGCATCAACGAAAACGGGCTGGTCGTCGCCCTGAACGAAGCTTACGCCAGCGAAGACAAGGATGAACAGGGCCGCAGCCATCCGCAGATGGCGCGCCGGATCCTCGAACGGGCGACTTCGATCGCCGCGGCCCAGGCCATGATCGAGGCGGAAGATCACGCCTCGGCCGAGACGCTGGTGATCTCGGACGCCAGCGCGGGCGAGGCGGCCGTGTTCGAGTTGTCGGCTAGTCACATGGGCATCCGGCGCCTGTCGGCGGACGGCGTCGTTTACGCCACCAACCACTTCGTCCAGCCCGAGATGGACGGCATCGATGTCGAGCGCGCAGAAGACGACGACTCGCTGACGCGCTATACCCGCTTTACACAACTGCTCGAGCCCGACGGCCAGGACAGCATCAACGGGCAGATAGATCTTCCGGCAGCGGTCGGCGTGCTGCGCGACACCTACAATCCCCACACCGGCGTGACCAATCCGCCCGACCTGATCGACGGTGGCGGCAGCATCGGCAACAACGGCACCGTGCATGCGATGGTTTTCCTGCCCGCGCGGCGCGCGCTGTACGTTGCCATGGGCGAACAACCGGTGCCGCCGCGTTCATTCGTCGGCTTCTCGCTCGACGAACTGTTCGAGGAACCGAACGCCGCGCCGCCAGACCCGGGGCAGATCGAGTAGTCAATACCACCTTCAGGCCGCTGAGAAGCGTCGAGCCACCCTCCTAAAGGCGAGGTATAGGAAATTCAAAGCACTCTCTCCTTGCTGCCAGTCTCTGGATATACCAGGAACCGGCTCCCTCCGTGGGCAGTCCCATACTGGCTCCATACTGGCAAGGATCGGATTTATTGCGTCAGGTCTGTCGATCTCGTCCTGGCCGTTCCGCGCTCAAATGCGCCGCGGTCGATCCACGCTCCCTTGATCCGCGACGTACCGTCCGCATCCAACGCATCCATCGGTGAATACGTGACACCAGTGTCTACGGATGGAGAACCGGCAGTCAGACTGTAATCCCCAGACGCCGCATTCGTGAAAAGCGGATTAGCCAAGGTATTGGCTGATACCGAATTCGTCGGAAACGGGAATCCGATTGTTGTAACAGCCGCATTCCAGACAGTATTGGCACGGACATCCAATGGAAAGTCGGCACATGTAAAGTTGATATCATTATTGCACTCCAGTGCCATGGCTGCATCGCTTCCGCCTTTGAAAATGTTGTTGAAAACGCGGATATTGGTCTTGTCGGCCATAAAAGCCCGCCCATCGGTGTGCAAATACAGGCCATACCGATTGGCAAGTATCGTGTTGTTGTGCACGGATACGTTCATTCCTTCTATCTCCATACCGGCGATGGACGCATCCTCAATCAGATTGTTCTCGATACGCATGTTCCAACCCCAGGTCACCCAAATTCCTTTCTGTGCTGCCTGACGGATCTTATTGCTGATTATGCTAATCTGAGTTTGTTCTCTTCTGTCCCATGGCTCAAATCCATAATAGCTGATGGGATAGAGTTCATGATTATTTAGGGAATTGTACTTAATAATTGTCTGGCCAAATTTCGTCAGTGCGATCCCCTCGCTCTGGTCTTCGAACACATTATGATCAATGTAAGCCGTTGTATACATCAACTCCGGTCCAAACATGCTTACAAAGAGCCACATTCCAAAATTGGTATTACCTGTGATCAGATTGTGATCAAAGTACAATACTCCACCGTTTGATCGGACTCCTGTGAATCCGTTGTTCTGGATTTTGCTGTAGGCGACCCGGATAGGTAGCATAGAGAAGCTGTTGGCAAAAGACACACCGCTATCCCCGTTTGCGTTCAGTTTGCTGCAAAGTACTTCCGTGGCGTACTGCTCTCCGGCAGGAAACTGGTCCCGATTAAAAAGGAATCCGAGATGCAGGCCTTCGCTGCTTCCGTACACGTTGACATTGAAAATCTTGGCAAAATCACGGATCCGGATTCCTATCGAGGAGCCGGTGACCGTGAGATTCTTCACCGATCCGCCGCTGCCCCAG
>Ga0315535_1002113_pt1 | contig 12930 bp, 6 predicted proteins | sample SalMarSW160220MG_2_FD_203092 | JGI IMG/M metagenome (GOLD analysis project Ga0315535, IMG submission 203092) | Salt marsh sediment microbial communities from the Plum Island Ecosystem LTER, Massachusetts, United States - Salt Marsh Sediment SW1602-20 ...
TCTGCGCCCGCGTGACTTGGATCTGTCTCCGGAGAGACTTTCTGTCGGCCTGGGCTTTGGTGAGGGCGGCCTGGGCCATGAGCACGTCGGACTGGCTCCCGTTGCCCGAAGCGTAGACGCCGGCGGCGCCTGCCGCAGCGGCTGTGAGCGCGTCCTGTATGCGGGTGTTCACTTGAAGGAGGCCCCGGTAGAGGGCGAAGCGGTAGGCCGACGAAAGGACCTTCCCTCTGAGCGTGCTCTCCATGGCCGACAGCTGTCGTTTGGCCGCCTCGATCTGACGTTCGGCTTTCGATTTCTTTAGCTTGAGCTTGCCGGGATAGGGGAGTCGCTGGGTCACCCCGACGGACACCCCCTTGGTGAGGGCATCGCCCGCATTGAGTCCGCCGTCCACCGGGAGCATCATGAACTGGATGTCGGCCGTGGGATCGGGAAGCGCGCCGGCCTGGGCCGGCGTCTGCTCGAGTGCGAGAATCTTCTTTCTCTGCGCTCCAAGAGCGGGATTGTGCTTTATGGCCGTTGCCACGAGCGTCCCGAGCGCGGCGCCGGACGACTCGGGTTCGCCGGCGCACGCTCCGCGAGCCGGAAGGAAAAGGGCGAGGAAAACGGCCAGGCAGCTCAATATTGTCGACGTCTTGCGCATGAAACTCCTCCGGTGATCGCCGCAACGTGCGGACCGACCATGACGCACAATCCGTGCCACCCGTCCAGAGGCTCACAGTGATTGATGATCGGTGGGGGCACGATGTCGCTCAGAAGGCTCCAGACGCGCAAAGCGTAAAATTCGGCGGAAGAGTGGGGAATAGTCTTCAGCCGGTGTAGAATTATGAACAGGTTGGTTTAAGGGGCGGGATTTCAGTGGGCGCGCCTGAAAGGCTCGGCGCTTTCGACGCGCGGGGCCCGCGGGTTGCCTCGGTTGAAGGGGGCGTTGTTCGGTCTTTCTACGGCACCGCCTCCCTCCTAAATGCCCAGACCGGAGAAAAAGGGTGCCCTGTAGCGGCGACGGCGCAGCAGATTGTCTGTGCCGGCCGTCCATGGGTGTACAATAGTCTACAAGAGAGGGCTGCTCGAAACGGAGGGCTGTTCCAAATGCAAGGCTGGGAGGGATTGGGACGCCCTGGCCCGAGTGTTGCTTGAAAGGTTGAGGAGGTCCGGTCGATGCCGAAGAACTCGTCTTCCTGGAAGATCGTGCTGGTGGCCGTCATCGTGGCGTTCACACTTTCCCTCCACTACATGGTTTTGCCGTATCCGCCATGGGTTCATTTGATTCACCGGCGGCTCTGCTACATTCCCATTCTGCTGGGGGGGCTGTGGTTCGGATTCCGGGGCGGCATCATCGTCTCGGCGGTCATCTCGCTGGCCACGCTTCCGCTGGTGTTCATCTACCCGCGGCCCTTCTGGAGCAACCAGGACCTCATCGAGATCACGTTTTACATGGGCTTGGGCATTCTCACCGGCGTTCTGGTCGACCGGAAGGATGCCGAGCGGGTGAGACGGGAGGCTTTACAGGAGAAGCTCAGGGACAGCGAGAGACTCGCGAGCCTGGGCCGGATGGCCTCGGGCATCGCGCACGAAGTGCGGACGCCCCTGGGATCCATCCAGGGCGTGGCGGAAATCCTGGCGGAGGATTATCCTGCCGATCACCCCCGCCGGCCTTTCTTCGACATCCTGACGCAGGAAATAGACCGGCTGAAGAAAGTCGTAAAGGACTTCTTGGACCTCAGCCGCCCCATTAAAGTCGAACCGACCGCCCTGCACCCGTATGACGTCGTGGGCGCGTGTTTCCAGTCGCTTCAGGGGTTGGCTGAGAAGAAGGGCGTGAAGCTCGTGCATACGTCAAAGGGCAACTGCAAGGTCCATGCGGATGGCGCACGGATGCACCAGGTCCTGACGAACCTCGTGAGGAACGGGATCCAGTTTTCGCCAGAGGGAGGCGCGGTAGAGGTGCGGACGGAAGCGCGAAAGGACGGATGCCTGCTTGTCGTGGAGGACGGCGGCCCGGGCCTTCCGGAGGAGAGCGAACGAATCTTCGAACCCTTCTTCACAAGCCGGAAGGACGGAACGGGACTGGGGCTTGCCCTCGTGACCCAGATCGTCCACGCCCACGGCGGCTGGATCAAGGCGGAAAACCGCGCGGAAAAAGGCGCCCGCTTCACGGTCTGGTTGCCCGGCGGTGCGGGCCGGAACAGAGATGAGGGTACGAAGGCGATCATTTAGACTTGACGAAATGTCTGCCGCGGCCCATCCGTCAGGGATAGTGGACCGCCGTTCCGGATGGAAGGAAGATGACACGCATTCTGCTTGTGGAAGACGATGCAAATCTCAGGCGCGTTCTGGCCTATCACCTCGAACGCGCGGGTCATTCGGTCGTTCAAGCCATGGACGGCGTTTCGGCGCTTGACCGGTTTCGCGAGGACCCGGTCGACCTCGTCCTCACGGATGTGCGCATGCCGGGCATGGACGGAATCGAACTCCTGAAGGCCTTCAGGCAGATGAAGCCCGAACTGCCCGTGGTCGTGATGACGGCGTACGGCACCATCGGCGACGCCGTGGAGGCCATGCGCCAGGGCGCGGCCGACTACCTGACAAAGCCCGTCGAGAAAGAAACGCTGCTGTTGGCCGTCCAGAAGGCGGGCCGGGTACTGAGCCTGGAGAGGGAGAACCGCCGGCTCAAGGAAGATCTCATGGACAAGCGGCCGGTGGAGGCCATGCTCGGGACGAGCGCCGCCATGCAGGATGTTCTCGAAACCATTCGAAGGGTCGCGCCCACAGATGCCACCGTCCTGGTGACGGGCGAGAGCGGGACGGGCAAGGAACTGGCTGCGCGAGCTCTGCATTCTCTCTCGAGCCGCGCGGACGAGCGGTTCGTCCCCATCAACTGTGCCGCCCTGCCGCGGGATCTCCTGGAAAGCGAGCTGTTCGGGCACGTCAAAGGCGCTTTCACCGGAGCCTCCGAAACCAAGCCGGGCAAGTTCCAGCAGGCGAACGGGGGGAGCCTGTTCCTCGACGAGATCGGCGACATGGACGTGGGCCTTCAGGCCAAGATACTCCGGGCGTTGCAAGAGCGCGTCGTGGACCCTGTCGGCTCCAAGAAGCCCGTTTCCGTGGATGTCAGGCTCATCGCCGCCACCCATCAAGACTTGTCCGAGTCGGTTCACGAAGGCCGCTTCCGCGAAGACCTCTACTGGCGGCTCAACGTCATTCCCGTCCGAATGCCGCCCCTCAGGGAAAGGCAGGAAGACATCCCGATCCTCCTGGGACACTTCTACCGCCGTTACGGCGGAGGCGAACTCCGGTATGAGGGCGAGGCCCGGGCCCTGCTGGAGGCTTACAAATGGCCTGGCAATGTACGCCAGCTTCAGAATCTCTGCCAGAGGCTGGCCGTGCTCTACCCGGGCAAGCCGATCTCCGGCGCCATGTTGCCGCCGGAGCTAAGGAAGACACCTCCGCCCGAAGCTGAAAGCGGCGGTGGTGAGGCGGCCTCCAAGCGGGGCGGCCTGTGGGACATGGAGAGGGACGCCATATTGAAAGCGCTCAAGGACAACGGCGGCAACCAGTCCGCGGCGGCGCGGTCACTCCAGATCCCGCGGCATATTCTGCTCTACCGCATCAAGAAGTACGGCATCAGCGACGAGTAGCCCGCCGGACTTCTTTGGCCGCGGTGAATCTGATATCTTATCTCACAGGGGAGCGACTTCCAGCCAGGGAGGTCTTCATGAGAAAAGCCACCGCGGTGGTGCTCTTCGCTTTGCTTGCCCTGAGCGGGGTAAGCCGCGCCGCCGCCCCGAAGGTTATCAGGCAGAACAGGCTGAAACTGATCAAGGCCGTCGGGGACGGAGACAGGACGACGGTCCTGGACCTCCTGGGGGCTTCGCCGGGCCTGAGCGCCTGGGATTTCGAGCCGCCCCTGACCATGGTCGCCGCAAAGAAGGGTGACCTCGAAGTCCTCACGGCGCTCGTCAAGTACGGCTTCAATCCACTGCAAAAAGGCATGATCTGGATCAGGTCCGACGCGTTCTACGGCAACGCCCTGTGCGCAGCCGCGGGCGAAGGCCACCTTTCGACGGTCCGCTATCTCGTCGAAACGTGCCGGGAGCCCGTGGACGACAGGGAGAGGGTGGCCGACGGGACGGATGAAGGCTGGACGCCACTCATGTGGGCGGCCTTCAATGGAAGGACCGCGGTATGCCGCTTTCTGCTCGATTCCGGCGCAGACGTCTTGCAGACCGAATCGATGGGGCTGACGGCCCTCGAACTGGCGGCCATGAAGGGCCGGCTCGAGGTTGCCCGGATGCTGCTCTCCGCGGGGGCCGATCCGGAAGCGGCCGACGCCCTGGGACAGAAGGCCCTGCACATGGCTGCCGCCGGCGGGAACAAGGCCCTGTGCGAAATTCTCCTGCAAAGGTCCCCGTCATCCTTGAACTCGGTCACAAAGGACGGGCGAACACCGCTCTACATGGCCGCAGGGGAGGGGAAACTCGAGGTATGCAAGCTCCTGCTCGCACGCGGTGCGGAGGCCGATGTACGGGCCGACAGGGGCTGGACGCCGCTCATGGCCGCAGCGGGCCGAGGGAACACGGACGTGGCAGAACTGCTCCTTCGGCATGGGGCAAACCCGAGGGCGAAAACCCTGGTGGGCGAGACGCCCCTCCAGTGGTCGGCGTTCTCAGCAGACGCACATCTGATCAAGATCCTCCTGGATAAAGGCGCGGACCCGAACGAAAGGAACGAGCAGGGTTACACGGCTCTGACGCTTGCGGCGATGAAGGGCGATACGGCATGCCTCCAGGTCCTTCTTACGGCGGGGGCGAAGCTCTCATCGCGCACGGTCGAGGGCTTCACACCCCTCCATGCGGCCGTTATCGGCGGCAAGAAGGATGCGGTAAGGTTCCTGCTCCAATGGGGAGCGGATCCGAATGCTTCGGACTGGGATGGATGGACTCCGCTGGACTGGGCCGCCAGGATTGCCGATTCGGATCTCGCGCAAGCCCTGATCGCCGCCGGGGCGAACGTGAGGAGCGCGACGACGTCGGGGGACACTCCGCTGCATCTGGCCGCTGCCGTCGGCAACTACGAAGTGGCAAAGCGCCTCCTGGTGGCCGGGGCGGACCTGAATCCCGAGAACGCGCGGGGTGAAACTCCTCTCGACGAGGCCCTGCAGAGCGGTGCTTTCGACAACCGGTTGGTGGATCTCCTCGAAGAGGCCGGGGGGATCGCGAAGAGGCCGAGCCGGGACGACGTCAACGAAATGCTCGCCGAGGCCATCCTCTCGGGTGACGATGCGGGCTTCAGCGAAGCCCTGGCGCGGGGCGCCGATCCGAACTGGTCCGGAGAAGACGGCGACGGAGAGACCATGTTGCACCTAGCCGTGAACGCTCCTGCAGCCATCTGGGGCGGAGCCGGCGCCGGAACGGGACGGCCGGCGGGAGCATCGGGCGGCCGGACCGGGATTTCTTCGGGAGGAAGACCCGATTTCGTTCCGCGCCTGCTGGCTGCGGGTGCGAGACCTGATGTCGAGGATGAAATGGGTCGAACCCCACTCCAGCTCGCCATAGCGAACGGCAACCTGGCGGCCGCCACGGCGTTGCTGAAAGCAGGGGCGGACGTAAAGCACAGAAATTACCATGGCGAGACCGCGCTTCATCTCGCCGCGAAATCGGGCAATCAGGTCGCGTTGAAGCTGCTCCTCGACGACGGCGCCGATGTGGACGCGCGCGACGATCTCGACACCACGCCGCTCTTCGATGCCCTGGCAGCGGGATCCAGGGCGTGTTCGGATTTGCTTGTCGAGCGCGGAGCCGAGGTCGGTGCAACCACGGCATACGGATGGACGCCGCTGCATCTCGCTACATTTCTCGGCAACCTCGAAATGATCGATGCGCTGCTGGAAAGGGGGGCGGATCCAGACGCGGAAGGGGATTCCAGCGGAACACCGCTCGATATGGCTCTGGTTTCGGAGAACGAGAGCGCGGCCTCCATGCTGCGGCCGAAGACCAGGACACGCCCGCACCAGGCCGAAATCGACCTCGTAAAGGCCATCCGAACGGGCGACGAGGCTGCGTTCGAGGACGCGTTGTCTCGAAACCCCGGTTTGAACCGGTTCTTCCTGCCAGGCATTTCCTTCGTCGGGCTGGCCAGTCTGGCCGGGGAGTGGGCATTCGTGGAGAGACTTCTGCAGGCGGGCGCGGATCCCAACGTGCGCGATTATGATGGGGAGACGCTCTTCATGTCGCTTATCGGGCGGAGGATCCCGCGGTCCATAGTCCGAAGTCTCATGGACGCCGGCGCAGATGTGAACGCCGTATCGACGGATGGGTCGACGGCGCTTTTCAAGGCCGTGCAGTCCGGCCGCAAAGACCTGGTGACAATTCTGCTTCAAGCGGGAGGGGACGTCCGCGTGCGCGACCGCAAGGGTCGCACCGTCCTCATGGTCGGCGCCTCGCGGGGAGCGTTCAACGCGAACTTCGTCGAATTCCTCATCGAACGTGGCGCGAACGTGGACGCAGAGGACGATCAGGGAAGAAGCGCCCTGATGATATGGACGATGAAAGGGCGGCCGGATATTGTCGACAGTCTCCTCAAGCATGGCGCAGGTCCGGACAAGACGGACGGTGAGTGGAACACGGCGCTTCACCAGGCGGCGCGGCGCGGGGATTTGGTGACTGCGGGCCTGCTGCTCGACGCGGGAGCAAGCACGGATATAAAGAACCGCCGGGGACTCACGGCTCTCGGGGTGGCCTTTAGAACCGGACACAGGCGCGTGGCGGACCTGATTCGGATCCGACGGCTTGAAAATGCGCTGCCGTCTTCCGGTCCGGAAGCGGCCTACGGGCACCGCTGAGGGAACGTGTCCTGCAATCCAAACTGAGCTACCAGCCCACGGTCTTCGCTTCGCGCATGCTGTGAGGCGAAGGGGCGCAAGCCGACCTCGCGCTTGCCATCCGGCGGTCCTGTTGTCTATCGTAACTATCGCGACCGGGAGCCGCTTCGAAATGGGAGTTGCGCGCTGGCGGCAAGAGTGCTAGCATATCGCCCAAGCATTGACATATATTGTAGTTCATTATGGTTAGAGCATAGGCAGAACGGTTGTTTCATGGGAATGGAACGAGATTCGTCTGTGTGCGCTGCTCTACCGTGGGATCGGTCCGGGGGAAAGGTATGATTGAGCACTTCAAGAAGATCCTCGTCGTCGAGGATTCGCCGTTTCTCGGCCAGATGTACGACCTCCTCTTCATGGAATCGGTCCACAAGGGATTGGAGGTGATCCATGCCAGAGACGGGATTGAGGCGTTGTCAAAGCTCGATGGTGCTCCGGAGTGCGATTTGATCCTCCTGGACCTCGTCATGCCCCGTATGGACGGAATCACCTTCATGCAGCACTTGAAAAAGCGCTTGAACCGCCGTCCTATAATCGTGGTCAGTTCCAATAATTCCCAAGAAGAAAAGGAGAGGGCGATGGCGCTGGGGGCGAGTGGCTACCTTGTCAAGCCCATTGCCCCTGCCGCGCTCTTCAGTCTCATCGAGAAACTGCCCCTCCCAGCTGCACGGTCAGAGGATAGGGGCCGCACTGCGTGATGAAGGTGATCCTGATCCCGGCCTTCCCCCCCTAGCAGGGGCGGACTCTCACTGCATAGGGCGGCCCATAACTCTGCGCCCGACCCGGAAAATGGAGTGCGTTTCGTTCGAGCGCCAGAGCGGCATGCTCTACGTCAATGAACGATGGCAACGCATCTGTCCGCAGGGATCAAGAAGGCATTAATCGCATTGGGAGCGACGGGAATGATCGATGCGATCGCCTTTGCCCTGGGTCAGGGAACTGGAACTGGATACGGTTTCGTTTCAGGATAGGTACCCGCTGCTGGAGATGACAGTCTCTCGGACCTCGTTCGGGGCATCCAGGTCAAGGGCACGCTCGGAGTGACGAGCGGAGATTACCCCTTTCATCTCAGGAAAAGGGCGGGGACAAGCCCCGCCCTTTTTTCGTCTGAAGTTTCCGGTCTGCAGCTCAGTTCGTTGGCGCCGGGAAAGGTCGCATGGTGAAGGTGTCGAAGAGGGGCGCCATGCTGAAGAAATTAGGATCGAAGACGGGCTGACCCTGGGAGCCCATGCCGATGAAGCCGGACTCGCCCAGCGGGAAGAAGCTCTCCAGCCTCACGACGCCGGAGGGGCCGTATTCGACGCAATGCCCGTAGGTGGAACGGTTGGAGTAGGGCATGGTGTGGATCGGTCCGAGCATGTCGTGCGTGAAGGTGATAACGCCGCGAGACTCATTGTAGGGCGGCAGGCCGATGTCGTTGAGCGTCATGTCGAGGGCCAGGTCGATGAGCTGTTGCGGGTCGGTGGGGAGTCCCAGGCCGGCCCTGTCCTGGAACCAGTCATAGTAGTTGACGACGCCGGAGGACTGGCCCTTGAGCGCGTGCAGCAGGACGTTGAACAGTTGCATGCTCGGCTTGGCGGCGTCGGGACCGAGCTCGTCGCTGAAGGTCAGCTTGATCACGTTGTCGATCCAGGCTTCCTCGAGGACCCACGCGTCCGAGCGCTGCATTCCCGTGGCCCACTGACTGGAGCCACCGGCCACGAAATGGCCGTCCCAGGACTGGATCACGGACAAGGCAGCGAGGCGGGCGGGTGTCGGATAGGCGTCGACCGCAGCCGTGAAGTAGGAGCCGCACTGGCTCCAGGGGACGCCGCCGGTCCCGACGGAGGAGTCGGTCGTGGCTATGTTGACGGCAAGGTCTCTTATCTGGTCGAAGGTCAGGTCGTTGTGGGTCTTGAGGTAATCGTCGATCACGTGGGCGCGGTCGAAGGGCCCGAACGAATAGCTCAGGTTGTTAGGTGCGTTGTCGTAGTTGATGTTGGACTTGTTGTTCCAGCCGCAGTAATAGCCCTGGGCGTTGTTGCGGTCAGTCGAGAGCGGCTTGAGCTGGCCGGTCCACTCGTGCATGCCGTCCGACGGCTGGGGCAGCATGGTGACGTCGCCGGGGGCTCGTACGGGGTCCCATCCGGACATCCAGTAGGCGATGTTGCCGTCCTTGTCCGCGTAGCAGAAGTGCTGGCTCACGCAGACCTTGTGGATGCCGGCGTCGAACTGGTCCATACTCGTGGCGCGCGCCATCTGGAGAAATCCGTCGAGCGCTTCCCACTCATGGTCCCAGTGGGAGTTGGCCCACGTGATGCACGGGCCGTCCACGTGCTTTGGATCGAAGGGCATGGGGCTGATCACGGGCCCGTGCTTGGACCTGTAGATCTTCACTTTGACGGTTCCCTGACCGGCGACCTGGATCTTCTCCACGTGGTCCTTCTTCATGGCGAGAGGATTCTCGAGGTAGTAGTCGGTCGTGTGGGCGTGCCCGACCTGCATGGACCACGCGTGATGCGGGGTGCGCCCGATGATGATCATGGGGATGCCGGGCACCGTCATGCCGGAAACGTTGAGCGTCGGGCACTTGATGGAACCTTCGCACGTGATGGAGGGGACTGAGAAGCCCATCTGGGGTCCGGAGTAGATGATAGGATTGCCGTCGGCCGTCTTGCTGCCGGACACCACCCACGCGTAGCTGCCCATGTGAACGTAGGCGTTGATCTTCTTCAGGTTGTCGATCACGTTGTGGATGATGTCGCCGGTCTCTTTTGCCACCCTTGCCGAGCCCGGCGGAAAAGAGCGCGCCTGGGCGACGAGCTCGTTGTCCTGCTGGATGCGGGAAGGCTGTATGGCCGGAGCCGCGCCCGCTTCCGGAGGAATGTAAGTAAGGGCCTGCGGGTCGTTTATCCAGCGCAGGTCGTGGAACATGGCGAGATAGTCATCGGGGTAGTACGAATAGAGACCGTAGTACAGTTCGTAGTTGTCGAGCTGGCCTGTGTTCAGGGCTTCCGGATCGAACTCTCTCTGAAGGAGAACGAGCCACGCCATGACATCGTAGTTGGTCCAGTGCTGCGGCCTTACATCCATACCGGTCTGGGCGGAGATGGCAAGGTACTCGAAAGGCATGAGAGAGGGATCGGCGTTCACTTCGTCCACGCGCCTGTTGAACCCGCTGACGAATCCGTCGATCTCGTCCTGGGCGTCCCTGCTGAGGGACTTGTAGCCCTTCTTGTATTCTTTTCGGGTGTAACCGATGGTGCGCATGAACATGTCGGTGCTGAGCTGGCTGGGACCGAAGATCTCCGCAAGCCGTCCCGTGGCCGACCGCAGGTAGAGTTCCGTTTGCCACAGCCTGTCCGTGGCGACGGCGTAGCCCATCGCGTCGAAGGCATCCTTGATGTTGTCCGCCTGGATTGACCAGACGCCCTTGTCGTCGCGCGTGGTCGTCGCTCCCGCAGGAGCGGGTTTCGCCGACCGGGCCATCGTACACAGCAGCATGCCGGTCAGCAGGATTGGAGCGACAACCCACCTTCTCATTCTCATGGCCACCTCCTTTTCTGTATGGACAACGGTTCCACGTCTTTCTTTCCATCCTGGATCGGATGGCGACGCCCCCGAGCTGACGACCTGGTGAATGGCAAGGTGTACGAAACAACCTGTTGAGGACCGGGGCCCTGGTGAAGCTCATTCTATTCTAATGGAGCAGGAGGACCGAAAGCAAGGAGATGCACCGGGAGAAGATGGCGCCGTCGCCGAACTAGTGAGCTGGCAGCCTGCTAGAAAGCGTAGCCTATGAAGAAGTAGAGCATGTAAGGGGAGTGATCGAGCGGATAGGTGCGCAGCTTCCAGGCGACGTCGACCCCGATCGGGCCCACGGGCGTCTTGATCCTCGCGCCGATCCCGGCGCCGGACATGATCTTGGCGCCATTCAAGCTGTAGGCGGCGGGCGTTGCGTTGCCCGCGTCCACGAAGACTACCCCGCCCAGTTTCGCGCGAAGAGGAAAACGCAGTTCGAGGGATGCTTCGGCCAGGCCGTTGCCGCCCAGAAGAACGCCCTTGTCGGAAAGGGGGCCCAGGTTGTCGTAGGCGTAGCCGCGGACGCTGTTTGCGCCTCCTGCGTAGAATCTGCGCGTAATGGGAATGTCCGACGCCGCCGCGCTCGAGAAGATGCCCCCCATCTTGAGCTTGCAGGCGAGGACGAAATCATGTCCGAAGCCGAAGTAGTGCCGGGCCTCAACCGTTGTTTTCGTGAAACTGGTGTGGCTCGCCAGGACGTACGAGGGCTCGACGAAAAAGCTGTAGATGCCCCCGCGCGTGGGACTGAAGAACGAAGCGGACGCCCCGTACGACAGGCCGGACGCGAGGGAGGCAAATGGGATGTCGGTATCGTTGTAGGTCATGCTGAGGGGAACGGAAGCGATCGTCGCGACGTCCGTTGCGCCCTCCGAAAGGGCGTTTTTCAGCTGTCTGTCCGGGGTGACTTGGAGAACCCTCTCCAGCGAGGCGAAAACGAAACCGCTCAGGTGGCGACTGAAACGATGGTCGAGACCGGCCCGGAATTTAAGGGACCGATAGGTGAAGCCTGTCTGGCTCATGCGGCTGTAGGCCACGTCGGAGAGGAAGGTCGTCTTGCTGTCGATGAAGTAAGGGCGCTTGAGGTAGCCCGTGGCCGTCGTCTCAATGTCCGACCACTTGAACTCGGTTCCGAGGTTGACGATCCGCTTCGCGGTCCTCAGCGTCTCCCAGCCGGCGAGTCCCCTCGGCCCCTCGTCGCTCGCGTAGCCGACGCTCAGGCGGATGCGATGGATCCGGCCGCTCTTGAGCCTGACGACGATGGGAATGGTCCCCGGTGGACCGTCCTCTTTAGGTACGACGAGCACGCTGTCGAAAACGCCCAGCCTGAAGAGGGCCTCCTGGCTCTTGTCCAGCAGCGACTGCCGGTAGATCGCCCCCGTCTTGAAAGCCAGCGCACGCTTGAGCGTGACCCTGTCCTGAGGCTGGAAATCCCCCTTGAAATCCACGGGCCCGAAGCGACCGAATGTTCCGGGTATCAGTTCGTAGGATATCAGAACGGACTTGGCGTGCATGTCGGCAACGGCCGAAGACTTGATTTTCGCGAAGGGGTAGCCGGAGTCCTTCAAATGGTAGACGAGCCTCCTGGCAGCCGCCTCGTAAGAATCGACGGTGTAGGCTTCCCCCTTCTTCAACTTCAGCGCTTTCCACAAAAGGCCGCGCGCTCCGTCCTGGCCGCCCTCTTCGGGCCATCCATCGACCTTTATCTCCGAGATCCTGTACCGTATGCCTTCCCGGATGCGGATCACGGCACCGCCCGCCTGGGGCTTTTCGAGCTTGACGGCGACGTCGAAATAGCCGTTGCGCTGGTAGAAAAGCATGACCTGGTCCATGGCCTGTTCGACTTCGAGACTGCTTATTGCCTCGGTGCGCCGGAGAAGGAGAAATCTCTTCTTCGGCTTGAGCCCGGCGGCTTGACGAAGCGTGGCTTCGTCGAAGGTTTTGTTACCGGCAAAGGTCAGAGCGTGGTACTCGGCGGTCTTCTGCTCGGGAGGTCGCGCAAAGGACGCGGAGGCGCCGAGCACAAGAACGAGAGCCGTCAGGGTTGCGAAACGCCGAAGCCTCCGCATCAGTACCTCTGCTCCCAGAGTAGATCTATCCCGGCGTTGCCCTTCTCGGTGCTTTCCGTCTGCACGCTCAGCGTGCGGTTGATCCTGTAACGCAGGTTCAGCCGGGTTTCCGGCAGAACGCCGAAGGTCTGTTTGTACTCGAGGACCGTCCGGTCGCCGAGGTACTTGCTGAAACCGACCTGCGTCCCGCCGCCGGCGGCGGGGCCGACCTCGAACGTATCGAACCCGAGCCCTTTCTGCAGGGATTTCATGAGGGGCGACGCCTGGTACTGGACGGCGAGCGCGGCGGCCGCCGCCCCGAAGGCCCTGTTCTCACCCGCGCTAAGGTCGCCCGAGCGCCGGCCGAAGAGCAGTGTCGACAATATGTCGCCTTCGTCCATGGGGGGCTGGGAAGACAGACTGAGAACAGGGCGGTCGGCCGGTCCGGTC
>Ga0315535_1002114_pt1 | contig 12926 bp, 10 predicted proteins | sample SalMarSW160220MG_2_FD_203092 | JGI IMG/M metagenome (GOLD analysis project Ga0315535, IMG submission 203092) | Salt marsh sediment microbial communities from the Plum Island Ecosystem LTER, Massachusetts, United States - Salt Marsh Sediment SW1602-20 ...
GCATTTCAAAGCGTTTTTTTCAGCAGAATCGTCTGAAATGCGTAAGAATCGGACCAATCAAACATGCTATAATGTGAAAGCAACGGGGATGACTGGCTTCGACGGAGGAGGCAGGTCCCGAATTGCGAGCCGAGCGGCGCCGAACTCGTAAACTCAGCGCAAAAATTCAAGTGCCAACCGCACTTCCTACGCTGCTATGCCGCTGGCCGCCTAAGGCGACTAGCTAATAAGCAGTCCGGTCTCCATGAAGTGAGGCCGCGTCCGCCTGCCCCGCTCTCCACCCGGTGGCAGGATCGGGCGACAGAATGGTGGAGTGCCGCACACGACGCCGCTAACCGTGTGAAAGAGGGCTTTCGGGCCCAAGCGGCTGGCCCTCAGCAATCCTGGTTGGTTGGGGTACTGCGGGTGAGGATCATCAGCCAGCTACGCTCGTAGATATTCGAGGGTCGATTCTTTCGGACGCGGGTTCGATTCCCGCCATCTCCACTTATAAAAGGGCTACCTGTTAGATGTCAGGTGGCCCTTTATGTTATTTAGCAGCTTGAAGTTCTATCGTCTTTTTGCTATACTGCATTTAACGACTCATCTTCTCTTAATGTTCGCTTGAGTCCCAAATCCATTCCAACCCAACTCGAGGAGATTGTATGAAACGCAACGCCTTCAAACCCTTATTATTTTTTATTGCACTGGTATTGCTAATCGGACTGGCCTGCATCAGTTCGACCCCAACCCCGGAGCCACCGGTCCAACAGACGGAGCCCCCCGTCCAGCCGGCTGTCACCGAGGCCCCGGCCGTCACCGAAGCACCGGCCGCTACCGAAGCGCCGTCGACCGCCCAGCAGTTCTTTACTGAAGACTTCAATGCGCCGCTGTCTTCAGCCTGGGTCGTAGACCTGACCGGAAATAACAAGGACCAAGGTAGCGTCGCGGTCGACAGTGGCAACCTGGTCTTCAAACTCGACGGCAAAGACATTTTTGCATATGCCGAATACACTGCCTTCAAGTACGACGATGTCAAGATCGAGGTCAGCGTCGACAACCGCGGCAAGAACACCCTGGACGTGGTCCTGATCTGCCGTGCCTCGGATGAAGGCTGGTACGAAGCACGTATCGGCGCGGACGGCCTGTACTGGATCAACGCGATTGATGCGATCGGCCTGGTCAAGAAAGGTTCCAATCGTATTTATAATGGCGGTTCAACCCACATCAAGACCGGTCGTGAGACCAACAAATTCGCCTTCGTCTGCAAGGGTGATAAATTGTCGCTGTACATCAACGATTACGAAGAGCGCACCATCCGGGACACCAAGTTCAAACTTCGCAGCGGAGATGTGGCCATCGGCCTGAATTCCTTCAATGTCACACCGGTCCTGATGAACTTCGACTACGTCACCATCAGCCAGCCCTAGAACCCCGGTTTCAGCAAAAGGCCGCCTCGTGTGAGGCGGCCTTTTATGTTTTTTCTATGTACTGTTAACGTTATTCTTGCATCCATCCGTTATCCTTTAATCACGATGGCCTGAAAGGGCCAGCTTTTGCATGAAAGCAAAAAATACCCCGTTCGACAGGAGTGACGGATATGGCAAAAATTATTGGCATCGATTTAGGAACCACCAACAGCGTGGTCGCAGTCATGGAAGGCGGCCAGCCAACGGTCATCACCACCGCTGAAGGCGGGCGTTTATGCCCGTCCGTGGTAGCATTCAACAAAAACGGCGAGCGCCTGGTTGGGCAAACCGCCAAGCGCCAGGCCGTCATCAATTCAGAAAATACGATCTTCTCCATCAAGCGCTTCATGGGTCGCCGCTTCGACGAAGTGGAAACCGAGCGCAAGATGGTTCCGTACGAAGTAGTCAAGGGACCACAAGGTGAAGCACGGGTCAAGATCCCGATCACCAACCGCGAGTACAGCCCGGAAGAAATATCCGCGATGATCCTTTCCAAGCTGAAAGCGGATGCCGAAGCCTACCTGGGCGAAGCGGTCACTGAGGCCGTCATCACCGTCCCGGCTTACTTCAACGACAGCCAGCGACAGGCTACCAAGGACGCCGGCAAAATCGCCGGTCTGGACGTCAAGCGCATCATCAACGAACCGACCGCCTCGGCCTTGGCCTACGGCCTGGACAAGAACAAAAACGAGACCATCCTGGTTTTCGACCTGGGCGGCGGCACCTTCGACGTGTCCATTCTGGAAGTCGGCGAAGGCGTGACCGAAGTCAAGTCCACCAACGGCGACACCCACCTGGGCGGCGACGACTGGGACCAGTTGATCGTCAACTGGGCAGCCGATGAGTTCAAGAAGGAACAGGGTATCGACCTGCGCAAGGATCGCCAGGCGTTACAACGCTTGCGCGAGGCGGCCGAAAAGGCCAAGATCGAGCTTTCCACGGTTATGGAGACCGAGGTCAACCTGCCTTACGTCACCGCCGATGCCAGCGGCCCGAAGCACCTGCAACTGAAACTCACGCGCGCCAAATTCGAGCAGATGACCGAAGACCTGCTCAACCGCTGCAAGGGGCCTTTCGAGGCAGCCCTCAAAGACGCCAGCATGAGCGCCAGCGACCTGGACGAGGTTGTGCTGGTTGGCGGCTCGACCCGTATGCCCATGGTCCAGGACCTGGTCCGCAAGCTGGCGGGCGGCAAGGAACCACACAAAGGCGTTAACCCGGATGAGGTCGTGGCGATTGGTGCGGCCATCCAAGGCGGCGTGCTGGGCGGCGAAGTCAAAGACATCTTGCTACTCGATGTCACCCCGCTCTCACTGGGCGTGGAAACCATGGGCAGCGTGATGACCACCATGATCGAGCGCAACACCACCATCCCGGTGCGCAAGACCGAGGTCTACTCGACCGCAGCCGATAACCAGACGGCAGTCGACATCCACATCCTGCAGGGCGAGCGCCCGATGGCCGCTGACAACATGTCACTGGGCCGCTTCCGCCTGGACGGCATTCCGCCGGCCCCACGCGGTATCCCGCAGGTCGAGGTCACCTTCGATATCGATGCCAACGGCATCCTGAATGTGACCGCCAAGGACAAGGCTACCGGCAAGGAACAGAAGGTCACCGTGACGGCCTCCACCAACCTGAACAAGGATGACATCGACAATATGGTGCAGGAAGCCCGCCAGCACGAGAACGAAGACAAGAAACACCGCGAGCTGATCGACGCCCGCAACACGGCCGACCAACTGGCTTACCAGACTGAGAAGACGCTCAACGAACTGGGCGATAAGGTCCCGGCAGATGAGCGCCAGAAGATCCAGGAAAAGGTCAGCGAGCTGAAGCAGGCTGCACAGGGCGAGGACATCGCCCGCATCAAGCAGACCAGCGAAGAGGTGCAGAACGCCTTCCACGCCATCAGCCAGCAACTTTACCAGCAACAGGCGGAGACACCGCCACCCAGCAACGGTTCCGGCGACTCCGGAGGCGCAGGTGAAGGCGGCGGTGAGGGCGAAGGCGACGTGATCGAAGGCGAAGTCCGCGAGGCCTAAGACCAGATAGACGATAAGACATCCGAGTTTTTCTCGGATGTCTTTTTTTTATTTATGTGACTTACAGAAAGACTACATCTTATTGTCACCTTGCCAGTGCCAGATACAAGCGTAAATGCCCTATTCACGCATCGAGACCTGAGGATCAACCCCGGATTGGGTCGAGGGTCCCGGCCGCTCACCATCGGCAGCAAAGACCCGGGCAAAGTAGCCATCGACGATCCCTCCCAGATCGCCAGCCGCGGAGTCGGGCAGGTCAATGCCAGCCAGCTGCCTGGCAAGCTGCTGTTTGAAGGAGATCTGCATCTGGCGATAGATTTGAATGCGCTGGGCTTGCGGCGAGCCGGCTCCATGCAAGGATTCGGTCAGATAGCCGACCGCATTGCGCCCCAAGGTCATATTTTCGATCAAACGCAGGATGCGGATGCGGTCTTCAGTCGACACATCCTCGCGCCCTTTGAGGTACTTTTCAAGAAGTGGACCAAGTTCCTGATGACGGTAATCAGCTTCGGAAGGCAGCGTGACCACCAGGCCGCCAGCCAGGTCCTGTGCCAGGCGCCCCATTTCGTAGGGAATTTTGGTCACATGATGCTTGCAAACATTCGCCAGCATATCGTCGCAGATATACGCGCCCGACCTGGTGGCATGACTTTGATAGGAGGCCGCTATCCCGGTGGCATAAATCGTCTCGTTGAGATAGGTCATCTCCACCAGTTTGTCCCGAATATGCGAAGCACGCTCCACGCCGTTATACTCGGCCACCGTGGCTGCCGCTCCGATCAGCACGTCGCCGACGCCACTCTTGCAGACGTAACTGCGGCGATGATAACTGGTAAAACGTTCCACCAGCATGGCAGCAAAATCCGTCTCCCCGTCCATGAAGATCAATTCATTGGGGACGAACACATCCTCGAAAATGACCAGCGCTTCCTGCCCGCTGTATCCGCGGTTGCCCACATCGAGTCCCCCGCCCTCCATGGAACGCGTATCGCAAGATTGACGCCCATACACAAATGTAAGGCCGTCCGCCTCGACGGGCAGCGCGCCGACAATGGCATATGCATGATCATCCGGTTCCAGGCGCAGGGTCGGCATGACGATCAACCAATGCGAATTGATGCACCCTGTTTGGTGCGCTTTGGCACCGCGAAGGTAAACTCCCTGCGGTGTGCGGCGGCTGACGTGGAGGTACAGGTCGGGATCAGCCTGCTGGGCGGGCGGCTTGCTCCGGTCACCTTTGACATCGGTCATGGCTCCGCCGATGACGTAGTTGTGCGCCTGCATCTCCTGGATGAACTGCTTGAGCCGCGCATGGTAGGGAGTGGCATATTTCTGATCGATCTCGTAAGTCACCGAGTACAACGCATTGAGCGCGTCCATCCCAACGCAGCGCTGGAAACAGGTACCGGTCAGTTGGCCCAGCCGCCGCTGCATCTTGTTCTGCAGGACGACATCCTCAGCGCTCATGGCAATGTGCAGGAAGCGGTTGACACGATCGCCCGTCAAGGGTGACAACGCTGTGGCTAAATCCGGGCGCCCCAGCGCCAGATCGTAAGTCTTCGCCATGGCGTTGATCGAAGGGCGGATCAGCGGGTGATCGACCGGTTCTGCAACCAGCTCGCCGAACAGGTAGACCTTCAGCCTGCGCCCTCGCAAACTCTCGATATAATCATCACCAGTAAGAATAGCCTGCGGCTTCGATTCGTTTGGGCGGTCTTGAGGCATATTTTCCTCCAGTAAAGCCGGTTTGCGGGCTATGGGGTACAGGGTGTCCCTGGATTTGCATCAGACGGACAGGGTACGACGCACTTTGGGGCGCTGCTGGGATTCGGCGGCGACACCATACACCCCGGCTGCGATCCCGTAGGCTTTTCCGGTCGCGGGGTATCCGTGGGCGTGGGCGGTGGCGGTGGTGTGAACACTACCAGCCCACCGCAATCGCCGGTCAGCACCCCAAACCTGGAACTGAGCGGTACGACGCACAACCCCTGGGTGTTGGGCGCCGCCACATATGCGAACTGGCCGTCCGCACTCTGCCCCAGCACCTGAGCAGACTGTCCGGCCACGAAGCTGTCCAACGGCGGGTAGAGCGAGCTACCCGGCCCCGTGCGGCAGAAGAGGTTTATGGCAGCTGTGAAGGCACAAGGCTGCAGCGTTGCTGTAATCGTCGCTGTGGGTGTCAGTGTGGGGGTGACCGTCAGTGTAGGTGTAAGTGTTTCGGTCAGGCCCATCAACGGGGCCGGAGGCGGGCTGCCGTTGTATTCATAAGCACCGACGTCACACTGCGGCCCGTACGGGCGCGCCACGAAGCGCTGGTCGGTGGGCAGGCACGAGCGCCCAACGCGGTCGATGGCAACGCTGCCAGGTAATAGAGCGCGGGTTTCCGTCTGGCCGCCATAGTTTCCCAGGGGAGCCAGGTGCCAGGCAGTCAACGGATAAGTGAAACCCAGGCAGGTGCCGTCGGTGTCGATATTATAGGTGTTGGTATGGACCTGCTGGCCAGTACAGCTCTCTATCAGTGAGTTGTAGACGTACAGGATCCCGGCCGAACCAAATGAGCCTCCCCCGTTATCCGTAACCGTGATGTGGTTAACAGACAGGTTGCCTTCATTATCGATCCCGGATGCGCCGTTGCCGCTGACCGTACAATTGGTCATCTCCAAATCCCCCATATTGAAGAGGCCGTCTGCAAACTCTGGGATGCCATTGTAACTGATCGTAGAACCCGCGATCGTGCCTGTGCCCAGGTTGTAGAGGCCGGCACCGCCCGGCAACCCGAAGTAATCGTGATTCTTCGTAATGGTAGAATCTGCGATTTCCATCTGATTGGCATTGAAGATCGCCCCCTCGCGCGACCAATTATCATAAATCAAACTCTTTTCAAGCTTCAAGACCCCGTTGTTGAAAATCGCGCCTCCTGAATTATTTTGGAGAATATTAGGGTTCAAGGAGTCGTAAGCATACCCGCCCTCCAGGGTGATATGTACCAGGCTCAGGTTACCCTGCCCGCCATCAATGTATATCAAGCGGAAACGAGGGGCGTTTGCAGCCCGTTTAATGGTTGCATCGTTGCCATGGATCACGATTGGCGAGGTGATGGGAGGCAGGCCATTATCACCATTGAAAGTGTTATCGACCTGATCCAACAGGTAGGTGCAACCCGGAGCCAGCTCGATCACATCGGTTGTGGCAGGCGTGCTGTTGGCGTTGTTGATGCTGGTAATCAGGAAATCGACCGTGCAAGTCGAGGGCGGAGTGCAGGAAGCCAACAACAGCAGGCCGAAAAAGACGGCAGCCATCCAGGCAAACCGGAACAGGCGTTCGTTATCACATAACATGGTCTCCCTCCCTTCCCGCTGGCACAACCCAACCCACAAACGACCTGGCATTCCCCATATCGATCGATAGTTAATTATACAGAGTCTTGATCGGAACTTCTATACCGGTCACAGTCCCATCCGCAGGAATCAAAAGACGCGGGCCTGTGACATGGCCCACGCCTCTCTTTTTGAATTACAGCTGCGGTTAGTCCAGCAGTTCCTTGGGAATATTGCCGCCGTTCTGGGCAATTTTGGCTAAGACGGTCTTGTGCAGCCAGGTGTTCATCTTGGCCGAATCGCTCATCATGTCAGCCGGGCAACCGAGTTCGGTTGCTAATTCCTTGCGGGCGCTGGGGCTGCTATCCAGTTCGAGCAGCTTTAACAAATCGACGATCGATACCTTCCAATCAAGCTTTTCGGAGTTTTCGGAAGCCATCTTCTCCAGTTTGCTGACCACGTCCACCATCGGGACTGCTGATGGTCCGGACTGGCCGAAGACCTTGGATAGTTGAGATCTATTCTCGGGCCTGGGCATTGGTGTCGGTGCGGATGATGAGGAGGACGCTGGCGTACTTGCGTCAGGCTTCTTGGCCAGACCAAGTTTCTGCAGGATGGTATTAAACAGACTCATAACGAATCCTTTCTATAGATGGGTATGAGAGAATTTGAAAGGCAAATGAGGTTGCCCTTAATTTATTATATCGTCTTTTTATCCGAACCAGCCGGTTTTCTTAATACAACAAAAAAAGTGCTTGGACTTCGAGTAAGAGACTGGAGCGAGTACATCAACGTAACTGCTACTTGTTGGACGGATTGACGGCCCATCCCCTAATCATCCATCAAGGTCTTATCAGACCGGCGGGCTATCTCCAGCACACCGTTTGGTAAAAAATTGGATTCCAAATATTCAAGGGCTTGTTTTCGATCTTCCCCGCCTTCATCTGCCAGAAAAATCTGTTCGCAAAACACCGCAATATCTTCGAGGATGCGTTCATAGCGGTAATATGCCAGCCCAATCGGATCGATTTGAGTTGAGCCATATCCCTGATAGAACCAGGCCTCCTCATCCTGAGGCGAACGCCCGTGCCCTCCCAGACCGCTACCGACGAACATCAAATCGCGCTCTTTGGGGGCGTAGATCAAGGTATCCCAATCGACCATGTAAAGGGCACCATCATCCGCAATCAGGAGATTCCAGGCATGGATATCGGCGTGACACACAATAAAATCGCGGGGTTGTTCTTTTAGCAGCTGTGCCAGCTGTTCAGCGCGCCCAACCAGTTCGAGTGTTTCATCCGCTTTGGTCTTCAAAAAAGCGGCGGCATCTGCCGCGACGGGGTTCTCGAAAATCTCTTCCATAATGCGGGCAAGGAACTTCTTGACCGTATCACGCCAGTGAGGCGAGAAATCCTCGCGCGGAATACCGCGCGTGATTGCCGCGGGGAATTCGGTGCTGTGAAACCTTTTCAGGGCTGTCCCAAATTCGACCCATTGACGGTCTGACAGGTTTCTTTCAAAACCATTCTGCCCTGCCACGTATGGATATAGGATCAGGGTAAAAGGTGCCAATCGTGCCCATAGCTCCCCGCTTTGGGCCGCAATCGGGGGGATGACCTGTTTGATCCCCAGGTCGCTAAGGTATTTCGGAACAACCACGCAGGCTGGAATGAATTCCCCCCGCCGCAGCTTTACGAAGGAAGCGGTTCCATCATCGGTAGTGCAGCGATACACAGCCGTATTCAGATCAACACCGAGCGGAAGAAAAGCAATTTGCTCGACGCGCAATCCATATTGATTCTCTAAACAGGCGATAATCTCTTCGTCTTGAATTTCGGGTTTCTCTAGCATCTTGTCTATGATTTTAATGTTTATTTTGACGATTATCTTCAGGTGGGCTGTAACCAACTCCGGAATAACGGCAGCCCCACCTAACGACTGCTACAATTCATCAGAATAAAAACGGCACGAACATCCTGGTACGTTTCATGTAGGCTTGATATACCGGCCCAAAGAAGCGAATGCATTCGGCCTCATCCGCCCTGGCCGTGAGGGTTAAAGACAGGGTCGCCGCCAGCACCAGCAGCACACTCGGCCAGGTCAGCGTTTTGAAGAATACGCCCCAGGCCAATAACAGCAGGGAACTGTAGAGCGGGTGGCGGATATAGCCATAGATGCCCGTCGTGACCAGCTCGCTGGTCTTCTCGAAAGCCAGCAGGCGAGCGTCATCTTCCCGATGTCCTACCGGTTTGCCTCGGGTGATTAGGGAGCGAACCCCGAATCCCAGCGGAATGAAGGAGGTGCACAGCAGGAACCAGGAGATGAGTTGGTGCCAGGAAAACGGGTTGCGGAACCAGACGTTCAGATTGAGCAGGACCAGGGCAAGGATGAACTCCCAGGCAAAGAAACGATAGAAGCCATGTGAGCCGGGCGTACGCAGCGAGGCCCGCGATACATAGATGAGACCGGCTGACAACCCAACGAAGGCAATCAACTTGACCATGTTAGCCTCCCAAAATCAGGGGACACCCAAAACACTGCGGGAATTATCAAAACCTTGAGACCACCTGCACCGCTGCCACACGCAGATCAGGCTGGTGTCAGCCTTCCGTTCGCCTGTCCTTCGCTTCACACAATCAAATTTCTAAACGACACACTTTTCCTAAAGTTGTTTGGTCAGGAAGTAGCGCTGATGCCCGGGCGGGAAATCCTGCAGTTCACCGAAAACCTGATAGCCATATTTTTTATAGAATTCCGGCGCCTGGAAACTGAAGGTGTCCAGGAACACCTGCTTTGCGCCGCGCTGCCGCGCTTCGTCCTCTGCAGCCATCAACAGGCGCTGACCGTACCCGCGACCGCGAAGCTCGTCTTTTACCCACAACAGGTCCAGGTGAAACCAGTCCCAATAGACTTCACCCAGCACGCCGGCCACGATTTCCTGGTCGGGTGCGTGCAGAACGAAGCACAGGCGCTGAAATTTCTGATCCCCGGCTTGTTGTTGGTTGTAATCACCGATACCTCGCCCAATGATTCCCCAGGCTGATTCTTCGGGTTTATCGACGTAGACGATGCGATTTTCTTCATCAGGCATTTTTTAATCCTTTTCTCGTGAATTTTGCTTCACGCCATATTAAATTTACGAGGTTGCACGGTCATCTTTTCTTTATCGAGGACGGAGGTTTTATTCAACGACTCTGATAGTGCAAGATCTTCGATTGGATTAATACCAATAAACCCGTGACCTGCTAAATTTGAGTTACTTAGGCATGGATTTCAACCGTATTGAATATCGCTTCGTTTTTGCAACCCAAAGACTGACGTTCGCATGACATGACTTCTTGATATTATGTCACGAAACCAGGAAAATCGCGCTGGTTTTTCGCAGGCCTTAGCCCCACCCATATGCGCTCTTTGTTAAGCAGCCGAACCCGATCAAGCCTCCGCGCACGAAGATCAGGAGGGAAAAGAATTTAATATTTGTACATTTTCCGCACTTGGACCGCGGGAAACAATTCCAACCGGTTGTCCGATGAGCGATTCAATCTCTCGGACTACTGTCGCATCGTCGGCGCTGCAAGATTCGAGCACCGGCGTAACTGTAGTGAGCGCTTGGGTGAATTGTTCCCGTTGGGCAAGCGATAGGAAAGGCGGGGGACGGAAACTTACCAGCACACCATCGGATAATTTAGAGTCGCTGAAAGTGTCGCGAAGACCCTGGTAACTGCCATATCCCGGGCAATATTTCCATGCTTTCAATCGTTTCAGCACATCCAAATGGGTCACTACCAAAGAATCAACCGCACCCGTCTCACCCAGCGCATAACGGGCCAAAACTGCATCAAACCATCCATAGCGGACCGCGCCTTGCCATGGATTGGTTTTATTGTGCTCGGAGATCACAGAGGTTAAAGCATCAGTTTCGGTTGGCAGCGGGCCCGGCCCATGACGTACCGCATAGGACCGCATTACGCCAATTCGAAACACACCTGCCTCCGGCGCCATCTGCTGGATGAGATCAAGAGCATTTGCCGCAGTGCAACGCGACCAGGTTGTAAAGGGATGAAAACCTGCCTCGGCATCCAACAGGACCCCCTGGGCACCTTCGAAGATCACATTCTCCGTCTCGTGCAACCAGCGCTCCAATACCGAGTCGGGCACCACCAGACCAAGCTCGCCAATCCGGGCAATGGAGGCAATCCATGCATCGATCACATCCTGCCCCTCAAAAACACCAAATTCCCGGCTAACAGCAGAATCGAGAAAATTATCCTGGCAAAGTGCGGCGATCTGTTCGCGTTTCTGCTCACGGATGGCTCGCAGTTTCCGCCGGAGCAGGGTCGGGTTGTTCAGATCACCTGCCAGGATACGGGATTCGGCATGCAACCGGGCATCCTCAACCGCTTCCCCCACTCCCACGCCACAACTCCCATGCCGACTTGCGCCACGCACTATTTCGCGAATACGATTGGCGGCCTGGTGGAAAGGTGTAATCACAAGCGCCTGATCGCTCAGACGCAGCCGGGAAAAGGGGTCCCGGACACCCTTCCCTGCCAGGATATCCCCCTCTACCAGCAGCGCCGTAGGATGAATCACAACCTGTTGCGAAAGGTACGTCTTGACGCCCGGGATGAACGTCCCGGAACCGAACTGTGAAAATGTATGCTGACGCCCATCGGGGGTTATGACGTTGTGACCGGCCTGCGCGCCGCCGTTATAGCGCACGACAAGGCCGGCTTCAACATGCCGGACAAGGAAGTCGGTCAGCAGGCCTTTTCCGGCGTCCCCGAAGCCAAGATCAACGATGATATATGCGCGCAAGGAAAGGATACTCCTAACACCCTGGCCAGCCTGGCGTTATTCCGTCCGATATTCAGCTGGATGGTCGCACGATTACAGGGTATGGGAATCGTTAAAAGAAACGCGACAACCAGCCAGATTTCTGTTTCACATTAAAAAATAGCTCGGCAAATGGAGTCAGTGATTGAACCACATGGCTCTGGCGGGAGGCAGGCATGCCAGCCTTGCTTAAGAGCGCCGTGAGCTCCTTCATATTGGAGACCCGCTTTTCACTGAGCAGGATGGCTCCGGCGGCAACAAAGCAGACATCCATCGGAGCTTCAAGGCAAAGCACATGATCCCCGAAAAGATCCCGCCAGCGCCGCTCGCAGCGTTTCGCCCGGGCCTGGTCGGGAATGATAAAAAATGGGATGAAAGATTTTTGCACTTCGGCCACAATCTCTTCGCAGGTAAGATCTTCATCTAATTTATCCCCGATGACTGCCTCCACCACGTGCTTCGAGAGGCTGGGATAAGGCACCTCGTCACCCGTCATAAAGAGATAGCCACGTTTTTTTCGCTTTACCATGCAATCCATCTCGGTATGCATGGCGAGGAAGTACAAACCTAATTCATAGGATTCTTCACCAGTCCCCCCACCACCGCCTTCCAGATAGGTCCAGGTCAACCATTGATCCATCAATTCAGCGGTCGATTCATACTGGCCGACCTGAAGTGGCGCATTATCGCTGATGGCATCCCCAATTGCCATAAAGAGCAGCTGCGGGTCGGGAATTTGACAATCCAACAGAGTTTTCATGAAGATGGGGAGCTGCTTCGTCGCCATCAGGCGCGGGATCTCCCCCATCGAACCGGTTACATCCAGGGCAAAAACAATTCCCAGCGACTCAGGGTGATCAGCACCATCGCGACTCTCTCGCAATCGAACACCTTTCGGGTCCATGAGTGGATGGCATTTGACTTGCTTGAAGACCTGTTGCATAGGAATATTCGCGCGGCCGCGCAGGAGCGCCTCGTGAGCAGCGTGGCTGTAGTTTCCATTTCCCATTTCGAAATCTCCTTTTTAAAGTTGGTGGGTCAACCAGGGTTCAAGACGGCATGATAATGGGGAAAAACTGGGGAGCGCCGAAAACTTCATCGGCAATCCGACCGAGTTCTTCGCGAATGGTCCAGGCATCTGCTCCCGTAGAACTCGCGGGGTCGGCCCGGGAAATTCGTTGTACAGAATCAGCCAGGCGGGCTGGTACTGTGTCAGGCAAAGACCCGGTCTCAGGATCCCCTCCGAGCAGGGCAACGATACAGCGCGCACTCATCGTCAG
>Ga0315535_1002116_pt1 | contig 12924 bp, 12 predicted proteins | sample SalMarSW160220MG_2_FD_203092 | JGI IMG/M metagenome (GOLD analysis project Ga0315535, IMG submission 203092) | Salt marsh sediment microbial communities from the Plum Island Ecosystem LTER, Massachusetts, United States - Salt Marsh Sediment SW1602-20 ...
CTACGAGGGCAACACCTGCCACGGCCAGGTCCAGCTGTACGCCGGTCCGGGCTACCGCGCGGCCTACCTGTCCAACGCGCAGCGCCAGGCGATCTACGAGAACGACATGCTGCCGCGACTTCACGGCTGCGACCTCGACGGGGCGCTCCTGGTTGCGATGGCGAAGATCGATGCCAACGCCACCCCCGAGAACGCCGCCACCCTTTCCCTCTTCCGGACCCTCGACGCGATCCTCGGGCTGCTGGTCGCCCCGCTGGTCGCGGTCCTGCTCATCGGCTACACGATCCTCGCCTGGACCCGGCACGGCCGCGACCCCGTGTACCTCGACGACCCCTCGATCCACATCCCGGCGCCGCCGCCCGAGCTCACGCCCGCGTCCGGGGCGGTGCTACGCGACGGACGCGCGACTCGCCGGGCGCTCACGACGGCCAGCCTCGACCTCGCCGCAAGGGGCCTGATCGCGTTCGAGAGCGACAAGACCGGGCTGCTGGGCCTGAGCACCGAGCTGAGCATCCGCACCGGCACGGCGTCATCGGCCGATCCCGCCGAGCAGGCCCGGCTGGAGCGCGCGCGGCAGCGCCCGTTCGATGGGGCAACCCGGTTCCTCCAGCAGCAGCTGGCGAGCCTGGGCGACAGCGAGGGGCTGATCGACCACACGGAGCTGCTCAAGCTCGGCTCCGATGTGAGCGACTTCAACGAGCGACTCGAGCAGCACGTGGTGCACCGCGGCTGGTTCACCGAGCGACCGGCTGCCGCGACCGGCCGCTGGGCGCTGCGCGGCACGCTGGTCGGGATCCTCGGTGTCGTGGCACTGGTCGTCGCCTTCAACCTGCCATCCGACGGGCTGGTCGTGGTGGGCCTCGCGCTCATCCTGTCCGCCGTGGTGATGGTCATCCTGTCGCGCAGCATGCCGGCCCGGACGATGCCCGGCGCGATGATCCGAGCCATGCTCGAGGCGTATCGCCGGACGCTGGCCCGGACGATGGAGCTGTCGCGTTCGATGGGCGAGGTCGCGCACACGTCCGCCATCCCGCTGATCGAGAGCCCCGACGACGCGGTGGTGTGGGGCGTCGCGCTCGGGCTCCAGTCGGAGGTCGAGGCGGTGCTGGAGCGGACTGCCGATGATCTCCAGAGGGGCACGGCCACCGGTGCCTACCTGCCGCTGTGGTATGCGAGCGGTGGATCGGGCGGCTCCGACAGCTCGGGGGCCGGCGGCTCCTGGGGTGTGGCACCCGGGCTGATGAGCTCGTCCCCGATCCCCGACTTCGGAGGCATGATGGCGACGCTGGGCACGATCGGGAACTCGCCCTCGTCATCGGGCTCCGGCGGCGGCTTCGGTGGTGGCGGCTCCGGCGGCGGTGGCGGTGGCGCCGGCGGCGGCTTCTGAGGTCGCGACGGCAGCTCGCCCGGTGGGCCGCGTCGCAGCCGCGATGCGTGAGCGGGCCGCGGTACACTCGGGTCCATGGGAGCGACCGACACCATGGAAGTGTTCTTCGAGCTGCTGAACGGCGGCGATGTCTCCGGCGCGGTGGCGATGATGGACGAGCGCACCGAGATGCGCATCCACGTGGGCGACAACGCGCGGACGCTCCGCGGCGTCGAGCAGGTGGGCGGCTGGTTCCTGCGGGCCGACAAGGGTCTCAAGATGGTTCCGGGCGAGGTGCGCGACCTCGGCAACACCTATCAGGCGGACCTCGTGGTGGTGCGGCCGGGCGCCCCCAGCCAGCACCTCGACGCGCAGTTCCGGGTCGAGGCCGGCAAGATCACCTCGATCAACCTGACGCCGTTCTCGCGATAAAGCGCCGCGCGCCAAGGCGTCGTTCTCGCGCCAGCGCCCGGGCAGGTCCGGGATCGACGCCCCCAACGACGCCGCGGTCAGGGGGCGGATGAGGCCTCGCCGCTTGCGTCCGGCACCACGCTCTCCACTGGCAGGGGGATCGTGATCTCGTCGCCGATCCCGATCTTGTCGGGGTTCTTGATCTGCGGGTTGGCGGCGAGCAGCTCTTCCTGGGTCACGCCGAACTTCTTCGCGATCTTCGAGATCGTGTCGCCCTTCGCGATGACGTAGGTCTGCGGCGTCGGCGCCGGCGGCTCAGTCGGCAGTGGCGTAGCCGATGCCTCGGCCGATGGAACGATCGTCGGCGTACCTGGGCCATTGTCGCTGGAGCCGATCCCCAGCAGCATGGGTCCGACGAAGAACAGCGCAACCGCGGCAAGGATGACCGCAACCGCGGCCAGCCCGAGCCGGGACACCCCACCGAGGCCCGGCAAGCCCACCCGGGTCCGAAGCGATGGATAGGCCTCGTACCGTCGCGGGTGCTCCCATGCTGGACCGAACAGCTCGGACGCGTCCTCCGGGTCGCGGCCTCTGGCTTCAGGACGCGCCGGCCGAGCCTGTGACGCACCGGGGCGGGACGCCGAGCGAGCGGCCGGCTCGTAGTGATCCGGCTGCTCGTAGTGATCCGGCTGCTCGTATCGCCCATAGCGGTCGTAGGGATCCGCTTCGTCGGGGCCGTCGTGGTCGGACGGGTTGTAGCCTCGAGCATCGCCGCCCTCGGTCGGCCGTGCCGGAAGTGGCTCGTCCGGATCGGGGCCGGCCAGCCGGTACGCCGCGCTCCCCGCGAGACCCTGCGCCGGCCCACCCCACGCAACCCCTGCAGCCGGAGGCTGATCCCGCTCGCCGCCGGACGGACCGGCGGCCCCCTCATACTGCTGGTCGAGCTCGTCCTGCGCCGACCAGGGCGGTGGGGCCGCCCAATCGCGCGGTGGGTTGCGATGGGGCGGAACCGACGGCGGAACGTCGGACTCGGGTGCGTGACGCGGCTCGAGGTCGCGCGGCGGCATGGGCCGGTTTGTCGGCATCTCCGCAGGCGGCGCCATCTCGGGATCGTCGGCCAGTCGCGCCGCGGCCGCCTCGCGTCGAGCCCAGTCCTGGAACGTCGGGCAGACGGGGAACGCCGACGACAGGCAGTACGCCTCCTGGTGGGCAAGCGCGCGCGCGGCAGGTCGCGGCTCTGCGTAGCAGCGGTGACGATGGTCGGGCGCCATCCCGCGACCGTCGCGATCGTCCTCGAACGCGACGAAGGGGCACGCGGGGGCGCCGTCGACGATCGGGAGCCCTCGGTCGGTCATCGGAGGGATGATACCCGGGCGGCGCGAGCCCGCTCGCCACGTTGACCACCAGGGGCCTCGTCCGCTCGCTCTGTCGACCAGCAGCGGGTCGACTCCCGCCCCGTCGACCAACCAGGGCCGCGCTCTCGCCACGTCGACGCCGGGGCGCCCTCGCTCCCGCCAGCCGTCTCGCACCCCGGACCCGGTCAGCGACCCGCCTCACGGGTACAACCCCCGGACCTGAGGCACGAACCTGCCCATCCACCCGCGGGGTGGGTGCAACGACCGTCGCGGGAGCGGGAACCTGCCCGCCTACCCGCTACCCGGGCATTGGCACACCTCGAGCCTGCCCGACCTGGCCGAACACCCGCGTCCTGGGTACCCGACTGAGTCGGACCGTGCCGCCGTGCGTGCATCCTCGCAACCAGGGCCACAGCCGTGGTCAGGTCGCTCCGTGCGCACCCATCACGCGGGTGGCTGGTCAAGCAGGTGCTGCGGGAACGGGCCGCAAAGGACGTCAAGGGTCGGGCCCGGCCGGGCCGCGCGGCGTTGCGGGCTCGTGGCCGTCAGGGCTCGGGGCCGGCCGGGACGTCGCCCGCCCGAACGTCAGTACGGCGGCAGCACCGCGTCCCGCCGCGCGAGGCTGGCGTTCGCGTAGGCCGGGTCGTCGCTGACATCGCGCGCTTCGCCCAGCCAGCCTGGCATCTCGACCGCCTCGTCCTCGGAACGCAGCTCGACCTCGACCAGCACCAGGCCGGCCGGCTCGTCGAACACGTCGATCTCGAGCTCCTGCCCGCCGTGCGGCACGACGAGACGCGTCTTTCGGATCGGCCTCCGGGCGGGGTCCGCCTGCGCGAGCAGTCGCAGGTACTCGGTCTCATCGATCTCGCGCTCATCCTCCTCGCGCACGAGCGCTCGCAGGTGTCTCTTGCGCGTGTGCCAGTACGCCACAGCTCCATCGGGACCGGTCACCCGCCGAACCCGCTGCCCCGCTGGCGGCTCGACCAGGTAGACCTGCAGCAGCTGGTAGCGAAGGGCTCCGTGGGCGGAGAGCTCGGTTTCCGAGGGCCGGCGGGCCAGGCGGTACTTGCGCTCGATCTCGAGCGGCGCTCCAGCGACGCGGTGATCCATCAGCCCGGCGCGGCTTCGCGAGGCGGACCGGACCGCGCGCGCGGCGGCCGCGATGAACCCCCGTCGGGTGCCTCGAACACGATGGAGCTGGCGGGCGATTCTCCGGGCTGCTGCAGCATCCGCAGCTGGAGCAGCCCGGGGTTGTCGTCCAGCATCCGACCGGCGTTCGCCAGACCACGCAGGGTCGCGGTCTCCGCGCGCGCCCGTTCGAGCCCGGCCTCGCCCTCCTTGCGGGCCGCGATCACGCCTGCAAACGCCCGCTTGAGCCCGCCCGGCAGCATCACGTCGCGGACGTCGACCGCGAGCAGCTCCACGCCGATCTCGGCCAGCCGTCCACCGCACGCCTCGCGGATCTCCGGACCCATGTCGCGCCGGGCCGCCAGGGCCTCGTCGAGCGTCCTGCCGATCACGGCATCGCGGAGGCCGAGTTGCAGGAGCAGATACAGCGTGCGCCGGAAGTCGACGTCGCGGGTGACCGCTGCGACCGGGTCGCCCACCTCGTAGCGGACCACCAGGCTGATCTTCGCCGCGACGCCGTCGGCGGTCAGCACCTCCTGGCCCCCGACGGCGAGGCTCGTCGGGCGTGCGTCGAGCACGCGGACATCGGACCACGGGCGCACGACCAGGTGGGTCCCCGTGCCGACCAACCCGGTGAGATGTCCGGAGCGATAGCGGAGGCCGCGCTCGTGCTCGTGGACGATGGTCACACCGACGAGCAGGCGCACCCCGACTGCGAGCACCAGCAGGACGACGACGATCGCGATGAGCAGCGGCAGCGGGTCCATGCCGTGTCCCCCACAGTGGCGGCCCGCCGAGCCGGACCACGAGCGCGACGGCGGAGAGCCCGAAGCCCTGCAGGGCCGCCGGCCCGCTGCGTCTCCGCCGATCCGGCGCGACGAGCGGTCTGAGCAGGAATCGAACCTGCATCACCAGATGCTTCGCCGGATGCCGGAACCTCGGCCGGTGATGCCGACCGCGACCGGGCTGACGAAGCGTGACCCCGATCCTACGCGCCGCACCGACCGTCTGCCGAGCTCTCGAGCACGACACGTCACACGCACACGAGCGGAGATGCCCGTCCGACGCAGCCCGCGTCCAGACCGATCGGAATCGGGGGTGTTTGACAGGCCCGGCGGCCGACCGGACACTTCAGATCGACGGGGGTCGCCCCCCGACCCCACCCACCCTGCGGCAGTGCCCGCCGCAGCTCTCCGGAGGTTACTTATGTCGCTGTTTCGCCGTCTCCTTGCCCCCTCCGCCGTCGCGCACGCGCACTGCGACCTCCCGTGCGGCGTCTACGATCCCGAGCAGGCACGCATCGAGGCGGAGTCCTGCTACAGGATCGTCGAGAAGATGGCCGCCAACTCCGACCCGGCGTTCACCACCCGCGCGATCGCGATCAAGGAGCAGCGCGCCGACCTCGTCAAGCACCATCTCGACGTCCTGTGGCACGACTACTTCAAGCCCGAGCACCTCGCGACCGTCCCCAACCTGCACGACCTGTTCTGGAACGCGACCAAGCAGGTCTCGAAGGTCAAGGCCTCGAGCAACCTCGATGACGCCAAGAAGCTGCTCGCCCTCATCGACGAGGTGGATGCGGCGTGGAAGGCCACCGGCGGCGAGGGCAAGACCCGCGTAGCCGGCCGTCCCAGCTGATCGCCCCTCCAGCGCGATCGAGTCGAGGCCCCGTCACGTGACGGGGCCTCGTCGTGTCCGGGGCACCCGGCGCCGGAGGGGGGCTTCCGGTCGCCTGCCCGGTCCGTGGCGCGTGGCCGTGGCCGACGGCTCGATGCTGCCCTCGGTCAACCCCGGCGACTGGCTGCTGATCGATCCGACCACGGTCCACTGGCCCCGGCGCGGAGCGGTGGTCGTGTTCCATGAGCCCGGCGCGGACCTGCTGGCGATCAAGCGGGTGGCCGGGCGGCCGGGCGACTGGGTTCGGTTTGCCGACGCCTGGCTCCAGCTCCGTGAGGACGAGGCCTGGCTGATGGGCGACGCGACGGATGAAGCGCTCGCCGCGGCCGGCCACGGGACTCCGATCGACTCCCGCCGCTTCGGCCCGGTCCCCATCGAGCGGCTCGTGGGACGCGCCTGGTTCCGGTACTGGCCGCTCCGTCGCACCGGACGCCTCCCGCGACCCCCGAAGCCTCGCCCGGCACCGTCCTGACCACCGGCCCGGGGGTCCGACCGGGACTATCGCGTCGTGGACGCACCGTACCGGCCGGACGACACTGCCGCTCGCAGGCCTCAAACGGGGGACCCGCAGACCGCCGCGGCCCGGACCGCCGAGGAGTCACGCAGGATGGCCAGTCGCCGCCTCGAGCACCGCTTCGCACGATCCCTCCTGGTAGCGATCCTGGCGACCGTGGTCGCAGCCTGCGGTGCGGCCGGCGCGACCTCTGCACCCGCCGAAACGTCGGCGCACGCCGCCGAGGCAAGCCCGGCTCCCACGTTGACGCCCACGTCGGCGCCGGCTGCGACGCTGTCACCAACGGCAACCCCGGCTCCGACCGCCGCCCCGTCGGCGACGGCCGAGCCCAGCCCCACCGGCGAGCCCACCGCTGCCCCGACCAACGCGCCGATCGGGCCCAACGGTCAGACGGGCCGGATCGTGCTCGACGAGCAGGCGCTTGCGCTGACCTTGCCCAAGGGTTGGCTGAGCGTCGCGCTGACGGCGGAGGACATGAGCGCCATGCTCGACGCCCTCCCCGACGGCACGGTCCCGGCCACGCTCAAGGACCAGCTGCCCTCGATGGTGGCATCGGGGTTGAAGCTGTGGGCATGGGACGTGCAGGGTGACGGTCTGGGTGCCAACTGCAACGTGATCGCGCAGCCGGTGACGATCCCACCGGCGCTGCTCATGACCACGGCCCAGGCGGGGCTATCGATGGTCAGCGGCATCTCGGGCACCAATTACACCGACGTGAAGATCGGTGGCTCGACGGCCCTGCGCATCGACTACAGGTACGTCCAGGGGGTCTCGGGCGCGTCGGTGTCCCTGACGGGCACCCAGGTCTACCTCGCTCGCCCGGACAATCTGGTCGTGGTCACGGTGACGATCCTCAGCAGCGGCACCACCACCGACCGCGACAAGATCGTCAAGAGCATCGAGCTCCTGGACTGACCCGCCGCGGCGATCGTGAGCCGCGGCGCAGAAGTTCGGGCTCGCGCGAGATCGGAGCCGAAGGCATCCGATGGCCGGAACACGGCCGCCCCTGGGCTGTCGCGGCAGTAGGCTCTGGGCCCATGGACGATCTTCGCCGCTCGCTCGGCCCCTTCGACCCCGACGCCCCCCTCACCGGGGCGCCCGAGCCCTGGGACTTCCTGCCCATGCCCGGCCTGCGCAAGGGATCCCCGTGGGCGATGACGGAGATGATCGCGGCCGAGCCGGCCCTCGTCGAGAGGGTCGCGCGCAGGGTCGCCGCCGATGGCTCGGCAGAGAGGCTCGCCACGCTCGTCCGGGACGCGGCGCGGGCGGGTGGCCCGATCGTCGTCACCGGCTGCGGCACGTCGGAGCTTGCCGCCATGGCGACGGCGGCGCTGCTGCGCGAGGCATGGATGCGGGCCGGCCTGCCGGGCCGGGGTCCGGTCGCCACCCAGGCCTTCGAGCTGGCGCTCGATCCTCCGACCGGTGGCCTCGCCATCGGCTGCAGCCATGAGGGCGGCACCGAGGCGACGATCGCAGCGCTCGCCGCGGCTCAGTCGCGCGGTGCGCGCACCGCCGTCATCACGGCCAGCTCCAGCGCACCGGCAAGCGTGGGCCGGGACCTGGTGATCGCCACCCACGAGCTCGACCGCAGCTGGTGCCATACCATCGGCTACGTGTCGCCAATCGCCGCCGCCGCGGTGACGGCCGACCTCCTGACGGGCGATACGCCGCGGCCGGATTGGATGAGACGCCGATTGGCGACCGGGATCGAGGCGGCGCACGCTGTCGGACCCGACGGCGTCCGGCCGGATGCGGCTATCGGCAGCTTGATCGCCCGGGCGGCTCGATTGCTCGTCGTGGCATCAGGGACCGATCGGATCACGGCACGCGAGGTCGCCCTCAAGGTCGAGGAAGCCTCCTGGCTGCCGGCGGTCACCCGCGACCTCGAGACATTCCTGCACGGGCACCTGCCGGCGACCGGACCCGATACCGCGCTGCTCCTCCTGCTCCTCGAGCGTGCGGGCCTCCCGGCGCGGGCTCGTCGGGCCCGGCAGGCGCTCCGAGCGGCAGCGGCGGTCGGCATCCGGCCGGTGGGAATCCTCGGCGCCGAGGCAGCAACCCTGATCCCGGACGACCTGACGCCGGGTGGGCGGATCGTGGTGCCGGAGGCGTCGGAACGGCCCGGCGCGACGGCGGCCCTGCTCGGGGCGGCCGCGCCGATCCAGCTGGTCACGCTGGCCGTGTCGGCCGCCCGTGGTACCAATCCGGATGCGATTCGGCGGGACGAACCCGCCTACCTGCGTGCCGCCGAGCTCGCCGACGATCCCGACGGATAGGTACCCGATCCGGGCCGGTCGAGCGGCCCGTTGCCGCGCCGCCTGTCGCGGCGCCGGCCCCGCCCGTGCGTGGGGCTCCCGTCAGCCGAGCAGCACCTCGCCGGCCAGATCGATCATGTCGAGATCGCGGGCGATGAAGTCCTGGAGCATGATCCGCTCCACACCGGCCTCGGCGAACCGTGCGACCGTCTCCCTGGCGGCAGCCGGCAGGCCGTGGACCCAACGGGCGCGGCGCGGCTCGAACCAGGCGGCGGCATCCTCAACCTCACCAAAGGCGCGCAGCAGGTCGGCCTCGCGCTGCCGCACCTCCTCCGAGGTCCGCCCGATGAGCACGCCGACCATCGCCGAGTGAGTGATCGACCCCGGCTCGCGTCCCGCATCACGGAGCACGCCGTCGAGCGCCGAGAGCTTCTGCGCCGCGACCTCGGGGCTCGCCGACGACAGATTGAACTCGTCCGCCCAGCGAGCGGCCAGCCGGAACGATCGAGGTGATCCCTGCCCGCCCACGATGATCGGCGGCCGCCCCTCCGCCCGACCGCGGATGGAGCCGGCCTTGGGCCGCATGAGAGCATCATCGACCACATAGTGCCGGCCCAGGAACGACCAGCCGTCGGGACCCTCCCACAGCCCGTGCAGGATCTCCAGGGTCTCTTCGAGCCGGTCGGCGCGCTCGCCGATCTCGGGGAACGGGAACCCGTGCCGGCGGTGCTCGTCCGAATGCCAGCCGGTGCCGACACCCACCTCGACTCGCCCACCGCTCATCTCATCCACCGTGGTGACCACCTTGGCCAGGTTGCCCGGCGCGCGGAACAGGACCGGAGACACGAGCACCCCGAGCCCGATCCGCTCGGTCTCGCGGGCCAACCCCGCCAGGACCGCCCAGGCGTCGGTGGTGGGTTCGCCGCTGTCGCCCGGAAAGCTCTCGTAGTGATCGGACCGGAACATGGTCTCGAACCCGGCCGACTCGGCCCGTCTGGCCACGGCCAGCTGCTCCTCGTAGCTGAGGCCCTGCTGGGGCTCGATCATGAGCGCGAACCGCACGATCCCATCTCCTCCGCGTCGCACGGATCATTCCGCTTGACGGAACTATTCGTGTAGTGTAAATACTTCGCGTTATGCGAACCACTGACGACGCCGTACCCATTACCGAGCACCGTCGGGCGGTCGAGGAGGCCATGGCCAACCTCGGTCGCGCGGTGGGCTCGCTCCGATGCGCGGGGTCGCAGCGGCTGGTGCGACTGGGCATCAGCATGACCCATTTCCACGTGCTCACGCTGCTTCGACACCACGATGCCATGCCGATGGGCCGGATCGCCGAGATCCTCGACGCGTCCATGTCGAGCGCAACCGGGATCATCGACCGAATGGAGGAGCGCGGGCTCGTTGAGCGGGTCCGGGTTCCCGACGATCGGCGCATCGTGCTCGTGCGGCCCACCCGAACGGGCGATGAGCTGGTGGACGAGGCCGAGCTGGTCAAGAGCGAGATCCTGGCAGCCGCCATCACGCGGCTGGACCCGGACCAGCTCGATCGCCTGGCCGTCGCCGCCACCGACCTCGAGCGGGCCGTCGGCGACGAGCTGGCGAGCGACCCCGACAAGTACGGCGCGCTCACCCAGTTCGGTCAGGATCACCGCCACCCCCACCCGCACGCCCATTCGAGTGATCGCCGGATCGGTGAACCGGCGGTACCAGCGTCCCCACTTCCCGGCCCTGCCGGCGCCTGACGAAAGGAAGCCCATCACCTTGGAAGCCATGCCGTTTGAGAGCGGTCCGGAGACCCCGGATCTCGCCCACGACCCGGCGCTCGGGCTCGATCGACGAACGAAGTTCGAGATCCTGGGCGCCATCCTGCTCGGGATGTTCCTGGGCGCCCTCGACCAGACGATCGTGGGCCCGGTGCTGCCGCACATCGTCGGCGACCTGCAGGGCGCCGACTACTACGCCTGGGTCGTCACCGCCTACCTGCTGACCAGCACGGTCACCGTGCCCATCTACGGCAAGCTGTCGGACCTGTACGGGCGCCGGCCGCTGCTGCTGTTCGGCATCGTCATCTTCCTGGTGGGCTCGGCACTGTCCGGCCTGAGCCAGACCATGTGGCAGCTGATCCTGTTCCGCGGGATCCAGGGCCTGGGCGCCGGCGCGCTGTTCCCGATCTCCCTGGCGGTGATCGGCGACCTGTTCACGCCGGCCGAGCGCGGCAAGTACCAGGGCCTGTTCGGAGCCGTGTTCGGGATCGCGTTCCTCCTGGGTCCCGGCCTGGGCGGGTTCCTCACCGACACCTTCAGCTGGCACGCGATCTTCTACGTCAACATCCCGATCGGGATCGCGGCGCTGATCGTCATCGCGCGCCTGCTCCCGACCGTCCGGACCGAAGGCGCCCGGAACACGATCGACTACATGGGTGTGACCACCCTGATCGTGGGCCTGGTGCCGATCCTGATCGCGCTCACAATCGCCGAGGATGGCAACTGGGGCAACCCGTGGATCTGGGGCCTGTTCGGCCTGGGCATCGTTGGGCTGGCGGCCTTCGTGTTCGCCGAGTCGCGCGCGGCCGAGCCCATCGTTCCCCTCCACCTGTTCCAGGACCGCACCTTCAGCGCCTCGATGGTCGCGATCTTCCTCGCCACCTTCGGGTTCGGCGCTGCGATCATCTTCCTGCCCCTCTACTACCAGGTGGTCGAGGGCGCCAGCGCCACGGAGTCGGGCTACAAGCTGCTGCCGTTCCTGATCGGTCTGATCTTCGCCTCGATCGTCTCGGGCCAGATCGTCGCTCGTACCGGGCGCTACCGGACCTTGCTGTTGGTATCGATGGTCCTGCTGGGCGCCGGCCTGGCGCTCATGACCCAGCTACGGTTCGACACGCCCGATACCGTCCTGTGGGCCTGGATGTTCATCGCCGGCCTGGGGGTCGGCCCCACGTTCGCCGTGTTCACCATCGTGGTCCAGAACGCCGTGCCGTTCCAGGAGCTGGGTACGGCCACCAGTGACCTGACCCTGTTCCGGCAGATCGGAACGACCGTCGGCATCACGATGGCGTTCACGCTGTTCCGCAACAACCTGACCTGGGACCTGTTGCGGACCGAGATCACGAAGGCCGGCGCGCCCGCGTCGCTCGTGCCGCAGACACCGCCGGCGGGGTTCGACCCGGCCGGACTCACCAACCCGGCCGGCGGCGCCGCCATCACCGATTTCCTGGCCCAGCTGCCCGCCCAACTTCAGGCGATCTTCGTCGAGGGCTTCCACAGCGCGTTCACGATCGCCATCGCCAACAGCATGTGGCTGGGCGTCGGGGCAACCGTCCTCGCGCTGGTTGCCACCGTGTTCCTGCGGGAGATCCCGCTGCGCCACACGATCGGTTCCGAGGTGGCGCCGCGGCCGCGCGGCCCGGAGGCACCCTCTCCGGGCCTCTCGACGCCGATCCCGGTGACCGAGTCGGTCGCGCACGTGCCCGCACCGCGGCGCGCGAACGACTGACGCACGGCCGCCGATCGGCCGAACCAAGAGACACCGCGCTCCTCCTCGGCCCGGCCGCCCGACGGGCGGCCGGGCCGCTGCATCCCTCCCGACCCAGGTTCTTTCCGTCGGGCTCGCATCGAACCCGGCAGCCCGATCCAATCCCCGCGCTACCATCGCGTCCGTGACCGAGATCCTCGCGTTTCCCGCCGCGCTGCTCGCGATCGGGGCCGGCGCCGCTCCGTTCCGACCGGCGCTCCCCGTCGGTGACCTGCCGCCGGGCGGCCTTCGCCGCGTCACCTTCGGCGAACTCGACGTGCTGCTCGCCCACACCAGCCTGGGGATCGTCGCGATCGACGACCGCTGCCCCCACATGTCGGCGCCGCTCTCGATCGGGACGCTCGACGGCTGCATCGTCGGCTGCCCGCTGCACAGCGGCCGGTTCGACCTGGCCACGGGCGACCCGGTCCAGATGCCGACGACCGGCGGGCTGTGGCCGGATGGGCGATACGAGCCGGTCTGGAGCCCGCCCGACCGCGAGCCGAAGCCCGATCCGCCGGGGATCAAGGCCGAGGCTCGTCGCCTCACCCGCGTCCGCCGCGTGCGCTACTACCCCGTGCGCGTGACGGACGACACGATCGAGGTCGCCATCCCGTCCTGAGCCAGTCTGCTCGTTGATTCTCAGGCGGTCGGCGGCTCGAGGGCACGCCGGCACGGTCCCGGCGTGCGTTGCTCAGGTGGCCG
>Ga0315535_1002118_pt1 | contig 12913 bp, 13 predicted proteins | sample SalMarSW160220MG_2_FD_203092 | JGI IMG/M metagenome (GOLD analysis project Ga0315535, IMG submission 203092) | Salt marsh sediment microbial communities from the Plum Island Ecosystem LTER, Massachusetts, United States - Salt Marsh Sediment SW1602-20 ...
GCGATCCCGTGAGGGTTGGGGGCGAAAAAACGGTTCGAAAAGCTGTTCCACAAGGTCATGGGGCACGCCGGGACCGGAGTCCCTGACCTCGATTTCCGTTTTATTTCCTTTTCTTTTAGCTGAAACTTGAATCGGTCCCGCATCTCCGGCGTATTTTACGGCATTTCTGATAATATTGGCCAGTGCTCGGGCCAGAAGCTCGGGGTCTGCGATCACCCGGATCTTGGGATCGATTTTCGTGATGATCTCCGTTGAGGGCATGCTCTCCCGTTGCACCGCCCGTTGTAATACGGGAAGCAGTTCAACGGTCTTGAGCATAACCTTTGCCGTGTCCATTTCGGCCCGTGAAAAGGAAAGCAGCTCGTTTACCAGATTCGACATGTGGGTCACATCTTCCATCACATCGGCCACCTGCTTTCGGTTGGTTGCTTCCACGCGGTGTTCCAGTATGCCGAGCCCGAGCTGAATCCGCGCGATAGGGGAGCCCAGTTCATGGGCCACATCACCCAAAAACCGTTTCTGGCCTTTCACAAAACCGAATAAGCGCGACGTCATGTGGTTGATGGCATTTGCCAGACGCCCGATTTCATCGGACCTCGGTTCATTGATGCGCACATCAAACCCTCCCTTGGCAATTTCCTCGGCAGCGCGGGTCATCCGGGCAAGCGGTCCGGTGATGTTTCTCACCAAAGGGATCCACAACAACACTGAAATAAGCATCACCGCCGCCGCGACAATAATCCACGGCAACGGATCGAAAAAAAAGCCGTTTCCCGTTATGGAATCCGACACGGCCAGAAGTACGGCGCGCACCGGGGGGCGCGATGGGGTAAGGGACACCGGGATCCGGACCCCGGCCCAGTATCGCGTGGGATTTTTCGTTCGCATCATGAAACGATGCTTTTTGCCAGGCTTATCGGGGGGGGTGCGCGGCCGTAAAAACTCGCCCTTTTGGGGTCTCTGCCGGAAAGCGCCCATGACCATTTTCATTACAGCCTCAGGGATATTCATATCCTTTGATAAAGATTGGGAACCGTTTTTAAGCAAAAGAGCAAAGTCCACCTGGTAGATCTCTGCATGCCGGGCGAGCACATCAGACCAGTTCGCGGTGGGCACCTGATTCAGTTCATGGGAGATCAGCCTCCCGGCGGTTCGCAATCGATCCGATGCCTGTTGACCAAAAATAGCATGCAGATCTATCTGGGACCCAAACGTGAAGAACATTACCAGGACTACCGCTACAAGGGCCAGGTTCATAAAAAACCAGAGGAGGATTTTGGAGAATAACGATGAAAAAGGCTTCATAATTCCTGACTCCTCGGGTCTATAAACATATACCCGGCGGATCGAACGGTTTTAATGAATCTGGGGTTTCGGGAATCATCTCCCAGCTTTCGCCGCAGCGAGGAGATATGGACATCCACGGAGCGGTCGAAAACATCATAGCTTCGATCGGAAACGGCGTCCAAAAGCTGATCCCGTGTTAATATCCGCCCTGCAGCCTTGGCCAGGTACATCAGAAGATCGAATTCGATGGGGGTCAGGTTTAATATATCAGCGCCCAACCGGGCCGTTCGGGAGGATGGGCTGATTTGGAGATTTCCCAGAATCAATGCTTGATCCATGGCATCGGGACCGGGGTGAGGTTTGGATTTGAAAGACCGGCGGGTCACGGCGCGAAGGCGCGCTAAAAGTTCCCGGGTGGAAAAGGTTTTGGGTAAATAATCATCGGCCCCCATTTCGAGTCCCACAATTCTGTCCGTCTCATCGCCACGCGCGGTGAGCATCAATACCGGTATGTCCGATTCCTTGCGCAACCGTTTCAACACTTCGAACCCGTCCATCTCCGGCATCATGACATCGAGAATAACCACGTGAAAATCGCCGGCCAAAACCCTTTCCAGTCCATGGGTTCCGGTGTGGGCAGCATCCACATCATAGCCCATAGGCTCCAGGTAGTCTTTGACCAGCCTGCAAAGCTTTTTGTCATCATCGATAATCAAGAGGTTAATTCTGGACGTCGAATTTTCCTGATTCTCCATAACCGCACCCCATCGTAATATCCGTCTTACCTGCTCCTATTATTTATATGATTCATGACATCAGTGCAATATTCTTTACAAAACATTTACAATTTTGCCTTAAAATCAACATAAATTCTTTACATTTATTACTTATATTAAGTTCAACACCGAGGAAAAAATTCCTTGAAAACCAACAATCTCAAACAAGGAGGTACACCATGAATTCGAATCTTAGACAAAAATTCTTTACCGGCGCAATGGTTCTTTTGGTCACGGTATTTTTCATTCCGGCTTTTGCGGGAGCGTTTACGCCAGGCCAGTGCAAGCCTGACAAAGGATTTGGCATGAAAAGGCATAACGTGTCGCCGTTGGGAATCTGGCGGAACCCGAAAATGGTTCAGGAGCTGGGACTCACCGACGAACAGGTCAAGGGACTCCGGGAAGCGGATTTTGCCCATCGTGAAAAGCATTTGCAATTGAAATCCCAACTCGACGGTCTTCACCTTGAAATGGAAAAATTGTTTTCCGCCGACCCCGTGAACGAGTCGGATATTCTCCAACTCGCCCAAAAGATTTCAGATCTAAAAGGCAAATTGTTTGTCCGGAAAATTGAGTCTCGCCTGGCAGTTGGAAAGCTGTTAACTGCGGATCAACTCAAAAAACTGAAGAGATTTGACTTGCGTCACCCTGGAGCGCACGGTAAAATGCATGGAAAGGAAAAATATCGCAGGACTCCGCCTGAAATTGAAGGTGCAAACCCAAACAAAGGATAAGGCATCTTTATTATCACCCCCTACGGTTCGGCCTCCCACATGTATCAGGAGGTCGAACAGGGGGGGGCATTTTTGATCAGAAAAGGAGTCCGTTGGATGAAAACTTCTTCCGGAGAATAGGGCGTTCACCCGTTGTTGATATCATTTCTAAGATCGTCGTAATCACCGGAAATTTAATGTTATTTCACATGGGCTCACCATGCGCCTGGATTTTCCCACAAGCGCGAAAGGAGACATTATGAGAACTGCAAGACTCATTATGGGAGGATTGGCATGGATGATTATCGCCATGCTCTTCATACCTCCCGGAATACCTGCGCAGGATTACGAGCAACCAGAGCAAACAGACAGATTCGGGAAGGAAGAGCTGGATCAGATGCTTGCACCCATCGCTCTGTATCCGGATTCGCTGATCGCCCTGATACTGATGGCATCGACCTATCCTCTGGAGGTGGTTCAGGCCGATCGTTGGGTGCAACAGAACAAAACGCTAACCGGCGATTCGCTGGACGACGCCCTGAAGGAAAAATCCTGGGACCCCAGCATAAAATCGCTCTGTCATTTCCCTGACGTGCTTTTTGCAATGAGCGACAAACTCGACCAAACAAGTAAACTGGGAGATGCCTTTCTGAGTCAAAATGATGACGTCATGGCGACCATACAGGATTTGCGACGAAAAGCCGAGACCCAGGGCAATCTCAAAACAACCAAAGAACAGAAAGTCATCCACGAAGAGGATGCCATTAGGATCGAGCCTGCCGTGCGTCAGGTTGTCTATGTGCCGGTTTATGATCCGCTCTATGTTTATGGTCCGTGGTGGTATCCTGCATATCCGCCTTATTACTGGTACTATCCGCCCGGTGTAATTATTACCGGCGGTTTTATCAGCTTCGGACCTCGCGTTTTTATCGGAATCGATTTATTTGCATGGAGCTGGTTCGACTGGCATCGACACTATATTTATATAGACGTGCATCGAGCGAGACGATTCCACAGATTTCCCAACAGGCAATATTCCGACCGCCGGTTTTCCTGGCGGCATGACCCTGTGCACAGAAGAGGCGTTGCTTACAGGGACAGAAGAACCAGTGAGCGATTCGGACAGAAACCCTATCGAAGAACGTCTCCTGGCCCGGAAATGAGGGGGTACCCGGTAAGAGACAATAAAACAAGGGCGGTTGAACCGTCGAGGAACTCTATCAAACGCCGGGAACCAGCAAATGTGTCCCCGATAAGAACTGAACGAGAAAGGACCCAGCGCACCCAAGAACAACGGAAAAAAGCGGATGTGTCTCGGATAATGACTGAACGTGAAAGGGTACGGCGTACCCAAGAACTCCGGAAAAAAGCGCATGTGCCCCAGGTAAAAATGGAACGTGAAAGGATTGAGCTCACCCAAGAACGCCGGGAAAGCGCTGGCACACCCGGAGCAAGGCCCGGGGGAAAAAAACTTCATATACCTGAAGGCCGGGATACTTCCTTCCGTGGTGTTGGCAATGGAAGTTTTGAACGCAAGGCAAGCCAACGCGGGATCCAAAGTCGACAGGGGGGAGACACGAAACATCAGGGTGGCAACTTACAGCCCCGGGGCGGTGGCTCCCGGAATAGCAGTCAAGGCAGCGCGCGCCAAGGTGGCGGATTTCGCAGATAGCAACCCAAAGGAATTATTATGAATTCTTAGGAGGATCGCTATTTAAACAAGGGAGGAATTATGAGTAGCATTGCATTATATCAGAACAATGAGGAGCGTTGGTTGACGGTGATGGTGTGCCTTATCTCCGGCACCCTGTTCTTGCTCTGGGCCGCTTCATGTTCGCATGAAGGAGGCATGCCGCATCGCAGCTTTTCCTCGCCGGAAAAGGCGGTGACGTCTCTGGTTATTGCGGTCAGGGCAAATGACATGGAAGAAATGCTCGCCATTTTAGGTGCCGGGAGCAGGGAACTGATCTTTTCCGGTGATGACGTGGCAGACAGGACCGGACGAAAAAAATTCCTGAAAGCCTATGACCGGATGAACAACCTTCAAAAAGTGTCAGCAGACAAAGTGACGCTCTGCATCGGCAAGGACAACTGGCCCTTGCCGATCCCCATCGTAAAGGCAGGCCCAAAATGGGTGTTCGATACGGAAGAAGGGAAACAGGAGATTTTGAACCGAAGAATAGGTAGAAATGAGCTGCATGTTATGGACGTGCTCGATGCCTATACCGACGCACAGCATGAATACGCGAGCAGGGATTGTGGAGGCGGTGGAATGGTGGAATTCGCCCAGAAGCTCATCAGCACCCAGGGCAGACGCGACGGGCTCTACTGGGAGGTGAAGAAAGGCGAAAAAGAGAGTCCTCTGGGGCCTCTGGTTGCGCAGGCGGCAAAAGAAGGATACGCTGATGCGGACCTTTCGCCGTTCCACGGGTATTATTATAAAATCCTCAAGGGCCAGGGCACACATGCCCAAGGAGGCGCGTACGATTATGTGGTTAAAGGCAAGATGCTTTTAGGGTTTGCCCTAGTCGCATATCCCTTGGAATACGGGAATTCCGGTGTCATGACCTTTATTGTGAACCAGGAGGGGATGATTTATGAAAAAGATCTTGGCCAGGATACCACGCGTATGGCTGAGGAGATGAAAATTTTCGATCCCGACAAGAGCTGGAAAATGGTAAAGGAGACATTACCCAGTGTCCAACCATAAACGGCATCTTTCGGCCCCCGGCGCCGTTCTCGCTCGTTTTCAATCCTCGAAATAGCGCGCTATGCCTGCGGTTGAAAACTCGCTCGGACCTTGCCGGAAACCAAAATCTACCATTCCTGGATGGACACTACCTAAGCAAGACAAATAACCGGCTTTTCCATCTGGGCAGTGTAAACAATCTCGAAAAAAACAACACACATGATGACTGTATTTTCAAGAAGTTGTAAAATTCCCGAGACAAAAAAAAGGAGTTATGTTAGATCCTAACGCCCTTTTTTAAATCACAGATCTGATAATTTAGAATGCAGTATATCAGCCATGTGAACAACATCCATAGCAATTTCTATACCTTCATCCGTGCTCATTTGGTCAATTGTGCCCCGGACCCTTCCTTTATTCCCAATGCGTTCGCACTTTGTTAATTTTTGAAACACATTGCTAAATTTAAGGCGAATTTCCTTCGGCAACTCTTCTGTTTCGAGACGCATTAAATGGTTAATAAAAGCATCTCCAACTCTTTCTTGAATATTTTTCGGACTTTTTACGAGACCGTCAATATTGCGCTATTCTAAAATTTCAAGGACCGTGTGTTTTTTTTCCTTGGCAGAGGCAGCACTTAGTATCGTACGTATGGCTTGAACATTCCGGCCCTTTTTCCCGATAACCTTCCCAATATCCTCTTTGGCAACTCTAAGCTTTAATACCGTGACTTGGTCTCCCTGTATTTCTGAAATCTCAAGCTCTTCCGGTTTGTCAACCATTGTCTGCACAATGTTCTTTATCAGGTCTTTCATGGCTCCGTCTCTTTCGTTGGCTGTTAAGAATTATAAAATTATGAATGAAATGTTTTTTCAGAGACTTAAACGGCAGTTCCATTTTTGAAGTTACCTTAAACAAATCGCCAAGGAAAGTGCCGGCCTATAGTGCTTTAACCTTGACGGCCTGGGGGCCCCTAGAGGTCTCTTTTATTTCAAAAGATACTCGATCTAACTTTTGAAGCCCGAAATGGCCATGGTCTTCAATACCATTATTGTGCATAAAAATTTCCCCATGGTTTTCGGTTTGGATAAAACCATAGCCTTTTTTCTCACTGTACCATTTTACCGTTCCTTCTTTCATACGCAACCTTTCTTTTAAAACCTTTTTAGAATGTTATTTTACATCGTTATAAAAATGAAATGACGTTGATATCCGCCCTGTTAATCTTAATATGTCAAGCCCATGGCTGATTAAAAAACATTTCAGACCATTTATTTGTCTTTGTTATTTTAATTACATTTTATATACATTACAAGTCTTATGAGGTTATTCTTTAAACAAGGTTTAAAATAGGCAAATCCCATCAAGATGGTTTGTGCAGATTTTAAGTGTCAAACAGATATAATTAAACGTCTCGGAAACTCTATAACTATTTGAGAATAAGGGTTTATTAATGGTAACCTGTTTATCTCATCAGAATGGAATGCTGGAATATTGGCCCCGGTGAAATAGAAATAAGTTTCACTGGTTAAAAATATTGGGGATAACGGCGGAAGTAAAACATTATAATTATAAAAAAATCCTTCAAACCCATTATTCCATTACTCCATTATTCCACTATTCCAATTGGGCCTGCCCGCTCGTGCCTTGCAATGGCAGGCGGGGCGAAGCCCCTAAGTTCTTGCTTGTAACTATTCGGAAAAAAAGTTATAAGCTTCTTTCACTGATTTTTTTGAACGAATCATTAACGTCAAATAATTATTCTTTTCAATACATAAAATATCATGGGCCTATTATCATCACGCGTTTCCATTACATGCTATAAAGTCTCGGGTCAACTGGACGGCTCCGTTCATGAAACCGTCTACAATGGTCTTAAACAACATGCAATTCCCAAAATTGAAGATGATGATTCGGAAACTTTGGTGGGATGGACATCCTTTGATAATCCCTATGCGCCTGATTTCGAGGGGTATTCATTTGTTTTCGGCGCCCACATGGTTTTTGCTTTAAGGATTGACAAAAAATCCATTTCCCCGAAACTCGTTCAGAAACATTATGCTTTGGACGTTGCCAAACATCTTGCAGAGACCGGCCGTAAATTTTTATCCGGTAATGAGAAAAAAACCGTCAAAGAACATGTCATCAAATCCCTGGGCCGCCGTATTCCGTCCATACCTAACGTATATGATGTGGTGTGGGATTATCAGAAATCCTCCCTGTGGTTTTTTTCCAACCTGAAATCAGCCAATGAGGTGCTGGAAACACTTTTTATAAAATCCTTTGGCCTTGCGTTGATCCGATTGTTCCCCTATACAACGGCAGAGCTTGTCGGCGGACTATCGGACGAAGAACGCGATCTTTTGTTAAAACTGGCACCCAACCCATCAGAGGAGTAACCCATGCTGGATATGGCCGTAGCGTATAACCGCTACAAATTCTTAGGAAACGAATTTTTGACCTGGTTGTGGTTCATGATTGAAACCGATCAGGACGGGTTGCGCCGGTATGACCCCGACCTTGTATCCTTGAACATCGGCAGTCGGATGGTGCTTGAAAACACGCATAACAACGCCAAAGAGACCGTTACCATTAAAGGCGATGATGCCAACCTTGAAGAAGGCCTGCTGGCCCTGACAAAAGGGGCCGTTGTTACCGAAATACACCTGTCCTATAAAACCGGAGCCCAACGCTGGCAATTTGGCCTCAAAGGAGAAAGCCTCAACATCTCCAACCTGAAACTGCCGGAGACCGGACCCGTGGAAACCCCGGAAGATCTTGAGGGCGTTGTTATGGAAAAAGCGTATCTGGTGGAAAAGGTTATTGGGCTGATAAACACTCTTTTTTCCCATTTCGTCAAACTTCGGGTATCCAATACGTGGCCCAACCAAACGGTTTCTCAAATTCGGAAGTGGGCATCATCATAGAGCAATCGCATTTCCGATATGGATCACGAGATAGGGCCTTGCCAATGTAATTCCCGGAATTTTTAAAATCGGTTGGAAAGAGAACCACGCCGTCGTGGATCGTTCTCCCTGTATCGGGAGTCAAATGCGTTAGCCCTTTCGGTTGAAAACATGGACCTTGACATTTTTTTCTAAGCAAGTTAAATAAAATCGGCTTTATTCGAGGGTGGCAATATGAATGAAGCCGTCTCTATGCGGGAGTGCCTGAATTTTCATATCTGAAAAAGGATTGCTCTATGAATCAAGAGTTAACTCCGGAGGAAGAGGAGGCGTTAAAGCATATTGCCTCAAAACTCGAATCCTACGAAGAGCAAAGAGGAAATCTTATCCCAATCCTCCAGATGGTCCAGGAAACGATTGCCTATCTTCCCCCTGAAGCCATTAAATTAGTTGCGGACCATCTCCAAATTCTTGAATGCGAGGTGTATGGCGTTGCAACTTTTTATAACCAGTTTCGGTTCCATCCCCCCGGAAAACATCCCATCAAGGTTTGTCTGGGTACTGCCTGCCATGTCAGGGGCGGTGACATTATTCTTGAAAATTTTGAAAGAAAGCTCGGGATACATTCCGGTGAAACCACCCCTGACAGAGAATTCAGCATCGACAAAGTCGCTTGTGTGGGATGCTGTGCGTTAGCGCCCGTGGCCGTTATTGATGAAACCGTTCATGGCCATATGGCGCCCAGCAAGGTGGAAGGACTTCTGATGCGGATTGAAATAGAAAAAGAAATGGAAGAAAGAGCAAAGAAAAAAGATGAATCCGGCCAATAATGAAAAAATAGATCAGACATTCGACGCCATTTACAAAGAAGCCGAGAAGCGTCGAAATGAATTCAGGGAAGATCCTGTTCCTAAAATACACATTGGCCTGGCCACCTGCGGCATTGCCTCCGGCGCCCTTGAAACCAAAAAAGCATTTGAAGACGCGCTTGAGGAATACAATATTGACGCCCGTATCCATACGGTGGGATGTTTGGGACATTGCTATGCGGAACCGGTGGTTGTCATAGACCATCCGGACTCGGGATTTCCACCGATTTTCTATCACGAGGTGAATGCGGGCAAGGCAAAGATGCTCGCGAAGCTTTTTTTAAAAGAAGGAGATCCCCGATTTGAGCACGTTTACGGGGCCATGGAAGAAAGCGATCTGATTCCTTCGGTGATGGAGTTTGCCCGATTTAACCGGGAAAAACGTGTGGTCATGGAAAAATGCGGGCATATCGATCCGGAAGACATATACGATTACATTGCTGAAGGCGGATATTCAAGTCTTGCCAAGGCCTTAAAACTCAATCCCGATGAAATCGTTAAACAAGTACAGAATTCCGGTTTGAGGGGAAGAGGGGGTGCGGGATTTCCCACGGGCAGAAAATGGGAGCTGGCGAACCGTGCCGGAGAGCAAGAAAAAATAGTCATCTGTAATGCAGACGAAGGAGATCCCGGCGCATATATGGATCGAACCATCCTGGAAAGCAATCCCCACCAGGTTATCGAAGGCATGGCCATTTGCGCGTATGCGGTGGGCGCAAATAAAGCCATCATTTATGTCAGGGCGGAATATCCGCTTGCCGTCAACATTGTTACAAAAGCGATCCGGCAGGCCACAGAACTGGGTCTTTTGGGGGAATCGGTTTTGGGAAGCTCGTTTGATCTTGAGATCGAGGTCTTTCGAGGATCCGGGGCGTTTGTCTGTGGTGAGGAAACGGCCCTGATCCGATCCATCGAGGGGTATAGAGGTATGCCCCGTCACCGTCCGCCGTATCCGGTTCAAAAAGGTCTGTGGAACAAGCCCACGGTCATTAACAATGTAAAAACCCTGGCCTCGGTTCCTCCGATACTGGATCATGGTGCGGACTGGTACAGAGACATCGGCACCGAAAACACTCCGGGCACCGCTATTTTCTCCGTGGTTGGCAATGTGGTTCACGCGGGTTTGGTGGAAATACCCATGGGCGTGTCTTTAAGATCCCTTATTTTCGATATCTGCGGCGGTATTCCGGATAACAAAAAATTCAAAGCCGTTCAGATCGGCGGACCGTCCGGCGGTTGCCTGAATGAAGATTTTCTGGATACCCCCATTGATTTCGATTCGTTGACCGAAGCCGGGGCAATGATGGGATCCGGCGGCATGGTGGTCATGGATGAAGATACCTGCATGGTGGAGGTGTCTCGCTATTTTCTTGATTTCACCCAAAACGAATCCTGCGGAAAATGCACATTTTGCAGAATCGGGACCTTTCATCTCCTTAAAATACTGGAGCGGTTAACCCGGGGCGAAGGTCAAGACGGCGACATTGAACTGCTGGAGACGTTGAGTATAGACATAAAAGCCGGTTCCCTTTGCGGGCTGGGTAAAACTGCTCCGAATCCCGTACTGACGTCGATTAAATATTTCAGGGAGGAATACGAAGCCCATATATATGAAAAGCGGTGTCCGGCCCTGATGTGTCGGCCCATGATCGCTTTTTATTTTGATTTGGACCTGTGTGCCCGCGGGTGTGATGCCTGTGCCACCTGCTGTCCGGTGGAGGCGGTATTTACCACCAGCAATCGAAAAAAGGGGGTTGACCAGGATCTTTGTGTAAAATGCGGTGAGTGCATGGTGGCCTGCCCGCCGGAATATGATGCGGTTCGAAAGGTATCCCCTCCGCATCTGGTTCCTCATATAGAGAAGCCGCCCGAAACAAAGAAAGAGGACTGAGACTTTGGGGCTTCGCCCCAATTGGAACAGTGGAATAATGGAGTAATGGAATAATGGGTTTGAAGGAGTTTTTTACAATTATAATGTTTTACTTCCGCCTTTATCCCCAATATTCCAATATTCCAGTTTTCCATTCTTCCATTCGGATGAAATAAACAGATCGCCATTAATAAACCAGTATTTTTAATAGGTTGTAGAATTTTCGAGGCGCTTAATTATGCCTAAATTCCTGGTGGATAATAAAGAAATTGAAGCAAAACAAGGGACAACCTTACTTAAGGCCTGCCTGGATAACCAAATCTATATCCCGAACCTCTGCTACCTGGAAGGCATTGATCCCCCTTCCGTGTCGTGCCGGATGTGTTTTGTTGAAATCGAGGGTGAAAGACAGCCGGTAACCTCCTGTACCGTTTTGGTCAAAGATGACATGGTTGTCAAAACCGACAGCCCTGCGGTACGGCAATTGCAACGAAGCGCGCTTCGGCTTCTTTTATCGGTTCACCATGTAGACTGTAAGAATTGCCAGGCCAATAAAAAATGCGAATTGCAGCGAATGGCAAAATTCTTAAAGGTGGGATTAAAGCCCAAAGGCCTGGAGAGACACCTCAGGGAAATTGCGATAGACCGGAGCCATCCTTTTTTGGATTATTATCCCAATCGATGTGTGTTGTGCGGCAAATGTGTTCATGTGTGCCGCGAAAAGAACGGCCAATCTGCTTTGACCTTTTCAAAGCGGGGATTTGATACGGTCATAAGTTTTTACGGAGTGATGGATCTGGCAGCATTTGAGTGTGAAAACTGCAATGCCTGTGTTGATATATGCCCGGTGGGCGCGCTATCGTTAAAGGAAACCCAAAAAGAATCTATTCCCAATCTGCAGGAGATGGAAGACCCCAAGACCACCTAACGTTTGAACCAACCGTTACACCTGCGTTATAATTTTTATAATTTTCGGTCGATACTCATCCTTTTTGGCCATCTTGTTCCCCTTTGACTTTACGAACATAACGATGAGCCCGAAAAACAGAAAACCGGTGATGACCGACAATAATGACGCATCGAAATTAAAAAAAGGCGCCATTTTATTGCCGATGAAGGCGCCTGCCATCAAGAACAGAATCGGCAAGACATAAAGCATAAACGTCGCTTTTAACAACGGAGAGGTTTCAAAGCTAAGCACGACCTTCTCACCCACCTTTGCTCCGGCATAATTGATGGCTTGCACTTCCATTTCCTTGCCCCCGCCCATGGCATTACAGGAAGCCCGCGCAGCACAGGCTTCACAGGCATGGGTTTTTGTTGTTTTTACCCAGGCTGTTGTGGAATCGATCTTAGTTACAATACCTTTTTCAGTTGCCATAGTACCATACTCGAAAATTTTATTAAAAATATCAAAAAATTTATTTGTATTAAAGCGTTTTAATAATATATTTTTCCTGAGTAGGCAAACAAAAAAGCCTTTCTTTTCAGAAGAGCTGATTTTCAAAATGGTAAACACCAAACACTCTATGAATTCATCAAATACGACACTTTTTATTAGGACCACTGAACGCTCAGGATCAAAAAAAGTTTACACGGAGGGATAAATGAGCGTTTTGGAAAGGTCTTGAGGCGGCATGCCGGATACCTACCGCCTGCCATTCGAGATGGATTTTATTGTACGACGGAGACCAAGCCGGCTTTTACAAATTCACGGTTCAATCGGGCAATGTTGGATATGGAAATTTCCTTGGGGCATTCCGCTTCACATTCTCGTTCATTGCTGCAATTACCGAAACAAAG
>Ga0315535_1002119_pt1 | contig 12901 bp, 7 predicted proteins | sample SalMarSW160220MG_2_FD_203092 | JGI IMG/M metagenome (GOLD analysis project Ga0315535, IMG submission 203092) | Salt marsh sediment microbial communities from the Plum Island Ecosystem LTER, Massachusetts, United States - Salt Marsh Sediment SW1602-20 ...
CCTCCACCCCCGGAAACGGATTTCTGGCCCTGATGTCGAATGCTTCGCCCGGAAGACCCCGCCGGCACTGCCTGGCTCGACCCGTCAGGAGGCACAGCAGACCTGTGCGATCCGCGTGCGCCGGGGGGCCGCGTACGGCGGTACCATGGCGCCATCGAACCAGATAGAGGGACCGATGCCATGCCCAGCAAGGCTCAGTACGGCTCCAAGGCCGAGCTCGCCGCGGCGATTCGCGTTGCCCGAGGTGATCTCCCTGCCGACCTGGTCATCAAGGGGGGGCACTTTCTCGATGTCTTTGCGGGCGAGCTGGCCGCGGGCGACATCGCCATCTACAAGGGTCGCATTGTCGGCGCGGCGGACGCCTACGAGGGGCGGGAGCTGGTGGATGCCGACGGGGCCGTCGCGGTGCCCGGCTTCATCGATGCCCACGTGCACATCGAGAGCAGTCTGCTCAGCCCGGTGCGCTTTCAGCAATGCGTGCTGCCGGTCGGAACCACCACCGTCATCTGGGACCCCCACGAGATCGCCAACGTCCGGGGCGCGGACGGACTGCGGTGGGCGCTGGCGGCGTCGGAGGGGTTGGAGCTCGACGTCTTCGTCATGCTCTCGAGCTGTGTCCCCTCCACCAGTCCCCATATGGGCCTCGAGACCAGCGGTGCCGAGCTGACCACCGACGATCTGATGCAGCTCCAAGGTCACCCGCGGGTCCTCGGCCTGGCGGAGATGATGAACTATCCGGGGCTTCTCGCCGGCGATCCCGCAGTGCTCGACAAGCTGGTTGCGTTCGCGGGCATGCGCCGCGACGGCCATTGTCCCGGTCTCGCGGGAAAGGACCTCAACGCGTACGGGGCGGCCGGCATCCATAGCTGCCATGAGTCCACCACCCTGGCCGAGGCGCGGGAAAAGCTCCGCAAGGGGATCCATCTGCTCATCCGCGAGGGCTCGTGCGCCAAGGATGCGGACACCCTCCTGCCCCTGCTGGACGATTATTCCTCGGCGGTCATTGGACTGTGCAGCGACGACCGCAACCCGGCGGACATCGCGCGCGAGGGCCACATCGGCTTCATCGTGGACAAGGCCCTGCGCGCGGGTGTGCGGCCGGAGGCGGTGTTCCGGGCCGCCAGCTTCGCGGCGGCCAGGGCGTATGGCCTGGAGGACCGGGGCGCGGTGGCGCCGGGCTACCAGGCGGATCTCTGCCTGGTGCGGCCAACGGACGGGTCCGACTGGCGGTCCGGATTGGCTCTCGGCGCCGTCTACAAGCGCGGCCGCCGCGTGGACGAGCACCGGCTCGCCCGGGCTGCAGAGGAGCGGATCGGGGCGGGCTCGACGATCCGGCTCCACCGCAATCTCCATCTCGACCCGGTGGACACGCCCGACTTTCGGGTCCCTGCCGCCGCGGCGATTCCGGAGCAGCGGGTCCGGGTGATCGGTCTCCGCCCAGGCTCGCTCCTCACCGTGCACCTGGAGGCTCGCCTTGCCGTCGAGGCGGGCGAGGTCCTTCCCGACAAGTCGCAGGACGTCCTAAAGGTGGCCGTCTTTGAGCGACACCACCGCACCGGACGGCGATCCGTCGGCTTTATCCGGGGCTTCGGTCTTGGTGCGGGCGCCATCGCCTGCTCCATCAACCACGACTCACACAACGTCATTGTGGTGGGCGTGGAGGCGCGGGCGATGGCGCTGGCCGTCAATCATCTCCGGGAAATCGACGGCGGCATCGTGGTGGTGGGCTCGGAGGGTGTCCTGGCGGACCTCCCGCTCCCCATCGGAGGACTCATGACCGACCGGCCGCCGGCGGAGGTAACCGAGGGCCTGGATGCCTTGAAGGCGGCCGCCCGCGGGCTCGGATGCCCTCTGGACGAGCCCTTCCTGCAGCTCGCCTTCATCGCGCTGCCCGTGATCCCCGCCTTGAAGATCACCGACCGCGGACTCGTGGACGTGGAGCGCTTCGAGCTGGTACCGGTGTTGGTCTGACCCCGCCTACGGTCTGCAACCGTTTAGGCGAGGGGGCCATCCATTCGCTTCTCGATCAGGAGACCAGCCCGATGACCGATCTTGTGGTGCATTTCCAGAAACCCGCCAACTGGGCCGAGAGTATTCACGTCCACTTCTGGGCGGTCGTCCCCGAGCAGCCGGGCAGCAGCTGGCCCGGCGTGCCTATGGAGCGGGAACAGGGGGACTGGTTCGTCTATCGGTTCAAGGACGTGGAGGTTGTGCACCTCCTGTTCAACGACGGCCATGGCCGGCAGACGGGCGATCTGGTGCGAGGCAGCCAGGGCTGGTTCTCCGCCGACCGGCGCTGGCATGACCGCAAGCCTGAGTTGGAGGAGTCCAGGCCAGGCGAGGGAATTACCCCAAGACAGGTCGCACCCGCCGAGCCGCGCCCCGTCCAGGAGCGCCGGGATTTTCGGGAGGAGACGATCTACTTTCTGATCACCACCCGGTTCTACGATGGGGATCCTTCGAACAACTTCTTCTGCCGCGACCGCATCCGTTTCGACCCGCGCACCGGCGAGCCCATAGACCCCCACTGGCGGGGCGATTTCAAGGGGCTGATCCAGCGCCTCGACTACATTCGGGACCTGGGTTTCACCGCCATCTGGATCACGCCTCCGGTGGAGAATCGCTCCGGCCTCGACTACCACGGCTACCACCCCTACGACTGGACCCGCATCGACCCCCGGCTGGAGTCGCCGGACGCCAGCTACCAGGACCTGATCGACGCGGCGCACGCCCGCGGCATCAAGATCATCCAGGACGTAGTGATCAACCATTCCTGCCAGTACGGCATCCGCGGCAAGGTCCACATCGACCACCTGCCGATCAAGTACTACGTGCCGAACGGATCGCAGCAGGGCGAGGTGGATCACGGGCCCTATCAGGGGAACTTGGGCAACTACGCCTGGCCGAACCGGGACGACATCGACAATCCGGTCGCCCCCGACTGGTGGCGGGAGCGGCACGCCAGCGACCCCGCGGGCAGGGAGCCCCTGCGGGACCCCAAGACGGGCGAAACGGTTCCCAAGCCAGGCTACGACCCAGGGCGTTTCTTCGGCATCGATGCGCAGTCGCTCGATCCTGAGTGGTACCACCAGGAGGGCTTCATCATGGGCGGGGACTGGGAGAGCGCCCATCCCCTGCAGAATAGGCACATCGCCGGAGACTGCATCGACCTGGCCACCGAGCGGCGGAACGTCAAGGAGTACATCATTGGGGCCGTCAACCGCTATCTGGACATGGGCGTGGACGCCCTGCGCATCGACACCGTCAAGCACATCGAGCGGGACAACCTGCTCGAATACGTGAATGCCTGGAAGGCCCACAAGCCGGGCCTCTTCGTCTTCGGGGAGAACCTGGTCAAGGGCTATGGCTGGGGGGACCTGGGCGGCGGCGACAACGGCCCCTCGGAGATTCGGCCCTGGTGGTACACCCGGCTCGGACGCGATCCCCGAAACCCCAAGGCGGGGGGCGACTCGGGCTTTTCGGTCCTCGACTTCGGCCTGTTCTCCACCTTCCGCGATTCCCTGAGCCGCGGCACCTACGCCGGAACCGCCCAGGTGTTGTCCATGGATTGGATCTACGGAGACCCGACCCAGCTCGTGACCTTTCTCCAGAACCACGACGTGGGGCCCGACAACGACTTCAAGTACCGCTTCAAGGGCGAACGCTGGATGGCGGCCGCCGCCTACAACCTGCTCTGGACCGCCCGTGGCATCCCCTGCCTCTACTTCGGCGAGGAGATCGAGTTCATGAAGGGGGCTCCCCAGGACATTGCCGAGGCCAATGACACCCTGGATCGGACCGGCCGCGCCTACTTCGGAGACCACCTGACCGATGAGCGCATCGCCGAGACCCAGGCACATCCCCTCTACCGACACATACGACGGCTGAACCAGATTAGACGCTCGATACCCGCGCTCCAGAAAGGGCGGATGGACCGGATATCCGAATGGGGAAGCGGCATGAGCTTCATTCGTCACGATGCGCAGGGTGACAGCTACGCCGTAGTCGGTCTGGGAATCGGAAGCGATCAGCAGATAAGGGTGGAAGGCGTCAGGCCAGGTATCTACCGCGATGCGGTCACGGGGCATGAAACCGAGAGTGCCGGCGGGACATTATCATTCACGGTCGCAGCGAATACGGCGGGTATCTATGTACTCGACGGACCGGGCAAGATCGGTGGAGAGTCTTAGGGAAGTACTCATTGTTGATCATCAATTACGTTTCTCCCCTTCACCTCTTCGTCAGGTGATTAGCGCTATCCCTCAGCTGTGCGCAAGGGGTCGGGGATCATGGCTTTTTGGTTCATCGAAAGAGTACACTGGGGAATGAGACCCAACCCTCGCTGGCCACTTTGAACCAACCACGGTGGATATCAACCGTGGACATTGGATAGAAGCCTGTATGTTTTCCGACGGTCACGGGCGGACGCGCTCCGTATCCCCCGGGAATATGAGCCGGCTATCACGGCAGGTTAGGCCGCATCGCCGTCGCTCGGCCTTTGCATAATAGCAACGGGGGCGCGGAAACTATCCGTCGCAGAAGCGGTTAACGGGCCTCCTTAGGCTAACGGCCATGGCGTCAGCGCCACCCCAGAGAACCACTATGGGACAAAGTCGGTCGCTGCCGCCATGACCGTTTCCCTCACCCCGGCCCTCTCCCAGTGGGCGAGGGTGACAGGGACGCGCTACGCGCGCCTATCATCGTAAGGAAGCTAGTGCCTCGATCGAGTCGAGGCCGGGCTGTTTATGGCCGGCTGAGCCCGGCGTTGGAGGCTTCGCAAGACGCGTCGCGCTGGCACGCCTCATGCATCTCCGCTCTACGAGTCAAGGGCATCGGCTCTGCTGCGCGGGTGAATCCGGATGCTCCTACGCTTGGATCCCCGTCAAGCAACTCAGGTGTGAAAGCTCCGCTTGAGGTGTAACCCATGTCTAATGGGACCATCGAAACGAAAGACACTACCCCATACAGCCCCGATTGGGGCCAGGAGGCAGCTATGAATACTTCGCCTGTCAAAAGCGAAGAACACACTCTAGACGTTACAACCGGCGGCTCGATCGCTCAGTCGCTCGGCGGGCTAGCGGCCATCGTTTTAGCCATTGTAGGGCTAGTCCACATTGTCCCGCACTATATGGTTGCGATTGCGTGTTTGACGATCGGCGCAGGTCTGATCTTTCAGGGAGGTAACATCTCCATGGAATATTCGAGCCTTCTCTCCAAGATGTCGCAAGGCAGGCTGGAGAGTGCAACGGTCGGCGGCGGTATCAGCCTTGAAGTTCTCGCCGGTGTTGCAGGCATAGTGCTCGGCGTACTCGCGCTCGTGACGGTCAGCCCTGCTGTGTTGCTCCCGGTCGCAGTCATCGTATTCGGCGCGGCCCTCATCGTTAGCAGCGGCGACGTGTCCCGGCTGAATTCGCTGAAGCTGGAATATTCAGGTGCAGACGATATGTTGCAGCGGTTGGCACGGGAGTCGCTGTCCGTCGGAAGCGGCACCCAGATCTTTATCGGTCTGGGCAGTGTCGTACTGGGGATACTCGGCCTCATCGGCTACGATTGGGCGGTCCTCACCCTGGTGGCGTTCCTTGCCATCGGAATTGCCGTGTTGGTTAGCGGCACCGGGGTAACCGACAAGATGTTCGCCCTCTTTCACGCGTAATCGCTTTCGATAGAAGTCTGCAGCTCATCCATCAGCTTGGCGCATTGCCGACGGCAATGCGCCATTCTTTTGTCTGCCCTTGCAAGGGGAACGCCGATTTATCCGGATCCGGGCAGTCTCGCGCTTGACAGGACCCGCCGGATACCTTGTGGGTTTGGGCGCGACGTCACAAGGTGGTTGCCGTGGAAGTCGCGCGTAGCGCGCTCCGCATGCCTTTCGGCCCTGGAGGACGGCCGGGGTGAGGGAAACGGTCATGGTGGCAGCGCCTTGCATTCTCCGGGGTGATTAGCACTGTGGCTCAGCTGGGAGATCTATCGACGGGTCGGGTGCGGGTCGGCAGGACCGTCGGCGCCACGGAGGGCGCCGTCGAGCCTACACGGAGGTATTGACGGCGTGTCGTGACGGCCCCCGCACCCGACCCTGGCCCTGCAGCGGAGCTATCGCGTTAATCACCTTCTCCGGGGTGGCGCTGGCGCCATGACCGGCAGTCCGGTGCGCTCGCGCTCATGCGCACGGTAACAAGCTTCGTCCCGTCCCGCGGTAGAATGCCGCTTTGCGCACGCCTCGGGTTCACGGTCATGATCTCGATTCTCGACTACGGTGCGGGCAACGTTCGCAGTGTTCGTAATGCGGTTCGTCGACTCGGCTACGAGCTCACCGACATCGAGCGTCCGGAAGACATCCTGCGGGCCGAGCGGCTTATCTTCCCCGGGGTGGGCAGCTTCGGCTCGGCGATGCGGCGGCTGCATCAGTGCGGCTACGTCGAGCCTCTGCGGGAATATCTGCGGGCAGGCAGACCCTTCATGGGCATTTGCATCGGGCTGCAGCTACTCTTTGAGGGGAGCGAGGAGTCGCCGGGGATCGAGGGCCTCGGTCTTATTCGAGGGGTCGTTCGGCGCTTCCAAGCGGACGGCCTCTCGGTACCTCACATGGGCTGGAACGGCATCCGACTGCAGCAACGGTCGCCCCTTTTCGAGGGCTATGGGGCGGACAAGCTCTACTTTGTCCACTCATACCGCGCACTGCGGGAGGCGTCCAATGCGGATTGGATGCTGGCAGTCACCGATTACGGTGGGGAGTTTGTCAGCGGTGTCCACAAGGGCGCGGTCGCCGCCTTCCAGTTCCACCCGGAGAAGAGCGGTGCCGCCGGCCTGGAGCTCCTAGACCGTTTCCTCTCGGAGGCAACGCCGAGGAAGCTTGGCGCCGCTGCGGCCAGTCCCGGTGAGACCCGGCTCGCCAAGCGCATCATCGCCTGCCTCGATGTCCGCACCAACGACGCCGGGGACCTGGTGGTCACCAAGGGAGATCAGTACGACGTCCGGGAGCGCGGAGAGGTGCGTAACCTCGGCAAGCCCGTGGACCTCGCCCGCCGGTACTACGAGGAAGGGGCGGACGAAATCACCTTCCTGAACATCACCGCTTTTCGCGACTTCCCCCTGAAGGATCAGCCCATGCTCGAGGTGCTGCGGCGCACCTCGGAGACGGTCTTCGTCCCACTCACGATCGGCGGTGGTATCCGCGCCTTCACAGACGCGGACGGACATTACTATTCCGCTCTGGACGTCGCCAGCGAGTACTTCAGGTCCGGGGCCGACAAGATCTCCATTGGCAGTGACGCGGTGCACACGGTGGAGCAGGTCCTCGGGCGGGGGGGCAAGATCGGCGACAGCTCGATCGAGCAGATCGCCCACCGCTACGGCAGCCAGGCGATCGTGATCTCCATCGACCCGCGCCGGGTCTATGTGCGCTCGCCCGAGGAGACCCGCCATCAGACCGTACGCACCCAGGTGCCCGGGCCGAACAGCGAAGACTACTGCTGGTTTCAGTGCACGGTCAAAGGGGGCCGAGATGGCAGGGACGTGGACGCGGTGGAGCTTGCGCGGGTATGCGAGGACCTGGGCGCGGGGGAGATCCTCTTGAACTCCATCGACCGGGACGGAACCGGTGCGGGCTTCGACCTGGAGCTCGTGCGGGCCGTGAGGGACGCCGTCACGATACCGGTTGTCGCCTCCAGCGGGGCCGGACGGGTGGAGCACTTCGCGGAGGTCTTCGAGCAGACTGGCGCCGACGCTGCCTTGGCGGCCGGCATCTTTCACCGCAGAGAGGTCCCGATCGCGGCGGTGAAGGAATACCTGCGGGACCGGGGGATCGAGGTCCGCTGAAAATGAGGGAAGCCGATAGGGGCTCAGCGCTTCCTGTGGCACACGGATGCGCCGCCATCGTCATCTCTCACTGCTGCTCGAAACGCACAGGGCAAGGCAATGCTGACTCGGATCGTTTCGATGCTCACCAAGCTCGGACAGCGAAACCACGAGGTGCGAGAGAATTCCGGCCCTTGCGATAGTTTCGATAACGACAACGAGTGGACTTGTCCAATTCATTATTGGGCTGTTCCTTATCAGGTCACTTCAGCCTGACCGGTATGCCCTGGAAGCCGTTGCTGCTCAGCAAGGCGCGGGCCTGGTTCAGGGCTTGCTTGCTGCGGAAGGGTCCCGCCTGCACCCGGTGGAAGGTGTCTCTGTTGTTGATGGTGATCCGCTGGATCTGCGCATGCACCCCCAGCAGCGCGAGCTTGGCCTTGACCCGTTCGGCATCCGGTCGAGCCCGGAAAGAGGCCACCTGCAGGAAGTACGAGGTCCCTTGGCCGGCTGTGGTCGGCCGAGGCTTGGGCGCCTGACGCTCCGGCTGCCTCTCCGGAGGCTTGGAGGGTCGAGCCTGCGTGCTCGGCGTGATGGGCGGCGGCGCCGGCCTTGGACGCGGCGGTGCCTTGTCCCTCAGCTCCTTGTCGGGGACCACCACCTCCATCTCGGGAAGGATGCTGTAAAAGTCGAAGCGTGGTTTGGTCCGAGGCGCCATATGGGTCTTCGCCGCGGTCACCGGCCCCGGGGGGACAGGCTGCTTCAATATCCAGGCCAGCCCGACGCCGAACCCGCCAAGCACCGCGCCGGTGACGAACCAGAAGAAGCAGGAGCCCCGCCGTCCCGGGCGTGCCCTGGGGGTAGCCGGTTGCGACTTGTAGTCCTTCGTCATGTCACATGACCTCTGGCGCCGAGACCCCAAGCAGACCTAGTCCATTGCGCAGGACTTGCCGGACGGCAAGGATCAGCTTGATGCGCGCATCTCGAAGGCGCTCGTCGCTCACAAGAAACTGGTGGCTGGTGTAGTAGGTGTGCAGACCGTTGGCCAGCTCCCGCAGATACTGCGTGAGCAGGTGCGGCTCCTTGTTCAGGGCCGACGCCTCCACCACCTCCGGATAGCGTGCGAGGACCCTGAGCAGACGCTGCTCCTGGGTTTCGGTCAGGAGCTCTAGGTTGGCCGCGCCGGGGGACGGGTCTACCGCCAGCCCCTTGTCCGCTGCCTGACGCAGGACACTGCTGACCCGCGCATGGGCATACTGGACGTAGTAGACCGGGTTGTCCGTAGACTGGGACTTGGCGAGATCCAGGTCGAAATCCAGGTGCTGCTCGCACCGCCGCATCACGTAAAAGAACCGGGCCGCATCGCGCCCGACCTCCTTGCGCAGCTCCCGCAAGGGGACGAACTCCCCGGAGCGGGTGGACATCTGGACCTTTTCGCCGCCGCGATAGAGGTTCGCGAACTGCACCAGCAGCACGTCCAGGCGCTCGGGATCATCCCCCAGGGCCTCGAGCGCCGCCTTGACGCGGGGGACGTACCCGTGATGGTCAGCCCCCCAGATGTCGATCACGCGGTCGAAGCCCCGCTCCAGCTTGTCCATATGGTAGGCGATGTCGGAGGCGAAATAGGTGGTCTGCCCGTTCTCTCTCACCACCACCCGGTCCTTCTCGTCGCCGAAGTCGCTGGACCGAAACCAGAGGGCACCATCCAGCTCGTACAGCTGCCCTGCCTCGCGCAGACGCTCGATGGCACGGTTGACCGCACCCTTCTCGGCAAGGGACCGTTCTGAAAACCACTCGTCGTACTCCACCCCGAAGAGGGCCAGGTCATCGCGGATGTCGTCCAGGATGGTGTTCAGCCCGAGCTCGAAGCAGTATCTGTATCGATTGTCGCCGAGGAGCTGCTTGGCCCGGTCGATGAGGCCGTCGATGTGCGCCTCTCTGTCGCCGTCCGCCGCCTCCCGCCGCTCGTCCGGCGCCACACCGCGAAAGACCTCCTCCGAAGCGCAGCGGTAGGCATCGCCGTGCTCCCGGTGGAGGGTGGCGGCGATGTCCCAGACGTAGTCTCCACGGTATCCGTTGCTCGGAAATTCGAGACTCTCCCCGCACAGCTCCAGATACCGGAGCCAAACGGAGGTGGCGAGTATGTCCATCTGACGGCCTGCGTCATTGACGTAATACTCCCGGTGCACGGCGAAGCCGACGGCGGCGAGCAGGTCTGCCACCACCGCCCCATAAGCGGCCCCGCGGCCATGGCCCACGTGGAGTGGGCCCGTGGGATTGGCGGACACGAACTCCACCTGCACCCGTCTCCCGGCGCCCAGGCAACTGCGCCCGAAGGCCGGGCCGGCGGTAAGGATCCGCGGCACCACCGCCTGATAGGCGCCGGGAGCGAGGAAGAAATTGATGAAGCCCGGCCCAGCGATCTCCACGCGCGCGATAAGCTCCGATTCGGGGATGGCCGCCACCATCCGCCCAGCCAGGTCTCGCGGCTTGGTCCGTGCCTGTTTGGCGAGCACCATGGGGGCGTTGGTCGAGAGATCCCCGTGAGCCGGGTCGCGGGTCCGGTCGACCTGAGGCTCCGCAAGGTCAGAGGGGGGCACGACACCGTCGGTGATGAGCCGCGCCAGCGCGGCGGAGAGGAGATCCTTGACCTGTTGCTTCATCGGCCCGGCGAGCAGAAGGGCAGCGAATAGAACGCCCCGACTCGGTCAGGGCCTTGCTTGGCCTTCGATCCGGTAGAGCTTCGGACCGCCAGCGGGCGATAGGATATCAGGAATCCGCCGCCTCAGAGCAGCTCCTGGGGGTCCACGTCCAGGGACCAGCGCACCCCACGACTGCCCTTCAGCCCGCGTATTGCAGTCATCCAGGTAGCCACGAACCGCTGCAGGGCGGGACGACGACCCGATTGGGCCAGCAGGTGCGCCCGATGGCGCCCGGCGCGTCTCTCCATGGGGGCCGGGACTGGGCCGAAGAGCTGTACCTGCGTGCCCCTGATGTCCCCGGCGGCCTCCACGGCCGCCGCGAGGAACTCCACTGCCACCGCCGCCTCCGGGGACTCGGCCCGCAGCAAGGCCTGATGCGCGAAGGGGGGCAACGAGGCCTCGCGGCGCTCCTCCAGGCACGCCCTGGCAAAGGCCCCATAGCCCTGCCGTTGCAGGGTCAGCAACAGGGGGTGATCTGGATGTCTGGTCTGCAGGACGACACGGCCGGGCCGCTCGGCGCGCCCGGCACGGCCCGCCACCTGGATGATCAGCTGGGCCATGCGCTCCGGGGAGCGGAAATCGGCACCGTACAGTCCCTGGTCCACGTCCAGGATGCCAACCAGGGTCACCCTGGGGAAATGGTGGCCCTTCGCCAACATCTGGGTCCCCACGAGGAGCTGGATCTCCCCCTGCCGAGCGGCCGTGAGCACGCGCCCGAGTGCTCCCCTGCGCCGGGTGCTGTCCCGATCCACCCGCGCCATCGAGACACCGGGAAAGAGGTTGCGCAGCTCCCCTTCCAGCCGTTCCGTACCCTGCCCCAGCGGACGTAGACGAGGGCTTCCGCAGCCAGGGCACAGCGTCGGGACCGATCGCACGAGACCGCAATGGTGACACCAGAGACGATTAGCCGACAGATGCAGCGTCAGCCGCGCATCGCAGCGGGGACACTCGCCGACCCAGCCGCAGTCGTGGCAGATGAGGACGGGAGCGAAGCCACGCCGATTCAGAAACAGAAGCACCTGGCTGCCGTCTGCGACCTGCTCGCCCATGAGGCGCGCGAGCACGGGCGACAGGCCCGCCCGCAGCGGTTGCGAGCGGATATCCAGAAGGGCGATCCGGGGCGGGAGCGCGTTGCCGGCCCGCTCCGGCAGCTCCAGATGACCGTAACGGCCGCTCGTGGCGTTGTACAGGCTCTCCAGAGAAGGGGTCGCCGAGCCCAGAACCACGGGGCACCCCGTCTGCTGGGCCCGCCGTACGGCCAGGTCGCGTGCCGAATACCGGAAGCCCTCCTGCTGCTTGAAGGAGAGATCATGCTCCTCGTCCACTAGGATCATGCCGAGCCGCGGGAGGGGCACGAAGACCGCCGATCGGGTGCCGAGGACAACCGCGGCCTCCCCCGCAGCCGCGCGGCGCCAGGCCAGCTCCCGCTCTCGCTCCCCCACGGACGAGTGCAGGACGACCATGGGGGCGCAGAGGCGCTCGCTCAGCCGTCGCTGGAGCTGGGGGGTCAGACCAATCTCCGGCACCAGCACCAGCCCCTGCCGCCCCCCCGCGAGTACGGCGAGAAGGAGACGGATGTAGACCTCCGTCTTTCCGCTGCCCGTGATCCCCTCCAGCAGAAAGGCCCGAAAGTGCCCCAGGGCGGCCTGCACCGCCCCCACCGCGGCCTGCTGGTCCGAGTTGAGCATCGGACCGTTGGCGGCGCGGGGGAGCCGCTCCCGAACATGGCCCCGGGACTCGATGGGACAAGGCTCGGCCCATCCCCTGGCCGCCAGGGCGCGCAGGGCCGGGCCACAAGCGCCGAGCCGCTGCTTGAGCTCGCCTCGGCTGAGCCCCTGGCCGCTGGCGAGAAGGAGCTCGGCGACCCGTCGCTGCGCGGGAGCCCGGTCAAGCCCTTCGCGGGCACGTGCCCGCCCTTCCGTTGTGAGTCTCCAGCCTGCCTCTCCGGCCTCCAGGAGAGGCTCTGACCGACGAAGACGGGCCGGCAGGGCGCTGAAGAGAACATCCCCGGGCGGATGCTGGTAATAGGTGGCCGCCCAGCGCGCGAGGGCGATGTCCCGCGGACCCAGGAGGGGCCTCGGATCCAGCACCGCCTCGATGGGCTTGAGCCGCTCCGCTGCGTGCTCGCTTTGCGTCGTGCACTCCGCGATGAGTCCGACGCGACGCCGCCGACCGAAAGGGACAATGACGCGCATTCCGGGGCACAGCCGGCGGGGATCCTCCGCAGGCGGGGGAAGATAATCAAACAGGTTGGGCAGGGGGCCCGCCACCGCGACGCGCAGGATGACCGGTGCCTCAGCGGGCATCGGGGTCAATTACCCGCAGCGGCGGGCGGGTCAAAGGGTTGGGCGAACCGTCGCTGGCGCCGACGGGAAAGGCGAGGTCTATTAGCATCCGTGTTACCCACA
>Ga0315535_1002121_pt1 | contig 12901 bp, 16 predicted proteins | sample SalMarSW160220MG_2_FD_203092 | JGI IMG/M metagenome (GOLD analysis project Ga0315535, IMG submission 203092) | Salt marsh sediment microbial communities from the Plum Island Ecosystem LTER, Massachusetts, United States - Salt Marsh Sediment SW1602-20 ...
ATGGTGGTCGAGGTGGCGGCCGATGGGCTGGCCAACCAGACCTGCTCGCGCAAAAAGCGGGGGGGGCGAGACACTTGCTAGACGGCTCGCATCCGGTGTTGGCGGCCGTTGCGTTCCAATTCCGCCAACCCAAGCTTTTCAAGCACCGGCGGGACATAGTGGGCGAAGCGACCGCGAAAGCCTTCCGTCAACCCATACCAACCGCCCACGGGATTGTCGAGCGAACGAGCCCAGGCCTCGACCGTGCCATCTTTGACACCTTGCTGCTGGTGACTGGCACCCAGCGGCATCCAATCGCCGTGGGACTTGAGCATGGCATGCAAATCGTCAAGGCAGCGGAGGTGATAGCCTATGGTCCTGCGGCCCACCTGGCAGACAAGCGCCGGCGGATCCGCACTTTCGTCACGGTACGCCATGTACTCCGATCTTCCGGGAGGATCCCTCAGAATCCATGGGGTTTGCTTTGTGCCTTGGCCTCTCACGTCAGGGAGTACCATGTATGCTCCTCAATGAGTGATCGCGGGGGGTCTAGGTGGCCCCCATACCACCCGAAGGTCTTCATCCAGGGAGATGATGTCTTGGCCAAATTTGGGTGAATGACCGCGATCTAACAGAAAATGTAGGGAGCTACCAGAGACCTGGGATCAGCCTGTATCTCACGGTTTGGGCGTATGCCTCGTAGCCAGGAAGCCCTCGCTTGAGCATCTCATCTTCGCGGTGAGTCCGATAGACGAACAGCCCAACATTGACCATGGCGGGAACCAGTGACCACCAAGATGCCAGCGCAAGCGGCATCCCCAAAAAGACAACTGCAATGGCCAAGTACATCGGATGGCGGATGATGGCATACGGTCCGTCTTGCACCACCACCTGGTCCCGGTCATCCTGCAAACGAGCCCAGCCGGAAAGGTAGGGGTTGCTGGCCGTTACCCGCCAGATGGCGAAGGCAGACCCAATGATGAAAAACCAACCCAATAGCTGCACGCCCCAAGGGACCTGCGACCAGCGAAAGCGTCCAGAGTCCAAGGCAGAGACCGCCAGCTGACCTACCAGCGTAAGTGTGTAGGCTCGCATGATCCATCGGTCCCAGGCCGGGACCTCGCCCCCGGGGCGGCTGCGCTCCCTCAGAAGCCCCGGATCTGTCGAAGCCAGGCGCCACGTAAAAGCCGCCACCAGGAGCGTGAAGACAATCAGCAGAATCCACGCTTGCCACCAGTCCAGCCTTCCCGCCAAGCCAAACCAGAAAGCAGCGAATGCTGCAAGCCCCAGGATGCCTTGAATGATTGCTTTCCCCATCCGCTTGCTCCGTTGTGCTTCGGATCGCCCTCCCGCTGACTGGCGGCAACACGCGGTCGATCCGCCGCGCAGGCATGCGCCACAGGGCTGAGGGCAAGAGGTCACTCAGACGTCTTGACCATCTCCTTGGTGGCAAAGATCTTGGTTTCTCCCGCTTCTTCGAAGGATTGAATGAAGGTCCAGCTGCCCGTATCCGGGTGCCAGACGAAGCGGTTGAAGAACCTGGTTTGCCCGTACTCGAACAGGAACGGAATCTCGTTCGCCTGACGCGTACTGGTGCCCATCACACAGGTTAAAGGGATTTCGGTGGTGTCAAGCAGATGCATGACGAAGAGCTGGTGGCTCTCGTTGTACGCGATGTGATAGACGGCCTCATAGTCAGAAGTGGGATTATCCCCTCCCGTCAGGGATTTGAAGTACATGCGCAAGAACGTGCCGCCGAGAGTCCAATCGGCGCGGACCTGCTGATGTAGGGGGACGTCGCCCATCGTTCCCGTGAGGTCCCACGATCCCGTTAGATTGTCCAAGAAGACATGGTTGTCAAGCACAGCGAGCCCTCCCTTCGTTACACCTGAAAGTTTCTATCGACTCTGGCCAGCCATAGGGGTGGGCCACCGGCTTGTTTAGGCCCACGCGGCTGAGTCACCTATTGGATCTCGGCCACCATTCCAATCCCCACTGCGGCTCAACCGGTTCGAAACCTGTGTTGGCGTACAAGCGGGATGCGCCGGATTGGGCTTCGGCCACGATCACCAGAGTCTGTAGATCATATTTGGCAATGGCTCGTCGTCCAGCCTCGAAGACAAGGGTCCCGGCGATCCCCCTTCGGCGAAACTCAGGGTGCGTCTCAACCGCCTGATAGCGCCCGATATCTCCATCAATGAATAATCCCAGATCGGCTACTAACTCATCATCGACGAAAGCCCCGTACCAATCCCCCAGACCCGCATCCACCATGGCGCGGTATCGATCCATTTGCCGGGTCCGGAAGGCCCGATAGGACTCCGCCTCGTGTCCGGGGTCTCGGCAGTGGACTTGAAGGTCGATCACAGCCTCGCGCTCCGCACGTGTCTTGAGCTGACGAATGTCGATGAAATCGGCATAGTGCGTTGGGCGGCGAGGCGCAACACTGCGCATGACGAGGTCTCGGTTCAAGTGAAAGCCGGCCTCCAGGAACGGCTCGCAGATCCCAGACTCGGGAGAATCCCAACCAAAGGTCTGATGTTCGTAGGTCGGTGGTCGCCCAATCTCCTGCCGAAAAATCTCTCGCCACCTTGGGAAGTCCCCGATCTGAGGTGGATCAGAGAAAAGCAGGAAGTTGCCCCAGTAATAGGTGGGGTTGGAGGGGGTTCTCACCACCAGGAATTCGCCACGATCGATGATCTCGCCATCGAAGCCGGCGAAGATCAGATCTGTTCGGTAGCCGAGCGAGCGCACGTCCAAGGCTGAACTTCCCCTCCGACGGTCAATCTGGGCTGGTCCCATTGACGGCGATAGATGTCTGAGCTGCGGCTGTGATCCACGGGACCGGTTCATGAAACTTGTTACAGGGACACCCTCGGATGGTTCAACGCTTTCGAAGCTGTTCACCACGACGTTTGTGGGGCCAAGCACACTCGAGGCAGTATGTCCCGAGCGGTTTGCCGCAGCCTCGGCACAATCCGGCCGCATCCAGTTGACCGAGTGCTCGGTCAAGGGCATCGAAGAGTTCTGCCGCTGCCCTCTGCCAATCCAATCCCGCATCCGGCGGTTGGCCAATCCCGTTGCGTACCCAGGCCAGCTTTTCCAGCACGCGTCTCGGGTTTTCAGAAGGTTCGGAACTCATGATCTTGTCTCCTTGAGGCCGGCTGACCACGATCCAGCGCAACCAAGCGTGTTGCACCTTTGAACTGTGACTCGAGTTTCGCTTTCAAACCACCCAGCGTCAAGGGTGTCATTCGCGAGCGTCTCACGGCCCGATCACCATCCGGTACAAATCCATGTGACTGAGCGTCAGGTGTTCGACCTCTGCCAGTCCGGCCCGATCAGCCATTTCCATCACCAACCTCGGATCGAGACGGTGTTCAAGCGGCGGCCCATGCTCTTCGTCTCTAAATGGCCATTCCAGGACAACGACCCGTGCCGTTCCAACTCGTCTTGCTTCCTCCAGCGCTTTCACCGGATCGTCGGTCTCATGCAGGACATGCCCGAGGAAGACCAAGTCAAACGAATCATCCGCGAAGGGGATGTCCTCCGCCTGACCAATTTTGAAAGCCACGGATGGGAGCTGGCTCTGGGCTTTCTCAAGCAGCATGGCGTTGACGTCAATGGCCGCAACTTCGAGGCCCTCAGCCTGGAACGCCTCCGCGAAGATCCCCGTGCCTGTTCCGACATCCAGAACGCGGTTCACACTCAATCCCTGCAGACTCGAGGCGATCACCCGGTCAACCTCAAGCAAAGCAAGTCGCTCGGGCGATCGCAATCTGTCGGCGTCCCCATGAAATCGGCGTTCATGCGCATCTGATGGCACGGACATTCTCCTTGAACATCGTCGGGCCGGCCGAGCTGGCACGTTGGGTTGACATCGATCAGACCATCGGCGAACTTGCGGAAGTTGGACTTCGTTGCCGGAGGACTTCCCCGGATCCAGGTCGGGGCGCCCGTGGTTTGTGCGCTCGGAAGGTCAATAGATGACATGTCTCGCGTATCGGATGGGCTGCCTGGCCACTGGAGCTCATTTCCCGCGCCCAGTGTTGACCCGCATAAACGGATCTGCTCATGGGGTTTCGTTGGCGACGAGCAACTGGCATTGTTCCAACTTGGCTGAGGGCGAGAACAGCCCGACGTTTTCCCGGATGGTATCGAGCTGCGTTTGAACGACTTCCAGTGAGACGCCCGGCGGAGCATATGAGACGTACAGCACGTGACTTGTGGTAGGGGAGATGGGGGACCGATCGTCTTGGCCATAGATGATTGTGCAGCATACTCCCTCCCGGTCCCGCATTACCATGTCCCCCCGACGGATCGCCTTGCTCCCGCCTCCAAGCTGGTCGATCACATCACCCGCGTGTGACACATCCATCACAACGGGCAGCTTGAGCTTGGCCACATCATGGCCGGCGGTCAGGACGAAGGTGGTCATCTCGGCCAGAAAATTGGCGTCCACCAAAGGCGACACCGCCGGAAGCCCCCGCTTGCGGTTGACGATCGATTCGACTTGAAGTTGGACATGGTAGGTTTTCTTGAACTGCTTGTAGTAGCGCCGGTAGGCTGCCATCACCGGCAGCTCCTGAAAGTCCTTTCTCTCAAAGCCCTCGTATGCCATGCGAAGGTGTCGCTCCGCCTCGCGCTTGCGCATGTCGAGTTCCGAGGAAGACCTCCGATTGTTCACTCCGGACAGCTCCAGCAGGCCGATCACACTGCCGGCGTGGACCGTTCGCCATGCCTCCGACCCTAACACCTCAAGCATGATTCATCCTTTGCCTATCCAGAAAGCCCAGGTCAACTCGCGCCACCGACAAACCAGTCCCTTGGAGCATACAACACTTGTTGAGAGTACCAGACGGCAAACTCAACGATACGTCGTGGCGCTTGCCCCCTACGCTTGAGACCGGAGGGCGATGTCGACAATGTTGCCTGGTTCAAACATCGTTCGAATGGTCTCAAGAGATTCGTGCCGTGATTCTTCACTGAGCCCGGGGGAGAAGAAGATATCCTCACCATAGGCCGCCAGGTCCTGCAAAGCCCAAGCGCTTCGGAAGTATGCCAGTGACACATCGTCCACGTTGGGGCTGCCGTAGCCCTGAAGAAAGCTTTGAGTCTGTCCCTGGCTAACCAGGTCGCGGCCGATGCTGCCCACGACGAACATCAGATCGCGCTCCCTGGGGGCCATGGTGGTTTCGTCCCAGTCGACAATCCAGATTTCTCCCTCCTGCCCCACCAAGATATTCCAGACGTGGAAGTCGGCATGGCACAGCACCGAGGGCCGCGGCTCCGATTTGAGCACACCGGCAAGCGCTTGACATCTTCGCCTCAGTTCCGCAATGGATTCCAGCTGCGAGTTCCATAAGGCGCAGAACTCGGTCTTGAGAGGATCTTCGGGTCCCTCCAAGCATGCATCCGCAAGCCGGAGCAGGACGTTATAGCGTGATGGTCGGTAGCTTTCGGAAGGCACCAATTTGGACACGTCGGGATCCAACGTTATCCCATGGATCCGTTTCAAGGTAACCCCGAGCATTGACCATTGGCTGTGCGTAAGGCCTGTATCGACTGCCATGCGCGCCTGAACATACGGGAAAAGGCACCAAGTCCAGCCTTGCTCGCGCACCCAAAGAGTCTGGTTGTGGGTCACAAGCGGGGGAAGGACGTTGGGCACCCCTTCCAACCAAAGCTGTCGGGGGACAAGGATGCCGGCAGGATTGAATGCCTCTGACTTGCGCCCTTTGAAAAGGAACTGCCTGCCATCTGCGGTCTCTACCTTGTACACAACCGAGTAGGCGTCTGCACCGAGCGGGAGGAAGGCTGCCCTGGTCACAGGCAATGGGTAGTTGGACACGACCACGCCAACAATGGATGGAGCGGGCAGAGGAGGTGGCTCACGCATCGGCGATCGAGACCTCTAGCTAGAGCATTGGCGAAAGTCGCCCGACCATTGTTCACTCACGGCAACCTGCGAGCACCGATTGCAGATTGGGCCTGCTGTTTCGTCGAAGTGGCCAACCTAAGGCATGGACAAAAAGATTGGAAATCCCAAGGATCATTGGCCAAGCTTGGCGGGTTGGCTGCCATGCAGGTCGGCCCTTACGGGAAGAGCGCCAATCTACAGATCTTGCATCAAGCTGTCGAAGGTTTCAGCGCTGACTGCTGGATGAGTCGAGAACCCAATGCCCAGCATCTTCGAAAGACCAACCGACGTCTTCATCGCCTGCTCGGTGCTCGGAAGGTCGACCAAAAGCACGAGATCTTTCTTGCCGAGCAGTGCATAGGCTCCTGTCAAGCTTCCGCCCTGCTTCTCGATCCATTCCCTCGCTTGGTCGGTGCGCTTGGCGCTGATCTTCTTGATCGACTCGTTGGAGTAGCTGCCAAACATGAAGAATGTTGCCATGACTCTTCCTCCTCAGCTCTAGGTTTGAACCTTCTTCCAAGGCTCTTTGGTCCTTGGGATCTCCCTCCCAAACGATAGGCTGGTCGTCTCTCCCGGCGCAAAGCCCGCCGGGAAGAAGCGGTCAGCAAAGTCAAACGTTGGCTCTTCTACTTCCTATGGGCAACGTAAATGTCCGCTTCGATCATCGCGTCGTCTTTGTAGAAATGGTGAACGAAGTAGAGGTTCCCATCGCCATCGATTGAAGGCTCCCCTGCGAGAGGTGACACCACTAGCTCGGGCTGTGTCCACTCACCACCAGCTCTCCGTGATCTCCAAATTGCATTGTTTCTGGTGAACCAAAGCTCGTCTCCCGCGGGGTCGAGGGCGGGCCAACCTTCATTATCGATGGTATTGACGGATGAGATGTTGGTCGGCTGCTGCCAGACACCTCCCATCCTCTCCGAGACCCAGATATCGAGGCCGCCACTCCCGCCGGGTCGATCAGATCCGAAGAACAGCTCAGAGTCGTCAGCGGAGATGTGGAACTCGCCTACGTGATAGTTGGGATCAAAATCTGCCAACTGCCAGTTCTGCCACGACCCGTTTCGATACTCTGCCTTAAACCAATGCACACCCGTGAAACCTTCCCGTACCGAGCAAAACCACATGACATCTCCCTGCACAAACTCACAACCATCTCCGGCGAGTTTGCCCGGATCCTGGAGCACGACTCTGGTCGGTTTGCTCCATTCCCCATGCTCCTTGTGAGTCACATAGATGCCGGTTACTCCGTCCTGGATTTGCTGCTGGACCGGGAGGTCGACATCCGGTGTGAAGAAGAAATACAGCGTGTTGCCATCAGGCGTGATGAAGGGGGAATCTTCTGCCCCAGCGGTGTTGACCGGTCCGGACACGGGAACTGGTTGTTCAAATTCCTTGGAGTGGACACTCGGAGGATGCAGATCCGTTTCCGGGGATATCTTGACCGCTTGCGCAGGAATTCGGGACATGCGATCCGCCATGGCCGGCACGGCCGTTGGCGTGATCATCGAAGAATCCCGAGGCGCGGGGCGTGTCGTCCCCGCGCAAGAGACTGCCGCAGACAGCATGAGGCCCGCGCTGACCCGGAGAACGATCGCTCGTCCAGTCATCGATCCGGCATCCCTTTCGGACTGTCCAGAACAACTGGGATGGGGGTCGCCCACCAGTCGGCCTTCATCAAGAACACTCCCCACGTTCCTCCGGAAGGGCGGGATCAACGTAATTCCGCCAGCCTTCCCGACTCAAGAAACTACCCTGATCGGACCCATCCTGCCAGATCGGGCCTTCTCGCGTTTGCACTGGTCTTGCCTCAAACGACCTCTAGCTTAGAGTTCGCGCATAACTCGGCACGGGTTGCCCGCCGCGACGACGTTGGCAGGGAGATCGCGGGTGACAACGCTCCCGGCGCCGACAACGGTGTTCTCAGCAATCGTGACACCGGGACAGACGATGGCGCCTCCTCCAAGCCAAACGCCGTCCCCGATGGAAACAGGGAGCGCATATTCGAGGCCGGACTTACGGGTTTGAGAATCGGTGGGATGCGTCGCCGTATAGATGTGAACACCGGGTGCGATCTGGACGTCATCTCCGATCGTGATCAGATTGCAGTCCAGAAAGACGCATTCATAGTTGACAAATGTCCGGTCACCGAAGGAGATGTTGAAGCCGTAGTCACAACGAAACACCGGCCTGACAAAGGTTGCCTCTCCGAAGTGCTGGAACAACTCCGTCAGGATTGCGCGGCGGTCGTCTTCATCATCTGCCGAGGACGCATTGAACCGCCTCAGGATAGCCTGCGCACGCAGATGAGCCGCAGTGAGTTCAGGATCACTGGCGATATAGAGTTCACCCGCCAGCATCTTGTCCTTCTCAGATTCCATGAGCTTGTATGTCCCCACACCCTCAGATTGCGTGACCCGAGCTTGGCTTGGGAGCGGCCGTCTCTCTCCATACTCACATTGAGCATATATCAAACACACCAAAACAGCCTCCGAACCGACATCTCATTCGGGTCTGCAAAAGGCCAAACAGCGGCGGTCCACCAAAGGCCTTTCACCGAGACGTTTGATTTGGGCGCAGCTACGCCTCCAACGCCTCGCCCGGTTCCCTGACCTCCACACCCAACAACGCCACGATTTGAACGGCTTGTGTCGGATCAATAATGGCACCCTGCAGCTCGTCCGCTCCGACCCGAACGCGGCTGATGTTCGCTCCCCGAAAGTCCGCTCCTTTGAGCTCTGCCCCCAAGAAGTCAACGCCTGTGAGATCACAATCCCTGAAAGATACTCCTTCAAGCTTGGCGGATTGGAAGGAGGCCTCTCGCAGTACGCATCCGTCGAACGCAAGATGACTGGAATCAATACCCACGAAGAGACCGCCCGTCAGGGTGCATTCAACGAAACGGACATCATTGAGCTCACCCTCCACCAGCTGCAGCCCAATCAGCCGGCAGCCAGATAGAGCGACTCGCGTGAGTCTGGCACGATCCCAAATGGCCCCCGTAAGATCACATTTGTCAAATTGCACATCGATCAACCTGACACGTTCCAAGCGGGTCTCAGAGAAGTTAATCCCACGCATTCGTGTTTCTTCAAAGATCAGAGCACGTGCCGCCTGCCCGGACACATCAGACGCGCTAAGAGAGCTCGAATAGATTTCCGCTTGATCCTCGAGGCGTTCCAGCTTGCCCGTTTCCAGGTGTCTCGGCAGCCGCGGCGGCTGAATCAACGCGTCGGGCACGAATTCATTTCCTCCAGAGTCTCCACACTGGTCGTTTGGCTGCCCACGTAAGACATGCAACGCCTTTCATGCCCTCGCTGGGCAGCTTCTCGACCCATGCTCGCATTGGGGGGCGCATCTGCCCAATCAGGTTCAGGTCTACTCTGAGAATACAACATTCGAACCAAGCCGGCGTGGGTTTCCTCGATCAACCGGCATCCGTGCTGTGCTGCAGACGTCCAGGGCGTGCCCGGGTATGTTCTAGAAAGCACAGGGGAGGTTTGTCACAACTCTCTCGGTGGGGAAGAAGCACCAGGACTGGGTCCGGCCCTTCTGCGCGCCGATACCGCAGTGCCAAAGCGATACATTCATGAAGGGCGGGACGCCCTGGGTTGCCCCAGCCTCCCACGCAAGAAGGCGTCCACATGCTCCTTTGGCTCGACGGCTGGTGCAGCGATGTCGGGGTTAGCTCGACGGAACATCTGGCTGACCATGATCGGACCGATGAGTGCGCTCAGGCTGGCCAACGGGGATTCATCTTTCAAGAGCCCCTGCGATCGGTATCTCTCTAGGATCTTGAGGACGATTTGGACATTGCTCCAAGGAATGTTGAGAGACCTCTGCATCTCCGGATTGCGCGGTGCTTCAATCAGGATCAGGGGGACGATATCCCCATGCATCACATTCGTCTCAATGTAGGCTTCCACAATGGCCCGAAGGTCAGCCTCAAGGTCCCCCGTGTAGTCAACCTTGGCCAATGGCGCGTCTGATAGACGCTGGCGTATGGCTTGCTCAAACAGATCCGCCTTGCTCCCGTACCTGCGGTACAAGGTCACTTCATTGACTCCTGCCCGATCCGCAATCTTCTTCGTGGTGGCGCCCTCATACCCATCCGAAACGAGCAGGTCAAGCGCAGCCTCAAAGACTCTTGTTTCGTCGATGACCTTTGGCATTCCAACTCCCATCTTGCCCGATCATATCATAAGCAAGTCTTGACTTGCAATAAGAAGCGGGGTAGTCTTTGGTGGGAAACGACGATGGCAGGAGATCCCTCGGGAGCACCACAGATGACCATCCATGGAGCGACAAACTCGCGCAGGCTCTCCCCGCATCCTCAGCGGCTTACGCCGAACGAACAAGCCATTCTTGACAGCGTACGTCTGCCCCTTCTCAAGCGCCTTCTCACGGCCATTTGGCGCGTGAAGCTTCGCCTCCAGTTCACCGGATGGCTGCAGTACTTGCCAGCAGCCCTATTGGCGCTGGCTTTGCTTCTCATCGCCGCCGTTTTCCACATCCTTGGTGTGGCCGTGGTGGGGAATGCGTTCCTCGGACTTGGATCGCTGCTCTTGCTGGTCGATCTCTTCGACGTGGTCACGGTCAAGTTCCGACTGCGCTTCCGTGAAGCTCTCCCCAAACGCAATGATGACCTCGAGACCTTCGATTTGTTACGGGCCAGACGCTCTTGCCGATCTTTCCAGACTCGTAAACTGACACCGGCCGACTTGGACGAGTTGATGGCGTTCGTCAACCTCCAAAGCAAAGCGCCGACCATCGGCGGCAGCCCCGTGCGGCTGGAGTATGTCTCCGCACCCCTCACCGTTTGGCCCACGGTCAATGCCACGGAGTTCCTCGTCGCCATTGCGCCGAAGAAGTACAACCGACTGACCGTGATCGACGTCGGCCGAAACCTGCAGAAGATTGTGATCGAGGCGACGCGGATGGGACTAGGCACATGTTGGATTGGGCCTGGCGCAGACCAAGCCAGCGTCGCGCGTCATCTGGGTGATCGATTCAACCCCGATGAGGACCATGTCATCTGCGTGTGCGCCATTGGATACAAGTCGTCCTACATACCCATGTTCTTGCGCATCTTCAACATGCAGTTTCACCGCAGATTACCCTTGTCTTCACTCTTCTTCGCCGATCCTTCTTTTGAGGAGCCACTGAACGTAGATGCCCCTCTCTTTCGCCAGTTTGGCCGTACCTTCGAAGTGTGCCAGTGGTCACCGTCCTCATACAACGGGCAGACCACACGATGTGTTGCCGTAACAGATCATCCACGCCCCAAAGTTACGAACGGAGTCGGGGATGATGTCCGCTTCGTGAGATTTGATTTCTACGCCTCCACAGCATCACGCTACTACGCAGCAGTGGCGGTGGGCATATGGTGTGCTGACTGGGAAATGGGATGCGATGCGCTGGGCATCCACGGACACTTTGCCGTCCTTACGCCTGAGCAGCGAGGACTTCCCGAGCCCAGCCCAGCCGCCAAGCTGCCGAGATACGACCTGAGTTGGGTGCCGGACGAGAACCTGGCCACCAACTGAATCACCCCCCCCCCCGCACCTGCCTGGGTGAATGGCTAATCTCCTGCCAGGATCAGCTTCGATCGACGTGTCGGCGCTTACCTATGCCTGAACTTCCATCGGCGCTGATGGCTCCGTTGCCTCCCCTTGGCCCAGATTCCCTTAGCGCGTCTGCCGTTCCGCCCTTCCGGAGACAAGGAAGAGGATCGCAGGCGGCACCAAGAGAGCCCAGACAATCAGGAAGCTCGGCATCCAAGGGCCTCTCAGAAGCACCCAGGCGATTTCCCGCAAAAACATGATACCGATCGTGATGATCGCTCCCAGCGTTTCCCAACGCCAAGATATGGCCAATCCCAATACGGCGCATCCCCAGAGGCTAAGAAGGAACCAATCAAGGGGTGGCACTGGGGCCACGATGGTTGGATCGGGAGTGAATATCTTCAAGAGGACGAATACGAAGATCGGCAGACTCCAGATGCGTGCAATCCACCGGGCGAGGCTGGGATTGAAGGGGCTCGAGCGCGCTTTGCTCATGGGCGACTCCTCGCATTGTTGGAGCTCAAGGCGGTTGTTTCCTCAACAATTGTTCGGTTCTCCGCAGGTCGCAAGATTGAAGAAGGGGGGGCTGCCACCGCTTCCCGATGCAGGGAGGTCCTGGGCGGACGCCTGGCTTGCCGGCCAAGCGGCCATCACTTTGCCAAGTCAAGGAGGTCATGTCGACGACCACAGGTGTAGAGTCCGATTCATCAAGGAAAGCGCCAGGAGATTTCAATCGTTGTGTCTGTCCATTTGTGGATCCTTTAGGCCTCCCCAGCGGGGGCTCAGGTGGCGAAGAGACGGGGCCATCTACCCAAACCTGTCATCGGACTTGGTCGTCTTGGCTCTGGCCTGGGCATGCTCTAGCCAGCCCGCCTGGGCATCCGGCGGCGTGTCGAACTCGGGAACATAAGGCTTGACATCCAGGAGTGGCGAGCCGTCAAGGACATCGAGATTGCCCAGATGGAGGACGTTCTTCTCGATGCTGAGCAGCCTGACGATTGAGATGCCGATCGGGTTGGGTCTGGTTGGAGCTCTGGTTGCGAATACGCCGTGTGTCTCCGAGCTGAGAAACGGACGAACAGTCAATTGCGTGCTGCTGACCTTGTGGAGGTGATAGATCAGGATGACATGGGTGAACCCGTCAAGGTCTCTCAATCCTTCGACAAACTCGGGCAGAAGCTCGGCGGTTCCGGAAGCGCTTGACTTACCAGTCGGCTGGATTGGCATCTCCCTTATGTCGGCGAATGGGCTGTGAATGACCCCGATCGGACGGTAGATGATATCCATTGGATTCCTTTGCATTGATCCGAGCTCCAGCATGGCTGCCCGACGCCCTCGGGCAAGCCGCCATGGCGTAGCCGAAGCGGGCCTATTACGATTCCTCAACGCCCATGCCCCGGAGCGTATTCGGCTTGTGGTCATCATGCCACGATCTCAG
>Ga0315535_1002123_pt1 | contig 12895 bp, 14 predicted proteins | sample SalMarSW160220MG_2_FD_203092 | JGI IMG/M metagenome (GOLD analysis project Ga0315535, IMG submission 203092) | Salt marsh sediment microbial communities from the Plum Island Ecosystem LTER, Massachusetts, United States - Salt Marsh Sediment SW1602-20 ...
ACGTGGTATGAGTCTGGTTATAGTGATAGCTCTACTTATGCCTATACTAGTAATAGGAATACAGAACACAGCAGAGCAACCATCCATTTGGATAGTTTACACTGAGAGTCCAGATGACAGTATGGCACTTGCTGGCCAGACATTCAAGAATGAAATGATTTCAGCTGGATGTTTGGTTGGGGAAACAACGCTAAATCTTTTGGACAACATACCCAAATATTCGGATGCAATAGCACTTATTGGTCATGGGTATGACGAAGGGGTTACGGTTTCTGACAGAATACTATCATGGTCCTCCTTGTATAGCCAGATAGAAGAGAGGAATCCACTGAATATCATTACATTAGCTTGCTATTCTCCTTCTATTCCAGAATCGAGAATATTCGGATTTATGGGAGAAATTGATGCCGAAGCAGGAGCATTGATTGCCACATGGCGATTATCCCAAGTTCTTGATTTGAAATCCTTTGATTTCAATCTATTTAACCGAGCTATAGAAGCTCAAAAGTCACTTATTCATCCTTTGTCACGTGTCGTATACTTTATTCATGGATACTTTGGAGATTCATCCGATTTTAGCGCAATGAAATATGACCTTGCGATGATTCCTGGATTTGTTGGTGTGGATTGCCTTTACAATGAATTTATCGATTTCTCATATTTAGAAGCATATGATGCACATACTACCTATGAAATGAACGTAGTACACCATGACACATCAATCTCAGAGTATGCAACGAACTTTGCAAATCAAATTCTCCAAGATTGTGCTGCGGGAACACAGGTCAATATCGTTGCACATAGTCTAGGTGGAATTATTGTTCGGCAAATGCTGATGCAAGATCGAACTAATCTTGAGGCTGCGGGAATTGATTTTGGTGCTGTAATGACTTTTGGAACACCTCACCTGGGAACAAATCTTGCTGATACTGATCTCTTCCTTGCAAATCTTATACATTTAGCTATCTACATTCCCTATGCCCAGTATTGGCCTAGTCCAATACTCACCTCGCTCTGTCCTGAGAGCGATTTCTTGAATACCCTAAATAATAATCCTGAAACATACTCTGATGGAATTCGCTGGTATACAGCAGCAGGAATCGACCCTGTAGGTAGTGGATTATTATGGCTTCTTCATTTGGAACAAAGTGATCCTTTAGTTGCTGTTTCTAAGGCAAAGCTTTCCTTTGCAGATTCTGCTCCTACATTCTCTGGTTTAGGACATGTTGCCCTCATCGAGGGCCATGAGGAAACATACTCGAGTGTGGAATCTTGGCTTAGTTATGATGTTGATTCAGATGGTGATGGATTGAACAACGATATGGAAACCTACATGTATGGAACTGATTGTTATGACTCGGATACTGACAATGATGGACTTACGGATGATGTAGAAGTCTATGGTACGTATGGCACAGATCCACTCAATCCAGATTGTGACAATGATGGCTTACTAGACGGGGATGAGGTCTATCTCTATAATACTCTTCCAACAGCATGGAGTACAGACGGTGATATTTTGAGTGATGGTCAGGAAGTAGCATGGGGCTACAATCCCAATAATACCTATGATCCAATCAACGCTCCATCGCTAACTTATAGTACATGGCAAGTCAATGGTGCAACTGGGTATGTTCGAGCAAATCACTATACTGCTATGGACTATGTCAAGGTCTATGTGAAATACAAAAATAATTATGGTCAATGGACTGGTAATATGCTAGTTGGAACGGACTATACTCCAACCTATTCTGGTGATTACTATCTAAGCTGGTCATTACTCTCTGGATATGTGCAGATGTTGGTCACAGTTCAGGCATTTGACTCTGCAAATCATTATCTTGGGTGTGACACGCAGTATGTCACACTACCATATGATGATGGTGGTGGCGGTAAACCTGGTGGTGATCCGGTACCAATTTAGTCGGAAGTGTTATCCGAGAAATTCATTGATTCAGTATTAGGTAGTTGATAAAAGATATGAAAAATGAAATCATCTTACATTACAGGAAGTCACGATTAGCAATCACATCTGTTATTTTAGGATTGATAGTCATGATGTACCCTTTCTTAATACCCGGATCTGTAAGTGTAGTTGATGCACAAGAAACAACTACTTGGATAGCAATGCAACAGGAGTATACTGAGGCAGTATTCAGTGATGTTGCTTTTCTCAATGAAACACATGGTTGGGTTGTAGGCCAATGGACTGAAGGAAGTTCAGGTAATGGTATCGTCATGCACACTAATAATGCTGGAGAAACATGGGAAACTCAATTGAAGAATGGTACTGAACAAATATACTCCCGAATTGACATAGTTAGTGAGCATTCTATCTGGGTGACATCTCGCAGCGCTCTCTATCACTCTTCTGATTGTGGAAAAACATGGGAAAAACATGTTGTTGTCAATTTCACTGCTTTACTGGGAATGGTTGAGTTTATTGATGATGACACAGGCTGGACTGCAACGAATAAAACTCTGTACAAAACTGTCGATGGCGGATTAAACTGGGAAATCGTAGCAGGATGGAATATTGATGATAATCCCCTTGCTATTAAATTCACATCGGCTACTGAAGTGTGGAGTATTGGTTTCAGAGGTATCTATCACAGTATAGATGGAGCCGAAACTTGGACCAAGGTGTATGAATCTGGTGGCTGGACTCTCTCAATGTTAGATGATGGTACAGGTTGGGCTGTTAGTGATAGCAGTCTAATGTATACATCAAATGGTATTAACTGGACACAGTTACCAATCCCCGGAAATGCACCGTGGCGTGGATTCACACTACCGTACTTCACCGATATTATATTCATAGAAGAGAATGGATGGATTGTGGCAAGAGAAACTCCAATAATGCATACTCCAGATGGTGGTAGTACATGGTATGCGCAAAGTGTACCAAGTCATATCAATCGACGAATGATGGCGCTTGATTTTTTGAATAACACATATGGATGGGCAGTTGGTTATGATGGTGTCATTCTGAAGACCACACGAGGGACAGACCTTGGAACCCGTCTCTGGACTGGTATGACCGATCCATTGTTTATTGTTATCGTTGGGAGTATTATCGGTGTTACAGTAGTAGTGATTGGTAGGAAATTCTATCGTCGAAGAAAGAGAAGTGTTGTTCAAACTACAATGAAACAGTAAACTACTCATATCAGAAACAATAAGGTGCGATGGCCCCGCCATTCCGAATGTCGGTAATCGAAGGGCTGATCAGTGCCATTCTCAATGCGGCAACCTCTGGGGCTCCACCCCTCATCCTTAGTGCTGTTCCCGCCAGGGCCTGCTATCAAGAAGCAATAGGTTCATCCTGAATTGAGTCAATCAATTTCTTTTGGCTTCTTCTAATCCTCCAGAACATCATATACACTAGTACAACTGCTAGTACTACGATTGGGATGATATATACAATAGGATTAACTGGATTTTGATAAGCTGATAAAATTATCAAAGCAAAAGACACTCCAACTCCAGTGTATGCTAGAGCATCCAGAGGGCCAGATTGAATTAAATATAAAGCGCAATTATCCAGATTGTTTGACTCACCATCAATATCACTCTTAATTAGATCCCACTTTTTCAATACAAAATTGATTATGTTTTCTCTTACTACATCTATGAGGAAAATAAGAAGCATGAATACTCCAGTAAATATCAAGGGTTCAATATCGAGTGAGAATGTTGATGGTAAGAGAACTACAGTCTGTAATAGAATAAAATAAGCAAATGAAACCCCCTCAACAATAACCCATAATCGAAGGTCGATTGACAATTTTACCCGTGCAATCTTATATCCGATTCAAAAAACCACTGTAATGAGGATGTTCAATATTTGTGCGAAGAAAGTAACAGGAGGAATCTGGAAAATAGACGAAATGAATGATAACAAAACCAATAGTACTCCAATTGTCAAAGAAACTAACTCAACTAACTGGTTTAAACCTTCCAATTCATCACGGTCAATCTGACTAAGTACTTCTTTACGAATTTCTCTGATTGTTACTTTGTCCTCCAGTTGGATTCCCCTCTAACTGATTCGATTCGTATGAACAACGTTATCGAATTTGAATAAACATTTGTATTGACAGTTTAGGACTTGGGCTTTCCGCAATCCTTAATTCCTCAAACTAGAGGTGTTCTCATGCGACAGGTAGGGTTGGGTCGTTTGCAGCGACCTGTAACCGGAACGCAATACCGGAACCAGTAACAATCACCGAGGTTGAAACGATGACTTTGTAGGTCCATCGCAGGACGTTGACGAGTGGTCTCTGAAGTCTGCGTCAGCCGTATGCAGCATTCGTAGGTCTGTTGCAAGCGCGCTTAGATACCCGAACCGGGCTAGGTCCGGGAGGGAGCAGTCCTAAGGGTAAGACGTGGAGCCTCAGAGAGTGCCGCTTTGAGAAGTGCGCTGGGCTAGCCTATGAATAGTCGACAATCGAAGTGAGAGGGCTGTCGCACCTTATTGATAAATGAGCGTTGATCACTCATCTTCGAAAAGTCATCACTGCAGTAATAGATACCTCTCGAGCAAGATTTTCACTATTTGCAGAGCCGATGATTATTGCATCTTCGTCTTCAAGGTTCAAGTTCCTCATTATTAAGGATGCTTTTTTTTCATCTACAGACGAGGCTTTGATATCTCTCAGAGGTTTACAGAACAACTGCACTTGTACTCAGGATGGCTATTATTTATCCTACTCTCCTAGATGTGACCATACATGCTTTAATTTCAGAGGTTTCTTAGATAGTTCGTTGTTTCTCTTACTGTTAAAGTTCGTTTTTATCTGTTCGAATGATTCTTGGACCCATTGTGAGGTCACATGAATCTTGCACTTTGTTGATAGAAATGGTCCACATCATTTCGGAAGTTTAAGACAATCACAGCAGACCTACGAATGCTGGTATGTCCGAGACAGACTCCAGAGACCACACGTCAACGTCCTGCAACTGGACCCAACGACGTTCCGGTTCATCCTCGATGCTGGTTACTGGCCTCGGCTATTGACATTTGCCGATGACAGGTCGCGCCAAACGACCCGGCCCTTCCCATCGCGATTTGAAACTTCCAGAGAAGCCCTAAAAACATTGCCGATGGTACATGACTATACAAAATGACCTGTTGTACGCTTAATTTCAGTGATCTCTTCCAAGACTTCCTTTTCCGGAGGAGAGAGGTCATCTAGGAACTTTTTCCTAATAGCTAGTATCTGTTTGTCTGGAACATCTATATACAGAATATCATCATTCTTGACCTGTCTTCCAATAGTAGGTCCTCGTATCGATACAGCAACTTCCATACCGTCAGTAGCTTCATCTATGGATACACTGCGGTCCTGAATCTGAAGAATCGTGCCAACTCTCTTGCCAGTTTTGTTAATCAACGCAGTTCTCGGTTTGATTACACCGTGAACTTTTACACCTACAATTGCAGGATTATTTTGTCTGAACACATAATCCGGATTGATCTCTATCTTACCTGGTCTGATAATCGAACCTAGTGATTCAGCTTTTGCTTGTTCTCTTTTCACAATCAACCAAGCGTAGTAGTTATCATATAATCTATAGATGACTTCATTCAAGAACACCTCGACCCCTAATTCTGCAGCAAGGTCCTCTATCTCTGATGAAATCTTCACATTGAAACCTAGAACTACTGCATTCAGCGGGTCTCCATCACCTGATGCCTGTGCTTCAACTATATCCCGTTTTACAACTGGACCGACATCTGCAAATCTCACTGGGATCTCTCGTTCCTGTAAGAATTGAGTCACAGCTTCCAATGACCCTAATGTATCAGTTTTGACAATGATTCCGGATTTATCAGTATGAATCCTGATTGAGCTAACCTCATCTCTGACCTTTTTCTTAATCTCTTCTAATTTTTCAGGACTCTCCACAGCGTAGACAGGTGCACCAGCAACAGCTCCTTCAATATCAGGGGATACTATCTTGACACCTGCTGCTGCATGTACAATATCCACATGTGTGAACTTTTCCTTGGGATCTCTAATCTCATCAAGTGGTTTTGGTAGAAGTAAAGCTCTGATTTTAGCCACAATTACACCATCAAGTCCACCAATAACAATTGTGTCCGTCTTTTTCAACACGCCTTCGTAGATGATGGTATCAAGAGTAATCCCGAGACCTGTTTCTTCTCTTACCTCAAGTACAGCTCCTTTTGCAGGCCCTTTTGATATAGTAAGCCGTTCTTTCATGTACTGCTGTGTCAAACCTGAAAGCACCATCAAAAGCTCAGGAATTCCTGTTCCAGTCTTGGCACTTGTAGGAACGATTGCTACAGTCTTCTTAAAATCCTCAACACGATCAAAACGTTCCGATTGGATACCGTTCGCTGAAAGTGCACCTACAATCTCGTATATTCTTCTATCAATCTCGGATTGGGTTGATATTCCTTGAGATTTTATGGCATCAAAGAGAGATATTCCCTTTTTCTCTCTCCAGCCTGGTACCTTGTCAAGTTTGTTCGCAGCAATCAAAAATGGTGTTTTTCCAGAGCGAAGAATCTTCAAGGATTCATATGATTGGGTGAGAGGACCTTCGTTGATATCAACTACAAGAATCGCAATATCTGCTATAGCCCCTCCACGTCTTCTTAGATTGAGATATGCTTCGTGCCCTGGAGTGTCAATGAAAAGAAGACCATCAATGGTCAATTCTGTCTTAACAGATTTTAGTAATTCTCCACAGATTGCCAGAATCGTTTCCGTTGGAAAGAAGGATGCACCTATGTGTTGAGTTATTCCAGCTGCCTCTCTTCCCTGTACTCCTGTACCTCGCATCTTATCCAGAAGCGATGTCTTTCCGTGATCAATATGACCAAGTACAGTAACGATTGGCGAACGTAATTTAACAGATTCAGGCAAGATTGGCGCCTCACAAGGATTTGGCTTTGGGTCATTTTACAACAGTTATGAAAGTGTCGTTTCAACCATCATCGCCATTATACTCCTGAATGAAATGGGTTATATTCCTCATCTTCACCGCGAGAAGTGTAGATACAGTCAATGCGTATCAAACTATAGGTGATTTGATTTGGAACGATCATTTGTAATTATCAAACCTGATGGTACTGCGCGTCGCAGAGTTAGTGCACTAGTTCTCAAAGCCCTCTTAGATAGAGATTACAGACTTGTTGCTTTCCAAGAAATGAAAGTACCAGAGTCATTAGCTAAGATGCACTATGCAGTACACAAAGAAAAACCATTCTTCCCGTGGTTGGTAGACTTCATATCCTCGGCTCCAGTTCTTACTATGATTTTCGAAGCCGATGATGTAATCCAAGGTGTTCGTGATGCTCTCGGAGCAACATTTGTACAGAAAGCATCACCCGATTCTCTCAGAGGAAAATATGGTATCTGGGCTGGAATTAATATCGCTCATGCATCAGATGCTCCCGAAACTGCTACAGATGAGATAAAATTATGGACTACCGAAAGCAATCTCAAGGAATCATCAGATGCGGAGGAGATTGCACATGCGTACATTCAGAAACATCTCACTGGTGATGCTGATTATACCATGGACTTACGAAGAGTTGTAAAAGATGCAATAGAGAACCGTGACACTTCTGATAATGTTCTTAATTCATTGAAAGGACTCTTTGCAAAAGATGCTGCTGGCATCGAGAAAAATGATACAGACACGCTTGCTACAGTCGTGTTTGACTTCGTAATTGAAGAAGCAGAAAAAAACAGATTAGAAACCTAAGGTGGCTACAGCCACCCTTGGTTCCTTTATTTACACAGAAATATCATCTAGCGTGAAGACTTGCCGCCTTTTTGATATCCGGCGGTCCATTTAGTATCTCTAGGCTTCATGCGACGAGTTACTCTGTTAACTTTACACTTGTTAGAACAGAACCATAATACTGCTCCGTCCTTAGTTTGGACGAATGCAATACCAGTTCCAGGCTCAATATCTTTCCCACAGAAGGTGCATTTTTGCGTTCCAACCATCGTTTTAACGCCTCCTCATCTTACGGGCTTCCCTTTCGGTTTCCCTTAGAATGAGAATGTCTCCTTCTCGTACAGGCCCCTTAACGTTTCGAGTCAGGACTCTTCCTCTATCCCTCCCATCAAGTATTTTCACACGAACCTGAGTGATTTCACCGGTCACACCTGTTCGCCCTAAGAGCTGGATTACTTCGGCAGGAATAGCTAGAGTTGCTTCTTCATCTTTACTCATCGAAAGCATCACCTGAATCTTACTTGCGGAGACCGTTGATCTTCTCGACTATGTCGTCAACTAGATCCTTTGCTTTCCCATCAACAATTATTGCGACGGCAGCAGTAGGTCTCTCTATTCCAACAGCTTTTCCAAGATCTCCCTTATTCTGAATGAATATGTAGGGGATCTTCTTGTCATCGCAAAGACCTGGAAGGTACATGATTATCTCAGGAGGTTCAACATCCTCTGCAATAATCACTAGACGGGCTACTCCGCGCTCAATGCTTTTGGTCGCTTCATTTATTCCCTTCTTTATTCTACCTGTATCTTTGGCTATTTCTAGAGCCTCAAGGGCCTTCTTCTGAAGTTCCTCAGTGGGCTCCCATTCAACAAAACTCGGTTTTGGCATTACCATTTACCTCAGTTTATTTCTTCATCGGTATTCTGCCTATTCCAAATAGGATTAGACTCTTCTGCGCGGTCTTACCTGATTCTTTTAAAACTGTCGAACTGACATATTACAAAATCAATTCTTAGGTGTCAGTAACCTAAATCTCTCAATGCCTTTGTAATATCTGAATCATCTACATTTAGATGTTCTAGAACAGAGAAACGTTCTCGTTTTTTCATGATATCTAATGCGTGATGAATATCTTCAACAAATGCTGTCAAATTGGTTCTCATTTCATTAAAAGTTGTAGGCATCTGATGGTCCAACATGAATTCCTGGATTTTCTCAGGTTTATACTCAGTATACTCTGTTTGCTGTAGATAATAGAGACAAATTGGTGTAGCAAATGCGACCTGCAGTCCATGCAAATCTGGATCCATTCTATCCATGGCATGTGAGATAGCATGCTCAGTACCTGAACAGGGGCGAGAACTACCAAACATACTCATAGCTCTTCCTGCATCAATCTCAGCCATGATTAACGTTTCAAAGCTGTCGTCCCGCAGTATTGATGTTAGCGCATTATCAACAATCTCATAGGCCCGCTCATCAAAGGGCTCATCCTTTACATCACGAGCTAATTTCCACTCTGCTAAACTAGCAGTCTTACAGATGATGTCCCCTAGACCTGCTAATTTGAGTCTGGGTGGTGCTTTTGATATGATTGCAATATCAGCAATGACTGCGAGAGGTCCTTTGCATTTCATTGAGTATTTGTATCCCTCATGACTTACCGAAGCAACCTCACTGGCAATTCCATCATGAGATGCTGCTGTTGGTACCGATACCCAGCTAAGATTTGTATCTCGTGCTATGAGTTTAGCAACATCTAGACTTGCTCCTCCACCAAATCCTATTACGATGTCAATTCCTTCAAGAGAGAGAGGTGAATTACGGGGATATGCAGAAGCCATTACCCATTTACAAGGTGCTTCAATTATCTCTTCCAAAGTATTTGAGTACTGAGCATAAATGAATTCATCAGTTACACACAATGGGTGAGTGTAATCCTTCAATGTAGTCCTAAGTTCCTCTAAGGCTCCTTCTCTAATTACAATTGTTGCTGGCCCAGTATAGGACATCTATTTTACTCCTTTTTCTTTGAAACTCAAACTCTTGTTAAGAGCTTCTATCGCGCCAATTATATCATTCTTGCAGTATTCTTAAGTATAGATACTAGCGAGCGTCCAATCAGAAGTGAGTATTACCTCGGAAATACGACAGTTATTACATCTACTACATGTGAATATCTCGGAGACAACTCTCATGACTGAATATGTCAAGGTTGCCCTAATGGGATCTGGTTACGCAGGCAAATCGACTCTGATTAAACTCCTTACTGATGGAGTACAGAAATTAGAGACTAACTACCAGCCAACACCAGGGATGAGCTGCGGAACCATCACTATTGATGCAAATACAAAAGTATCCCTCATTGAAATGGGTGGTCAGGCGCATTTTGAATTTCTCTGGCCTGATTTTATGAGAGGTAGCACAATGGTTGTAGTGGTCACTGAGAGTAATCCAAAGGCTGTTCTCAAGACAAGGCAACTCCTTGAAAAATACAAGACTAATCTCAGCGGGGTCAAACTAATAGCAATTGCAAACAAACAAGATCTACCCGGCTCTATGCGTCCTGAGTCAGTACAGGATCTGCTAGGAGTTCCAACCTTTGGAATGGTCGCAATTAATCCAAAAGAGCGTCTGAATGGCTACAAACTCATTGTTAACGGACTACGAGATATGGTTCAAGTCGCCGCATAATCATATTTTACTACAATAGATTATTCAAACAGAGGACTCTCTAGCTTATACGTAGGACAAGGCTTTTATACGCAGACAAAAAAGACCCACCTGCCCAAGGCATGGGCGAATGAGCCAACTGAGTTCTTTGAACCACTTGGCGAGTCCATCCGGGAAGAACATGTCTTTTGGGTATCAATGAACCTCCGGTCAGGTGAGTATATGGAAATCACAATTATACGCAAGCAAGAAAACATTGTGTACTTCTTAGCTGAAGGGTTAGATGTTGCTTTTGCAAACGCGCTTAGGAGAACCATGCTTACTAGATTGCCGGCGATGGCAATAGATGAAGTACTAGTCCTTGAAAATACTAGCGTCATGTACGATGAGATGCTAGCTCATAGAATGGGCCTTGTGCCTCTTGTAACGGATTTGGAGAGCTATAATCTCCCAGAGGAGTGTGACTGTGAAGGAAAAGGTTGTAGCCTTTGTCAATGTACTCTCACACTTGAAAAACAAGCCGGTGATGAAGAAATAATGGTCTATTCTCGTGATTTATCGTCACAAGACCCGAAAGTTGTTCCTGCATTAGGTGAGATTCCACTTGTGAAACTTGCTCCTAATCAACGTCTAATCATTGAAGCATATGCTCGACTTGGAAGGGGTGTAGAGAACGCAAAGTTCCAACCAGTTTCAACTGTATCATACAAATATGTTCCAATTGTAGAAGTTAACAAGGACAAGTGCAATCAATGTGGGGACTGTGTCAAAGTCTGCCCAAAGAATATCCTCCTTGTTGAGGGTGATACCATCGCGACACAAAACACTCTGGACTGCAGCCTCTGTGAGGCCTGCGTCGAAGTCTGCGAACCCGGAGCAATCACAATAGATTCCAAGAAAAACAGTTTTCTGTTCAAAGTTGAATCCACAGGAGCTCTTTCTCCTGAAGAAATTGTTGAAAAATCAGCCGAGATTCTCAAAGAGAGAATCCGATTGGCATTAGATTATGCAAATTCACTATGAGGTGTGACACCATGGAGAGATCTATTAGATCCGGACCAACGGACCCAAATACACGTGCGCTGATTAATGCGCTCAGAAAAACATCTACGAAACATGATGTTCGCATTTGGAAGCGCGTTGCTGAGCTTGTGGCTCGACCCACTCGTAAGCGCCCTACTGTAAACGTAGGAAAAATTGAAAGACATACTAACGCAGGAGACATAATTGTAGTGCCTGGAAAAGTTCTAGGTTCTGGAAACATGTCCCACAAGGTAACAGTTGCGGCATTAAACGCATCTTCTACTGCAAGATCTGCGATAGTTGGAGCAGGTGGCTCACTAATTACAATTGATGAGTTACTAAAGCAGGTTCCCAAAGGGAGCGGTATTAGGATTCTTGTGTAGGTGATTCATATGAGTACAGAGACATACAAGGTTTACGATGCCGAGCAAATGGTTGTTGGCAGACTTGGAGCTAAAGTTGCAAAGGCTGCATTATTAGGTGAAAATGTCATCATAATCAATGTGGAAAAGGCCATAATCACTGGTGATCCAAAAACAGTAATTTCGGCTTGGAAGGAGAAATTCAAGATTCGCACTTCTTACAAACATGAAAGAGGTCCATTCCACATCCGCCAACCTGACAAAATGGTTCGAAGAATGATTAGGGGAATGCTACCATGGCCAACTCCACGAGGTAAGGCGGCATTCAAACGTATCAAAGTATTCATTGGCACTCCTGAGAAATATGCCGATGCTGAAAAGATAGTGCTAGAGAAATCACGTTACAGAAGCATGACACAAAAACACATTGTTGTGCAAGAATTGAGTCATGAACTCGGTTGGAGACACCCGGAGGTTGCATGAAATGAGAGTAGTAGTCAGTACAGGTAAGAGAAAAACCAGCCTTGCTAAAGCAACAGTAAGAGATGGTACTGGTCGAATTAGAATTAATGGAATACCTCTAGAAGTTCATCAACCAGAGCTTGCTCGAATGAGAATAATTGAACCTTTGATTCTCTTTGGTGAAGGCTGGAAACGCTTTGATATCAAAGTTAGAGCCAAAGGGGGCGGATTCATGAGCCAAGCTGATGCAATCAGAATGGCGATAGCAACGGGCCTGATCAGAATAAGTCAAGATTTTGAGGCTCGTTCAAAGATGATTGAACACGATAGAACGATGCTCGTTGGTGATCCTAGACGAACAGAGCCAAAGAAGTTCGGTGGGCCTTCAGCACGTTCACGATACCAGAAATCATACAGGTGATGTGAAAACAATGATTATTCCAGTAAGATGTTTCACTTGTGGCAAAGTAGTAGCGGATAAGTACGAGCAGTTCAAGCGTGAAATTCGACAGGGAGAAGACCCTGCTAAAGTTCTAGATAATCTTGGACTGAACAGGTATTGCTGTCGACGAATGCTACTTGCACATATCGATATTATAGACAGCTTCATGGCATTTGCCACAACACAGCCCCCGGAGGTAAACTAGAATGA
>Ga0315535_1002124_pt1 | contig 12888 bp, 6 predicted proteins | sample SalMarSW160220MG_2_FD_203092 | JGI IMG/M metagenome (GOLD analysis project Ga0315535, IMG submission 203092) | Salt marsh sediment microbial communities from the Plum Island Ecosystem LTER, Massachusetts, United States - Salt Marsh Sediment SW1602-20 ...
GATATTCAGCATCAAAAAAAATCTTTATGCCAAGTTCCCTTATCCTGCTGACATAGCCTGCTGATTCACTACCCACACCATACATTATCACAAGATCCGGAGACAGGTTAAGAATCATTTCCTTATTCAGGTTTGTGTTATAGCCAACATCTTTTATAGAATCGGCGGTTACTTTTCTTCTGATGCCGGCGGAATAGATGTAGTTTTTTCCCGAAATACCAACAAGGGTATTCTCTTCATCCAGGGCAGATATCATTGCCAGATGAGTGGTGGACATACATATTATTCTCTTTACAGGGGTAAAGATAACATCCGATGAATCAAGACCGCCCGGCAGTCTCATTCCCTGCCTGACCAGGTAATAATTAAACCTGACATTCTCCGCCCCCTGCCATGGATTACTAATAGAAATAACCGTACATGAATCAGTGTGATCAACAGAAAACAAACTGGCATATTGTGGTTTCGCATCAGCGTCGTCAACAATTTCACTCTCAGGCTGTCCGACACCATGACAACCCTGTAAAAATATAAAAATCAGGAAGAAAGATGTATATACCGGGGATTTGAGGATTGGCATATCAACGCATCATTTAGAATCTTAGCCTGAAACACATTGATCCGGGGATTACCCCGGCCCGGAACTTTGCAACAAAGGTTCCGTCATTCTTATGGTAAAGGAGATATCCATCCTGAACGTAATCGACAGGATCAGTCACAAAAATATCGCTGTTAACCGGGTTTATGGCAAGCTTGTAATAAGGAGATCCTGATTCAGGGATAAGAATTGATGCAGGAATCTTTTCAGCATTTATATCCATCTGTCTTACTCCATTTTCAAGATAATATAAGGTCTGCCCGAAACCATCAATGCAAAGACTGGTCGGGGATGCTTCCAATGTAGAAAATTTGTATTGTTTTGCCACGGTATTTGTGATTGTACTTATCCTGTCCAGTTCTGCATAGTTCTCTCTTGCCCAGCCACCGTTACACAGGACCCACAGGGCCTGGTAACGGTCCAGAACCATACTTTCCGGCTCCATTCCCACACTGATAGAATCAACTACCTTATCAACAAGGCCGTCAATAACCATTATCTCATGGCCTCCGACCCAGTTTGCAACGTATGCCTTATTATTGCATACCACAATTGATTCTGAGGTTCGCCTTATATTTATGTAGCCCGATACCGAGTTTGACAAAAGGTTTATTATAGCAACTGAATCGGAATAAAGACTTGTCACATAAGCTTTATTGCTACCAACTATAGCCATGTATCGGGGCGAGATCAGTCCGCTTATTGTTGATCTGTGCTCAAGAGTTGATTGATCAAGAACTTCAATCTTCCCTGAATTATTAACAACAATATATGCTTTGTCTTCTTTAATAATCATAGAATTAGGAACATCTCCCAACGGCTTTGAATTGACACTGTAATACAGGTCATTACTGATCTTCATTGAATCATAGGAGAAAAACGACAAGGAGCCATTCCCTGAGTTAAAATTACCTTCGTTCAACACCAAAACGCCACCGCCAAGGATAAAATCAGCACTAGGTATTTCAAGATCTTTGGTACAGGCCTGTAAAATAAAGGCAGAAAGCAGAAATAGTATTAAGTTTTTCATAAGTAAATAAAGTTGATTTAATGACCCAGGTGGAACCAACAGGCAGTTAATATATTAATTTTTATCTTCATCGGGAAATTATATATGTTTCATGTTATTGTTTTTTAACTATTTGCAGTAATATTTTCAGAGTACAGAAACGCCCTGGTAACGGGTAATAGGCAATTGTCTGATAATAGACGTTAAAAATATTGTCAACCCCCAGCTCTGTTAAAACGGAGATATTTTTCCGACGGTATCTGATCCCACCATAAAAATTATTTATAAAATATTCAGGCAGGTATCTGGAATTATCAGATGTTATGTAGCGTTTCCCGGTAAAACAGGATGTCCAGGTAGCAAACAGATTGTCATAAGTAAGCTTCAATGCCACGTTTGCTTTATTGACAGGAATATATATAAGCTGTTTCCCGGCCATAAATTCTTCACCCTGATCATTTACTTTATTTTCAGCTCTGGTCAGTGCATAACCTGATTTAAGTTCTGTCGAAATGCTACCGATCACATATCTTAGCGACAATGATGTTTCCAATCCATATGAATTAACTTTTCCTATATTATCAGCTGTCCAGTATGAAAATTCTCCCGGAAGCCACTGTATCATATCCCTGATGTTGTTCCTGTATCCGGTAAGTTCATAACTCAAACCAAGAATGGGGGTGATATTTTCCTTCATACTATATGACATCTCATAATTGAAGGAATACTCATTTTTAAGATCAGGATTACCACCCGGGTACCAGTACAGATCATTCATCCCGGGCAATTTTGAGTTTTTCGAGATACTTGCCTTGATGAAATAATCTCTTGATGGTAGTAATTTCAATTCCAGCGCAGTTGAGAAATCCGGAACAAGAAACCTGTCCCTGTCCATTATCTCACGGATAAGTATCACGGAACTTACTGACGGAGAAAACTTACTGTCAAGTAAGGCTGTCATTGACATCTTGTTTCGCCGGGCTGCACTCCTGTAATTATTTGTATGAATAATATCGAGGTCATCTTCGATTGTAAAACCAAGTCTGGATGATCCTGAGATAGTCCCGAACCAGTTCATTTTAACCGTGGAAGCATCAGACAGGTTACGTGAGTGAACCGAGGCAAGCCTGTTGGTATAATTAAGCCTGTTACGCACCCAGGCTCCCGTGATCAAATAATCCGACCTATCACCTGTAAAATGGTAACTGATCATTGATCTCAATGCTTCATCATATTGTTTTTCGTCGGATCCTGGCTGTTGTGTAAGCAGCGATGAAGGAAGGTTACGATCCGTTAACTGGTACCAGATACGGGCAGAAGTCACGCTCCCTGGTCCTTTCAAATAGAACTCCTGAATCAAAGATTTATGGTTCACCTGGTTATGAGTCCTGGTCTGCCATACCGGTTCAGGACCCGTATAGTCATCAAGATACCTGAAGTCGTTCTCTGATGTTTGTGTAAAAACTTTGGTTGAAGACTGAAATGTGCGTGTGCTCTTTATGAATTTCAGAAGACCTGAATAATGACCGAAACTGCCTGTTCCGGTACTCACTGATATCTTGGACCGCTGTTCCCAGTCCGGACCTGTGGTAAGGTTAATTGCACCACCGATTCCGCCATTAACGAGAGGCATGGATGCACTACCGTAATATACTGTTATTCCATCTGTCATCCCTGTGGTAATAAGTGAAAGGTCAGATTGTCCCAGCATCGGGTTACCCAGGTCAATGCCATTCCATTCAACTTTTGTATGCCCTGCTGCTGTTCCCCTGAAAGTAGCCGTTGCAGTACCTCCCATACCATAACTCCTAACAGATATATTAAGGTTTTCTTCCAGTACTTCAGCAATACTAAGCTGACTGTAGCTCTCCAATATTGATGAATCAAGCCTTTCTGTCTTATACCCGGGCAGGTCTGAACTGTATTTTGAACGCTGTATAATTACTTCTCCTATCCTGATAGTGTCTTTTTGGGATATCATTTGTCCGTTCAGGTTACAGGATACAAAAAAAACAATATAAAATATAATTTTTCGCAAGGTCCTGTTCAATAATATATTCAACCTTCGATATTTTCCATGAAACCCGGTTCCCGGTCTCAAATATTTCTCTCAGCTATGGGAAAATCAGGGTAAGAATCGCATTGATTCTTTGCTTTACCTCCCGAAAGCTCTGAACTTCGTGTGTTTATGGCAGGTCTTCTGACTTATCCCGTTCTGATGAAGCCTTCCCATAGTATTACAGACTACAGTGGCAGGTGTTTCATCAGACCCTCATCGTATACCGATCGGGCATCACAGCAGCGGGGACTGTTGCGGATTCTGACCGCATTCCCTATTAAGTACAATGAACAAAATCATTGCAACACCAAAACGTAACAAATATATGATAATTTCATGTGATGGTAACTGCTTTTACAGCACAAATATTAACAGTTATTAACAACCATCAATTGTTGGAATTCAGTTTATATTCTTCAGTATATCTTCGCCAATCCCTATTTTATATCCTTCAGAACGGTAAAAAATATTACCTTTCCCATCGCAAAGTATAACAAGCGGTAAATTTATAGTGCCTGACGAAACAGGTTTTACGAAGTCATGGAATGCATACAGGTTATTGTCAACCCCGAATCTTGACCTGGCAGGAAATTCCGGGTGATCTTCAGGATTAAATTCCGTTCGTGTTGCTGAAGGATCGGGAAAAAAAATAAAATCACCTCCCCAATTATCAAATTCAGTCTTAAACTGGGCAAGATCAGTGAAAATGTGTTTGGCAGGTTCCCTGTCAGGATCCATCCAGATAATTACGGTACCATTTTGATTGATACTATCAGGGGAATCCAGCAGTCCAAGTATCTTTTGCAGGTCCACCTTTCCTGAAGGATGTCTTTTCACTGTTTCTTTTCTAAGCTTAATATTCAATGTTTTATGTTCATTTTCCGAAAGGTTAAAAAATGAAAGTTGAGACAGCACATTACCATTGCTGAGCCTGTTCCCTGTTACCAGCATATAGCTGCCCGGAGGTAACGCCAGTTCATCCCTGAAGCTGGAGATTTTACGATTATAATCATATTCAAGGGTATTATAGCGACCATTTTCAAACCTTGCAAGAGTAAACTGAATATAATATTCCGGAACAGGATTGGTTTCATCTGATCTCAGCCTGATATATCCTTTATTTTCATCGGGCTGTTTCTGATCTGAAAACCAAACATCGTTCCACCTGTCATTTTTGTAAAACTGAGGCATTTTAGTTCCCGGTTCAAGGCGGGAAGGGACTCCAAGACTACGGCATATAGCAACAAAACATATAGCCCTTGACCTCCTGTCAGAAACACGCAGTTCATTAACTCCTTCCGGAGTTATAGGAGTACCATAATAATTTTCAGCATCTGCTATTTTAATATCATTGTTAAGATATTCAACTATAAGATCCGGATTTGAGTATCCCCCGTTAAGCAGTTCAGATGGCAGGTTAGTCAGGAAATAGTGTCTCCATGGTGCAATTATTTCATTGGCCACCCTGGGATTAAGAACATAATTGATAAACATTTCGTCAGGTTTTCCGCTTTTAGGACCTGTTTTATCAATACTGTTAACAAGGTGATCCGTCAGGGTACTGCTTTTGGTATCCCTGAGATCCTTATCAGGAAGAATCTTAAGCATTTCCATTGCAAGCTCCCTCAAAGAATCTGGAGAATCAGTAATAAAATCACATATTTCAATGTAATTTCCCATACTCCTTTTTATTTCCATAACAACCTGCTCACGGTCAAGACCCATCTTTTCAGCCAGTTTACCTGCCTCTCCCGGTTTCATCCATGTATTTATGTAGTGCTGGCGAATTTTATTTTCCTGCTCGATACGTCTTGCATTTTCATCCACCATGTCAGATGATGGTCCGGGGAGAGGAGTGCGTACTGCAGGAACATTCAGGTCAAAATTAACCTTATATTCATCTGCAGGATCTCTGTCAAGGACCAGCGTCAGTGTATCAGTGTCAATTACAGATATTTTACTGTAATTGAATGCATTATTTTTATGAGCCCATATAAGCAGGTCCCCAAGTCCGGTTTCGAAATGACTCATCCCGTTTTTATCGGAAGGTACAACTGCCAGGGGATAAAATTCCGCATAATTGTATAACTGATATTCAACATCAGCATCAGGAACCGGTACTCCCTCCATATTCAGGACCTTAACAAAAACAGATTTAGTTACTGCATATTTTGACAGGTTATTAACCACGGAGTAGTCGTTCTTTTTGACAATAGTATTTTCGCTCCCCAGAGGGGCCCCGAATGATTTTGTATGTACCAGCATGGCTCTGCGTGCCGGTTCTGTGAACCATCCCAGGTCGAGTACCGGTTCAGGCTCGCAGGCACCAGTGTAATACCAGCTGCCGTTATCCCATATCTCTACCCATGCATGATTATCATCGCAATGAGCCCATCGTGGTGTATAGACCTGTCGAGCGGGAATACCGGCAGTCCTGAGAGCCGCTACTGTGAAAGTTGATTCTTCCCCGCACCTTCCTCTTGCTGACAGAATTGTTGAAACAGGGGCAGAAGTTCTTTCATCTGCTGGCTGGTACTCAACTTTTTCATGACACCAGTGATTTATCTCAATAGCCGCATCATGGAGATCCATGCCTGTTATACGGTTCATTATCTCATCATAATAGGCAATTCTGAATGAATCGAGATTCTCATTGTTGACCCTCACAGGAAGGACATAATGAAGAAATATATCCTCCGGAACAGATTCACCCCAGGGTGTCTCATCCCTGGCCCGCAGAGAGGCTTTTACATTAGCCAGGAAAAAATCACCATTATAGTCGGCAAGATCATTTAGAGGCATAAAGGCATATAAGAACTTCAGGGCTTCGGATTGCTCAACAGTAAGATCCTTTTTAAAAACTCCGAAAAGGGTATCATACCGGCCTGAACACAATGATTTTCTTGCCTCAAATGATTTCTCAACAGTGCTCATGTATTCATTATTTCTGATCAGATGCCTACCGGAACATCCTGATGCCAGTGCGATAACAAGCACTGCCAGGGATAACAGGTTATATCTCATTTCAGTTTTGTTCTAAATTGTCCCGCAGGAACTTCTCACTACAAGCTCCGGAGAGATATTGACTTGTCTTTTATACTTTCCTTTTCCTGAGTTCTTTACTTCCGACCATATCATATTAGCCACCTTAATGGATAAGCCAGACAGTGGCTTTCTCAGACAGGTTACAGGTGAGAACATAAGGTCAAATCCCGTACCTTCTTCCATTGATAACAGGGCAATATCCTGGGGCACCCTGAGATTCTTGTTTCTCAGCAAAGTCATTACCGGGTAAACAAGACAGGCATTCATCACTATCATAGCATCAGCTCTGTATGGAGGCCTAAGAAATTTCTCAAGCAGTGATGAATCTATCTCATCATCTCCTGTTGGCCTGTCAACTTCAATGATTACAGGTTTGTTCAGACCTGACTCCTGGTCAATTGCGAACAATACGTCATTTATTGCAGAAGTCCTTTCCTCGCTTGCCTTACGGTCTGCGATAATAAGAATATTTTTGTATCCAAGGTTACCAATATGGGATATAACTAACCTGGCACCTGCGGCTGTATCCGTACGTATTGTATTCAGATGTTGAGATTTAACAGATTTCTCAAGCAATACAAAAGGATAATCTGCGTTTTTCAGAGATCGTATTGTACTGTCATCGGCAGCATCCCCAAAGAGAATAAGTCCACTGTAAAATTTTCTGAAAGCGCTTACCAGTCTGTCGTACCGGTTATCATCAGGATCCTTTGTTACAATAGAAAAACCCACCCCCATACTTAAAAAAGCCTTATGCAAAAAGGGTGTTATCTGTACAACGAAGGGATCATTCATTGAAGGAACAATCATTCCTAAAACACCGGGTTTTTCTTCCACAGGATGGTGTTCACCCTTTTCCGGTGTCTTGTCAAAATACCCCATTGCTCTTGCCAGGGCAAGTACTTTTTCCTGAGTGTCTTTTCTGATACCCTGCTGATCAGCTTTGTTATTTAATACAAGTGATACCAATGTACCTGATACACCAAGCCTGGCGGCTAAATCTTTGTTTTTAAATTTTTTACCCATTCCCACTAAAAATTTGGATGAAATAAATTTAATTATTTTTTCCTTCAGGGATAAATATTTTAGACATTTTAATATTTTTTAACTATTAAAATATGAAAAAATGAAGGTGTCTCCATAGTCAAAACTGACTTTTGAGACACCCTCATTTGTTAAATTTTTCTGGAAAATCCTAAATTACTTTCTCTTTGGTGCATTATAGCCTCTCTGCTTGGCAGCCTGTTCAAGACGTTGCTGCCACCTGGATTTCTTCATCGGTTTCTTTTTATTTTCCTCAAGTTTGGCCAGAACCGCATCCGCATTTATTAATCTCTTTGCAATCATGTTCTGTCCGAAGGTTATCATGTTAGCAAGGAAATAGTAATAAGTCAGACCTGCTGAAAAATTATTAAGGATAAGCATGAACATTACCGGCATAACATACATCATGGCTTTCATACCCGGCTGATCTGATCCGGCAGATGTTCCGGACATCTTCATCGTAAGAAGGGTTGATACGGTCATCAGCAGGGTAAACAGGCTGACATGATTCCCGTAAATCGGTATTGTAAAAGGCAGAGTCATAATTGAGTCATAGGTTGAAAGGTCTGTTGCCCACAGAAAGTGTTGCTGCCTAAGCTCAATAGATACAGGGAAGAACCTGAACATGGCAAAAAGAATAGGCATCTGCAAAAGCATTGGAAGACACCCTCCCATTGGATTAACACCGGCTCTCTTGTACAGATCCATTGTTGCCTGTTGCTTTTTCATGGCATCTTCCTTTTTGGGGAATTTTTTGCCAAGCTCATCGACCAGGGGCTTCAGGACCTGCATTTTAGCCTGCGACTGCATCGATTTGTAGGTAAGCGGGAAAAGGACTACTTTGATTATTATAGTCAGTATCAGGATTATTAAACCATAACTTCTTATATAATTATCAAGCCAGTTGAAAATTGGTATTATGACAAACCTGCTTATCCAGCCTATTATATTCTTGCCAAGGAATATTATCTTTTCCAGCTGGAGACTTTTACCCTCCTTCCGCAATGTAGTTATAGAATTAGGCCCGTAATACAATTTCAGTCCAATCGTCGACGAGTCACCCGGGGTAAATGGTATGCCTACCTCGGAGGTATAATATCTTATGTATTTATCCGAAGCAGGGGTTTTATCAGACTGCACTGTAGCATTCAGAAAAAAGTTATCTGCGATCAGTATGGAAGAAAAAAACTGATCCTGGAAAGAAATCCACCTGATTCTGGTAGGTATGTCTTTTTCCTCGGTCTCTTTCGATTGTCTAAGCCTCAGTCCATCTACATCATCCTGGTAAAACTTATACTTAATTGTTGAATAGTTTTCTTCATTCGTCTTTCCTCTTTCCTGTTGAGGAATATACATTTTCCAGTCGAAAGTCAGGCTGCTCTGGTTGGAAGCAATCACCCCATCCATAGATTTGAATGTAACATCAAAATTCACCATATATTCATCGGGAAGAAGGGTGTACTTGTATTCGATATATTTACCCTCACCTGCCATTAACCTGAGGACCACACTTTTAGGCACAGAATCAACAAGATATGTTTTCTGGCTGTCAACAGGTTCAAAATACAGGTTATTAGTCTTTATAGCCTTATTGTCGACAGTATAGAAATTAAAACCGAAAACAGTTGAATCCCCGGAAAACAATATCAGAGGGAGGGAGTCATACCTCCTGTAGTCTTTTAACCTGGCAGAATAGACACGGCCTCCCTTAAGCGCGATCTTCAGTGAGACCCTGTTATTTTCAAGTGTTATAAATTCCTCCTTACCCTTAACATCGCCGGCAAAGGCCCCGTATTTCCCGGCATCCTGTTCCTGAGGTTCAGTCCTGGTTTCCGTAGCTGTTTCTGTTCTGGTTTCAGGCTGAGCAGGAACTTCCGTTTTAGATTTTTCCGGAGAAACGGTATCTGCCTGGACTTTCTGTTTTTCTTCCGGTACTATTCCAAGCTTGCTGTTGATTTCATTTATTTTAGCTAAGACATCCGGTTCATTTGGTTTTAATTTCAGGGCATCCAAATATTCTGTACGTGCATTTTCCAGATCTCCTCTGGCATACTCTGCCTCCGCAATCTCCACAGCCTCCTTGAATTTCTTATCCAGCTTTTTACTATTGTAGATACTGAATCCGATGAATATGGCAAAGATCAAAACAAGCCCCGTTATAGTATTTTTATCCATCCTTTTACTTTGATTATTTGACTTTCTTTTAGTATAATTTTTATTAAACTGATTTATCCGATGCAGGCTTTAATGAAATTAACAAACAAAGGGTGAGGATTCAGAACAGTTGAGCTGTATTCCGGGTGGAACTGTACACCAATAAACCATTTGTGTTCTGGTATTTCCATTATTTCCACAAGGTTTGATTCAGGATTAATTCCAACAGGTATCATTCCTGCCTGTTTAAAGTCCTCAAAATATTTATCATTAAACTCGTACCTGTGCCTGTGACGTTCTACAACTTCAGTCTTACCGTATGCCTGAAAAGCCTTTGAATCCTTGCTTATTATACATTTATATCCTCCCAGACGCATTGTACCCCCCTTGTCTATTATACTTTTCTGCTCCTCCATAAGATCAATAACAGCAAATTTTGTCTTATGATTGATCTCAGTAGAATGGGCACCGTCAAGGTTAAGGATATTACGTGCAAATTCGATAACAGCACATTGCATTCCAAGGCAAATACCCAGGAAAGGGATGTTGTTCTCCCTGGCATATCTGGAAGTAAATATCTTTCCGTCAATACCCCTGGATCCGAACCCCGGAGCAACCACGATACCATCAAGGCCTGATAGTTTACTTTCCACGTTATCTTCAGTAATTTCTTCTGAATGAATATATTCAACATTAACTGTACATTCATTCATTGCTCCTGAATGAATAAACGATTCTGCTATTGATTTATAGGCATCCGGCAACTCAACATATTTACCCACAAGTCCAACCGTTACCGAATGTTTCGGATTTTTCAGTTTCTTCAGGAACTCATTCCATTCATTGAGTGCCGGTTCCGTTTCTGATGAAAGATCCAGTTTTCTTAATACTGTTTTATCAAGTTCCTGTTCCAGCATTTTAATTGGCACTTCATATATTGTTGATACATCAACTGACTCAATTACAGCATTTTCAGCAACGTTACAAAAAAGTGCCACCTTTCTTTTAATATCCTCATTAAGATGACGTTCAGCTCTGAGTACCAATACGTCAGGCTGGATCCCTGTTTCAAGCAGTTCCTTTACCGAATGCTGTGTTGGTTTTGTCTTTGACTCTCCTGTTGAGGATAAAAAGGGCACCAGCGTAAGATGAATCACAAGGCAATTCTGAGCACCCAGTTCCCACCTGAGCTGGCGGACTGATTCTATATAGGGCAATGATTCTATGTCACCCACTGTACCACCTATTTCAGTAATAACTATATCAAACTTTTTTCCTGAACTCACAAGCTTGATACGTCTTTTGATCTCATCAGTGATGTGAGGGATTACCTGCACTGTTTTTCCCAGGTAGTCTCCTTTTCTCTCCTTATTAATTACTGTTTGATATATTCTGCCGGTTGTAACATTATTGGCCTGGCTGGTCGGCACATTCAGGAATCTTTCATAATGACCGAGGTCAAGATCAGTCTCGGCACCGTCAAGTGTAACATAACATTCTCCGTGTTCATAGGGATTCAGTGTCCCAGGATCAACATTAATATAAGGGTCCAGTTTCTGAATTGTTACAGAGTAACCTCTTGCCTGCAATAGTTTTGCAAGGGATGCTGAGATAATACCTTTTCCCAATGAGGATGTCACTCCCCCTGTAACAAATACGAATTTAACATCTGCCAAAGCAAGTAATTTTAAAAGTTTAACTATCTGGATACATACTAGCTACTCATCAAGTCCGGACTGGTCGATCATCTTGACTTTTTCCTCAAGTGTTTTAATGAGTTTCTTTGCATTTTCTATCTTTTCCTCAACTTCCTTTATCATAGTCTCGGCATTAGACGATTTAGCAAAGAAACCTATATTATTTTCCCACAACACAATATCGCTCTCAAGCTGTTTGATCTTGGTAAAGAACTTCTCTCTTTCATTACGAACCTTCCTTGATGCTTTTGGATTTGTTTTTAGATTATCAAGTTTGGTCTTATACTTAAGAATACTTTTATCCTCATCACCTATTTTAAGCTTATCGAATTCTTTGTTTAGTGCATTCCGGTATCTGTTGTTTATCTCATCCTTCATATTAAAAGGGACAAAACCTATATCCGTCCACCTCTTCTGTATTTCCTTCAGTTTTTCAAAAGCAGCCTGAACATCTGATCCAGGTTCAAAACCTTCAAGTTCCTCAATGATTGCAACCTTAGCTTTAAGGTTATCTTCATATGAGTTATCAAGCTGAGCAAAAAACTCAGCTTTCCTGTTAAAGAAAGTGTCACACGCTTTACGAAATCTCTTCCAGCACTTTTCGGATTGTTTACGAGGCACAGGTCCGATCTCCTTCCACTCCTTCTGCAACCTTATAAGCGCATCGGAAGTAGCTTTCCAGTCTGTGCTGTCCTGCAGAGTTTCTGCCTGAATACATAATTCTGTTTTAAGCTGCAGGTTGTTTAGCTGGATCTCCTTATTATCTGCATAGAAGCCTCTTTTCCTTTCAAAAAATGTATCGCAGGCTTCCCTGAAACGCTGGTATACTTTATTGTTTTGTTTTTTAGGGGCAAAACCTATGGTACGCCAAATCTTCTGGAGTTTGACAACTTTATCAGCATTTTCATCAAATTCTTTAAAGCTGTTCAGCTCCAGATGATTAATAGCCTCCACCTCTTCACACAATGCGACTTTTGCATCAAGATTCTTTTTCTGCTCTTCCTTTTGCTTCTCAAAATACTCGTGATGTCTTTTATTGATTTTGGAGGTTGCCTCCTTGAAACGTTCCCATATTTCATTTTTTGATTCTGCAGGTACAGGGCCTATCTCACGCCACCGGTTATGATATTCCTGCAATTCCCTGAAGGCATTAATCGGATTCGGTTCAAGAAGAAGCTCTTCAGCTTTTTCGCAAAGAATAACTTTCGCTTCAAGATTCTTCTTAAGGTCCAGGTCCCGGAGCTCTTTGTTTATTTTAATATAATCGTAGAATATTTCAACA
>Ga0315535_1002126_pt1 | contig 12885 bp, 11 predicted proteins | sample SalMarSW160220MG_2_FD_203092 | JGI IMG/M metagenome (GOLD analysis project Ga0315535, IMG submission 203092) | Salt marsh sediment microbial communities from the Plum Island Ecosystem LTER, Massachusetts, United States - Salt Marsh Sediment SW1602-20 ...
AGTCACGGCACCATTTAATGTAAGAAGGTCAAGTATCCGTGTTACAATATAAGGTGATGCATGACAGGAAATTTCAACCGAATCCTCACCTGTATAGGAGTGAGGTGATCTGAATATACTCACTAATACTTCATCAATGATCTCATCTCCGGAGCGTATCTCACCAAATAGCAGTGTATACCCTTTCTGATCAGACAAGTCAAGTTTCTTGTCTGAAGGAAAAAATATCTTTTCACAAACAGACAGGCTCCGGATACCGCTTACCCTTATGACCGCAATGGCACCTCCCAGTGCTGTTGCAGGTGCACAAATCGTTTCTTCCGTCCTGATCATGTAATAGAATTAAATGATTAACAAATGTATGAAACCAGCATGATTTACAGGCTCAAAAGAGATGAAAATATTTTGACCGGTAAGTTTTATTCAGATGCACTCCAGGTTTAAAAATCAATTCGCAGTGCCGCATTAATGCTATTGAGGGAAGACTCAATAAGATCATAAAGAGACCCTTTCGCTCCGGAATAGTAATCAATGCCAAAATTAATAGTCAGCCTGTTCATCGGTCTGTAAGATATTCCCGGATTCAGATACAGATCGTGCGAGGTAAAATTATAATGTGTTAGTAATGAAAGACTCATCTTGCCGTATAAAATATCTTTTCCTATTCTTAAACCTGCAGAATGGTACCATTTATGCAACTGGTAATTATATAGCCTGTTAAAAGCTCCGACCTGCCCTTTAATATAACTATTAATATCAGTCCCACCGGAAACAGTTGGGTCAAAAGTGTCCTGGTCCTGTCCCGGTTCTGTCAGGGGAACCACAGTTATTTTTGTAAAACCTGTCATCATCTTGCCTGAATATTCTGCAACGACATGCCATGCTCCAAAAGATCGTTCTATGTCAGCCACCCAGTTTATCTCGGGCATTGGAACATATTCATAAACCTTATATGACTTATAGGGAACTGACCAGGTTGCTTCACCCTTTACTATTGTTCTATCCGTGGTCACTTCAAGATCAATTCCGGCATTACGTATTCTGTAGGGACTGTAGACCAGTTGTGCAAATGGCTGTGAGATCTCACCGGAAGGATACATTACCAGGCTTTTTAACATCGTTCCTGGTACGGGGTTATATCCGTCAAACCATGAAAATCCCATTTTCATAGCCTTAAAATGCATATCTGCGCGTAAAGCATATGTAAACCTTGTCCTGTCCGTTCTGAGTCCGGAAAACGTTTCCAGGCTAACATACGAAGGCAACTGTATAAGGTCCGTAAGTAATACTGATGGCCTGTAATATGGTGTCGCAACCGCTTCAAGGCTTATTAACTGAACAGGAGAATAACTGAACCTGGCGGACAGGTTACCAAGGTTGATGTCCTCTCTATCAGAAGAGCGTGCTATATAATTACATGGAGATAGCATTGCTTCCGGGTTTATTATATCAGTAAGACCCCATTTTATTATTTGCTGGCCAAGTGTTGCAGTCCATTTCTTACCTGATATAAGTGCCCGGGCTTCACGTATTTCAAACCTGCTGACAGGTTCCATAAATTCATATCCAAACCTGTATCTGAAGTCGGAAAAAAAATTAAAGCGGGAGCCGAATCCTTTATCAAACATAATACCAACATCCATGTACCCGCTTGACACTTTTGGTTCACGTCCGGATCCATCTGTCCACCCATAGAATCCTGCCCTTGAGAATCCTTTTATAACATGCATATACCCCTTTTCAGAAATATCAGCGGAGTCAGTCTGGGAAAATACAGGGTATGATATGATTAAAAAGATGTATGCCAGTAATATACGGGAGTTTTTCATATGGGAGTAAGTCTGATTTCAATTGTCATCCGGAACCATCACGCTTTTTGCTTTTTTGAATTAATCAAACAAGCCGGTCCTATAACAAATGAACCAATTATTACCACACATGTCGTCTTATCCGCCTGATTCGTACTACAAAACTGTAAAGAACCGGTCCGCGCCGCCCGGTCAGTACCCGGGATCTCGAATTACTCGATGAGTTAATAATGGCGATGACCACTTATTTTGTAATTCCCGCTATCTTTTCCCTGTACTCACTGGGGGTCATACCGGTCTGGCTTTTAAAAATAGAATTGAAGGTAGTCTTGGAATTGAAACCTGAGTCGAAGGCTATTGCCAGGATCGTATAATTATTGTTGGCCGGATCACCAAACCTTGCAATGACCTCCTTTACCCTGTATTCATTTATAAAGGTGAAGAAGTTCTTGCCATGATTCTCATTAAGGATCTGGGTGATATAGTGTTTCGGAATACCGGTCAGAGATGAAAGGTCATGTATGCTAAGATCCCTGTTGAGATAGGGTTTCTCCCTGTCCATAAACAATAAAAGGTCTTTCAGATACTTTTCTGCCTGGATCTCTTTCAGTCCGCTCTTAATGTATCTTTCAGATTCCACGGTTTCCCCTGTTTCAAGATTAACTCCCTGTCCGTAAATAGCTGGTTGCCTGAGGCCATAAAAACTGTAGATAAATGAGAACAGCGCTATAAAACCAAAAATTACAAAATAGGGGTCAAAAGGGATAAAATCGCCTATAAGATTCAGACCACCCAGTATAAACAGTACAAAAAAGGCCACATAATACCATATTGTTATTATTTTAAGCCAGTTGAGGGTGATTAGATAGGATGTATATGAGATAGTGTTCTTAAGCTTCTTCTGGTGTTTTTTTATTTCCAGGAAGGCCAGGATACTGTACACAGTAACAGATAGGAAAAAGCAGGTACTGTATGTAATTCTCAATGATATAAACCTGTCGGGCGTGAAAAAATTTCTGAGATCCTTAAGCAGCGGGATAGATCTGAAAATAACAGATACAGCAAAGAATACAACAAAAGGGATAAAGTGTATCAGTGCAAGCCAGTTGAATTTTCTTTCAGGATCTGTCATGAACCTGACATATAAATATAAAAGGGGACCATACGTAAATGCTACAAAAGGGAATGCATACATTTCAATCCCTTTTGAATTCAGGAGAGCAAAAACCAGCTCAAAACAGATCATGAACAGCCACGCTGCCATCAGCTTATCAGCTGTTGATGAAGGTTTTCGGGTTGAAACCAGGAGTCCGGCAAAAAAGGATTGGGATATACCTATGTAAAGAACCGGTTCAATATTTACCATATGAATATGATATTTATTACTCAAATATAGTGAAATGCAGGTAATAAATAGGTATTTTTGAAGCCGTGCTGATCAGAGCATATTGAAAAAAATCTGTTTAAATAATATTCACTTTCAATTTACAGAATGATATGAGCATACTTCTAAACAAGAATTCCAGGGTAATAGTACAGGGCTTTACCGGGACAGAGGGCACATTTCATGCAACCCAGATGATAGAATACGGAACCAACGTGGTTGGTGGTGTCACTCCCGGCAAAGGCGGACAAAAACACCTGGATCTTCCGGTTTTTAATACTGTAAAAGAAGCTGTTGATGCAACTGGAGCTGATGTGACAGTTATTTTTGTTCCACCGGCATTTGCGGCCGATGGTATACTTGAAGCTGCCGATGCAGGTATCCCGCTGATTGTTACAATAACCGAAGGCATACCTGTTGGCGATATGGTAAAAGTCAAAGATCATCTTAAGAAATGCGACAGCAGGCTCATCGGACCTAATTGCCCGGGTATTATCACACCCGGTGAGGCAAAAGTTGGAATTATGCCCGGCTTCATTCATAAAAAAGGAACCGTAGGGATAATATCCCGCTCAGGTACTCTGACATATGAAGCCGTTGACCAGGTTACGAAGATGGGACTCGGACAATCGACATGCATCGGGATAGGCGGAGATCCGGTGGTTGGTACTACCACTCTCGATGCTGTGCAATTGCTAATGGATGATACTGATACACATGCAATTGTTGTTATTGGCGAAATAGGCGGAAGTATGGAAACAGAAGCAGCTGAATGGATACGTGAAAATGGTACAAAACCTGTTATCGGGTTTATTGCAGGTCAGACTGCCCCGAAAGGAAGAAAAATGGGACATGCAGGTGCTATAATAGGAGGGAAGAGCGATACTGCTGCGGCTAAAATGGAGATAATGGCCAGGTGTGGAATACATGTTGTTCAATCCCCTGCCGATATAGGAACAACAGTAGCCAGGGCTCTGGGGAAACAATAGTTACTCCTCAGGCAGATAAGGACCCGGGTAGAAACCTTTACAGCTTTTACTATATTTGCAGAAACCTATAATCAATACAAAATGAAATTACTGGAAGGAAAAACTGCCCTTATAACCGGAGCATCCAGAGGCATAGGGAAAGCGATAGCCCTCAGGTTTGCTCACGAAGGCGCCGATATAGCAATAACCAATATTGTTGATGATGAAGAATTCAGATCATCCATCAAAGAGATCGAAGGAACAGGTGTCAAAGCAAAAGGATACGTTTCGAATGCTGCTGATTTCGAAGACTCACAGCGTGTTATTAATGATATGCTGAAGGATTTCAACAGGATTGATATACTTGTCAATAATGCAGGAATTACAAGAGATACACTGCTTATGAGAATGACAGAAGATCAATGGGATTCTGTCATTGCTGTGAACCTTAAATCTGTTTTTAACCTGACAAAGGCTGCCATTCAGGCTATGCTGAAGCAAAAAAGCGGTTCAATAGTGAATATGAGCTCCGTGGTTGGCGTTTCAGGCAATGCCGGTCAGAGTAATTATTCAGCCTCCAAAGCTGGCATCATTGGATTCACCAAGAGTGTGGCGAAAGAGGTCGGATCAAGAAATATCCGGTGCAATGCCATTGCACCGGGTTTCATACTTACAGAAATGACTGATAAATTACCAGGTGATGTCAAAAAAGAATGGGCTGAAAAAATCCCTCTCAGAAGAGGCGGAACTCCTGAGGACGTGGCAAATACAGCACTGTACCTTGCATCTGACCTCTCTTCATATGTAAGCGGACAAACAATTCATGTTTGTGGTGGTATGTTAACTTAAAAATATTTTATATCTTTACAAAACCGCAGGGCACCCATCCTTTTAGCACGAGGAAATGCAGCGAGACATATTTATTCCACACTTATTTTAAACGGGCGCCCTGCTTCTTTTTTTTATAAGCCCCTAACAGATGCACAATACAATTTTCTACCTTATACTGATTATTCCTGTTGCCGGTTTCCTTACTGAACGATATCTCGATTATCTTAATTCAAAGATGTGGTCCGATTCCCTGCCTGATAAGCTTAAGAATATATGTGACCAGGAAGAATACCGCAAAACACAGAACTATGACAGGGAAAACAAAAAGCTGTCCTTCTGGTCTTCAACTTGTAATCTTATTGTAATTCTTGGAATGATCATCTTCGGCGGTTTTGCGCTGGCAGATAACATATCAAGACTGATAAGCAGCCATATTGTACTGGTTTCCCTGATCTTCTTCGGCATAATTGGTCTTGCATCAGACCTTATCAATATTCCCTTTAATATTTATGACACATTTGTCATCGAAAAGAAGTTTGGATTTAACACAATGACTATCAGAACATTTATAACTGATCATATAAAGTCATGGTTTATAGCCTTGCTTGTTGGGATCCCTGTACTTGGCCTTATCACCTGGTTCTATTATAAAACCGGCCCTTTTTTCTGGCTATATGCCTGGGGTCTTATAACAGCATTTACAATCTTCATGAATTTTTTCTATTCTGAACTGATCGTTCCGCTGTTCAATAAACAGACACCACTGGGAGAAGGCTCCCTTCGATCAGCTATAGAAGCCTTTGCAGAGAAGTCCGGATTTAAACTGAAAGATATTTATGTTATTGATGGTTCCAAGCGAAGTACAAAAGCAAATGCTTATTTTTCAGGTTTCGGTCCGAAAAAAAGAATAGTTCTTTATGATACACTGGATAAAGAATTAACTGAAGAAGAGATTGTTGCCGTACTGGCTCATGAAATAGGACATTATAAGAAGAAGCATGTACTCCAGACATTGCTGCTCTCGGTTATCCTGACCGGTTTCATGCTTTTCCTGTTTTCACTTGTTGTGAACAGTCCTGCTCTTTCTGAAGCAGTGGGAGCAAAGAGCACCAGTTTTCATATGGGGCTGATAGTATTCGGCATCCTGTACAGCCCGCTTTCGTTGCTGATTGGCCTGGCTACAAATTATATTTCCAGAAAAAACGAGTTTGAAGCCGATAATTTTGTCAGGGAGAACTATAAACCAAGGCTCCTGGCAGAAGCTCTGAAAAAGCTGTCGGTCAAGAACCTCTCCAATATGATGCCGCATCCGGCATATGTGTTCTTTCATTATTCTCATCCACCGTTGCTTGCAAGGCTGGAAAAGCTGGAATTGTAAGACAATAGGTGACAGGTGTCAGGTGGAAGTTAGTGATTTGAAGTTTTATTCAGTCTATGTTTAATAAGGCTTGTTATCATTGCACCTATTTCATCACACTCAAGTTCCAGTTCTTTAAATATGTCAGGATTTATATATCCTACTTCCATAGAAATAATTAATTGTGTTCTTAATTCGGCTGTTGATCCTCTTGCTATATGGAAATATCTTACGCTTTGTTTATTAGTATCCAGGGCATCACCCTAAGCAATATTGGAAGGGATGGACACTGCAGATCTTCGCATCTGATCTTTCAAGCTAAAATCTTTATTAAATAAAGCTGAATCAGTTATTTTACAGATATTTACAGCTAGATTTTTAGCCTTAAGCCAAACATTTAGTTTTTTAAAGTTTCCCATTGTGCAGCGATTTTAATTAATAATAGAAAAATGAAACATAAGACAATTCCACCTGCCTTAACTATTTACAATATAAAACTAATTTTCAAATTTATTAAATCCTGATGCCTGACACCTAATACCTGAAACCACTATTATTATTATATTTGCCGGAAATTTTGCCTCCTTAGCTCAGTCGGTAGAGCAGCTCATTCGTAATGAGCAGGTCGTGGGTTCGAGTCCCATGGGAGGCTCAGTATTTTTGATCGCGAGAGTATTGGATTCGAAGCAGGAAATTCATTATTTTTGTGATGTAAATTTATAAAGCGGGAGTAGCTCAGTGGTAGAGCATCAGCTTCCCAAGCTGAGGGTCGCGGGTTCGACCCCCGTTTCCCGCTCATTGATAAACAGAGACTTAACTAACAAGATGCTTATGTCTCTGTTTTTATTTGCAATAAATATTGCACCACAACTTCAGTACTGGTAGACATTTATGCGACCCATTATTCCTCCAACATCGAATTTACCTAACTTACGATAGTAGCCAGGATTCTTCTGCTTCCACCGTGATTCCTGAACTCACACAAATATATCCCTTGCCAGGTACCCAAATTCAGATGGTGATTTGTAATGGGGATGGTCAGTTCTGTCCCAAATAATGAACTTTTTATGTGTGCAGGAATGTCGTCACTGCCTTCAAATACGTGGGTGTACACTGGATGGTCTTCTGGAATGAGTTTATTAATGAAACTTTCAAAATCATCACGTACTGACAGGTCTGCATTTTCATTTAATGTTAATCCTGCTGATGTGTGTTTTAATAGTAAATGAACCAATCCGTCTTCAGGTAAATCGGGAAGTTTTTGTTCAATTACGTGTGTTATCAAATGAAATCCACGTGAATAACCGTTTAGTTTTAATTCGGTTTGTCTAATCATTAACTATAATTTTTTATAAATCAGGTTTTTCCAACTGCGAATTTTTTCCAATTTCATTATCGGCTTTAAACCATTAAGTTAGCTATACCTCCGGCTTCGCCAATGGTTATTCATATTCAGCCACTTCGTTGCTTGATATATACTGCAAATATAAAATACCAAAAGCGGGACGTTTTGAATCACATGTCAATCATTAATAAGAATACCAACAAAACGCCCCGCCTCATTAACCATTATGATCACGGAAACCATGTCATCTCTTTATCATTAAACCCGTCCCGATTATATTCCCGCAACAACAACATCATCTATCACAAGACTTGGAAAAATTGCCTGGCTATAGATCCATGGATCATTGGCTGCCTCCGCAAGCTTATTCCAGAATTTCAGGTGATTGTCAGCAATGTTCATTTCTGCCACATTCTGAACAAACTCACCATTCTCATAGAGCTTTCCTATAATACCCACTGAAAAGTCTCCTGTAGTTGAATTAGAGTTACCACCAATATAGTCAGTAATAAGGATACAATTTCCAAGGTCTTTTATTATTTCATCAACGCCTCTTGTTCCTGGTGGAATGATTATATTGGATATTGACCCGGATGTAGGTTCCCAGCCCAGTTTGCGACTGTAGTACCAGTCAACAAGAAACTCATTTACAACTCCTTCCCTGAAAATATCCCGTTTTCTTGCAGGAAAGCCATCTCCGTCATATAACATTGATCCTAATCCGCGTGGCAAAAAGGGATCATCAGTAAGGGTCATCAGCTTACTGCCTACAGCTTTCCCTTTCATATCAGCAAGAAATGATCTTTTCTGTTGTATACTGCCGGCAAAAAGCGGATTCAGCAGGCCACTTAAAACCCTCGCTGCGCCTCTGTTTTCCAGTATAACAGGAATCTTTGTTGTTGCTATCTTTTTGCCCCCAAAAAGGCCGAGAGTCCTTTCTGCAGCTTTTTTCCCCAGTTCTTCCAATGAGGGAAGATCATTCTTATACCTTGTTACCACATAATTGTAGCCCTGAGGCCGACGATCACCCTCATCCTGTGCAGTCATTGAAGCTCCTATCTGGAAAGCGGTATTTTTTGCTGAACCTTCAAATCCGTTACTTGATTTTACAAATTCCTCGTAGATCTCATCATGGCCGCCTGCTTCAACAGAGATAACCTTGTCACCTCCTTCTTCAAGACATGAATCCTCGACGGTTTTGACCATTTGGTGTCTTTCTTCAGGCGTTAGCTGATCATACTCAGGATCACTTACCTGGATGTCAACCTGCGACCGGCCCTCATAGTACTTCGGATCAGGAAGTGTACGGTAAGGATCCTCTTCCATGATCTTTGCACCTGCTATTACCTCTTTAATGAATTCTCCAAGCGTTGACTGACGATAGTCAGGTGTTGAATGACCGGCATAGCGGTTATTGACAAACACCTCGAGATAAAGATTCCTGGTTGTAGCCTCCTTAATTACTTCAGGTTTATGTTCCCTGTAGTTGATATCAACCATGCGTCTTTTAGAAAGACTGACCTTACAGTCATCTGCTCCGGCTTTTATGGTTTGATCAATTACCCAGTTGGCAAGATCCTGCAGATTTAATTCCTTTGTTTTCATGATCGTCCTCCTTTCTGCTGGGTTCCACCAACGGTTAGTGATTTAACCAGGCATGTAGGCATACCGAATGACACAGGAACACCCTGACCGTTCTTTCCACACTGACCGGCTCCGCCATAGTAAAATTCCAGATCATTGGCAACCATGATAATATTTGTCAGCATCTTCGGGCCGTTGCCCATTATATTTACGTCTTTTATGGGAGTAGTAAGCTTGCCGTTTTCAATCATTCTTCCCTGTGAAACGTAAAACGCAAAATCTCCCTCACCGATCTTCACCTGGCCATTACTCACATCCTCGACATAGATGCCGTTACCGGCTTCTTTAATAATGTCTTCGGGGGTGGCATCTCCGGCTGTCATATAAGTATTACGCATCCTGGGTATCGGGTAGTTCATGAAATCCTGCCTGCGGCCGTTGCCAGTTGGTTCAACTCCATAGACCTTTGCTGAAATCTTATCATGGAGATAACCTGTAAGTATTCCATTCTCCACAAGAACAGTTTTCTGTCCTGGGGTCCCTTCATCATCCACATTGATACTTCCGGCCAGATTCCTGTTTGTGCCATCATCAATAATATTAACAAACGGTTCTGCAACCTTCTTGCCAAGCATTGTACTGTATGTTGAAGTCTTCTTACGGTTAAAATCAGCTTCCATTCCATGTCCGATAGCCTCGTGAAGTAATATTCCTGTTATACCCGGACCAAGAACAACAGGCATCTCTCCTGCAGGAGGTTGTTTGGCATCAAATAATTTAAGTGCATTGTTTACTGATTTTGTAACAATCTCATCAACAACTTCATCTGTATAAAATGAAAAATCACGTCTTCCTCCCAGGTTCCAGCCTGCCTGTTCCCGCTTTCCATTCCGTTCAGCAACAACAGCCGCATATAAAAAACCTGACGGGATAAGATCTTCTGCCACAACACCATCACTGGTTACTATCAGGGTACGTTTTATATCACTTGAAAATGCAGCATTTACTTTTACAATCTCATTTGATTGCGCAAAACACTTTTCGTTTAAGCTTTGCAGAAGAGGCAATTTAGATTCTCCCGGGATACCATTAAAAGCTGGGTCAACAGGGTAGTAGTCTCCTTTTGCAAGTTTTGCGAATGAAGAACCGATAGCAGCAGGACCCATATCTGATATTGTTGCAGCTGTTGCTGCTGCCGATATCATGGATTCATCCGTGAGGTCCTGTGTAAAGCCGTAACCTATCTGGTCGCCTTTAACAGTGCGTATTCCGACACCAAGGGATATATTTCCGTAGGAACGGTTTACCTTACCATCTTCAAGACCCAGGTAGTTAGATAACGTATACTCAAAAAAGAGATCAGCAAAGTCACCACCCTTTGACAGAGCTTCTGCCAGAAGTTTCCGGCAAATAGATTCATCGATCCCAAACTCATTAAGGAAGTAATTCCCGGTAAGTTCTCCACCGGATGATTTACATGCATTAATGGCGGGAAGGAAAACTAAAGCTCCGCCAACCATGGCGGAGTTTTGAATGAATTTTCTTCTAGAGATAGGTTTCATTTTGTAAATGGTTATGATCTACTAATTTACGAAAAACTGTAATTTTACGTGAAGTAAAAATGAAATTTCAAATTAGATAATCATGAATTACAAACTGAAAATTAAAAATCCTTTCCTGCTTCTATTACTATTTGCGGTGAGTATAGTTACTTCAAACCGCATTATTGCCCAGGAAACACCGGCTACAATACAGCGCGACTCTCTCCTTGCTGCTGCACGAGACTATATGCATACTGCACGTTTCTGCGCATTGGTAACAATCGACAGCAGCGGCAGTCCGCATGTGAGAACGATGGATCCTTTTGATCCAAATGAAAATATGGTCGTTTATCTTGGGACAAACAGGAACAGCCGGAAAATAAGGGAAATACAAAATAACCCGAACGTAACACTATTCTATACTCAGAACAAAGGCGTAGGTTATGTATCCTTAATTGGTACAGCTTTTATTATCGATGATTCGGCTAAAAAGGCTGAATTATGGAAAGAGGAATGGAAGAATTTCTACGATGAACAAAGAGATAATTATATTCTGATCAGAGTAGTTCCTAAGCGACTGGAAATACTAAATTATGCGAGAGGTATAACAAGTGATGAAAAAACCTGGGAAACTCCGGCAGTCGGATTTAATCCGGATAATAATAACAACTAAATAAAATGAATTGAATTTGGGTAGACTTCTTTGATTGTATTATTTTTGATGTAAATTCAGAGATTCTGTTAAATTTACATCCTGACTGTGAATCCCACATGAAAAGAATGAATTACAAACAAAAAAATTATCTGCCGTGAACAGAAGAAAATTTCTTGGCAATACAGCCAAACAAATCGCTTTATTGAATATTGCCGGTTTAACATCCGCCAGTGCTTTCGCCGGAACCGGTAATGATGCCGCATCTGCCGATGACAAAAAGATGATATACCGTACACTGGGCAAAACAGGGATAAAATTACCCGTTGTTTCGATGGGAGTGATGAACGCCAATAATCCTGCTCTTCTTAAAGCAGCGTGGGATAAGGGAATAAGACATTTCGACACTGCCTGGTATTACCAGAACGGGAACAATGAGAAAATGGTTGGAGCGGTACTGAAAGACCTCAAGGTTGACAGGAAGGATGTCACCGTGTCGACTAAAATAGGATTATTCGGCCCCCCTCTTTCAAACGGTAAAGAGAGAAAAGCCCTGTTCCTGAAAAGGTTTGATGAAAGTCTCAGCCGCCTGCAGATGGAGTATGTTGATATCCTCTATTTTCACGATACCCAGAAAGTTGAGAATATAACAGATCCATATATCGTTGAAGCCTTCAGCGACCTGAAAGACAGGAAACAAATAAGATTTGCCGGCTTCTCCACCCATGTCGACTGGGTTCCTATTGTAGAACAAGCTGTTAAGGATAATTTCTATGATGTCATACTTCTCTCTTTCAACTATTCCATGTTCCAGGACAAGAGGGTATTTGATACGATTAAGCTTGCCTTTGATGCAGGCATTGGACTCGTAGCAATGAAAACACAATGCCAGCAGCAATGGTACAAAAATGATTTGCCAGCCAATGTCCAGAAATTCTATAAGGAAAACATGATGAACACTGCCCTGTTAAAATGGGCGCTTAAAAATGAACATATAACTACTGCTATTCCGGGATTTACAACCTTCGACCAGCTGGATGAAGATATGGTAGTTGCCTATGACATTGAGTTTAATAATGATGAGGAGAAATTCCTGGAAGACAATGGTGTAAAACTTGCCATTCAGTCAGTTTGCAGGCATTGCGGACAATGTGCCGGTTCTTGTCCGGATAAAGTGGACATACCATCACTTATGAGAACTCATATGTACGCTCTGGTATATGGTAATCCACTGATGGCCCGGCAGACTCTCGACGGAATATCAGATGAAAGGAGCCTGGAGATATGTAAAGAATGTAATACCTGTAGCTCCAAATGTGTTAACAGGGTACCAATAGCATCACGAATAAACGACCTTAAAGAAATATATTGCTGAGAGAGGGTGTCTCATTCAATCCCGAATTTCCATTCGGAGT
>Ga0315535_1002127_pt1 | contig 12885 bp, 16 predicted proteins | sample SalMarSW160220MG_2_FD_203092 | JGI IMG/M metagenome (GOLD analysis project Ga0315535, IMG submission 203092) | Salt marsh sediment microbial communities from the Plum Island Ecosystem LTER, Massachusetts, United States - Salt Marsh Sediment SW1602-20 ...
ATAAATCTGCATAAGGATTGCGGAGAGATTCGAAATTATTTTTTTCCGAGTTGTAAATAATTATAAAAGGAGTCTTTCCGAATTTCTCCGCTACCAAAGAATCCGGCTCTAAGCCTTCGGATGTAATTGCAATTAACATTGTATTAGGCCTTTACCTGTTCCCGAATCCTCTTCCACGGCCGCTGCCGTATTTTCTCCCAGCACCTTGACCGAAACCTCCGCCGAAACAGTTCCCGGCACCTCCGCCGTATGGTCTTCCTCCGCGGCCTAAGCCGTAAACTATTTCGTTGTTCTCTACATTTTCATTCCCGGTTTCGGATTTTTCAATTCGAGAAGAACGGCAGCGTCCTCTTCCTCTGCCTGTCAAAGGTCCCTGTCCTCTTGGACCGGTTTTATCTAAGTTTGGCATGGTTATCTCCTGCTGATTTTTTAAATTTTATTAATATGTTCATTTTAGTGTTCATGTTTTCCTTGTTCGAAACTTTTTTTAATAGTCGGTTCGAACAATTCTTTAAGTTCGTTTTTATAAAATTGTTCAATAGCCTCAACGGCTTTCATTTTACGTGCTAAAAATATTTTACCGCCGCCTGATTTTAATATTTCAAATGCATTAGGTCCGATATTTCCGACAATAAATACACTTATTCCTTTATCCAAATAATCCTGAAGATTTTCGTGATTGTGTCCTTCATTATTGTTAACAAATGATTCGAAGTCTTTTGTTTCCGTGTTAAATTGGATTAAATAATTTGCATGTCCGAATCTTTTAGCGACCGGGCTTTCCAAATTATTTCCGTCCGAACTGATTAAAATTAGCATTACTGATAGTCCTTTATTTATGATTAAGATAAATTGCACTTGTTCCTACCGGCAGCCGGCTGCGTTTTGAAATTACTTCACATTTTACTTTAAATAGAAAGTAAACCGGTCTTTGTGCATTTAATAATGTTTCGAAATTTCCCTGACCTTTTGCGATAACCAAATCGGCTTTTTCGAAAAGGCTGAGAAATTCAGGCGAACATTTTGATAAATCCGTACCGGCAATTTCACTTCCGCTTTCCATAACTTCACAAATATTATTTATGCCTAATGCTTTTGCATCTTCAAGCGTAATGTCGTTTAGAATCGCCTTGGAACGAACCGCATATATAATTTTTTTCGGCAGGAGTTGTTTCAATAGAATTTTATCGAAAAGCGCTTCTTCAAAGTTATCCCCGATATAAAGTATCAAGTTTGATCTTTTCAATTCGCCGGCAAAATTGTTTAATTCATCAAAGTTGATGTTGTTACCGGTAATTCTATTTACTTCATATTCGATATCAAATATCGGATTAGCACCCAAATCAATTACATTACCGATAATAGCTGCCCTTATTGCCGTCTGCAGTTTGTCGTCCGAATTTTCAACCATAGTTTCAAGATAGGGGATGAAGCGCTGAGCATTTTTTAGATTTTTTTCTTTTACTTTTTGATATGGATTTATTATACCGAGATTTTCTTCAATTATATTTTGGATATTTGCTGAGAACTCAGGTGCGGTATAATTATCATTAACCGAAAGTACAGCCGAACATGCCTCTTTTACTATTTTAAATTGCTGCTCAGTATTTCCGTTTGTAAAGATCTTTGCCGCGTTATAAGCCTGTTTAATTATGCAAGGAATACATTCCGGATCGAAAAACATTTTTATTCCATAATTTTAATTCATAGGATTTAATCAATATAAATGCCAATAAAAAAATGTCTGTTTTGAAATTCATTTTAGCATTTGCTGAACACGAATTGCAGCCATGCAATCTAATATTGCAAAACATTGAGATAGTGCAACGATATTGCATATATTGCAATTCTGAAAAATTATTTGTAGGTCAACTTGCAAAGTTGATTTACATAAGAAAATTAAAGAGGTGGAAAAAATGAAAGAAGTTCAGAGTATAATTGATAAGAACAAAGAAGCGATGATTATCCCTGACGGAATAGTTGTTATCGGGAAGGATTTCAAAATTATCGTATTTAACGAAGCGGCTTCCCGCATAACCGGTTTTTCGGAAGATGAAATTGTTACGAAAAATTATGAGGTCCTTTTCGGAAAAACTAAAGACGGGTTAAAATACATTCGCGAATCGATTCTTGAAAACCGGACATTTTCAAATCATGCAATAAACATAACATGTAAAAATAATAATACTATAAATGTTCTTGCCTCTATTACTCCCGTAACAAGAGCAGGTGAAGTTCTGAGTGTTGTATTTGTTTTTCGCAATACTATGGAAATGCTGTCGTTGTCAGAAGATCTTACTTTAAAAACATCCGAACTCATTGGTCAAAGGAATAAGCTTGAAGCAATATTCAACAGCAATATAGAAGGTACTTTTACAATTGACCATGAATGGAATATTACTTCTTTTAATAATTCTGCTGCCAAGATAACCGGTTATAAAAAACAGGAAGCAATCGGGAAAAAATGCTGGGAAATTTTCAATTCGAATTTATGCCGGAACGGATGCCACATGGAACAGACTATGAACAAGGGGAAGTCGACTATCGACAATGAACTTAAAATTGTTCACAAAAACGGAAGTAGGATTCCTATCCGGGTTAATTCCGCTATTCTGTTAAACAATAAAAACGAAAAGACCGGCGCCGTAGAGACATTTATGGACATTTCCGAAATTAAAAACCTATCCGACCATCTTCATGAAAAATACAGTTATGAAAATATAGTAGGAAAAAATAAAGAGCTGAAAAAGATCATTTCAGTACTTGAGAATGTCGCGCAGACGAACAGTTCGGTTTTGTTAACAGGCGAAAGCGGTACGGGAAAAGAGTTAGCAGCAAGGGCAATACATTTAAATGGTTCAAGGCGTACGGGACCTTTTATCGCGGTAAACTGCAGTGCATTTGTTGAATCGTTGATCGAAAGTGAACTGTTCGGTCATGAAAAAGGAGCTTTCACGGGAGCTGTAAAAACAAAAACAGGAAGATTTGAACTCGCAAAAGGCGGTACTTTGTTCATTGATGAAATCGGAGACCTGTCGTTAAGAGTTCAGACTAAACTGCTGCGCGTTCTCGAGACACGGAAGTTCGAAAGAGTCGGAAGTAATAAAAGCATCATGATGGATGCCCGTATTATTGCAGCAACAAATAAAAATCTTCACGAAGAAATTCTTAGCGGAAAGTTTAGGGAAGATTTGTTTTATAGGATAAACATAATAAACATACACCTTCCGCCTCTTAGAGAAAGAAAAGATGACTTGCCGTTGTTGATTAACCATTTCATAGATCATTTTAATGAAAAGTTCGGCAAATCAATTAAGCAGCTTTCATCATCCGCTTACGAATTAATTTTCGAATATGATTGGCCGGGCAACATAAGAGAACTGGAAAATGTTATCGAGCATTGTTTCATACTATGCAGCGGCAGCGTAATTCAAGTAGAACATCTGCCTAAAACATTAAAAAATTTTAAAAACAATTCTTCGAGCAAAGTATCTTTACGGATTACAAACGATTTAAGAGAGATGGAAAAAGAAATTATACTTTCCGCACTTGAAAATAATAAATGGAACAAAAAGCAAACGGCAAAAGAACTAAAAATCGATCCGTCAACTTTATGGAGAAAGATGAAAAAAATGAAAATACTTTGAGATATAAAAATTATAATTGTACTAAACTTAAATTTTTTTAAGTTTTATTTTTATTTTCTCAGTCTTAATATTATTCCATGAATTAAGCTCTCGAATTACACAAATATCGAAAAAAAGGGAAATATATGACCAAACAAGATATATTAAACGAACTGGGGAAAGTTGGACATCCGGCTATAAATTATTCATTAATTAAACTTGGAATTTTAACAGACATTGAACTTACGGATAATAAAGTATCCGTAGTCTTCGCATTTCCGTTTCCCAACATTCCGATTGCAGATAAGCTAATCAATTCAGTTGCTCAACCGGTGAAGTCGTTAGGTTTGGATTTCGGATATAAAATCAGGGTGATGACTGAAGTAGAAAAGATGCGGTTTTTACAATTAGAACAAGAAGCCTGGAAAGGCTGATAAAAAGCTAATCAATCGATATCCATCATTAGTTTCTTCTTCAGCAGTTCGCCTTTTGTTTCCTGAGAATCCGGATTTATTAGTACAGATTCCGGAACAGGGCACACTAACCTGCACTGAGGTTCATCAGAATATCCGACACACTCAGTGCATAATTCAGGATTTATTTCATAAATACATTCACCGGCGTAAATTGCGTCGTTTGGGCATTCAGGTTCGCAGGCACCGCAAATAATGCATTCTTTTGTTATCATTAGCGCCATTTTTATTCTCCTTATATTTTAATTTTAAAGGTAAATAAGTCTTATTATTTTCTTTTTAATTTTAAAGCCTCTCGGAGCTGCATGACATTAAATTTTTCAATTTTCATAATTATCAAGCAGTTTCCCCGGTACATTCTTAGGGAATGATTCATCAACATGACAATTTATACATGAAGGTGTCTCACCAAATTTTCTATCAATATGACAATATTTACATCTTACTTTTTTATGTATTTCACTCAATTTAACTCCTGTAATATCATGATTAAACTTTCCACTACTGAAATTTTTATGACATGAAGTACATTGGTTATCTAATTTCTTAAACTCAACCGATGTTCCATGACATTTTGAACATTCCAGATCAATGTGAAATCTATTTAAATTCCATCCTGCATTTACTGCATGATTGAATGGTCCTTTTGGTTTATCGGAATGACATATATTGCAATCATCATTTTGATGACATGAATTGCAAACCTTATGTTTTAGATCCAACTTTTCATCTGCTGTAACCGGAACATCCAAAGCCATTGCTTCACTAACAGTTGTCTTTCTAACATCATGACATTTAATACAGTTTTCATTTTTATGACAGCTAATACAATCAAGTTTAAATATTTCCGTATGTTCGTTATGGTAGAACGTTACCAACCTTCCTTTATCATAATTTGTTTTATAAACTATTTTACCCGGCGTTTCAACTTTTGGATGACTTTTCCCTCTAAGTGATCCGATTTGGGCTTGCCATGCTATATCCATTTCAGGTTTCTTTTCAACATGGCATGATTGGCAATCGATTGAATGACTCCATTGACGATGACAATTCATACATTGCCTGTGTAAAGCCCCCTTAAGATCGGGCCTATCAATAGCGGAAGTTTTTCGATCTGTTTTATGACAATAGCTGCACGGTAAAATTGGCCCGAGAGTATTGTAGTGATGACACACTTCACAGCCGCCTGACATTTCGGACATTTGTGCATGAATCTTATGAGAAAAAATTACCGGGACATAACGGTCTTCTAATTTATTAAGAACAACAACTTCAGGCCCTTTCTCAGGTGATCGATTAATCGTAATAAGATTATCCCGCGGACAGGTTTTGAGACATGGAGCTTCCTTTTTCGGCACTTCACAATTATGACATGTTTTGCAGTTAATATTTAATAATGAATGATTACCAGATTGGTTATTCTGGCAAAAACTTACTGATGCAAATAAAATAAAACTCAATACAGTAATTACTTTTTTCATTTTGCTTTACCCCTTATTGCATATTTTGTTTGAAGTGTATATGATTTAGTCTGCTGACTGATAACCGGAAAATTCGTAACTATTATTCTATAGAATAAGATAAGCATTGCTGCAAAACCGACCGTAACAGAAATTTCACCAATTGACGGGAAATATGCACCGTAAGAATACGGCGGGTGATAAGCAGTTATATAGTTATTAATTCTATTTAGGAGGACTCCGAATATTACAAGAGCAGAAGCGGTTAATAATAGAGGTTTTGATCTTAATACGGTCCTCGAAAAAAACATTCGAAGAGGTATTATTACACCAACAACTACTTCAATTGTAAATAAAATGCTCTGAACATTGAGAGCAGTTAAATATACAAATGTATCCCTTATAACCATATCACCAATCTTGAATGCTAAATAAATTCCCAAAATCGGAGCTATGTATGATCCTAATTTTGACAAGACATCCATCTCGGGTTTTAATCCGAGTGATTTTGATGCAGTAAGCGATTCAAAAATTACCATTGGAAAACCTACGGAAATAGCCGATAGCAAAAATAGAAGCGGAAGAATCGGTGTCTGCCACAACGGATGAATTTTGGGACCCGCAATTATCATTAGTGTACCGAGAGAAGACTGATGTAACGTGGAAAGGACAACCCCTGCAATAATAAATACCCACATTACTTTTGATAAGCCATTGTCAATAACTTTTAAGAATTTATCTATAGGTTGATTTAAAAATGAAAGAAAACCTTTAATATTTACACTACCGATAAATCTTTCAGTAACAATAGGAATGAATTCAATGTAAAGAACAGTTAAATAAGTCATAACGCAAATACCGACTTCGAACAATGCAGAGCTTCCGTTCCAAAATATCAAAGGATGCCAAACAAAATACCATCTTCCTATATCTACAATAACGGCGAGGGCAACAAAAGTATAACCGAGCATTGCGGTAAGTAAAGCAGGCCTTACAATATCATGAAAATATTTTTGATGAACAACATGCCCGAGAGCCGCAGTTGTAAAACCTCCTGCAGCAAGTGCGACACCGGCGGCAACATCAACACCAATCCATAGTCCCCACGGATACTGATTGCTTAGATGAGTAACTGCTCCTAAACCAAAGAAAAATCTTCCGAATAAGAATACGACTCCATTGACAGCAAGCACTATTAAAACAATTATTCCCGGAGTAAAAAACTTTTTATTAACCAGTACCGGTTTTGTAAAATGATTCATATTAATTATTCCTTCCCGGTATCTTTTTTATCTTTGGTCATCCACATTATTCCGCCCAAAAGTGCATAAAGCATGATAGGCGGAATGAAGTATGCAAAGATTGCATGTTGTATCGATTCCGAAACGCCGGGTGCCGGATTTTCTCCGAGCTTTGGAAAGTTCAATTTCGGGAAATCTATTCCTGCTAAATACATCCACGATGTTCCACCAACTTCATATTCACCATAAATATGATTTAGATATCTATCGGGATTTCTTTTAATCTTTTCTCTGGCTATTCGGACCAAATCATTTCTCGAACCGTATGTCAATGCTTCAACCGGACATATCTCAACACATGCCGGTAATTTTCCTTCTTTTGTTCTTTCAAAGCAAAAATCACATTTCCTAATTTGCGGATTTAGTGCGGTATGATATTCAAAAGCGGGAACCTGTAAAGGACATGCTACCAAACAATAGCGGCAGCCAATACATTTATCCGTATCCCATACTACCGAACCGTTTTCCTGTTTAGATAATGCACCGACAATACATGCCGATACACACGCCGGATGATCGCAATGCATACATTGCACCTTTACATCAATCGGTAATAATTCGTTTTTTGGATTTTGATATTGGTTGACTACAGTTAAAGCTTTCTCATTGGGCCTGCGCATTTCCTTAAATACGGAACGATCGCTGTAGCTATCAAGTGGTTCTGTCGGTAAGCCATGAGCCGTTTTACAAGCCCATTCACAATTTCTGCATCCAATGCATACGGTTGTATCGACTAATACTCCCATCCTATCTTCGGACAAAATATTTTTCGGTCCGCCTTTTATTTTCTTTGACGGAATTCCCGAAAGCAGTGCAGTTGCTACAGCGGAAGTTTTTAAAAAATCTCTTCTACTTTGTTTTGCCATGATTTTCCTTTTCGCTAAACTATTTTAATAAGCTGGCCCACTCCCATTTCAATAAAATCCTCGTCAAAAACTTCTTCAAGCAGTTTACACTCAATGCTGCCGCCACAGTCTGTGGGAGCAACGATTGGTATTTCCATATCGCATAATTTTTGAATGACTTCATTTATCTCATCATCATTTAAATTCGAAAGATAAAATTCGCCCATTACGAGGTAGATCGGTTCACTTGAAAATTCGTTTTTTGCTTTTTGAAGAGTGCTGATTATACTATGATGCGTGCAGCCGGTAATAACAACAATTCCTTCTGTTGATCTTACAGCAAGTGACTGTTCGGGAACTGCACCATCAATTTTTCCAAGCGAAAATATATTTGTCTTTATTTCTTGAAATGATGATACGGGGACTAAATTTGCCCCAGCATTTTTCAACTTCCCGATCAAGTGTTCAGGAAAAGACCAGGGATAATAAATTGTTATAATCGGATTCTTTTTTAAAAAATCGCTCAATCCGCCTGTATGTTCATGCCGGAAATTAGATAAGAAAACCAAATCGATACTTTCCGGATCAATGCCGAGTTTTGCCAAATTGCTTAACAAAATGTCACCATCATTGCCTGTGTCGAATAACAATCTTGTTTTCCCGGCTTCGACCAGGCAAGAAAATCCCCACTCATTCGGTAAACCGTTTTGAAAAGGATTATTGTTATATACAACCGTTATACTGACAGGTTCAACCTTACTGCTATTTTTATTTTGAGGCATAGTAAACCTCCTTTGAAAAAATAATAGCGTTACATGATATGAAGTAAAAACATAAAATTTAAAACAACATTAACTGTTAATATTTTTAATTATTTCTTATGTTTAATTTTAATCTGCTATGTAGCCTGGCATAATCAATAATAAGAACACCATTTAAATGATCAATTTCATGCTGGATAACCCGTGCCATTAGTCCGGTAAAATAACACTTCTTTTCACCTTCCTTTATATTTATATATCGAACAAAGATAGACTTCCTCCTTTTTATATTGACTATAGAATCCGGAACACTTAGGCAACCCTCTTCAAAATAATCTTCGCCCAATCCGGCGAGAATTTCCGGGTTTATCATTGAGATTAATCCGCCTCCGATATCTGCAATAACTACTCGCACTAAAATGCCTACTTGAAGCGCTGCTAATCCGATTCCTTTGTTGTTATACATAATCTTTGACATACTTTTAATCAAACGATTTGTCGTACGATTAATTTCGGTTACAGGCTGTGCTGTTTTTCTTAAAACTGGATCCGGATAAATTTTTAATTCGTACTTTTTCAAACCAAAATCCTCCGGCCAATTTTAACATTTGATTTCTCTTCAATTAAAATTTTTAAATGACTTGGAAAACACAAAAGCAAAGAAGAACCGATACTAAAATATCCGCAAGGAGTTCCTTTTTTATAATTTTGCATTTCTTCATAATCAATATGAATTCTGTTCACATTTAACGAGCCGACTGCAATTAGTGCCATAAGGAAATTTTTAGTCTTAAAAACAGAACCAATTGATGCGTTCTTTTTTACTGCTTTGCTGAACATTTCTATTCCTAAAAGATTTTCCAAACCAGTGTATACGGGTAACAGTGATTTCCCTTCATTCTTCCGGGTGTAAATAAATATTCCATCGAAAGGGGTTACCCAAAAATGTTTGTTGAAAGGGAGCAGATAAAAATTTATATACATTTCTCCTAAAAAAAGTTTGGCATAATGACTTATATAATCAGATAATAATATTTCTTTATGATTTTTTGTAATCAGCATTCCTTTGCCGTTAATGCTTCCAATATACATTACTTTAGCTTCAACGGGACTTATTACGGCATTATCATCCGGATCAACAAATATTCTTGCATATTCACTGAATTTCATGTTGATATTAATTTTATCTGCAAATCTGCCAAGCAATGAATTTCTTGTTGATAATTTCATTTTCAGTTTAACGTAATTTATTTAACCAACACAAATGATAAATATTTTTTATTTAGTATTATTTACGCGTTCATTAAATTTGTTCTCGTCAGGAGAAATTTGGTAGAATGCGCTAAGCTGTCGAATCTTCTGCTGGAGTTCTTTGCAATCCGGTAGTAAAGATGATTTATCAATTTTTTCGCGCGGCATTTTTTGTAAGAGATTTTCATAAAGATCTTCGATTTCATCCTGGGCAATTTGAATAGTTAATCCGATGTATTGATAGATATCTTGCCGGATTTTTTTCAGTTCCTTATCGGATACAAGCTCATTAATAATGATGCTGCTGAATACCGATAAAGTGTTGCATAATTCTTCTGGTTCGAAACCTTCTGCAAATCTTCGTATTGCTATATCATCTATATATTTTAACATTAGACTCCGGTCGCTGCTTTTTACCGCAGCCATCAAAAGGTGATATAATGTGCTTATGTAACACTGAAAATCTTCACATTTAAGTAATTTGTATCGATAAAATTTGTCTTCTTCATCTTTAGAGAGAATTGCATCATTTATTAAATTTAATAACCTTTCTTTCATTTGAATCATTTCTTCGTAGATTTTAAAATTTATTCTCCCTGAAACACGTTTTAATGCGGCTTCGTTTTTCACTTTCCATTCATCGTTATGACTTTTCATTTTTTCCAATAAGAATAACAGTCTCCTATTAATTTGAAAACGGGGAGTCGGAGCCCAGCCAAGAGCCTTACGTGTATATAACGAATCGACATTCATCTTTAAATCAATATATCTGATCATCCAAAATTTTTCGAACGGTTGTTCGCATGTAAGATGGAGTTTTTGAAGCAAACATCTAAGAATTAAAGCAGGGTATGACAACATCTTAGGAAGGTATAGTGACTTAACAGGTTTACCTAAATAGTACCTCGTTGCAATATCAAATAATTCACGGTGAGAAGTTGAACCATCGGGACTTACGCAATAAATATCATACTCAGGAAGATTTTCGGTTTTCTTAAGGATAATTCTTATTAACTGACATAAATCATGAATGTGAATAAATGGAATAGCAGAGTTTCCTTTTCCTGCTAATATTCGCGAATCAATTTTCTTTGAAAGCCACCTGGATAAGAATTTATATAACGGAGCAAATTCACACCAGTCACTAAAAACTGCGGCAAATCTTATAGTAGTGCAGGGAAAATGCTTTGAGTACTGTTTTACTAAATCTTCTCCTGCTTTTTTACTCCTGGCGTATGCATATTCCGCATCGGGATTTGATTTTTCATTTATAAAGTTTCCTTCGGAAGGGAAACTACAAGCAGCAACAGAACTTGCAAATAAAAAACGCTTTACATTAATACCTCTTGTAAATTCTAAAATATTCTTTGTCCCTTCAATATTTGTTCGAGAGTATTCGAGATTATCTTTATAAGTAAAATCATAAAAGGCAGCAAGATGAATAACGAAATCAGCTCCGCCTTGATTGATTAGATAATTTTTTATTTCGCAAAGCGTTTTCCGGTTTGCAATATCGCACTGGATCCAATTTATATTATGATGATAAGGTACATTTGCTTCCTTGTTAGACCTCCTGGCAATAGCATAAATTTTATAATCTTCCTTTATATCATCAATAATATAACGTCCGATAAAACCGGAAGCTCCTGTTAAAACAACCGATGGAATTTTGTTTTCCATTTTAATGAACTCTCTGATATTGTTTACGATATAATATGTACGCCAGCATTATTACCATTGCCATTAAACAGTCGGTTATACCCGATAACAGCACTATCAAAATACGATTTGCAAAGAAGTAATAACTGAACAGGAAAATAGTTGCAGAAAATTTTACGATAATTGCAAAGAGCACCATTGATTCAAATTTGCTTATTTTTAAAGCAGGAAGAGAATAAGCAACAACCATAATTATATGAAACATCCCTCCCTGCTCCTGAAAGAATCTGTCTCCACCTGAATTAAAACCTAAGAGTTCAATTATCTTTGAAGGCATAGCAATTAATCCTGCACCTACAATAAAAGAATGTAGAGCAATCAGCCACAAAACCAACGATAATATTTTATCGTCATTAATTTTATGCATGTATTTCAGTTTTTTAGAGTACGCATTACAAATTATCTTTTAAGTTTATTACTAATAAATTTTAAGTTCTGCATCCTGCTCCGAAAAGCTTTGTACCAATCCTGATAATATTAGCACCTTCTTCAATTGCAATATTATAACTGTTACTCATGCCCATTGACAGATATTTCATCTCAACGTTCGGAATGTTCAGTCCTTTGGTTCTATCGAAAGCTTTCTTCGTTGCTTTGAAGTATGGTCTTGAATCCTCCGGATTACCGAAACGGGGACCCATAGTCATTAGCCCATTTAATTTTAGATTGTGCAGTTCACTTATTTTTAAAATAAAGTCATCAACTTCATCAGGAAGTACACCGGTTTTATTCGATTCCTTCCCGCTGTTAATTTCAATAAGTACCGGCATTATTTTATTTTCAGTAAAGCAGTGTTCATCCAATGATTGAGCTAATTTTAATGAGTCAACTGTTTCAATCATATCAAATAATTTTACCGCTCTTTTTACTTTATTTTTCTGCAGGTGTCCAATCAAATGCCACTTAACTTGATTGCCGATGAAATTATACATCTTCTCAGCTTCCTGTACATAATTGTAGCCGACTATTTTGATACCTGCATTTATAGCTGCCTGCACCTCTTCGGGAGTTCTTCTCTTTGATGCAGCAACCGGAATTACATTAGGGGGTATTGAATTAATAATTTCCGAAACAGAAGCTTTTATTATATCTGTATCAATGTTGCTAATTACTTCCGACATACTCGATTCCTCTTTTTAAAGTTATCCCTTTAACCTTCAGGTCGAAATACTCTTCAACTTACCGGTTTTAAATATTCACTGTCCTTTAATCATTCCTGGTAAAAGCCATATCTTCGCAGCGCCAGCAGCCTTGCCCCTTGAAATCCTTCTCAAGGCTTACGTTTTTATCACACAGCCACCAATTGCCCTCTTTATCAATGAATACTTCCATTGGACGGGCACCCGGATGATAAATGCCGTTACCAAACAAGGGCTTTCTTGAATCATTCTTTGCGTCCATGAGTTAATGCTCCTTAATAATTAAACATACATTTCAGTTAAGTAACAA
>Ga0315535_1002132_pt1 | contig 12872 bp, 11 predicted proteins | sample SalMarSW160220MG_2_FD_203092 | JGI IMG/M metagenome (GOLD analysis project Ga0315535, IMG submission 203092) | Salt marsh sediment microbial communities from the Plum Island Ecosystem LTER, Massachusetts, United States - Salt Marsh Sediment SW1602-20 ...
CTTTCCTGGTCGCGGCGCGCCGGCTGGCCGAGCTGGCGACACCGGAGATCATCGAAGCGGGCGGGCTGTTCCCGCCGCTCAGCGAGATGCGCATGGTCGCCCGCGAGATCGCGATCGCTCTGGTCGCGCACCTCGGCGAGCTGGGGGTCGGCCGGCGGTTCCCGCCCGAACAGATCCCGGCGGCCGTCCGGGCCGCCATGTGGCGTCCCGACTACGTGGCGTACGAAGCGGTCTGAGCGATCTCGGCTGCGGCCGGCCCGGGCGAACCACCCGGAGCCGGCCCTCCGCCGGGTCAGGCCCGGTCCCAGCCCTTGATCGGCTCGGCCGGCCGCATCTCCGGCAGGAATCGCCTGATCACCCGGAGCGCGATCACCGCGAGCACCGCGAACACCAGGATGACCGGCAGCCACACGATCCCGAACCAGATGGCGGCACTGCCGAGCGTCTGACCGATCCCGATCAGGGTGGCCGTCGCGGAATCCACCTCACCGGCTGGATCCCAGCCCTTGGCCGTCGCCTGGACCTGCTGGACCTCGAGGCCGAACGTGGTGACGAGGGTCCCATAGGCCACCTGGTCGGTCAGCTGCGCCTGCTGGCCCTGGAGCTGCTCGATCTGGCCCCGGACGTCGGTCAGCTGCGCCTCGACCTGGAGCAGATCGCTGATCTTGCCGGTCCCCTTCGCGATCTCCTGGAGCGACGCTTCGCTCGCCTGCAGGTTGCGGATCCGCGCATCGAGATCGACCAGCTGGCCACCGACCTCGGACGCCTGCGTCTGCTCCGAGACCACCTTGCTCGCAAGTCCCCGGAGGCTGCCGATGGCGTCCTCCCAGCGTGTGGCAGGGATGCGGTAGGTGATGGTTGCGACCGACTTGTCGCCGTCGTTCGACTCCTGTGAGGCGCCGATGTAGCCGCCGGTCGCCTCGACCGCCGTCTTGGCCTTGGCCAGCGCGGTCTGCAGGTTGTCGACGACGAGCTGGAGCGAGCCCGTGTACACGATCTTGAGGTCGTCGCGCGGCACGGGGGCCGAGTACCCGTCCGATGACTGCAGATCGGTCTGCCCGCCGCCCGACTGCGCGTCGGGCGCTGCAGCCGCGGCCGATGCCGCCGGCTCGGGCTGGGCGGCGCGCTCGGGCTGCGATTGGGTTCCGTCACCGACGGCGCTGCCGAGGGTGCTCAGGGTCGCCGAGCTGCTGCAGGCGCCGATGACCGCCACCATCGCCACGCCGATGACCGCGGCGGTCAGCCGGCCGATACCTGACCGATCGGCCCGCCCGTTTCGGTGTCTCGAGACCCCCATGACGCACCTCCTGGAGGCACCGTCCCGTGCCTCGGGTCCGCTCCAACTCGCGGTGCTGCGGGGACGTCCGATGCCCCCGACCAGTTCCGTCCTCGCTCGCACATCGTCCGTCCCCGGCCGCATCCGGTCGTTGGGTGATGCCCCGCAACCGCCGTTCCGGACTGCGCCCGGCGCGGTATGGTGCCGCCATGCGGCTGCCCTTCGAGCCCCCGATCGAACCCATGCTGGCCAAGGCCAGCAGTGGCCTGCCCGAGGGCGACGGATGGCTGTTCGAGCCCAAGTGGGACGGCTTCCGCGCGCTCGTGTTCCGCGATGGCGATGCGCTGCTCACCCAGAGCCGTGACCTCAAGCCCCTGGACCGGTACTTCCCGGAGCTCGCCGAGCCGTTTCTGGCCCAGCTACCCGGGCGGTGCGTGCTCGACGGTGAGATCGTCATCTCCCGTGGCGGTGCCCTGGACTTCGGGGCCCTCCTGCTGCGGATCCACCCCGCGGCCTCGCGGGTGCGGATGCTGGCGGCGGATACGCCTGCCTCGTACGTCGCCTGGGACCTGCTTGCCCTGGGCGACGAGGATCTCCGGGACGCCCCGCAGGCGGAGCGTCGGACCCGGCTCGAGGCGGCGCTCGGGGGCGCCTCCCCGCCGGTTCACCTGACCCCGGCCACGATGGATCGCGCGCTGGCGGCGGACTGGTTCGACCGGTTCGAGGGTGCCGGTCTCGACGGGGTCGTCGCGAAGCGGCTGGACGGCCGCTACCAGGCGGGCAAGCGGGCGATGCTCAAGATCAAGCACGAGCGGACCGCGGACTGCGTGGTCGCCGGCTTCCGGTGGCACAAGAACGGACCGGGAACGCACGTGGGATCGCTGCTCCTCGGGCTGTTCGACGACGATGACCGGCTCCATCATGTCGGCATCACGTCGTCGTTCACGTGGGACCGGCGCGCGGCGCTGGTCGAGGAGCTGGCACCGCTGCGGGAGCGCGCGCTTGACGGGCATCCCTGGGCCGAATGGGCGGAATGGGCGAGCGCCGGGTCAGCCGACGCCTCGGGTCAGCGCCTGCCCGGGGCGACGTCGCGCTGGAACCGCGGCAAGGACCTGTCGTGGGAGCCACTGCGGGCCGAGCGCGTGGTGGAGGTCGCCTACGATCACCTCCAGGGCGACCGCTTCCGGCACGCGACGACGTTCCGCCGCTGGCGTCCGGACAAGGCGCCGTCGGCCTGCCGCTACGACCAGCTGGAGACGACCGCGCCGTTCGAGCTGGCGCGCATCTTCGGGTAGCGGCCGGGCCCCCGTCCCGAGCCGCTTCGCCCGTGACGGGTGTCACGGTGCGATCCCCGCTGGCCCTGTCGGCGACGAACGGCACCGTGGCCGACATCGCGGCCAGCCCGGGACTCTCGGAAGGTGCGGTGCGCAACCACCTGCGGCCGCGATCCAGAAGACCGGTGCCCGCAACCGTGCCGAGGCGACACGGATCGCCGCCGCGAAGGGTTGGCTGGCTACTGACTCGTCCCGAACCTGCGTGCCCTCGCGGCCCGGACCGTGCGTCCTGCCTAGACCCGACCGGCCAGAAAGGCCTCCCAGTCGCGGCCGTCATCGAGGTGTTGCCACTCACGCCAGCGAGCGATCCGCCCTTCCGCGTCGGGCTCCGCGATGGCCGCACCGTGGTACGTGTGGTGGCCCACGTAGGTGTATTCCACGACACCGGTCTGGGTGGCCTCGTCGAACAGGATCCGATGCCACGTCGTGGTGTGCCCGCCAGGCGGCGGCTCGAAGAACAGCTCGAGCTCGGCTCGCGATCCGAACCGGTACCGCAGCGGATCGGCGTAATCGACCCGGTCGGCGAAGCAGTCCGCCGCCGCTGTCGCGTCGCCCGCAGCCCACGCCTCGCCGAGCCGCGCGATCAGGCGCTCGAACTCCGATCGGGTCATCCATGCACCCCCATGTCTCGCGGTCCATCCAGCGTCGCGCCCATGCTACGCATCGATCGCACTGCCGGGTCAGTTGATGTGGAGGCCACCGCCGGTCGGGCAGAGGGTGTGACCGGCGAGATCGATGTCTGGATCGACGGTCAACCCGTCGCGTGCGACGACCCGACCCGCGTCGTCGACCACGACCAGATCGGGCGTGAACGCGACGTGGAACTCGGGGCCGAACCAGGCGAGGATCGGCTGGCCGCCGTCGATGGCCTCCAGCCAGACCGGGTCGAGGCGGTTCGGATCCGTGCGAAACGTCAGCGACCCCATGTTGATGCCGGCGCACACGCTGAACGGCTCGGAGCGGTGCAGCTGGGGCGCCTTCGGGTCGAAAGGCTGACCCTCCGGCCCGAGCACCGGCTCCCAGCGGTCCGCGACGAGCTGCACGGTGCACCACAGGCGGGAGTCAGCGCCCGCCTCGACGGGGACGTCCTGGTCGGCGGTGCTCCGCGTGCAGGTCGCGGCGGCCGGGTCGGCGAGATGGACCTCGGCCCGGACCGTGATGTCGAGCGGCGGCGGCTCGAGCCCGGGCGGGACACGCACCTCCACCGACGCGCCGGCCTGACCCTTCAACGAGAACGATCCGGTTCCGCGACCCCACGCTCCGAGCCAGCTCGGTTCGATGTCGTACGAGACCGGCAGGGCCGCGCTCCAGGTGCGGCCCTCGACCGTGAACGCCGCCGCGCCCAGGCAGCGGGCTCGGGTGAACGGGTCGAGCGCTGCGATCGTGGACAGGTTGTCGCGGGTCGGTGGACAGCCCAGCGGCTCCCGCCGCCTGATCGTGTCCCGGCCGCTGCTGGTGGCGGGTATCCAGGTGAAGGAGTCGGCGGGACCCCCGTTGATGCGCGGGAGCACGAAGACCCGAAGCCAGGGCACGCTGTCGATGGCGACCGGTTCGCCGAGGACCACCAGGTCTTGATCGTGCTCGATCGGCGTGGCCCCATCGAGGAGCGGTCGTGCCGGCCCGCCGGGAATCGCATGTGCCGCGAGATCCACCAGCGCCACCGCCCGCGACCCGGCGGGAATGTCGGCGATCCGGGCCGCATCACCGCCTGCGGATCGGGGGGCGACCCGCGGCGAGAGGTCGATCCTGGCGCCGCTCGGCACCGCTGTCCCCGATGGTCCGAGGACGCTCGAGCCGAGCAGGGCGGCAGCGACGAACAGCACGACGGCAGCCGCCGATATGCCAACCAGACCACGCGGCCGACGCACGTCCCCCATGCGACGGATCCTAGGTTGTGCGCTTCCGCGCGGCACGCTCCGGCTGGCCGCTCTGGTCGGGCCATTCGTAGCCCTGCCACGGGTTGTAGTCGGGATCCAGGGGCTCCTGGGTCGGGCGCAGCTCCTCCGGGACGTGGATCAGGTTGACCCGCAGCCGGTACCAGACGTACGCGCGGCCGCGCATGCCGTCGGTCAGGATGTCGGCCGGTTCGAGGTATGCGACCAGCTCGGGGTGGCGCGCCTTCCAGCGCTCCAGACCTTCGTTCACGTCCTTCTTCGTCGCCGCGCGGCCGATCTCGATCACCGGGACGTTGGTGCGCCGGCGGCCGGTGGGCGTGGGTCGCGTGCCCGGCCATTCGGTCGGCAGACCGGCGTTCGGATCGCCCGAGGCCACCGCCGCGGCGCGCTCGGCGGCGATCTCCGGCGGCGGGCCCCCATCCACGCCGCGGCCCGCGTACTCGCTGTCCGCACGGCGCTTGCGCGACGGCTGGACCCGGGGCGGCTCGCCGGCCTGCTTCGCGTAGTTCGGCGGCCATGGCGCGTCACCCAGGCCCTCGGCCTCGTGGCGTGCGGAGAGCTCGAGCAGCGCATCGAGCGACCCGACCGCGTCGTCGATCCCGGCACCCGCGTCGCCCCGCTGCGCGTACAGCCCGGGCACCGTCGCGAGGGTGAAGTCCTCGGCGACCACGTCGCCCACCTCGTCCCAGCGCAGCGGGAAGGAGACCCTGGCATCGGGCAGCGGCCGGACCGAGTACGCCGACGCCACCGTGCGGTCCTTCGCGTTCTGGTTGTAGTCGAGGAACACGCCGTGGCGCTCCTCCTTCCACCACTTGGAGGTGGCGATCGATGGCGCCCGCCGCTCCACGTCACGGGCGAGGGCGAGCGCCGCCCGCCGTACCTGGGGGTACGTCCAGCGGGGCTCGATCCGGACGTTGATGTGGATCCCGCGCGAGCCCGACGTCTTGGGCCAGCCGGTCAGCCCGACATCGGACAGCGCTTCGCGGCAGACGAGCGCGACCTCGCGGATCTGCGACCAGGGCACACCCGGCACCGGGTCGAGGTCGACCCGCAGCTCGTCGGGGTGGTCCAGGTCCTCGGCGCGGACCGGGTGGGGGTTGAGATCGACGCAGCCGAGGTTGGCAACCCAGGCGAGACCGGCCGCCTCGTCGACCACGATCTCGTCGGCCGTCCGACCGGAGGGAAAGGTCAGGGTCGCGGTTCGCATCCAGTCGGGGTGGTTGGCGGGCGCCCGCTTCTGGAAGAACGGCTCGGCATCGATCCCGTCGACGAACCGCTTGAGCGCCATCGGCCGGCCCCGGACGCCGCCCAGCGCTCCATCCGCTACCGCCACGAAGTAGCGGACGAGGTCGAGCTTTGTGTGCCCGGGCACGGGAAAGTAGATCTTGTCGGGGTTGGTGATCGTGACCTCGTGGCCCCCGATCTCGAGGACCTCTCTCCGCGCCGCCATGGGGTGGATGCTAGCGACCGACGGCAAGGCCGGGGAGCCAGCCGAGTTGCTCAGCCCACGCCCATCGCCGTTGCGTACGCCATCGCGACCAGGAGCACCACCGTGCTCACCACCGTGACAGCCCACCGGCGGCGATCGATCCGCAACATCGGCAGGCCCATCAGCAGGATGCTGCCGAAGAACAGGATGAGGTAAGGGATCTGGATGGCCGGGACCACCGGATCGCGCCACTCGATCCGGGCGAGGTGATCGACCCACAGCATGAGCAACACGAACGCATCGAACACGATGGGTCCTGCCAGGTGCCGCCACCCGGCGTCGCGCCGAGCGAACACGGCCAGTGCCCAGGTCGCGGGGATTGCCAGGGCCGCGATGACGAGACCGAGCAGGGGATTGACCCAGGTCGCGAACGGGCGCGATGCAAAACCGGCGGCCTGGAGGACATTGACCAGGTTCACCACGACCCAGATCGCGAGCGCCGCCTCTCGACAGCGCGGTCCGAGGCCGGCCGCGGATCGCTCGGTGCGGGTGGTCATGGGTGCAGCCTGGCCGCTCCGTCCGCACTCCGCCAGAGGAACACGGACGGTCTGCGGCGGCTGCGGGTCCTGCGACACCTTCGAGCTGCGTCGGTGGCCAAGCGTTGGTGGCGCGCAGCTGCGCTCATGCCGGTGCCCGCCGCAGCCCGGTCGTCGAGCCGGCCATCGTCGATGGCCGAGCCGTCGTTCGACATCACTTCGGTCTCCGGGCGCGCTGGCCTCACGGCCGGCCTGGGGCTGCCTGCACGTCGAACCTCGCCGGCACTTGCGCACTTGACGCTTCCGCATCGCGGGACGAACGTCTTGAGGGCGGTTGCTCAAAGGGGGTAATGGACGTGGTCGAACTTGGTCAGATCGGTCGCCATCTGATTGCGCGCCTTCGGCGCGTCCCGGGTCGCGAAGACGCCGATGCGGTGGCCTCGGGCGTCGCCCAGCCCTGTGTCGGCTGCGGCGAGGAGACGGCTGCGGGCAGCGTCTTCTACTGGGACCGGCTCTCGATCGCCCGCCCCGACGGGAGCGAAGCCCATCTGTGCTCCGCCTGCCACGCGAAGGCGCGCGCCGCGAAGCGGGGGGAAACTCTCACCGGCGCGGACCTCGAGGTCATCGCCAGCAACGGCCTGATGATCGGGGTCGGCTTCCTCGGCACCGGGGGTTGCTGACCCGCTGCCCGGCGCGGCGTCGAGCCGGTGGGCGATGCAACGGTTCGCCCGTGCCCGCAGCTTGGAACGCTCCACGTTCACTACAGCGGTTGTCGGCGGCCCTGGATCGTGGTCCGTTCCCGAGTGGGGCCTATGCGGCGCCCGAGCCGTCATCCGGCACGCGGGGCGTTCCGGCGGGTGGCCAATCGGGGCGGCTTGAACCCCGGAACCGCCGCAGCGAACGCGTGGCGTTCCAGCAGCGCGGGCGCCTGCCGGACTGAACGCGCGGCGTTCCAGCAGCGCGGGACCTGCCGGACTGAACGCGCGGCGTTCCAACGGCACCGCGGATCCCGGGGTGTGTGGACGGGCTCAACCCAGGCTGATCCCCACCGCACCCAGCAGCGTCACCCCCAGCAGGACCACATTGAGCGCGACCACCACCGCGACCGCGCCCCAGGCCAGCACGTTCCCCCAGCGCCCGTTCGCGTGGGCACCCATCAGCCGCCGATCGTTGACCAGCAGGACCATGAACACGAGCACGACCGGGAGCAGGATCCCCTGCAGGTTCTGGCTGCCGACGATGATCGGGATGAGCGCGCTCTCGGCCACCAGCAGCACCACCAGCCCGCCGGCGGCGAGCACGAACGTGTAGATCCCGAAGAACACCGGCGCGTCGGCGAACCGCTTGCCGACCCCGCTCTCCCAGCCGAACGCCTCGCAGATCACGAACGCGGTCGAGATCGGCATGATCGTGGCCGCCAGCACCGAGGCCCCGAACAGCCCGACCCCGAACAGCGCCTCGGCCCACGGACCTGCGACGGGCTCGAGCGCGTGTGCGGCATCGGCGGCTGAAGCGATCGCCGCGCCCCCACCGACACCGATGGCCGCGGCGGTCGCGACCACGATGAACACGGCGATCACGTTGGTCCACACGGACCCCAGCACGGCATCAGCCTGCTCGAGCCGCAGCTCCTCCTCATCGATGCCCTTCTCGGCCACCGCCGACTGCAGATAGAACTGCATGTACGGGGTGATCGTCGTACCCACCACGGCCACCATCAGCAGCACCGTCCGTGGATCGAGCTCGAGCGATGGGGTCACGAAGGCGTGCAGGACGGGCGTCCAGTCGGGCGTCGCCATGACCGCGGCGATGGGGTAGGCCAGAAACACGACCATCACCGCGAGGAACACGCGCTCCACGATGCGGTAGCTGGCGAACAGCACGAGGCCCCAGATCGCCACCGCGACCACCGGGACGGTCAGCCACTTGGGGACGCCGAAGATGTCGAGCGCCGCGGCGGCACCGGCGAGGTTGGCGATCGTGTTCGCGATGTTCGCGATCAGCAGCACCGCCATCGCGAACACCGTCCAGCGCACGCCGAACCGCTCGCGGATGAGGTCCGACAGGCCCTGGCCGGTCACGACGCCGAGGCGCGCGACCATCTCCTGGACGATGGCCAGGATGACGATCGTGATCGGAAAGATCCACAGCAGCCGAAGGCCGGTCTCGGCGCCCATCACCGAGTAGGTGGTCAGACCGCCGGCGTCGTTGCCCGCCACGCCGGCGATGATCCCGGGGCCCATGACGGCGAGGAACGCGAGCAGCCCGCGCCGGCGGAACCGGCCACGAAGGCGCGGCACCGGGAAGCTCGGCAGGCGCGAGACGACCCGGCCGCGCTGGGCGACCACCGCCTCGCGCAGGCCCCGACCGATGGTCACCGCCCTGGTCCCTTGCCCCGCGTTCGCGACTCGACCGCCATCGGCTCACCGGCAGCGTCGGCGTCGCGGTCGGGCCACGCCATGACGCGCGGTGGGCGCCGGCGCCAGGCTGCCGGCGCCACGGTGTCGATTGCGTCGTCGACGGTGACGATCCCGATCAGCCGCCCGTCGTCGTCGACCACGGGGCAGGCGAGCAGGTTGTAGTGGGCGATGGTCTCGGCGACCGATTCGGCGGGCTCGAGGACGCCCACGGCCACCGGCTCATCGATCATGACGTCGGCGATCCGCGTCTCGGGCTGGGCGACGATCAGGTCGCGCAGCGACAGCACGCCGACCAGCCGCTCCTCGTCGTCGATCACGTAGACGTAGTAGATCGTCTCGGCATCGGGCTCGAGCGCACGCAACCGCTCGATGGCCTGGGCGGCCGTCAGGGTGGCAGGGACGGCCACCAGCTCGGTGGTCATCATGCCGCCCGCGGAATCCTCGGGGAAGGCCAGCAGGTCGCGCACCTCGGCCGCCTCGTCGGCCTCCATCAGGGCCAGGATCTCGTCCCGGCTGCGGTCCGACAGGTCGGCGACCAGGTCGGCGGCGTCGTCGGGGCTCATCTCCTCGAGGATGTCGGCGGCCCTCGCCGGCTCCAGGTCTTCCAGCACCTCGACCTGCGTGTCCGGCTCCATCTCCTCCACCGCGTCGGCCAGTGCCTCGTCGCCGAGGGTTGCCAGGACGCCGAGCCGGTCGCGCGGCGTCAGGTCCTCGATGATGTCGGCCAGGTCGGCAGGGTGCAGCTCGGCCAGCTTCGCGTGCGGAACCCGCAGCCGTACGCTCGCGATCGTGCTTTCGACGGGATCCACGTCCTCCCAGTCGATGTAGCGCTCGGGGATGCTCCGCCGGACGTTGCGGGCGAGGGCGCGGGAGATCGTCTCGATCCCCAGCCGCCGCAGCAGCCCGGCCGCCCCGACGTCGACGGCGACCACCCGCAGGCGCCCCCCGATCTCGTCGAGGCTGACGTCGTTGACGCGGATGACCTTGCGACCCTCGATGTCGACGATCTGCTTGTCCAGCAGGTCGGCCTTGAGCAGGATCTCGTTCCGGCGCTGGCGGAACTTGCCGATGTCGATCGTTGGCACCCGGAGCCGGGCGCCCGTCTCGTCGAGCCCCTCGACGTTGCGCCAGGGCAGGAAGATCAGGCGCTTGTCCGTGCGCGCGACCAGGCCCGTGACCGGCGGATATCGGTCGCCGATGGCGACGATGAGGTCGGCGATGGTGCCGATGGGCTCGCCGGACGGATCGCGCACCGGCAAACCGATGCACTGGCTGAGGAAGCGCATGGTGGCCACCTGTGTGGGCGGGTCCGGCCCGCTCCTGGTGGCCCCGCCGGCACGATCTCCGGCGGTACCGTCAGCGGACGGGGAGGACCGTGAGGGTGCCGGCACGATCTCCGGCGCGTCTAGGTCCGTTCTCCACGGGGGAGCTGTCCTCGGTACGTATTGCGCTGGTGGACGCCGTCCAACGGCGCGCGAGCGCGAGCTCGGGCTCGCGCTCGAACGGGGCTGGGGTCCGTGCGGAGCGTAGCCCCGTGCGTGTGGCCGGTCAAACGGGCGGGGTCGGTCCCGTCGTCGCCTACGCGGTCTCGTGGCGGGCGCGCAGCACGCGCCGTGTGAACGGGATCCGGAACTCGCGGAACACCTCGATCGAGACCAGGAAGCCGGCGAACAGGAATGCTGCGCCGAGCAGCTCGCCCAGGAAGAACGTCTGGGTGATCCCGAACCGCGACAGCCCGCTCGTCAACGACGGCACGAAGCCGCCGATCGCGAGCAGGATCGTGGCCGGCACGCGGCTGTGGAGCCGGCCGCCGAACAGGGCGGCGACGGTCTCGGGGATCGAGGCGACGAGGTTGACGACGATGGCGATCGGGGCGACGAGGAGGTTGCGCACGAACGGGCCGACCCCCTGGGAACGCGTGAGGTCGTAGCGGATCACGCGCCGCTTGGGCATGAACACGTACGTGCTGTACAGCGCGCCCAGCGCGAGCGCGAACCCGCCGGTGACGTTGAACAGGGGTGTCAGCAAGCGCACCGAGCCGGGCATCGAGGTGCCCACCGGAATGCCGCGCGCGTCGAGCGCGTAACCGGGCGCCGGGATCGTGGCCGAGAGCACGATCGGCACGGCGACGAGCGATCCGCCGATCACCAGCAGGCCGGCGATCCAGGCCCATCGGCCGGTGCCCCGATACGTCTCGATGACCATCAGGACCGCCCCGCCGATCGCGATCGCGAAGGCCGCAAACGGGAGGATTCCCGTGTCCGCGTAGTGCTCCTTGGCCTGGGACAGCACCGTGAACAGGCCGGCCAGCACGATGCTGAACGCAGCCCCGTAGCCGAACCGCGTCTTGCCCAGCAGGTACATCGTCCCCAGCCCGAGCCACGCGGCGACGTACACCGCGCCGATCAGGTACCACGCCCGGTAGAGCGGCTCGCTCCACCCGAAGGCGCCGCCCAGGAACTCGGTCCCCGCCGAGACCCCGTACCAGACCATCCCCACCGTCCAGATCAGCTGGTACGAGCGTCGGCGCTGGAGCCACTGGTCGAGCAGGAACAGCGCGAACACGAAGCTGAGGGTGGATGAGAGGAGCGGCAGAACGACGTTCGGCTCCATGCGGCGACACCTCGAGCGGACCGGGGACCCTCGCCCGGCACCCGGACCGTAGCCGTCTGCTGCGATCGACTCAATGTGCCGCACGATCCCGGGTTGGGCACGCCCTGGGCTGGCAGTCCACCCGATGGCATGGATCGGCCGATAGGGCGATCGTCGAGAACGTGATCCGTCGCGCCTTCCGGCGGCCGTCAGCCGCCGGCGGAGACTGGGTGCGTCGCGCTCGCGGTCGCGCCGTTGGTGCCCGTCGCCGTGAGCGTGACGGTGTAGACGCCAGGAGACTCATAGGTATGGCTGGGGTTCCGTGCGGTCGACGATGCACCGTCCCCAAACGACCATGTCCAGGACGTGGCGCCCTTGGTCTTGTTGGTGAATTTCGCCGCAAGGCCGTTCGTGATGAATGAGAACTCCACGCTCGGCGCCTTGGGGGTGGCCGTTGGTGCGGGAGTCTGGATAGCCGTGGACGTCGGCGTCGGCGTCGGGGCGGATGTCGGCGTGGGTGTGGCCGCAGGCGTGGCCGTGGGACGTGGCGACGCGGTCGCCGTCGGCCCCGGCGTTGGTGTGGCGCCCGGCGAGGGTGGCGCGGCGGGGTCCGGTGATGTGGAGGAACCGGGTGTGGGCGTCGCCGACGTCCCGGGAGTCGGGGTGTCCACCGGCGTCGGTGCACCGATGCTGGAGCCCGGGGTCGGCGTGGTCGCCGTGCCACCGCCGGTGGCGTGGCCGCGATCGACCGCCGTCTGTCCGGGAGACGTCGGGGTGGTGGTCCCGGAGCCATCGGACGAAGGCTGCGGCGCGCCACCCGCCGAGCCGGTGGGGGTTGCCGTCGTCGACCCGGGAGATGTGGAGGCGGCCGGCGGCGAGGCCACGGGTGTCGCCGATGCCTCCAGGACCTGGCCGCTGGGAGCCGGCCGCAGCCAGCCGAGGACGATGCCCAGGGTGAGGACGAAAGCGCCCCCGAGCCCGGCAAGCGCGAGCAGCGCGGGCCGACGGTCCGTGCGGCGGGTCGGGCGCACGGATGTTGGTCCCGCCAGCGTCGGCGGGGAGCCGGTCGCGGCGGTCGCCGCCGACGAGGCGCCGGAGCCGGGGAGCGGATCACCACGCAGCGTCGCAGGCCCACCGAAGATCGGCCGGCCGTGACGGGCCTCGACCGCGGGAGACAGGGGCGACGGCCGGCGGGTCACCACCGACGGTGGGGCGCCGGCAAGGCGGCGCGCGAACTCACTGTGCCCCGGAACCTCGCCGGCGGACCCTGCCCGGCCCTCGGAGGCCGCCGTGTCGTGGATCGCGAGACCGCCCGCCGCGCTACGATCGGGCGCCGCTGAGGGTCCTGCCGCGGGAGAGGGCGATACGACCCCCGCGACTGCGACCCCCG
>Ga0315535_1002133_pt1 | contig 12863 bp, 7 predicted proteins | sample SalMarSW160220MG_2_FD_203092 | JGI IMG/M metagenome (GOLD analysis project Ga0315535, IMG submission 203092) | Salt marsh sediment microbial communities from the Plum Island Ecosystem LTER, Massachusetts, United States - Salt Marsh Sediment SW1602-20 ...
ACGCCCTGCGTGCTCCGGGGGGGCTACAACGAGGCCTACAAGATATGGGTCGATGGTGATCTCGTGGCGGCGAGGAAGAACTACAACGGGCGCGCCTTCGATCAGTATGCGGACGCCTGCACGCTGCACGCGGGATGGAACTTCATCCTTGTCAAGGTCTGTAACCAGGAAGCCGGCTGGAACTTCAGCATCAGGATTACAGATGCGCGGGGACGCGCACTGAAGGGTTGGACATCGGGCTCCGATCCGTCCGCCTTGAAAGAAAAGATACCTGCCATCTTGGCGAAAGACGGCCGGGCGACGAAGGGCTTTCGTTTCGACGATCCGCTCGTCACGCTGAAAGAGGCGGCGGACAAGGAAGGCACGGCGGCAGAGCTGGAGGATTACGGCCTGTACATGTCCTTCCTGCGCACCCTTGACCGCACTGACGACGCCAATGTCGATGCGCTGAAAAAGGCCGCACGGAAGGCGGCGACAAACGTCGACTACTGGGTGGCCCTCGGAGATGTCGAGAAGGACCACAACAAGAGCAGGGCTGCGTACATGAACGCCCTCAAGGCTTCGCCGGCGGCGCCTGCGGCCTTGGAGAGGATGGGACAGTACTACCTGAACAGGGGCATGCCCTTCCCGGCGATGACCTACCTGAGGAAGGCTCTAAAATCGGACCCCGGCAGCCCGGCCCTGGAATCACTGATCGCCCGGGTCGAACTCCAGTATGTCTCCGACGGTCTGGCGGCAAGAGATCTAAGGGCTCTTTACGGCAAGCACCCGGATTGTCCGGACGTCCAGGCTGCTTACATGCACGCTCTCAGAACCCTGGGCGAAACGGAGAATCTGAAGAAACTCTCCGAGGATGTATGGAGGGCCCACCAGGATGACCCGGAGGCGTGGTTTGCACGCATCAGCGGTTTCATTACCAAGGGCGAGAGCGAGCGGGCATTGAAGCTCTTCGGGGAAGCGACCAGGCGCTTTCCTCTGCAAAGGCTGATCCCCGACAGGCACGCAAAATACCTACTGGGACTGAACAGGCCCGCAGATGCCGAGAAGGTACTCAAGCCCGTGCTGTCCTGGGCACCGGATTGGCCGGAACTGCACGTGCTGAACGGGGATATCCTGGATGCGATGGGTCAACGCAGACAGGCCCTGGAAGAATATCGCCAGGCTCTTTTACTCAAACCCCAGCTGGAGAGTGTCAAGCGGAAGGTTGCCTTCCTCAGCCCCGAAAAGGAGGGCTTCGAGCAGGAGTACCGGGTGTCCGAGAAGGACCTGCCCACCGACATGTCACAGTACGCGGGTCAGCAGGCGGTCGTGCTGCTGGACAACACCGTGGTCAAGGTTCAGCCCAGCGGATTGTCCAGCCGCTATATCCAGAAGGTCATCCAGGTGCTCCAGACTGGCGCCGCCCAACAGCTTCAGTATTATCCCATCACCTTCGACCCCGACCGCCAGGAGGTGAGGGTACTGGACGCCTCGATTCTCAAGGCGGACGGAACGAAAGTGCACGCGGACACCATGGTCACGGATACGCTGTCCGATCCCCAGTTCAGGCTCTATTACAGGAACAGGAATCTCGTTCTCTCCTTCCCGTCGCTCAGCGCCGGTGACAGGCTGTCGATCGAATACAAGATCTCGGACATCGGAGAGTCGAACGAATACGGGAAATATTTCGGCGACCTCGTCATGTTCGGAAGTTCGCTCCCCGTCATCACCAAGCAGTACACGCTCATACTTCCCGAGAGCTTCCCGCTTTACATGCACGGAGAGAATCTGGACGTCAAACCCATGGTCCTTTCGATAAGGAACGAAAAGACCTACCGGTGGGTTGTTCACGACATAGCCAGCCTGCAGAGAGAGCCTAACATGCCCGGCATAACGGAGGTGATGCCCTACCTCCACGTGTCCACCTTCCAGACGTGGGACGCCATGGGCAAGTGGTACGCGAACTTCATCGCGGACCAGTGGGAGATGACTCCGGAAGTTAAGGCCAAAGTCACCGAACTGACGGCCGGTCTCAAGACTCCGGAGGAGAAGGTCTATGCCATCCACAAGTGGGTCGTCCAGAAGACGCGTTACGTCGGCCTGGAGTTCGGCGTGCATGGTTTCAGACCCTACAAGGTCCGGCAGATCTTCGAGCGGAGATTCGGAGACTGCAAGGACAAGGCCCTGCTCATGACGGCAATGCTGCGCCAGGCAGGGCTGGATGCGGCCATGGTCCTTGTCCGAACGAAGGACAACGGACAGATCTACCCGACGCCCGCCTCCCTTGCGATCTTCAATCACTGCATCTGCTATGTCCCGGAATTGAACCTCTTCCTGGACGGGACGGCCGAGTATTCGGGCATGCACGAACTGCCCTATCAGGATCAGGGAATATGGGTCCAGGTCGTCTGGCCGGACGGAAGGACAAAGCGGATGGAAACGCCCGAGGACGAGGCGAAAAACGACACCTACGAGGCCGACTACGACCTCAGGATCTCGCCTGACACCACGGATGCGGCGGCCGCGGCCCAAATAACGGTCACCGGCCAGGAATGCGCGTGGATTCGAAGCCGTTACCAGGACGCCGGAAAATTCAGGGAGCTTCTGGAAAAAGATCTCTCCGGCACCTTCCCGGGCACCCGCCTGGACGCTGCTGAGCGCAGCAATCTCGCCGCGCTCACGAGCCCCGTAACGCTTTCCTTCAAGGGGACACTCGGCCAGGCCGTCAGTCCCGATGGAACGCACCACATCAGCCTGCCCATGTGGTTGGGGCAGCTCCGCATGTCCTACAGCTACGCATCGCTTCAGCAGAGGAACCTGCCCATCGAGCTGGACTACCCGTGGCGGCAAAGGTACTCGGTGACATATCACTTGCCGGATGGAGCCGAGGCGGTCCTTCCCCAGGACGTCGACGTCAAAACGCCCTTCGGAAGCGTTTCCAGGGCTTCGAGCGTGAACGGTCGGGTCGTCAAGGTCACGACCACCGTGACGCTCTCGGTCATTCGGGTGAATGTGAGTAGTTATAAGGCTTTCAGGGCGTTTTGCCTTCAGGCGGACAGGACCACGGACGACCGCCTCCGAATCGCCCTTCCCGGAGGCAAGTCATGACCAGAAACGCGATGCGGGCAGGAATCCGCTTCATCTTTACGGCGGCGCTGCTTTCCGCCGTGGCTGTTGCACCCTTCAACGCGACTCTCTCCGACGGGTGGCGGGGCTTGCTCGACGGCGGCGATCTCGTCAAGACGGAGACGGCGCTCAAGGCCGAACTCGTTAAGAATCCTAAAGACGCGGAAGCCGCCGTCGGGTTGGCGTTTCTTCAGCGGATCAGGGGTGAACGCGAAAAGTCCGTGGTGACGGCCGTGGAGGGGCTGCGAAATGCGCCGGGCAGTCCTCTCTCCTTTGTTCTGGAAGATTTCATCAGCGACGATGCGACATTCGACCAGGCCACCGTACGTCTGGTCAGCGATTCGCTGGCGGAGCTTGCATCGGCGAAAGACATGGACCCGCTCGTGCGTTTCAACCTCCGATGGCTCGGGTACAAGCTCGCGGCAAGATCCGGGGACAGGACCGCTCGGGTCGAGGCCATGGAGCAGGCCGGGTTTGTACCGGGAGCCTACTTTTCAAAGCCGGAGACCGAGCTCAGCCGTCTGCGGTTCTATGACGAAAATCCCGTAGAGAAGGGCGACATCGGTGACGAGAACTGGACGTATTCGAAGCTGGACGGGATTCTCGTGAGGCCTCCCCTCTACGACATGCCGGACCAGAGGGAATCGAACTATTACATCCTCGTTCCCTTCACGGTCGACAAACCGATCGAAGCCCTCGTCTATCTGAACGCGTCAAAGAGTTTCAGGGTCGTTTTGGACGACCACGTGCTTCTGGTCAAGGACATATTCAAGGTGCAGGAGAATCCCACCGCCGTGCAGAAAGTGAGGCTGTCGGCGGGTGCTCACCGCCTGTTGATCAAACTTCATGCCGCTCAGGTGGGTGACGGCCTTCACGTGGCGCTTCTCGACGCGTCTGGCAATCCTCTGCCCGTGCACTGGATTTCAACCCCCGTTCCTCCGGGCGGAAAGACGGCGCGGTTCGAGAACATGGGCGAAAACAAGGGGCTCTTCTGGTCGTGTTTCGACCGGAAGGATCCGAGGTGGCTCGGTTATGAGGCACTGTGGAACAAGTGGCTCGGCGACGTGGCGAGCGGAAGAATCATGATGGAAAACGCCGCCGCCGGGGCCCCGAAAAGCCTCCTCTGGAACTGTCTGTCGGCGCAGATGTACCTCTTCGATTCCGACGACCTCCCCACAAAAATCGCGCAGAGCCGGGCCGAACGCTCCCTGGACCGCGCCTTGAAAGCGGCCCCGGACTGCCCCATGGCCCTGTATTTCAAGGCCTTGCTCGCAGGGACGAACTCGGACACGGACGAGGATCTCGTGCTGCTGCGCCGGCTCACCGAGAGCGCTCCCTCGGACCCGCGGTGGTTCATCTCCCTTGCGCACCGGCTGGAAGGAAAGAGCTGGATGGACCAGGCGCGGAAGGTCCTCCGGGAAGCATCGTCCTATCATCCGGACTGTGAGAGCGTGCTGTCGGCCTGGATCGACTTCGATCAGAAGATCCCGGATTTGAAGGCGGAAGAGCGGGCTATCAGGCGCCTGGAGAAGCTGCGCAATGCAGATCCGGAGTGGGAAAACTACTACGGTGCCACGGAGCAGTGGCATGCGCTCGAGAGCCTGATCAAAGGCGAAATCAAGAAATACGGAGACCGTGATCTGCTCTTCGAGTACAAGCTGGCCCGTCTCGAACTCAGTAGAGGCGAATACGCATCCGCCAGAAAGCGGCTCGAGAAACTGGTTTCCGTCAATCGCGATTCGTCGGAGCTCACATTCTACCTTGCTAGGTGCTGTTTCCTGATGGGGGACAAAGAGGCGGGGTTCAAGGCGTGGGACGCGCTGAAGGCGGTCAAGCCGGACGCCTTCCAGGTGGACCTCGCCAAGATGATACTCGGCGTCAAGCCCCTTCCCTTCCAGGACAAGCATATTGATCTCAAGCAGGTTCTGGCCGAGGACAAGACCACGGAGCCCGATCAGGCACCTTCCTCCCAGATACTCGACCAGATGTTCACGCGCGTGGAACCCGACGGGTCGTCCATCGAGCGCTATCACGGAATTCTCCGTATCAACGACAAACAGGGCGTGGACAAGGAGGGGGAGCAGACCCTGCCCGGACAGGTCATACTTTCCATCAGAACCATCAAGCCCGACGGAGAAATACTGGAACCGGAACAGATTCCGGAAAAGCAGACCATCAGCCTGCAGGGGCTTGAACCGGGGGACCTCGTCGAGTATGAATACATTACGCTAAAGCCCCCGAGCGCGGTCAAGAAGAACGCCTACGTCACATCGCAGGTCTTTCTTTTTCAGGATATCGATAAGCCATTCCACCGGACACAGTGGTACATGGAATACCCGAAGTCGATCCCCATGCGCTTCCTCGAAAAGCACCTCCCGTCTCCCGGCAAAGCAGGAAGTGCGGGCGACATGGAGTGGCGTAACTGGGACTTTAGGCACATGCCGCTTCTGCCCAGGGAACCGAACGCGCCCAACAGGCTCCTTTTCGTGCCCCTCGTCGAAGCGGTCGGCGGCATCACGTGGCACGACGTGGGTCTCTATCTCAAGAACGGCCTGGCCGGCTCCTTCCAGATCACACCGGAAGTTGAGCACAGTTACAAAGTGGCGGTGGCCGGCGCAAAGACCGACCAGGAGAGGCTGAAGGACATCATCGATTACTGCCTTAAGGAAGTCGATGGAGAAGGCCGGGCGAGCTGGCAGGATCCTACGATGACCCTGCTTACCCGCAACGGTAACCGGTTACCGGTTGCCTGTGCGTTGCTGACGCTCGCCGGGATCCCCCATCAGATCCTCATCGCGGAGGCGACGCCGGACAAGGTGTACAGGGAGAATCTGCCCAGACTCGGCCAGTTCAGTTCTCCCGTTCTCGAGGTCGATCTTCCCGGTTCGAAACCTCTCTACTACACGCTTGACAGCCCCTACCGGAACCCGGCCATCCTTCCCTGGTACCTGGAAGGCGCCGAGGCCATGGCGATCATGACGCAAAAGCCCTGGGACAGGGTCCAAATCCCGTCCTCCATGGGGCCGTGGGCGTCCGCCGGAGAGCGGGAAACGCGCGACCTGCTTCCAAACGGCGACCTTCGCGTCGAATACAAAGGGTCCCTTGATCCCGATGCCTCGGAGAGCATGCGATCAGCCCTCCACAAAATCGCCGCGGACCAGAAGAGGCGCGTGATCCAGATGGCTCTTTCCAAGCGTTACGGGAATATAGACCTGATCGACTATAAAATGGAGAACCTGAGAGACGCCTCCAAGCCGATGCGGTGGAACTACACGGTCGTTGTGCACGGCTACGCCAATCAGGACGGGCCGAGTCTGGTGATATCCGACCCGCTGCCTGCCCTGCATCTGGGCCAGGCTTTTGCGAGCCTCAAGAAAAGAAAACTCCCCGAATCCACGGGCGGCCCGATCTTCATCAACCAGACGATCACTCTCGCGCTGCCGCCCGGCGCGAAAACCGGCTACCGACCGGCGAGTCTCAACCTCAAGACGGAATTCGGCAGCTATTCCCTCTCATCGGAGAAGAAGAACGGCAGGCTCATCATCAGGAGAAGACTTGAGATGCCCTACCAGGTCATCTGGCCGGACAAGTATCCGCAGTTCGCCGATTTTCTCCAAAGGATCGATTCGGCGGAGTCTGGACAGATGGTGGCAAGGCTGAGCAAGTGATGAAGTGACAGGGTGATCAAGTGGCTGAATGATCGAGTGTTCCGGCTTAAGGGCGGGCCTGCGAAGGCCCGCCCCAACCCGTCTTTTGGATCCGGAGTCCCAAGTCCCATATCCAAGATCTGCACCGTCTTCCATTGGCAGGCGCGTTGGATTGTTCTAAACTGGCCCTTCCAAAGAGAGGTGGGATAAATGGTACATCCTCTTAAGGATTTCGTCGTTCCTTACAAGAAAGAGGAAATCGTCTTCCGGGAGGGTGACTCCGGCGCGGAGATGTTCATCATCCAGAGCGGGCAGGTCGAAATCTACCGGCTGATCAATGGGGAGAGGTGCTTCCGCCGGGTCTTCGAGAAAGGCGATTTCTTCGGGGAGATGAGCCTGCTGGAACAGGTGGAGCGTTCGGCTACGGCCGAGGCCATTACGGACTCCGAAATCATCGTCATCAACGGTTCGACCTTCCATCACATGATCCAGAGCAACATCGAGATCGCCGTCAGAATGCTCAGGAAACTGTCGGGAAGGCTCAGGGAGACAACGGACGAGCTTGAAAACGCGCTCCTGCTTCAAGGGCTCACGAGGTCCAAAAAGCCTGTCGAACTTCCCGCCGCGCCCCCGCCCCGCGAAGAGGAAGAAAAACCCCTCGTCCTGGCCCAGTTCCTTGTTGAAGGCTCGCTCCGGGTTTTCAACATCTATAAGGAAGTATCCCTCATCGGCCGGCGCGACCCCGTGACGGGAATCGTCCCCGACGTCGATCTCACGGAGGAGGACGTTAAACGGAGCGTTTCCAGGAGACACGCAAAGCTCATACACAGCAAGGGTCAGTTCTACCTGGTCGAGGAAGTGGGGACGCTCAACGGCACCTTCATCAACGGAAAGAGAATCCCGACCGGCATCCTCACGCCCGTCAAGTCCGGTACGCAGGCCGGGTTCGGAACGCTGCGGCTCAAGTTCGTGGAGCGTACGGCGAACAAGGAGGAAACATGAGGGAGGGGCTCGTCTTTGTAGGTGGTCTCAGAACTCCGATGGCAGAATACAACGGCCATCTAGCCCATCTGTCGGCCGTGGACCTCGGTGTCCTGGCCTCCAGGGCAGTCATGGAGAAAGCGGGGGTCCGGCCGGGGGACATAGATCACGTGGTTTTCGGAAACGTGCTGCAAACGAGCTCCGACGCCATTTACCTGAGTCGCCACATCGCACTGGAGGCGGGGGTGCCGATCGACGTGCCCGCGCTGACCGTCAACAGGCTGTGCGGCTCGGGCTTTCAGTCCATCGTTTCCGGCGCCCACATGATCCTGCTCGACGAAGCTTCGGTTGTTCTTGCCGGCGGAACCGAAAGCATGAGCCAGGCCCCGCATGTCGTCCGGGGCGCCCGCCAGGGGCTTCGGCTGGGGCACGCCCCCTTCTCGGACACGCTCATGGAATCTCTCCACGACAGTTATTGCGATCTTCCGATGGCGGTCACGGCCGAGAACCTGGCGGAGCAATGGGGCATCAGCCGGGAGGATCAGGACGCCTATTCGGTGAGGTCCCAGAATGCGGCGGACGATGCGTGGACCTCGGGACGCATGGCCGAGGAAATAGAGCCCGTAGCGCTCCGGGACCGCAAGAGAGGGGAGTACGCCTTCGCCGAAGACACGCACAGGAAACCGGGCACGACCGTCGAGACTCTCGGCAGGTTGAGGCCGGCCTTCCGCAAGGACGGTAGCGTCACGGGCGGCAACGCCTCGGGCATCGTGGACGGCGCGGCGGCCATGATACTCGCGAAAGAAGACGTGGCAAGGGAGAAGGAATGGCCCATCATGGGCTATCTGCGCGGCTGGTCCTATTCGGCCGTGGATCCCTCGATCATGGGATTCGGTCCCGTTCCGGCCATCCGGAAGCTGCTCGACGCCGAGGGACTTGCAAAGGACTCCATCGACCTTTTCGAGGTCAACGAGGCCTTTGCGGCCCAGTATCTGGCCTGTGAAAAGGCCCTCGAACTCGAAAGAGAGAAGGTGAACGTGAATGGAGGAGCCATTGCCCTCGGTCACCCGCTGGGCGCAACGGGAACGCGCCTCACGATAACACTCCTGAAAGAAATGAAACGAAGGGGATCCAGACTCGGTATCGCTTCGGCCTGCATCGGCGGCGGACAGGGTATGGCGCTCCTCGTCGAATCGGCATAACCCGCAGTTCGGCCCTGGCAGGGCCGGACCGCCTCGGCCGGGATTCCCGAGAATAGAGCACCAGGCCTTTCCCGGCCGGGACCATCATCCCGGTCTATCGTTGCGAAGAGGAGCCGGCATGGAATTTAAGAATGTACTGTACGAGATCAGAGACGGCATTGCCGTCGTTACCGTCAACAGACCGGATAAGCTCAACGCACTGAGCCGGGCGACCCTCGAGGATATTGCTTCCGCGATGGACGCGGCCGAAGGTGCGGATGAGGTCGGCGCCGTCATCATTACGGGCCGGGGCGAGAAGGCTTTCGTGGCGGGCGCGGATATCTCGGAAATCAACACTCTCGACGCTCAATCCGGCCGGGAATTCGCCCAATTCGGTCAGGGACTGTTCAGATGCATCGAGACGTTTCCAAAGCCCGTGATTGCCGCCGTGAACGGTTTCGCGCTCGGTGGCGGATGCGAGCTGGCCATGGCCTGTCACATGCGCGTGGCCTCCGATAACGCAAAGTTCGGTCAGCCGGAGGTTAACCTGGGGATCATACCGGGGTACGGGGGTACGCAGAGACTGCCCCGCCTGGTCGGTAAGGGCGTGGCGTTGGAACTCCTCCTTACCGGAGATATGATTACCGCCGCGAGGGCCTATGACCTCGGGTTGGTGAACGCGGTTGCCGCTCCCGGCCAGGCCGTCGCCAAGGCCATGGAAATCGCCGCCAAAGTTGTGGCCAAGGGGCCTCTGGCGGTGAGGGGCTGCATCGAGGCCGTACAGACGGGGTTGGACATGCCTCTCGAGGAAGGCTGCTATCTGGAAGCAACTCTGTTCGGCCTTTGTTGTGCATCTGAGGACATGCGGGAGGGAACCAAGGCCTTCATGGAAAAGAGGAAGGCGGAATTCAAGGGACGATAGGCACGGTCGGGGGGCAGGATCAGGCGGCATTTATGATCTCCGGATACAATCATTGGGTATATGACTGGAACAGGGATGAGCCGGGGTCCGAAACGGTCGTTTCCCGCTCGGTGGAGTTCAACGATGAGACGCTGAGGGACGGCCTTCAGAGTCCCTCCGCGAAAACGCCACCCCTGCAGGCCAAGATGGATTTTCTGCACATCCTGGCCGGGTTGGGGATCAGCGGGGTTGATATAGGTCTTCCGGCCTCCAGTCCGCAGGTCATGGAAGACACGATCTTCCTCGCCAAGGAGATCGCCCGGGCCGGTTTGCCGCTGAAGCCAAACTGCGCCGCGCGAACCGTACTTGGGGACATTCGACTCGTCAAGGAGGTGTCCGAGAGGGCGGGCATCCCCATTGAGGTCGCCGCCTTCATCGGATCAAGTGCCGCGCGAAGCCTGGCCGAAGGATGGGATCTGAATTTCCTCTTGAAGGTCACGCGCGAGTCGGTTTCGGAAGCAGTGCATCTGGGGCTTTCCCCTATGTTTGTTACGGAGGACACGACCCGGACCCACCCGGACGTGCTCAAGCAGCTTTATACGGCTGCCATAGAATACGGGGCTCGCCGAATCTGTATAGCTGACACGGTCGGCTTCGCATCGCCGACGGCCGCCCGGCGCATTGTAAGATATCTCAGGTCCATCGTGGCAGACTCGGGCGAAGACGTGGCCATCGACTGGCACGGACACATGGACAGGGGACTGGGCCTGATGTCCACACTGGCGGCCTTCGATGCCGGCGCGGACAGGTTGCACGGTTCTGCGATCGGCCTCGGGGAACGGATCGGAAACGCTCCGCTCGATCTCGTGATGGCCAATCTGAAGCTCATGGGTTACTGGGAGAGGGACATTTCCCGCCTCACCGAGTATGTCGAATGGGTCGCGCGATGGACCGGGGTGTCCATCCCGTGGAATTATCCCATCTTCGGCTCGGACGCCTTCAGAACGGGGACGGGCATTCATGCGTCTGCGATCATGAAGGCCATGAGGATGGGTGACCCGGATCTGGTGGATATGGTGTACTCGGCCATTCCCGCCTCCTGGTTCGGCAAGCGGCAGACAATCGAAGTCGGTCCCATGTCGGGAGACGCCAACGTTGCCTACTGGCTCTCCGAACACGGGATGGAGGTCACAAGCGAGCGGATGGCCGCCATCAGGAAACTGGCCAAGGAATCCGATAGCATGATCAGCGACGACGAAATTCTTGATGCGCTCCAGAGGCTCGAAGACACATGAGTCGGCGAAAGACGAAGAAGGAATGGGAGAGTTTTCTCGATGACCTGAAAGAGGCCCTGACAAAGATGGGTATCGACTACAGGGAAACATCCAGGATCAGGAGCAAGGGCGCCCTCTGCATCGTAAGGGGCCGGCAGGTTATCATCGTGAACAGATTTCTCGATCCCGAGGAAAAGGCGGAACTTGTCCGGAGAGAGGTCGCGGGCAAGGACCTCGACGAGCTCTTCCTGAGGCCCGACGTGAGGGAATATCTTGGCGCCTGAACTCATTGCCAGCATCCACATCGGAGAATTCAAAGCATCCGACGGTGCGGCTACGATGGCGGTGTACGGGCTCGGTTCCTGCGTTGCCCTGGTCCTTTTCGAGCCTGTGTCGGGAGTCGGAGGCCTGGCCCACGTCCTCCTGCCGGGGCCCAGACCGCCTCATGACACTACGGCGGATCTGCCCGCCAAATACGGCTGCGAGGCGCTGGACGCATTGAAGGAATCGATGGAAGCGCTTGGAGCCGATCCATCTCGCCTGCGGGCGGCCCTCGTGGGCGGGGCGCGCCTCTTTGCGGCCGCTCAAGAAGTGGACAACGCCATAGGCGCGAGGAACGTCGAGGCCCTCAAGACCTGCCTGAAGAGTGAGAATATCCCGCTGGATGCGCTGGAAACGGGAGGCAACGAGGGAAGGACCGTCTTCTTCCGCCTCCCCGGACTGAAGCTGGAAGTCAAAACCCTGCGCGGCGGCAGGCGAGCCGTGCCGCTCGGGGATCCACGGCGGCGGCGGAGGAACTCGTAACCGCGGCGGCATGTTATCTTCACCGAGACCGGGAAAGGTGTGGCCCCATGGAAGGTTTCATCCTGCTTGAAGACGGCAGTCTCTTTAAGGGCAAGGGCTTCGGATTCAGAGGGACGGTGCTGGGCGAGGCCGTTTTCCAGACCGCCATGGTCGGGTACCAGGAAATACTGACCGATCCATCCTATGCCGGACAGATGGTCACCATGACCTACCCCCACATGGGCAACTACGGCGTGAACCCGGAGGACGTCGAATCCCGCCAGCCAAAGCTCAAAGGCTTTCTGGTGAGGCAGGCCTCGAGCATAGCGTCCAACTGGCGGGCCCGCGGCACCCTCAACTCGTATCTTCAGGAGCACGGCGTGGTGGGACTCATGGAGGTCGACACGAGGGCCGTCACGCGGCATATCCGCAGCCGCGGCGCCATGAAGGCCCTCCTGAGCAACGAGAACCTCGATGCGGACGACGCGGCCCGGCGCCTCGAGGAATACGCCGGAATTGACGTGGAGGATCTCACCGCGCAGGTCAGCTGCCGGAAGCCCTACTCCTTTCACTACGATCCCAAGGAGGAATCGGCCTTGTTCAGGGCGACGCTCCGGCCCGGCCGGGTGTGTCGGCGGACTCTCCACGTGGTGGCGGTTGACTACGGGCTGAAGGAGAACATCCTGCGCAACCTCCTCCTGAGGGGCTGCGAGGTGACCGTGATTCCGGCGTATTCGCCCGTCAGGGACCTTGTCGCCCTCAATCCGGATGGCGTGTTCCTGAGCAACGGCCCCGGGAATCCCGAGATGGCGTCGCGGGCGCTTCCTCTGGTGCGGTACGCCGCCGAGCACTATCCTACATTCGGTATCTGCTTTGGTCATCAGCTCCTCGCCCTCGCCTTCAACGGCAGGACCTACAAGCTGCCGTTCGGCCACAGGGGTGCCAACCATCCCGTCAAGAACCTGGAAGGCGGTCGCGTGGAGATCACGTC
>Ga0315535_1002135_pt1 | contig 12858 bp, 14 predicted proteins | sample SalMarSW160220MG_2_FD_203092 | JGI IMG/M metagenome (GOLD analysis project Ga0315535, IMG submission 203092) | Salt marsh sediment microbial communities from the Plum Island Ecosystem LTER, Massachusetts, United States - Salt Marsh Sediment SW1602-20 ...
GATGTCCGTGCCTCGGCCGGCCATGTTGGTAGACACCGTGACCGCGCCCACGGCCCCTGCCTGGCTTACAATCTCGGCCTCCAGCGCATCGTTTTCAGCGTTGAGTACTTCGCAATCGATACCCGCAATGCGCAACTGTTCGGCTAAATCCCGGGACTCGTGCACGTTGCTGGTGCCGATCAGCACCGGTTGACCGAGTTCATGGACCTTTTGGACTTCCGCGACGATGGCCGCCTGCTTGGCTTGAAGATCGGAAAACAGTACGTCCCGGTGATCGACCCTTTGGCAGGGCCTGTTTGGAGGAATCACGACGGTCTTGAGCTCGTAGAACTCCTCGAACTCCCATTCGGCAGGCAGCGCCGTGCCCGTCATACCGGAGAGCTTGGGATACAGATTCAAAAAATGCTGCATGGCGATCGAGTTGAAAATGCGTCCCTGGTCTTTCAGGCCCAGGCCTTCCTTGGCTTCCAGCGCACGATGCAGGCCGTCCGGCCAGTGACGGTCGGGAACGGCCCTGCCGGTGAACTCGTCCACCACCACTACCTGTCCGGCGCGCACGATGTAGTCCACGTCGCGCCTGAGCAGAATCTCGGCGTGCAGGGCCTGATTCAGGCGGGTAAGCAAGCCCAGGTTGTCGGCCTGGTGCAGATCTTCGCAGCCCAACCGACGCTCGACCTCATCGATGCCCGTTTCGGTCAGAAAAACGTTGCGCTGGTATTCGTCGGTCTGGAAATGGACACCGGGTTCGAGCGCCCGGATGATATCGGCAAGCCCCTGTCGGTCTTCACCCGGTCGAGTGTCGTCGTTGCCGGCCAGCACAAGCGGAACCCGAGCCTCGTCGATCATGATCGAGTCTGCTTCGTCTACAATCGCGAAATTGTAAGGACGCAGAACCAGATCTTCCGGACTGCGCGCGATGCTTTCCCGCAGATAGTCATAGCCGGCCTCCTTGGCCGTGAGGTAGACGACGTCGGCCAGGTAAGCATCTCGCCTGGCCGGTCTGGCCATGGCTTGAGTGATCGCCCCGACGCTTAGTCCCAGAAACGAGTAGACCGGCCCCATCCAGCGTGCATCCCGGACCGCCAGGTATTCGTTGAAGGTCAGCACGTGCACTCCACGACCGGTGAGCGCGTTGAGATAGACCGGCAGCACGGCGACCAGCGTCTTGCCCTCTCCGGTTTGCATCTCTACCAGGCGCCGCCTGTGCAATGCGATTCCGGCCAGCACCTGCAAGTCGAAATGTCGCATTCCAAGCACCCTGGCCGAAACCTCCCTCACAAGCGCGTAGGCTTCCACCAACAGATCGTCCGGGGACGTTCCGCAACGCGCCTTTTTCTTCAACTCTCCGGAGATCCGCCGCAACTCGGCATCGCTCGCAGCTCGTAGATCGAGCTCACGATCCAGAGCGTCAATTGACTCGAGTATCCGTTGGTAGGTCCTAAGATCGTATTCCACCGGCCGGCCTTGCAGGCGTTCCACCAGCCGGACCACTTTTGTTCCCAAGCTTGTTTTTTTCCTGGCCATGAATTCGTTCTCCCGTAGCGCATTCGTGTTATTCGGCCGGGGTCGAAACCGGCTGGCCGAATGAATCAGCTTGATCGATTCAGAATGCGGCTACGGGGGGACTCAGGCCGGAGAAGGTTCGGCGGTTGAATTTCAGGCCGGGACAAGTGCAGCTCCACGGGACTGGCAGGATATCGAAAACAGAAAAGACAGGCACGCCCGACCGGCAACTCGGCAAGGATATCTCGGGTAAGCATGTATGTCCGGAGAAAAACTCCGCCCCGGGCGGGTCGCCCTGGACGCAAAGTTGTTCAGTTGTCTCCCGGACTCCGGAATGCAGCGGCTTTTCATCCAGCTTGGCAGCTTGCACAAACAGGAATAAGAGCGTCAGAACAAACAGATTACAGATTTGGTAGCGGATCTTCATGAGCACGCTCAACCCTGCAAGCCTATGTTCCCGGCTCGATGATTACCTTTATCGACTCTTCACCTCTTGCGACCAGGCCGAAGCCATTCTGAATTCTTGCAAGCGGCAGCCTGTGGGTGATCATCTCGGCCACCGGCACCGTCCGGTCGGCGATCAACCCCAGGGCCTGGGCGCAGTCGGCCGGCGCGCCGGCGTATGACGGAACCAGAGTGACGCCGTCTCGCCAGAAGTCGTTTACCGGAACCGGAAGATCCTGGCCCGGTGGCGGGGTGGCGAAGAACAAGACCGTGCCGCCCCGGTCGACCGACTGGATGGCCTGTGCAAGGACCGGCAGCGCCCCGGCGCAGACTATTACCACGTCGGCCCCGCGCCCGTGGTTGTTTTCACGGATTTTCTTCGGCACGTCGTCGTCCCCGTGCAGAACGGCCGTGGCTCCGAACTTCTTTGCCTGTTTCATGCGGTAGGCGTTGATGTCTGTAGCCCACACCCGCGAAATACCTAGAGCGCGCGCGAGCGCGATGTGCAGGATTCCCGATATGCCGCTTCCCAGAATTGCAACCGTCTTGCCGGGCTTGACTCCGGCGATGCGCTGACCGCGAAGCACACAGGCCAGCGGTTCTATGAAAGTGCCCTCTTCGAAGCTCATACCGTCGGGCAGTACCAGCACGCCGCGATCGACGTTGATGGCCGGCAGGCGGACGAACTCGGCGAAACCTCCGGGATCGAAGTTGGTTGTGTGCAGCGTCTCGCAAACCGTGTGCTGTCCGCTCAGGCAGTAGCGGCAAGTATTGCAGGGCACGTGGTGGCTTGCAAAGACGCGATCTGAAACTTTGTAGCGCGAAACTCCCGGGCCGACTTTCTCGATGCTGCCCGCGATCTCATGGCCCAGCACCAGCGGCGCCTTCTTGATACGGTACCACTCCATGACATCGCTTCCGCAAATGCCGCTGGCGGCGATCCGCACCAGGATTTCTCCCGGTCCGATCTCGGGAACGGGTCGCTCCTCGACGCGGATATCGCTATTGTTGTGGTAGACGGCAGCCTTCATGAAGACTATTTCTCAGACGCCTTCAGATCCTGGTACATCTCGTAAGCCTGCCCGGCCGGCAGGTTCTTGTGAACAACGGCGCGAATCGCCTGGATCATGGCTACCGGGGAATCAGATTGGAAAACGTTGCGGCCCATGTCCACCCCGGCTGCTCCGTCGCCCACGGCCTTGGCGGCCATTTCCAAGGCGTCCTTCTCTGGTATCTTCTTGCCGCCGGCAATCACCACCGGAACCGGTGTGGCGGCAATGATTTTCGAGAAATTTTCGCAGTAGTAAGTTTTCACCATGTGGCTGCCGATCTCGACGGCCATCCGGCAGCAGAGCCCCAGATAACGGGCATCCCGGGCCATCTCACGACCCACCGCGGTCACGGCCATGACGGGTATTCCGTACCTGTTGCCCCAATCGGCGAGCTTGCCCAGGTTGAGCAGCGTCTGGTGTTCGCCCGGTGAACCGACGAAGATCGACAGGGTGATGCCGCAGACGTTAAGCCTGATTGCGTCTTCGATGTCGCAAGTAAGCCCCTCGTTGGAAAGCTCAGTAAGTACGCTGTTGCCTCCCGAGACGCGAAGCATGACTGGCACGTCGTTGTTTGGGTCGACACAGATACGCAGCATTCCCCTGGTGATCATCAGTGTATCGGCATAAGGCAGTAAAGGGTCGATAGTGCCCTTCAAGTTCTGTAGACCTGTGGTGGGCCCCTGAAAGTAGCCATGGTCTACGGCCAGCATTACGATCCGTCCACTGTCGGGTTTGATCATCCGCGACATGCGGTTCTTCATTCCCCATTCCATGTTCTTCCTCCTTCATGGTTCGAGAATGCAATCTTATGCATCGCACCCTGGAAGTCAAGCCGTCCATCCGTTGCCTTGCGTTGACACACAGGTTTGGGACCTTAGATTGTTCTATAGGAAAGATGGGAGGTCGCCATGGCTGACAGCAAGAACCCCGCGGTATCCAAGAACATTTTTTCGCGGCGCTCGTTGCTGAGTTGGCTCGGCAGGGGAGCAGTTCTTTCACTTGGAGGCGCCGCATTGGCTTCTTGCCTGACCGATCTCGGGCCCTCGGACGGTGGATCGAGCTGGCTGGACGGCGGTTATGACGGCGGCACTGGCGGGGATTTCCCGTTCGAGCCCGGCAGCGAGGATCATCCGGTCTTCAGCAACTGGGGGGAACGAACGGTCGACAGGCAAGATCTGGAACAAATCCTCAGAAACTGGCGCCTGCGAGTCGACGGCCTGGTTGAGTCAGCGCGGGAATATTCCTTCGCCGATCTAGTCGATATCGAACGAAAAGAGGAACTGGTCGATTTCCATTGCGTCGAAGGCTGGTCGATCTATGACGTGCCCTGGAACGGCCTGCAGTTGTCGAAGATCTTCGACCAGGTCGGCGCCTCGTCCTCCGCCACCCACGTGACCTTCCACACAATCGACGAGCGCTACAACGAGTCGCTGCCTTTGTCCGTGGCCCTCGAGCCGAAAACGCTCCTGGCATATGGAATTGCAGGAAACACACTCCCCCTGAAACACGGGTTTCCCTTGCGAGTCGTGATACCAAGGTTGTTCGGCTACAAGAATGCCAAATACATCGACCGAATCGAACTGACCGACGAGGCAATTTACGGCTACTGGGTGGAACGTGGATATTCCTACGAGGGCGAAGTTCCTCAAAGCCGCCTGAGACCGGGCAAGTACTGAAAAGCTATACCCGGTACATCCGCTTCCATGGCTCGCTTGCCGTTCTACGGTAGTCGAGCACGGCGGCGTGCAGCGTGTCTGCCGCCAGCTTGGCGCAGTGCTCGTGATCGGCGGGCAGATCTCCCAGTTGCTCTAGCAGATCCCGGCTGCCGACGGCGGCTGCCTCGCTCGGGGTCAAGCCGCGGGCCAGGCTTACGGCCGTGCTGCCGGCCGCCAGGGTGAACAGGCAACCATCGGCCATGAAACTGGCCTCGGTTATTCGCCCGCCGGCCACGCGTAAGAACATCTCCAGCGTGTCGCCGCAGGAACCCGTTACGCGTGCATGGCCGTCGGGGTGCAGTATGGTTCCCAGCCCAGGCAGGTTTTGGCCTTGTTGCACTACCTTGCCAACGTCTTTTGAATTCATGTCTTCGAAATCTCCTCGATCACCGCCCGGGTGATGGTTTCGACCAGTTGCTCATCGGCATTCGGGCCGGGTGCATGTCTCTCCGGCGCACAACTTCCGTCCGTCTCACAAGTTAAAGTCCTCTTGCCGAGACCCAGCTTTTCACCCACTACCTCCAGTTTAGCGATATCCCCGGGGCCGAGCAGGTTGACGTTGCCCAGCATCAATGCGTGATGAACGATGGCGGCGCTTTGCTCGAGCGTCTCCATGCGAAAATAGGCCTGCTCCAGGCTCGTTGCCCAGCTGACCGCCCCGTGATTGGCCAACAGTAATGCATCGTGGTTCGAGACGAAGGGCCGGATACTTGCGGGCATCTCGTCGGTCGAGGGTGTGGCGTAGCCGGCCATGGGAATCGCTCCCAGTGTCAGCACCGACTCGGGCAGGACGCACTTGTCCAGTGCTATGCCCGCCACCGAGAAAGACGTCGCCACCGGCGGGTGGGCATGCACCACGGCCACAATCTCGGGGCGCAGGCGGTAAACCTCGAGGTGCATATTCAGCTCGGACGATGGTCGCAACTCTCCGTGAACGATCTTGCCGTCCATGTCGGTCAAGACCAGCATCTTGGAAGTCAAGAATCCCTTGCTGACTCCGGTGGGTGTGGCCAACAGGCGATCTTCGGCCACTCTCTGCGAGATATTGCCGTCGTTGGCCGCCACGTAACCGCGCAGCCACAGCCGGCGGCCAATTTCAACGATCTCATCTGCGGCCTTTCCGAATTGCATCGCCCGTCAGTAACCCTTCTGATCGTTCGGCACACCTGTGGCAATGGCCACCGAGGCCGAGGCTCCGATACGCGTGGCGCCGGCCGCCACCATGGCTTCGGCAGTCCGGCGATCCTTGATGCCGCCCGAGGCCTTGACGCCCATCTCGGGCCCGACCGTCTCGCGCATCAGAGCTATGTCCTCGACGGTGGCCCCGCCCCCGCCAAAGCCGGTCGAGGTCTTTACGAAATTGGCCCCGGCCATCTTGGCCAGCAGGCAGGCCTTGACGATCTCTTCCTTGGTCAACAAGGCGGTCTCGAGTATCACCTTGACCAGCGCCTGACCGCGCGCGGCGTTGACGACTCCATCGATGTCACGGCGTACCAGCTCATCGTCGCCCGATTTCAATGCGCCCACGTTGATGACCATGTCGATCTCCGTGGCTCCGTTGGCAATCGCATCGCGAGTCTCCATGGCCTTGGAGGTAGGCGTCGTAGCACCCAGCGGAAAACCAATGACCGTGCAGACCTTGACGTTGCTGCCGGCCAGAAGCCGGGCGCACAAGGCCACCCAGCCGGGATTGACGCACACCGAGGCAAAATTGAACTGCTTGGCTTCGGCGCACAGCTTGTGGAATTGATCTTCGGTGGCGTCCGGCTTGAGCAAAGTGTGATCGATCATGCGTCCGATGTCGCCGGAAACGGGTTGCGCACCGATCGAGGATCCCACCCGCGCCGCGCCGCCTTCCACCAGCTTGCTGACCGCATCCGGATTGTTCTCGATGCACAAACCGCAGGCACTGCATTCGCCGTTGGTCGCAAGCGTACATGCCGGATTGGGCTTCGACTCGCCGCTCTGCGGATCTATTATCGTTCCCGGGCCGGTCATCTTTTCGACATCGCACATTTTCACACCGAGAGCAGCAAGCTGTTTCTCGATGCCGGCGATCTTCTCCCTGACCGCGACCGGTGCCGCGGCCGGCTCGATCTCGGCGGCAAAGAGCGAGTCACGCGCGGCCACCACTGTAATTCCGCGCATCAGTCCGTAGATAGCCAAGATGCACACCAGGCTGTCCGGTAGCAGGGTCAACAGCTTCGAGGCCGCGTTGAGCGACATGTTCGGCAGATAGATGACGCCGACGCCGTCGAGCAACTTCCAGACGTCACCGTCCGTGAGAACTTCGGCTTCGGGCGCGGCCCGGCGCACCGCCGGCACGCCTACTACTTTCTGCGCCGATGACGAGAGCACTACCTTGCAGTCTTGGCAGCAGTCACAAATCTTGCCAACCTGCTCAAGCGCCTCGGTGATCTTACGGTTGCCGCCGGTGAGCAGCACCAGCACGCTTTTTCCCTTGGGCGTCGTGGGCGGCGTCCAGCCGGTTTGCGCGGGCGAGCCTCCGGATGTCGCTCGGGCCCCCTCGGCCGCGGTCGAGCCCAGGCGCTTGATCACCTCGGCGGAAATCCTGCGAACCAGATCGTCGGAATCCATACGTGTCCTCCGCTACGGGGCGGACCCTGAGCGTTCCCGGGCCCGGACCACGCATGAGACGTTTTTAGCCCCCCTGCCCCTCCGGAAAAATCCGGAGATGCCCCCAGCGGCGCCGGTTACTTACCGCCGCCTGTCTTGGGAAGGATGCCTTCCACGTCGCCGTGAGGACGCGGGATGACATGCACCGACACCAGCTCACCGACCTTCTTGGCAGCTACCGAGCCGGCTTCAACCGCGGCCTTGACCGCGCCGACATCTCCGCGCACCATGACGGTCACAAACCCGCCGCCGATGAACTCCTTGCCGATCAAAGATACCTTGGCAGCCTTGACCATTGCATCTGCCGCTTCGACCGCGCCAACCAAACCTTTCGTCTCGATCATTCCCAGTGCTTCTTTCGACTCCACGTCAAACCTCCGTTTGTTGAACTCAGGGATTCCAAACCTTAATGCGACCGCCGGGTTCCTCCTCGACGGCCAACTCGTCCACGTATCCAACAATTGTTGCGTCCACCGGGGGCTTATCGCCCAAAGCTATGGCCGCATCTCTCTTCATGACCAGATAAACCACATCGCCGGGCCCGGCGCAACGGATCCCGTCGACGGCAACGAACGGCTCGCCCGAGGGCTGCAGGTTTTCATCCAGTCCCTGAACGATCATGAGCCTGAAGCCCTCTAGTTCTGGATCCTTGATCGTGGCAACCATGCGCCCGATGATTTTTCCCAAGCGCATATCAGGACTGTCCTTTCAGTATACGATTCTCAACCATGGCGATCTTGTCGAGCCTCAACTGGTGCCGGCCGCCGGCATAGTCGGTCTCCAGCCATAGCTTGACAAGATCCTTGGCCAGTCCCACACCCAGAACCTGCCCTCCCAGGCACAATATGTTGGCGTCGTTGTGCACCCGACTGCTTGCGACACCGAAAGCATCGTAGCCTGCCACCGCCCTGATACCTGGATACTTATTGGCAACGATGGCACTGGCCTGACCGATGCCGTCAATTATAATGCCACGGCAGTCGGCGCTCACTCGCAAAGCCCCAGCCACGGCCTGCGCCACCAGTAAGGCGAAGTCGGGATAATCGCAGGCTTCTTTCCCGTGACAACCGAAGTCACGCACCTCGTATCCCTGCTCTAGAAGAAACATCTTCAGCGACTCTTTCAAATCGTATCCGCCGTGGTCGCTGCCGATGAAAATCTTCATCACCTGTTCTCCCCGGCCACAGCGGCGATGATTTCACTCAACGCTTCCGGATTCAAGCCCGCTCCGCCCACTAAAAAACCATCAACGTCAGGCAAGCACGCAAGACTCCGGGCGTTACCCACGCCGACACTGCCCCCGTAGAGCAGGCGCGCCCGTTCCGCCCATGCATGGGAAAACAGCTCACCCAGCCTGTCGCGGATGAAAGACAGGGCCTCCTGCGCCTGGGAAGGCGTCGCCACCCGGCCGCTGCCGATGGCCCAGACGGGCTCGTATGCCACAACAATATCCCGCGGATCGGGCGCCGGTTGCCCGAGCCCTGTAAGCGCCAAGGTGAGCTGGGAGCGCAGCACACGGAAGGTCGCGCCCCGTTCACGCTCATCTACCCGTTCTCCAACGCACAGAATGGGCATCAGACCAGCGCCCAGTGCGGCGCGCAACTTACGGCGCACAAGTTCATCATCCTCGCCTGATGCCCGACGCTCCGAATGCCCCACAATGACGTAGCTCGCGCCGGCGTCTTTGATCATCTCTCCGCTGTGTTCTCCGGTGTGCGCTCCTGCGTGTTCCGGGTGCAGATCCTGGGCGCCCAGGCTGACGTGCGTGTCACCGGAGAGCGCGTCGCGCAACACGGGCAGCAGCACCAGCGGCGGGCATATCAGAGTCTCCACTCCGCTTTCCGCGTGGGTGTCCAGTTTCGCAGCGTAGCGCCGTGCGTCCGCTGCCAGCATGTTCATCTTCCAGTTGGCGGCGATCAGCGGCCGCCGGGCAGGGCTATCGGTCAAGCGTTGAACATCCAGACCACCCGACGCGATCGTCTCGACGACAACCTGGCGCACGATGCGCTCCACTCTGTCACGTACGTCGCTCACTTCTTGGCATCCTCATCGGCCGGCGCGCCGAGCGTCATGCGCTTGCCGTTCACCTGGGCATAGTCGATCACCCCGACGATTATCGCTTCGCAGGGTGCGTTCTCGCTACCGAGCACTTGCCTGGCGCTCTTGCCTTCCTCGACCACCAGGACGTAGTCGCCAATCCCTGCCTGGGCGGCGTCAATGGCGATGAAAGCGGAATCGATCTTGCGCCAGCCGCGCCCTACCGGGCTTACAAGCATCAGCTTGTCACCGGCATGATCCGGATGCTTGACGGTCGCTACCAGCGACCCGATGACCCGCGCAATCTTCAAACCTGTCTCCCTGCTTCCATCAAGCGATCACAACAGCCCGGCTACCAGGTCGGGATGTGGGGCCGGGATTACAGTCGTGGCCAACAACAAGCCGTGCTCGCGGGCCACCCGCTGTCCGGCCTCCACCGCCGCCCTGACGGCCGACACCTCGCCTGTCAACAATACATAGCCCTTGCCTCCCAGGGCCCGGGCCAGGCGGATCTCAAGCAAGTCGACCCGGGCGCTCTTTACCGCCTGATCGCCGGCGATGATCGCCACCGCCAGCGAGAAAGTCTCGATAATCCCCAAAGCGGCGATGCCGGCAGGGGCGGTAGTGGCGCTGAAGGCCTCGAGCACCTGTGGGTGTACGTTTGGAATCACAATCTCGTCCACAAGATTGTCAGCGGCCTCGGTCATTCCGGCCGCGACCGCGGCCTGAGTATCGGCCACCGTTCCTCCGGTGATAATCAGATATTTACCCGGACAGACGGGGCTGGAAAACAGCAGGCGCACCCGGGCTGCCTTGAGCATGGCGTCCGCCGCCCGGATTCCCGCTACTACGCTGCTGGTCTCGACACAGCCAATCGCCTGCTCGTTTTTCTTCTCGACCACGATTTACTCCACGTCTATGGTTACAGCCATCGGGCTGACTTCGGCCACTCGTCCGGCAAGGCCTGTGTGTACACGTGCTCCCAGGGCGCCCTCGGAAACCTCTCCCAGCATGTCTCCAGCCGTAACTTTTTGGCCTCTCTCAACTACGGCCCGCGCAGGTGCGCCCGCATGCTGTTTCAGCGGGATGCTCAGGCGTGATAACCGGACTTCAAAAGAAGCCCGGGGCGCCGGGCGATCGTAGTCCGCGAGTCCCAGGCGGGCAATCAAGCGCTTTGAAGGCACCCGGCGCAAGGGGCCGAACTCGCGCTCGGCGAATACTTCCGCAGGCTGCGGGCGGGATATCCCGGCATCAGTAAGGCGCAGGACCAACTCCTTGTTCATGGCGCAAGGATCGAGATTCATCACACAACCGTAGGCTGTGCACAACCCGCAGCTCGAACACAAGAAGGCACCCGTGTAAGCCTGCAGGTCTTCACTCACGCCCACGGCCATGTTGCGCATCAACCGATCGGGGTAGAGTCGGTGGCCGAGAAGGTTGCGCGGGCAAATTTCGGTGCAAAGCATACACTTCAGACAGGCCGAGCGCGCAAGGTGAATCTGGCGTTCGATAGTTCGCTGGCGACGTGTTATCTGCGGGTGATCCACGGGAAGCACGAGCATCAGGCTTGTGGTCTTGGTTACGCTGGCGAAACTCTCATCCACGATTGAACCCATCATCGGCCCACCGGAAAGGACGGCGGCCTGTTTGCAGGCCGCTCCCCCGGCCGCTTCCAATAGCGCCGAAAACGGCGTTCCAATTGGCACGCGAAAGGTGGCCGGCCTCTCGACCGCGCCTGCTACGCTTACATAACGGTGCGTGACCGGCCGCTGACTGTCTACTGCCGCGGCCACGTCGATCAAACTGGAGACGTTCGATACCACTGCACCCACCGCGAGCGGCAGACCGAACTCGGGAATTACGCGATCGAGCACCTCGCGTACCAGCACGAATTCGTCCCCGGCCGGATAGAAGTCGTCCAGCAGGCGCAACTCGATCTTCCCATCTAGGTTGCCGAGCTTGATTGCCTCGCCGAGCGCGCTTATTGCAGGGCCGTATTTTTTCTTGAGCGCCACGATTCCGTGCTTGGCGCCGGTGATCTCCATGGCAATCTCCAGCCCGCGCAGCACTTCTCTGGGCTTCGAGGCCATGCGCTGCTGATCGACTCGCGCCAACGGTTCACATTCGGCGCCGTTGCCGATGACTACTTCCACCTGCGCTGCGTACTTGACATGGGTAGGAAAACCGCCGCCCCCGGCACCGACTACACCGGCGGCACGAATTCTTTCGAGTAGGTTTTTTTTTGAACCCTGGACCAAGCCTGCTCCTCTCAGACGATCCTGAAGGCTCCGGCCAACACGCAACGACGCTGGCGGGTGAACGTGCGTGCCGAGGTCAGGCCCTCGCCGGTGGGGCCGGCAATACTAAGCGTGGCAAAACCCTCGCCACCGAAGCCCAGCCCGGCATATGAGGGAGCGTTCTTCACGAAAATTGTGGTCTCGATCTCGCGGGCCACCAGGCTCATGTTGCTGACACTCTCCGAGTGCATCATGGCCGAGTGCCTGTTGCCGTGCTCGGCCTGCTTGGCCTTGGCAAGCGCCGTGGCAAGGTCGGGCACGCTGACGATCGGCAGAATCGGCATGAGCATTTCCGCCTGCACCAGCGGATGTTCGAAGGAAACCCGACAGATCACCAGGCGTGTATCGGAACCTGCCGTAACACCGATTTGATCGAGCAACACAGAGGCGTTCTTGCCGACGAACTTCTTGTTGGGGTGCGGGTGGGGCCGGCCCGGCTCGACCAGCGCCGAGGTGATCTTGTCGATATCATCGCCCGATATCAGGTGCGCTCCGTAGCTGGTCATCTCCTCGATCAGCCTGTCGGCGACGTTTTCGAAAACCAGCACCTCCTTCTCGGCCGTGCACAGGACGTTATTGTCAAATGACGCCCCGTCGACGATGCAGCGAGCGGCCTTGCGGATATCGGCCGTGTCGTCAACGATCACCGGCGGATTGCCTGGGCCGGCCGCGACCGCCTTCTTGCCGCAGGTCATGGCCAGCCTGACCACCTCGCCGCCCCCGGTGACAAGCAACAACTTGATGCCGGGATGCAACATGATCGCCTGTGATGTCTCCAGGCTGGGCCGCTCGATCGAACACAGCAGTGTCTCGGGACCGCCGGCCGCATAAATGGCCCGGTTCAAGAGGCTGACGGCCTCGTTGGTCACCATTTTAGCCGCCGGGTGCGGATTGAAGACCACCGCGTTGCCGGCAGCCACCATTGAAATGCTATTGTTTATGACCGTGGCAACCGGGTTCGTGCAGGGAGTAATAGCGGCTACAACACCGTAAGGAGCGGGCTCTACGAGCGTCAGGCCGTCGTCGCCGGTAAAGCACAGCGGCGTTAGGTCTTCCACTCCCGGAGTCTTACGCGCCGCCAGCAGGTTTTTCTGCATCTTGTGCTCGGCGCGCCCGAAGCCCGTTTCGGCCACGGTTTTTCGCGCCATGTCCTCGGCCATCTCCATGCCTGCC
>Ga0315535_1002137_pt1 | contig 12847 bp, 12 predicted proteins | sample SalMarSW160220MG_2_FD_203092 | JGI IMG/M metagenome (GOLD analysis project Ga0315535, IMG submission 203092) | Salt marsh sediment microbial communities from the Plum Island Ecosystem LTER, Massachusetts, United States - Salt Marsh Sediment SW1602-20 ...
TTCTGCGGGCAGTAAAGGATTGGGGTAAAGGATATCTTGAACAAATCAGCAGAGAAGACCTGGCAAGGTTTGTGGAATGTGAGCAGGACCGGGGCTCAAAAGCATCCACGGTTAGAATGAGGTTGGCGACAGTGAAAGCCTTCATGAGGTTTCTTATTGAGGCCGGGGTTGTTGATCCTGATGTGATTTCAAGGAGAATGATCATCAAGGTTCCGGATTCATTACCCCGAGCCATTGAGCCCGATGATGAAGAAAAGCTGCTTTCTGTTATTGATGATGTACGGAACCGGGCCATGATTTTGCTTCTGCTAAGGACCGGGATGAGGATCGGGGAACTATTGAATACCCAGGTCAGGGATGTGAATCTCAAGGAGCAGAAGATTAACATATGGGAGGCACAAAAGAATCGTGTCGGCAGGGTGGTATATTTCAGTGACGATGCCCACGGTGCCCTGAAGGCTTGGTTGAAGATAAGGGACCCCAAGAAAGAGTTGGTCTTCTATGCCCAGGGCCACAACACAATGAGCTATTCGGCGGCTCGTGCCGTGTTCTGCAAATATCTGAAAAAAGCTGATTTATCTCACAAAGGCTATACCCTTCATTGCCTAAGACATAGTAACGCAAGTTCGCTTCTAAACGCAGGGATGCCGCTGGAATGCCTAAAAGAGTTCTTGGGTCACAGCTCTGTAGAGGTAACAAGGCGCTATGCCAGGCTCACAAACAAGACCCGAGAAAAGGAATATTTTAAAGCCATGTCCAAGATAGAAAGGGGGGAGATTGATGGCCATTACAGAGTCGATCTTGAATTACAGGAGATTCTTAAAGAGAAAGAATTACTCACCACACACAGTGAAGAACTACCTCAATACCCTTAAGCACTTCGTGTTGTGGCTCAACGTGCCAGTGGAAGAGGTAGTGAATAAACATATCCTGCACTATATTGACTTTCTCATGAGAAAGAGGCTGAAGCCTAAGACCATTAATTGCCACCTGGTTAGCATTCGGGGATTCTATGAGTATCTCCATAATGAGGAAGAGATACTGATACCCAATCCGGTTAAGAGGGGCTACGTATTGAAGCAATCAAAGCCGCTGCCCAAGCATCTAAGAGATGAAGAGGTTGAAAAGTTGTTTACTGTGATAAAGAACCTGCGTGATCGAGCTATGTTCAAGGTGATGCTTCGCTGTGGGTTACGGGTCGAAGAGGTCGCCAATTTGTCTCTTAGATCTCTATATCTAAAGCGGAGGCTTATCCTTGTGAAAGACGGAAAAGGTAGTAAAGACAGGGTGGTCTATATAAGCGATGACGCCTATGAAGCCCTGGTGAAATACTTAAGATCAAGACCCCCGTCAAAAGCAAGGAAACTCTTTTTGGTAGAAAAGGGCATCTATAAAGGCAGACCTCTATCAGTTCGTGGCATCCAAAAAAGAATGGAGTATTACGCTCGCAAGGCCAGGGTAAAGTCGTCCTGCCACCATCTAAGGCATACGATGGCGACCCAGTTGTTAAATGCAGATATGGACCTGGTGAGCATCCAAGATCTGTTGGGACACTCAAGGATTGGTACTACGGAGAGGTACATTAAGGTCTCAAACCTCAAAGTCATGAGAGATTACTTCAAAGCCATGGACGTGGTAATGAAGGGCTCGGTGCATGATGTATCCAGTTCAGCCAACAGGTAGCTGCCATGAACCCGTTCCGGCAGGAGACGGTTGCTCCGACGAGCTACTTAAGGGCCCATTCTCGCAACCGTCTCCTGCCTACGCTAGAAGTGGGTGCGTTATTGAGATCGCTGGGAGCTGCCTTAGAAAGGAGGTGATGGCACAAATGGTTTGAGAGGCAAAGAAACTTGTTGACATTTAGAAAGAATTAGGAAAGAATAAACCCATGTAACCTACCAACATAAATAGATAAATTAGGATTTGTTACGTATAGCGTGCATAAACCTTGACTTTGACAAAATAAGATATTGGTTCGTATGCTAACCTATTCCCGCCTCATTTTAGACCGTTTTATCTTACCAGAAGGCAAACATATCATCAAGTTCAAAAGGTTGTGATATCCTCAATTCGGGTAGATTGAGCGAACCTGAGATATCTGATTCCATATCTCAGATCTGGGATATGTTTTGGTATATTGAGAGTATCTAAAAAATGGCGGTATCTGTGATATGCCAAGTCACCTTTAGCTGGTGCATTTCCGAGGGATAGCTGTTGGGGAGTCATTGAGCATTTTTCCTGATCTTCATAAGCCCTGCTTGAGCGTTTCTCAAATCAGGTGGGTGAAGCTTGCATCTATACTTCATCGCGCATCCGTCAAAATTATGCAAGATTAACGTACCTAACCCAAATATTACCAATTCAATCCACTCCCAAATCCTCTTCCAAAGCATAACGTGCCGCCCCCAAGAGGGCTGCACGGTCATTGAGGATGACTCTAACGGGTATCTTTTCAAGAAGGCCTTGAAAACGTCCTTTGTCTAAAAAGGCATTCATGAAGACGCCATCAGCCAATGCGGGAAGGATCTTGGGGGGGATGCCGCCTCCTAAATAGACGCCGCCGGTGGCAAGAACGGTGAGGGCAAGGTTTCCGGCGATCGACCCTAAGATAGAAGTGAACATGCTCAGGGCCTTCACACAGAGAGGATCTTTTTTTTGTATGGCAGCCTCTGTAATTGCACGAGCCGGGTCCATTCTCTCCATGTCCATGGCCAACCAGCGAGGGACCTGATCTCTCCCTGTTCCTTTCAGATACGAGAAGATGTTCAAGATACCCATACCTGATACAACCCTCTCGATGCTGACATGGCCGTAACGCTCGTGCATGTGCCTCCACAGGAGCGCCTGGGCCTCGTCAATGGGGGAAAAATCAACGTGTCCTCCCTCGGAAGAGATAGGAATGTATTTCCCGTCATGCCAGACAAGGACTGCGGTTCCAAGGCCTGTGCCCGGTGCTGCGAGGGCAATGTTACCCCCCTTTCGTGACCTAGCCTTGTTCAAAGGGTAGAGTTCACGGCTGTATAAGAGGGGTATGCCCAAAGCGGTTGCGGTAAGATCGTTGATAAGCCGTACGTTCCACCCGAATTGCCTCTTTATCCGCCGTTCCGAAACATCCCAGGGTAGGTTGGTGGTCTTACATCGCCCATCTATCACAGGACCGGCAATGGCAAAGCACGCCTCGATTACGGATGCCGGGTGTTTTTCAAGAAACTGTTCGACGATGCTTACCAGGTGCAGCGCATTGCGGCTCGAATATGACTCTATAACCTGAGCAACCGGCCTGGTTTTTCCATGCGAATAGAGGGCGAGATTTGTCTTGGTCCCTCCGATGTCGCCGGCCAGGATCAATCGACCTTTATTTATGCCTGTCATATATCACCTTTCCCTCGACCGCTCAGGTAGAGAGAGTAGAAACATCCGTCAAAAACGCCATCAGGGCATTATTGAAGGCTTGGGTCTGTTCTATGTTGGAAAGATGAGCGGCAGAAGGGAGCACGACTAAGGTTGAGTGGGGTATGCGATCGTGCATCGCCTCGGATGCCTCCACTGGAGTTCCTGGATCATCTTCACCGACCATGATGAGAGTGGGAACCTCTATCTCAGAGAGTCGATCCAAGTAATCGAGGTGTCGTATGGCCTCGCTGCAGCCGACATAGCCGTCCACGGGCGTTCTTAGGATATGGCGTCGGATGACATCCAACATGGCGGGGTTGAGGGCGAGATAGGGAGGGGTAAACCAGCGTTCCAGGATGGACTGGACCAGGGGCACCATCCCCTCTCTCCGGACCAGGTCGATCCGCTCCTGCCAGACCGGGTCGGCCTCTTTGGGGATGATGGCGGCGGTATCGCACAGGGATAGGCTCTTCAACCTTTCGGGATGATTCAAGGCGATGCACTGGCCGATCATCCCGCCCATGGAGAGCCCGACCCAGTGCACCACATCGATATCCAGGGCGTCCAACAGACTCACTGCGTCTGTCCCTAATTGATCGAGCGTGTAGGGGGGCGCCGGCGCATCGGTTCCGCCGTGACCCCGGGTGTCATAGCAGAGCACGCGGAAATGGCGGTTCAGTTCGTCCATCTGGGGCCGCCACATCACCAGGCTCGAGGCGAGGGAATGGCCCAGCACCACCACCGGTGCGTCTTCCTTTCTCGAGAGTTCGTAATTCATATGTATCCCATTGGCTTTAATCTTCATCGGTTTCTCTCCTCAAGTGTCACGGTGTCCTTCAGGTTTGATGGCGTTAAGCGGCAGAGTTATATAAACTTCTCCAATTGCCGGCGCTGGACCATTCCGTTCCTCAAAATCTGGGGCGGATCGACTGTCACGTCAAGTATTGTGGAACCGATCCCCCCTGTGGTTTCTCCTCCATCTATGATCAAATCAATATCTTCCCTGAAAGAAACCAGGACCTCTTTTGCACTACAACAGGGGGGGGTGCCCGAGATATTGGCGCTTGTCCCGGTTACCGGCGCTCCGATTGCCTGGGCCAGTGCCGTGGCCAGAAGGTGATTAGATAATCTGAGACCAATTTTGCCCGTGCCGGCGGTCAGCAGGGGAGAAATTCCTTCCGAGGCCTCAAAGACCAGGGTTAAGCCACCGGGCCAGAATTCGTTGATGAGCCCGAGGGCAACGGGGGGAATTCGGATCACATATTCTGATAACAGTTCTACAGAAGGGATCAAAAGCAGAATCGGATGCTCTACCGCCCTTTTTTTTAAGGCAAAGAGCCTCCTGATCGCCTCTTCATTGGTAGCGTCCACCGCAAGACCGTAAAAGGACTCTGTGGGGCAGGCAACAAGACCACCCTGCAAGAGGACTTTCTTCGCTCTCTTAAGGGCTTGTTCCTGCATTTCAAATGAGTCCAACCGGATTATCATTTTTCGTAACTTGGCCAGGAATCCGCTCTTTCCGAGGCCTTTTCAGTCAATTTGTTGCGGTGGGCCTTTACCTTTTCTGCAACAGCAGGGTATTTCAGACCCAGGATCTGAGCCGCAAGAACAGCGGCATTTTTGGCCCCTCCGCTTCCCACAGCCACCGTAGCCACCGGGATACCGGAAGGCATCTGAACCGTGGACAAAAGGGCGTCCATCCCTTTGAACGGGGAAGAGTCGATCGGGACCCCTATGACCGGCAGGGTGGTATGCGCTGCTATGGCCCCGGCCAAATGTGCTGCCCATCCGGCCCCGGCAATAATTACCTCAATCCCGCGATCAGCAGCAGACACTGCATACTCTCTTGTCAGTTCGGGGGTCCTGTGTGCTGAAAGCACTTTCACCTCATGGGGCAATTCCAACTCATTAAGGAGATCCACACACCCTTTCATTATATCAGAATCGGAGACGCTTCCCATGATCACACCGATTCGGGGTTTGTCTGAAGACATTTTATCACCTCATATAATGAGACCTTTGCAAAACGCCCCCTTTCGCCCAATCTCTGCGTTGCGTTCGGATTTTAATCCTCAAAATATTCAATATATTCCTGCGGTTAAAATCCTCACGCGCCTTGATTTTGAACGAAATTGAACGTTTTTCAAAGGTCTCATAATGTTAGTCCCTTAGAACGAACCCATCAGGTATCAACAACCAAATCAATGGCAAAACATTTATTTTGTGTTATAATCGCTATCAAACCTTGATTTCAAGTCTATTTTCTTTCCAGCCGAATTTTCTGAGCATGAGGACGTGTACAAGAGATGGCTCGCAGGAAAAAAAGAAAAGATCGCCCGCATGGTCAAACGGGCTCTCAAAAAGGAGAAGATACCTTTAATCCGGTTTTTAAAGGTCTGGGCGCCTTGACAAAGAAGGGTGAAGATATCCCTCAGGAACCGAGGAAAAAAGAGTCCCCTGAACCTCGCCCAGGGCCTGAGGGAGACGACTATTTCACTGAAGCCATGTCAGGTGTCACGCCGCTATCACAGGACAACCGGATAATCGCTAAGGCCCCTGATATGGAGACAAGGCCAGCTCATCCGCCCAACATCAGTGACCTGGAGGCCCTGGCTCATCTCTCCGATCTGGTCAGCGGAACCGCTGAGATGGACATAACATTTAGTGATGAATACATTGAGGGCTCTGTCAAGGGCTTCGACAGAAAGCTGATGCAGAGGCTAAAAGATGGCCTCTTTCCTGTCCAGGATTATGTGGATCTCCATGGTCTCAAAAAGCAGGAGGCTAAAGCCGTGATCAGAGATTTTCTCCTCCGGAGCTACCGGCTCGGATTGAGATGCGTGCTGGTGGTGCATGGGAGGGGACTTAATTCTGAAAACCATATCCCCGTATTAAAGAAGAGGCTACCCATCTGGTTGAGCAGGGGACCTGTAAAGAAAATCATCTTGGCCTTTTCAACTGCAAAACCCTATGACGGCGGGACAGGGGCAATATATATACTGCTCAAGAGGGCAAGAGGGAGATTTTAGGAGGTTTAAAAAGCATGAAATTAGGTATCATAGGGCTTCCCCAGGCAGGGAAATCAACCATCTTTGCTGCACTAACAGGGGCAAGGGGCGAAATGGGCGATCGTGGTTCCCGGACAGATGTCAGGATTGCCACCGTTACGGTCTTTGACGAGCGGATCGATTTTCTGTCCGGCATATACCAGCCAAAAAAGACTATCTACGCCAAGATCGAATACTTGCTCCCCCCTGAGATAGGGACCGCAACCGGTTCAAGATCCGAAGGGGTATTTTGGAATCAGATCCGAACATGCGATGCCCTATTGCACGTTGTACGCAATTTTGAAGGATCAGCGGGTACTCTTCCGACTCCTGAACAGGATTTCCGCAAGCTTGAGGATGAAATGATCCTGAGTGATCTTGTGGTTGCGGAAAAAAGGGTTGAAAGAATAGAATTAGAGAAGAAAAGAGGAAAAAAGCCTTCAGAAGAGGAGTTCTCTCTAATCAACTCCTGTTGTCAGTTTTTAGAAGAGGGAAAGCCCCTGCGCAATGTCCCGGAACTTGCGTCACGGCCACTCCTCAGGGGGTTTACCTTTCTCTCTGCAAAACCGATGCTCATCCTCTGCAACAACGACGACGAGGACGAGGAACTCTTAGTGTGGGATCAGAAACCGGAAGGAGTAAACCAGGTTGTGGTGCGTGGCAGGCTGGAAATGGATATCGCCTCCATGACACCCGAAGAGGCAGAGGAGTTTTTGGATGCATATCATATTCAGGAATCCGCCCTTGATCGGGTTATAAGGCTCTCCTACGAGATACTGAACCGAATATCCTTTTTTACGGTGGGTTCGGACGAGGTAAGAGCCTGGCCGATTACCGCGGGCATCCCGGCCCTGGAGGCTGCGGGCGAAGTGCATTCCGATATCCAACAGGGCTTTATACGCGCCGAATTAGTCTCTTTCGAAGATCTCAAAACACATGGCTCTTTCAAGGAGGCAAAAAAAGCCGGTCTGGTCCGCTTAGAGGGAAAGGAGTATGAGGTCAAGGATGGGGATATTATTAATTTCCGGTTTAATGTCTGATCAGGTCGCCCCGGTTAAATAAAGGGAAAAACGGATTTAACTGGAAAAACAAAAAGGCGCAGAATTCACAAAAAAATGAAATTGGCCTGTTGTAATATCAAGAGGTTATAAGAAAAACAACAAACCCTCTGTGGGCTCTGTGAGAAAAAGGAGATGTTTATGGACAAAATCAAGGTTGGCATTATAGGCGCAGGGGGCTATGGGGGTTGTGGCGCGGTTGAGCTCCTGCAGGCACATCCCCATGCGGAGATAATAGCGCTTATTGATAAACAGGACATTGGGAAGCGGATCAGTGATCTATACCCGCATCTTACAGGTTTCTGCGATCTGACACTCATGGATCCTGATGACCCGAGCTGCCCGGACGATTTTCAGGTGGTCTTTTTTTCCACCCCGGACGGTGTGGGCCAGAAAGGAGCGCCTTCATGGTTGAAGAAGGGTGTAAAGGTAATTGACTACAGCGGTGATTTCCGCTTCAACGATTTAGAGACCTACAGGGGGTATGCAGCGAGAATCGAGAGGGAGCAGGACCATGCCTCTCCGGAACTCCTGCCGACTTCTGTTTATGGCCTGGCTGAACTGCACCGGAGGGAGATTGCCCAGACAAATCTCATTGGAAATCCAGGCTGCTTTGCGGTGAGCAGTATCCTCGGATTGGCTCCGGCAATAAAATCCAATCTCGTTGAACCGGATTCCATTATCTGCGATGCCAAGACCGGGGTTTCCGGGGCAGGGAAAACCCCGAACCCCGCCTTTCATTACCCTGCCCGCTATGACAGCATGAATGCCTACAGAATATCGGGTCACCAGCATGTGTACGAGATCGAAAGGCAATTGGGGATCATCGCCGGTGAAGAAATAAGGATTACCTTTACCCCCCACGTGGTTCCCCTCTGCCGTGGTATCCTGACCACCATATACGCACAGTTGAGTGAGGGACAAAACCTGAAAGGCGTAGAAGAAGCCTATCGATCTTTTTACGACGATGAGGTGTTTGTGAGGATATTCGGGCCTGAAAAACCACAGGTCAGCACCAATGTCCGGGGGAGCAATTTCTGTAATCTTTCCCTCAATGTGGATGAGAGGACAGGAAAACTGATAGTGGTAAGCCTGATCGACAACTTAGTAAAGGGGCAGGCCGGCAGTGCAGTTCAAAATATGAACGTCATGTTTGGAATTGATGAAACCGCAGGGCTTTTACACCCCGGGATTTATCCTTAAAGCATTGCGCAAGGCGTAGAGAGCATGGCGTATGGCGTTTGCTTGAAAGAGATAACGCTTTCCGCTCTGCGCCATGCGCTATTCGTTACTTAATGCAGACCCTCCTGACCTGGGAAAAATCAGTAATACCGAGACAAACCTTCCGGATACCATCCTGGAGGAGGCTGTTCATCCCATTCTTAAAGGCCTGTGCCCTCAATTCCTCCATTGGGGCTTTGTTCTGGATCAACGATTTCATCTTATCTGTGCCTTCGAGTAGTTCGTGAATGCCGGTTCGGCCGCGGTATCCTGTGTTGCCGCACTTAGGGCAACCTTTGGCCTTGAAAAGAGTAAAGTGATCATTGTACTCGAATCCAAGGAGATCAAAATCACCGTCATAGGCCCTGACTAATACATCGAATTCTTCCTTGGTAGGATGATACTCCTCTTTGCAAACCTTGCAAAGGGTCCTGACGAGACGCTGGGCAAGGACACCTAAAAGGGCATCGGCAAAATTAAATGGATCCATCCCCATGTCAAGCAATCGGGTGATTGTCTCGGGGGCGCTGTTGGTGTGAAGGGTGCTAAAAACCAAATGCCCGGTCAACGAAGCCTCGATGCCTGTTGACACGGTCTCCTGATCACGCATTTCGCCTACCATGATTACGTCCGGGTCAGCTCTCAGAAAGGCCCTCATGGCAGTGGCGAAATCAAACCCGATCTTGGGTTGAACCTGCACTTGACGAAGCCCATCTTGTGTAATTTCAACCGGATCTTCGGCGGTCCAAATCTTTGTTTCGGGTTTATTGATATATCCCAAGGCAGCGTGGAGGGTTGTTGTTTTACCGCTTCCCGTAGGACCTACCACGAGAACAATTCCGTAAGGCTGGATAATCATCTCTACAAGGGCATCATAGGTCTTTTCGCTCATACCCATTTTGTCAAGCGGAACAGGATCACCTGCGGCTAATAAACGCATGACAATATCTTCATTCTGGCCGGCAGTGGGAATGGTGGCCACACGGAGTTCAATGTCCAAGGGTGCGTATTTCTTGAACTTGATTTTTCCGTCCTGTGGCTTGCGTCTTTCGGATATGTCTAAATCTGACATGATTTTTATACGCGAGACAATGGCCCTCTTATAGGTATGTGGAATAGTCTGGTAAACCTGACAAACGCCATCTATCCTTAACCGGATAACGACATTTGCTTTACCCTGACGAGGTTCTATGTGTATGTCGGAAGCATTCCGGGTGTAAGCATCGATAATTGTCTTATTGACAAGTTGAACGATAGCGCTATCATCTTCGCTCATGCCATTGGTTTTTTCTTGCTCATCTTCCTCGGCCGGTCCCAGCCGTCCCAAGATCTCCTCAATACTTCCAGAACCGTTTACCGCTCCCGTCCTCCCCACATCGAAGAACATCGCGATCATATCAAAGATATCTTCCCTTAGCGATACACAGTATTCGACTTCCTTTGCTTGAATTATCCTCTCTATTGAATCTCGCGCAGGCAGATAATTGGGGTTTTCCATGACCACGGTCACCTTACCATCTGATTGGTTCACAGGGACAAAAACGTTGTTCCTGAGGAACCGTGCCTTCAGATCTTTCAGGAGTTCTCTCGGGACAGTCATCTTGTCGTCGTAAGGGATGAAACGGGTCTTGTAGTGATCTGACAACGACTTTCCGATATCATCCTTTGAGACATCCAACTGAGACATAAGAACAGATTCAACGGTCTTCTTGGTCTTTCTCGCCACAGACATAGCCTCAGCCAAGTCCTTATCAGTAAGAATATTGTTGGTTATGAGATAGTCAAATTTATTGGATTTGGCCGGTTGGGAAGTCTTCTGATTCTTGAAAAAGGCGATTCCAAGCACCTTGGTAATATCCAGCACCGACGACTCGTCTGACTGGGAAAAACGGGCTCCGCTCTTTTTGTTTATAAGCTGTATAACGCCTAACAGATATTTATTATAAGTGATAGGCGTCACAAGAACCTGTTTTGTTCTATAACCGGTCTTTTGATCCCATGTCCTATCAAAGTTTAGACGGGAATCAATCCTTTTGAGCTCATCGATATCGTAAACATCCTCTATGTTCAAGAGCTTCCCACAAACGGCACAATATCCGGCGAGACTCCTATAATTGATTGAGACTCGAATCTCTCGTATTTCTTCGCCGGTCATAATCTTTGAAAAGATTTCCCTTTTCGCTCCATCAACGAGATAGATAGTAAGCCGGTCAGCATCAAAGAAGCCCAGAAGGTCACCGTGAAGCTCCAATAGGATGGCATTGGTATCTTTGGCAGAATGTATCCTGTTGGTGATGTTGTTCAGCCTCTTTTGGTACTTAAGCTGGTCCTCGAGTATTTTCTGTTTATTGGTCATCAGCTTTAAATCCTTGAGTCATTAGATATTAAGTAACCGTTCAAAGGTTCAGAGTTCAACGTTCAGAGTTAAAACAAAGAAGGGATTAAAGACCCGAAGTCCTCGTAAAAAAATACTGGTTTTACTGGGTAATTGCCAGATACCATGTTCCGAATTTGTGGTGACGTGAAAGCGGTCGGTTTTCCCTTAAAAACGTTTACAAAATGACGTATGGTAATGAGGATACAACGTTTGAACCCCTGAACCTTTGAACCCGTGAACGATTACCTGATTTTTCATACTAAAAACATTTCCAGAGATATGCAACATAATTGAGACCTTTGAAAAATGTTCAATTTCGAAGTCTGCGCTTATCTGGTCAAGATCAAGGAAGAGGCCGTTTTTCAAAGGTCTCATAATTATTTGCGAAACTGTCTCGAATAGATTATAAGGACATCTTCAATACCACTGTTTCGGGAGGTGCCATGCTAATTGACAGTCACGCCCATTTAGATATGAACGATTTTGAAAAGGATCGCAACGATGTCCTTGAGAGGGCGGTTAAAGGCGGCATTGTTCATATCATCAGTATAGGGATAGACGTGAAGAGTTCAACAGATGCATTAAGGCTGGCCCGTAAATACGAGTATGTATCCGCGTCCGTGGGTGTCCATCCCCACAACGCCGATGACTGCGACCAGTCCGACCTGGACAAGTTAGCGAAGATGGCATCTGAACCCGAGATTGTTGCATGGGGAGAGATCGGGCTCGACTTTTTTCGAGGCTACTCCGCACCGGAAGCTCAATCAGATGTCTTCAAGCGCCAGCTCCGCATAGCCGAGGATCTAAACCTCCCCGTAATCATCCACGACCGTGAGGCCCATAAAGAGGTTTACTCAACTCTAAAAAAGATGGGAAAAGGTGAAAGAAAGGGGGTTGTTCACTGCTTCTCAGGGGACAGGGATCTTGCAGAGGCCTTTATCAAATTGGGGTATTTAATCTCCATCCCAGGAACTGTGACCTACAAGAAGACCTTTAATATTAAGGATGTCGCCGCTTCCATCCCTTTAGATCGCATTTTGGTAGAGACTGACTCCCCGTTTCTGGCGCCCGTGCCCAAAAGGGGAAAGCGAAATGAGCCCCTTAATGTCACCTTTACAGCCAAGGAAATCGCAAGGCTCAGGAATATTTCATTCGAAGAAGTAGCCCTGCAAACCTCAGAAAACGCAAGGAATCTCTTTGGACTGCCCTAACCACATGCCCTTCCCTATTATCTCCGAACAACACCCCTTGATCCTGGCCTCTGCCTCTCCCCGGAGGAAGAGGCTATTAATGCAGATGGGTCTCCTCTTTCGGGTAGTCCCAAGCGATCTTGATGAAAAAGAGATGGGAGGTGAACCATTGCGGATATCCCGGGTCCTGGCTGAAAAAAAGGCGGTCAGGGTCTACCCCCTGGCAAACTCATCATGGATTCTCGGGGCGGATACCATAGTGGTTATCAAAAACAGGATTCTCGGAAAGCCACACGATGATGCAGAGGCGAGGGAGATGCTGCGCCTTCTGAGCGGAGTCGAGCATTCAGTAGTTACGGGCTTCTGCATCCTGAGTCCATCAGGAAAGATTGCTCATTCCGAGGCAGTGAGCACGGCGGTTCGTTTCAAAGGATTAGAGAAAGAAGAGATAGAGGCCTATATCAGAACCGGGGAACCCTTTGGAAAGGCCGGGGGCTATGCCATACAGGGTGTAGGCTCCTTTATGGTGGAATCGATTTCCGGCTCCTATACCAATGTGGT
>Ga0315535_1002147_pt1 | contig 12815 bp, 10 predicted proteins | sample SalMarSW160220MG_2_FD_203092 | JGI IMG/M metagenome (GOLD analysis project Ga0315535, IMG submission 203092) | Salt marsh sediment microbial communities from the Plum Island Ecosystem LTER, Massachusetts, United States - Salt Marsh Sediment SW1602-20 ...
TGCCGGAAGAGCAATTCGAAGGACTTTTTTGTAGTAGTTATTAACTGGGAATGGGTTCATTAATTCCCGGATAAATTAAAATTGCTATAATTAATTTCCCCCGAATATCAAAATAACATAAATTTTCACTTAAATAAAAAAGATTATAGATTTTAAGCCTGGAATATGAAAAAATTTCTCTGGATAAGAGTTTTAATTAACGCCTTTAATTCTTTCATATTTATAATGCCTGTAAGAAGGATAACAACATCCCGCTCCAACCCTTGAAGTTGAATTATATCCCTGGGATTTTAGACTCGTATCCGCTTCTGCTAATCTTATTGTAACCAAATTCTCGGTATTAATCGGATAAAGACAGATATTGCCATATTCCGGAAACCACATATCCGTTATTTTGTACTTAGATTGCAGGAACCATAACGCAAGACTATCTGCTTTTGTTGTATCATGCCAGTTTGTGGATGTATTCCATTCTACAAATGATCTTGAATAGCTCAGGTTAGTATCCAGTTCGGCAGGAACATCGCTGCAGGAGACAATTACCATCGTGAGATTAACTTTTTCAACAGGATTTGTTCCCTGGTCTGAATTCCGGCAGGAAGTAAAAATAAATGCTGTTAACGTAGAGATAAGAATTAATTTTGCTCTCATATTCCCCTCTCTCGATAGATAATTTTACAATAACTTAAGCTTAAGCAATAAGATTATCAACAATATTTTTAATAACTCGTAAAACGTTCGATTGATTGCCTGTCCGTTTGCAGCTTTTTTCAGTGCTTTTGAAATATCAATTCAATAAATTTTTTACCGGATTGAAGCAGTACTTCTTTTTGTGAAATTGATCTAATATTATAAGCTTCACATAGTTCAATTAATTTTATAGGGGAGACAAATCTAAATATCTGGCTTAACTTTTCTAAGCTTTTATATTTACTGGGAGTAACTTCAGGAATATTTTCGTGTGGTTGTTGAATGACGACTGCAAGTATTCCATTTTTATTAAGACTTTTTGAAATATTAACTATTGCAGGTTCTATTTCGACATATTCAAAAACTAATCCTGCATAGATTAAATCTATACTGCTGATCTTAAAATTTTGAGATGCAATATCCTGGCAAACAAATTCAATATTCCTAAAATTATCCTTATAACGATTCTCTGCTTCCTTTAAGAAATCCGGATTTATATCGATGCATATAATCTTTTCTAATTTCTTTCCATCAATTTTTTCCAAACCGTTACCGCCGGAGCATCCGAATATTGCAACTGTGCTTGGCTGATATGATTCCAGTACTTCAAAAAAATACTCCGATAAATATTGTGATTGAGCAATACCGGGCAAAGCCATATGATTTTCATAATCACTTAATTCTATGTCAAGCCAGGTATTTTTCATCTAATTTAGTAAACACATCCAAAACGCATACTGTCGGTTTTAAAACTGATTGAAGTGAAAATGTTTTGCCTGACAAACAAATTAAGATAAACATATTCACCGCATGGCGAAGTAAATACGGAAACAGAATTTGTGATTTTGCTAAGTCGTACCGTATCACTCTCTGCTGGCCCCAATTTCCCGTCCCAGTCAGTCGTAAAAGAAATAGACCCCAGTTTTTTGTTATTTGAATTCAAATAAACATCTGCCTGAGCTATGGAAAGATTGTTCAATGATTCAGTTTGATTTTTATTTGTGGCTGCCAAAACGATGACACATCTTATAGGATCAGGTGGAGTAATTGGCATTAAATTCGCTCCGATTGAAGCGTTGATAATTCTTAATTGAAGATCATTCAGGTTATCAGGTGGTAAGACCTGGTCATTGCAGCCGGAGAATGCAAAATAAAATGCAAAGGCCAGCATAAAAACATTTTTAATCTTCATAGTCCCCCGATTTAGAGATGCTTAGTGGAGCTAAGGAGGATCGAACTCCTGACCTCTTGAATGCCATTTATGTTAGGCACTTTTTAGCTCATGACTTATGCTTTAAATATAGCCCATACGGCCTAAAAAAACAATTTCCGCGTTAAGCATAGAAATGAAATTAGAGTGAATCGGAGTACATCGGTGCGAAAATACCCACAATTTACCCACACCTTTTTACTTCATAAAAATCTGATCTATCAGAGAAAAGTTTTTGATTCAATCCCCTGCTCAATTCATCTGCAGCATCTTTAGTTAATCCTGTTTTTATTGTCCGCATAAAAAATATTTCATCTCCATTTGTATCGATCATTCTGCCGAAATAGTAATTGATCTGGTAAAGATCTGTTTCGTCCGGAAATAAGTTTAATTGTCCAGGCAGCCTGAAAAATCCTTTTAAAAATAGTTTTTCAAGTATTTATTCATTTCATATTATTCAATTCTGAAATTTACACTGTCAGCATTTGCCATTTCATAAGCTGACAAAAACAGTATCCTGGACATCTGTTCCATAATTTCTGGAGTTATAGTACTTAATTCGTCTTTAGGAATATGATAAAATGATTTAGCTCCACTTACATTAAACGAAACTGTTGGTACACCTGCCCATAGGAAGCGCGCGGCATCAAGGCGCGGACGTGCAAGATTGCTGAACTCTGTCGGCTCGACAATCCCATGGACGTATTTTTCATTTGCATCATTTATGTAACTCCAGAATGCAGGGAAGTTCTTTCCTGAAAGACACCAAATCTTGTTACCGCATCCAACACCGTCCAGATTCATCACACAAACAGTATTTTTAAGAGGTACTTCAGGATTTTTTATATAATACTTTGATCCTACCACGCCGTCTTCTTCACCTGCAAAGGCTATAAACATAACTGATCTTTTAATGTGGATAGCGGAATTTGCCAGTGCTTTTGCTGCACCCATCATTGATGCAACCCCTGAAGCATTATCATTTGCACCAGGCACGGTCTCATAACATTGTCCTACGTGATCAAGATGAGCACTAATAATTATAAACTCATTTTTTAACTGAGGATCACTTCCTTCAACATATCCTATAACTGTAGGCGCTTTTCCATCAGGATGATATTCAGTAGTATTTTGTATTGTAGCAGATTTACCAGTATAAAATGATTGCGGCTGCAATTCCTTTGCGATCTTTTCAATGATTTCCTTATGACTTTTACCCGTGCCTTTAAAAATATCTTCCACTACTACATCACCAACGTGCGAATAAATGAAATGTGCATTATAAGCATTATTAGGATTAGCAATTGGCCCGTAGTTGTATAGCATACCAATTGCCCCGTGCTTAACTGCATTTTCAAGCTTGTACTGATGAAATGAATAAGGCCTCCATTTTTTGAATAATTCAGGATTTTTGTCGGGATTAACAGGTACCTCTCTTTCCATGAGCACAATTTTTCCTTTAACATCTACGTTCTTATAATCGTCATAATTTAATTCAGGTGCAGTAACCCCATAACCAACATATACAACTTCCGCCGTTGCTGTTCCCGAACCTGAAGTTGAGCCCGGCATAAAATCGTCTTCATAACGATAATATTTTCTTATCGTATCATTATTAACAGGGATATTTAGTGCAACATAACAGGGTTTCTTTACAAGAATATAAGGAAGATCGAAGTACTGGAAATAGGTATTGTTGTCGCCGTGTGGTAGTACACCAGTCTCTTTAAACCAATCTGCAAGCCAATTAGCAACTTCCCGGTATTCTTCCGTACCTGAGAGTCTGCCCTTGTATTTATCTTCCGTTATTTGTTTGACATAATTGTACAAGTCGTGACCCGATATTGAATGGAGTACCATCCTGAAACTTTCTTCGGGTGATAATTGAGAATTACGGTGTTGCGGAAAGATATTGATTGCGAGCAGCGAAAAAATAAAAAGAAGAATTAATTTAATTAGAAATCTCTTTTTCATAAAGTGCCTCCGCCTTGGTTTTAGTGTTACAAGCTAAAGCATAATAGAACAATAAATATAAATCTTCGCTTATTTCATCAACATTATTTTTGTTTTGGTACACATTCAAACCCGCTATACAGAGTCATCAATTATTCAGCGTTCATCTATTAACTAATGTATTCACAAATTATACCAGGAATTAATATATTGCGAATATAAAAAGTCTCTCCGGGAACCGGGTTATTTTTCCCGGAGAGAATAAGGAAGATTCAGGCGAGCTAAATTTACTTACCTGATATGTCATATTTCATTTACTTACATATCCGCATCTACAGGTTTGGGTTTCTATCCCTTTCAGTCAGATCTATCGGTATCCACATCCAACTGCCTGCAGGTAAATGCCATGTATTGAACCTGTGTTCATCTTGAAGACGGAAACCCGTTGTGAATAATTCTTTATCTCTTTCAGTATAAATTGAAGTAATATTAGGGTCATTTGGTGCAGAAATATTTATTAATACCACACTGGTAGCAGCCGATACATTATGTGATACACGAACTTCATTCACCAAAGTTAGCGGATCACCAGAACCAGAACCACGTAAAGCTAATTCCGCAAGCATTAAGTTATTTTCCTGCCAGGTAACAACATTAATCGGATCACTATAAGCTGTACACTTCCTCTCGAGATAATATGTTGTTCCGCTTTGACCAACTGTCGTTCCCAGACTAATTCTGCCAGCTTCAGTAGAATCGGCATCCAAATAAGCTTTGAATCTCGGATCCAAGGCACATTGATTGCGTTGTGCCCCACCTAACTCCGAAGACATAAAATTTTGATCATTCGCGGTATACAAAGCCTGCCACGGAGCATCACCAGAAACCATACCGGTAGAGGCATAAGTTGCAGCATTGGTATAGTCTTTTTTGTATAAATAACATCGTGCAATAAGGGTATTCACAACTCTTTTCTCGTAATCAGTTCCGGCATATTGCAGAGCAGATTTAAATTTATCTATAGCCAGGTCAAATGCTTGATCATTGGGCATTACTGCAGAATTGTTAATTATTGTACCGCCGTTTGTCTTGTCGAACCCCAAATATTCTGCAGCCCAGCTACGGGCTAAACCTCCGTAAAAGTAACCAATGAACTTTGCATTTTTTACAACATTAGCATCGCCGCCGCTGATTTTATCTAACCTATCGATTAAATCATCTGCGTATAAGCGCAAAGTCCCTATTGACTGGTTATCGAACTCAGCCTCAAAATTATCCAGCGTTATAGTGCCATTGTCCAAATCCTGAAATTGTATCCAAGCTGCAGTAGGTATATCGAAACTAAAGATAAATACATCAGCCAAAAGGTCAACATCAGAAAATAGTTGGGCCGTAGTGTTAGAGAATTGCTGCTCAACACCATTAACAACGAACGGAATCTGGCTCGGATCATTTAATTGTTCATTACTGGCTACATTAATAAGCGGTTGTACACCGTTTACCCAATCGTTGCATGAAGACAGCAACGCTAGAGCAGGTACAATGATAAATAATAATAATATTCGTTTCATTAAATTTTTACTCCTATTATATTGATACTCGTAAAAAGAAAGTATAACTGCGGATTTGCGGTAAAGTGCCGTAATCTACGTTCCAAGTGTTGTTAAAAACAGCACCGCCGTTAACTTCAAAATCTCCGTCTTCATACTTGGAAACTCTGAAAAGATTAGTAGCAGAGAAACCTACCGATAGACCTTTTACATAATCAGATATAATATTAGAATTTCTAAGTAAATCCGTAAAATCGTAACTAATACTAACTTCACGCAATGCAAAATAATCAGCAGGAACGATAAAATTTCCACGGTTAGATGGATTCATGCGAGCATATTCATTAGCCACTGAAATGTATTCCGGTGTGCCGGGAGTTAACGGCTGTACGTTAAGATGAACCCCCCAGCTCTCCAATTGACTTATCCTGGCTTGATCACCGAGCTGATAAGCCATGACATAATAAGGCTTGTAACCGCCACGGCCTGCCGCAAAGTCTCTTAAAATACTAAATACTTTCACATTAAGAGCCCAATTAGCCATTGCGTAAAGCGAAAGGTTTTTGAAAAGAGTAATATTCAAACTAAAGGAGCCTGTATGGTTAGGAATCGGGCTTCCAAGATCGCCTCTTATAGCATCCTGAGGTCCTGCGTAAGTACCGTCTGCATTAAACTTTGCACCAGGGTTATAATAGGCATAGAACTCATTAAGCGGATAGCCTACAATATCATAATTTACTGCATAAGGAGCACTAATTTGATTCAAAGGACCAAGGTTTGTTACCTCATTTTTCTGCCAGTTCCAAATAAATTTCATATTTAAATCAAAATCCGGAGTTCTAACAGGTTCAGCCTGAAGCAATAATTCAATACCCTGTCCCTTGACAGTCCCTATATTTGACGGGGTACTCCAATAGGAAAGACCGGAAGAAGGTGAATTTGGAATACCTAAAATTGAATTCGATACATAAGTGTTATAGTGCGTAATTTCAATTGAGTAATTGTTTAAAAATTCCGCATCTAATCCAAATTCAAATTCCTTTACACGTTCAGGTTTAATAGATGGATTTCCAACACTAGTAATAAGCGCACCTGTGCCATAAGCGGTACCACCGGCAGTGTATAGCCTCAGCTGACCATCAGTAACTCCGGGAAGCTGACCGCTTTCTCCATACGCAGCTCTTAATTTGAAAAGATTAAATGCCTCAGGAAGCACGCCAAGCCTATCCAACCTTATGGCAAAACTTGCCTGCGGATAAAGAATTGAAGGGGCGTCCTGTCCTATTGCGCTGGCAAAGTCCTCACGCAAACCCAAGGTAGCAAAATATTTATCCTGGTATGAGATAGTGTGCGATGTATAAATACCTGCCTGACGGGTATTGAGGGCGCCTTGTGTGGCATCAATTATTAAAGAGCCTGCCTGAATATTTTGAATTAAAGACGTAGAAAAGTTTTCTCTTTCCAGGAATAAGTTTTTGGTCCAACGTTCATAAAGTTGAGCTCCAACAACAGAAGAAATATTCAAACCATCAAGGGGCGAATAATTATATGTTGCATTAACCTGATAAGAATAATTTGTAGGTTCAAAAGTAGCTATAGTTACGTCTCCCGATCCATTTGTCCAATTATGCGTTGATGGCGGAAGAATTTCCTGTTCCCTGTAAGTTGTTGCGTCAACTCCAAAGCTGCCGAAAATTTCAAGGTTAGAAATCGGTGTCCATGTTACCTGTGTTCCGCCAATAAATCGGTTTTTCCATATATTATCTTTGATACTCAAAATACTGACGCTGTCATTGGTAGGGTTAGAAAGTGAGCTGTACACCCTCCAGGGTTTAGGGAACATGAGTATTTCCCAGTTAAGGCCAAGCGTCTGATCATCACTCTCGGGTTTGTTGAGATTATCCTGTGAATAATTAGCATTTAACTTTATAGTTAAATTTTTGCTTGGGAAGGCAGTCAGGTTAAGCTGCCCTTCATTTAGATTTTCATTATTAAGGGGGTGTATACCTTCGTTATTTGATGAATTAAAAGATGCATAATATCTTAATAAACTATTTCCGCCTGAAACATTTATATAATTGGTTTTCATTAAACCGGTGCGGAGCACATCATTCATAACATTTGCACCGAAATATAAATTAGGATCATATTTAAAAGCAGGCTCACCAGAGCCGTACTCCAATTTATAGTTTATGGAAAAGCCACTGCCGCCGGGCTGTAACTGGCCACTTTTGGTTGTAATAAGAACAACACCATTGGAAGCATCGGTTCCATACATAGCCGCCGCTGCAGGCCCTTTCAATACTTCAATGTTAGCTATGTTGTCGGGATCCAATGAGGACATGTTAGATACAGGCTGGTCATTGTAACCAAATAAGAATATTTGACTATTATCTGCGCGTACACCGTCAATAAAAATAAGAGGCTGGCCGTTGCCGTTTAAGCCGCCGCCGCCGCGCATAAAGAACCTATAGCTGCCACCTAAATTGCCGTTTGATTTGGTTATTTCCACACCCGATACTTTGCCAGCAAGAAGCTGGTCAAAAGATGAGTAAACTTGCTTGGATGATAATTCTTCGGCATCTATTCTTGCCACTGAAACTTCTGAAACTGACTTTTCACGTTTAGAAGCAACACCTGTTACAACGATTTGCTCACTTGAGAATACATCGGTTTGCAGTTCAAAATTTACCTCAATAGTATTGCTGGAAATAACGATATCCTTTGTTTGGGATTTATAACCCACGTAGGATGCCTTGATCTGAACAGTTTGTCCCTGCTGAACGCTTGTTGGCAACATAAAAGAATAATTCCCATCTTTATCAGTTGCAGCTCCAACAGTTAAAGAAACGGCTACTATGTTTGCAGCAGGGAGTGGCTCACGCGTAGTTGCATCAATTACACGGCCCTTTACCGTCACATTCTCTTGCATCACAAGTGAAGATTCTGACTCTGGTGCTGAAGCTTTTTTAATTAAAATCTGGTTGTTAATACGCTGAAATACGAGTCCATATTGTTCTGCAAAATCTTTTAGTAAATTGTAGAGAGATTCATTTGTAACATCAACAGTTATTTGCTCCTTGAGTGGAACTTCATTTTCTAAATAAAAGAATTTAAAGTCTGTCTTTGCTTCAATCAGTTGTAATGCCTGTTCAAAAGTAACATTACTAACATTCATTGTTATTTTGACATCCTTAAGATCCTGTCCGCTAGTAGGAACGGCAATAAGAAAATTAAGAAGCATTCCCTGCAACAATAAGCCAAGAAAGGAGAAATAAATAGTCATCTTAACTATCCCTAATAATTTATTATCCCCTTCCAGTAAGGATTTAATATTGTTAAAATAAAACATATATTTAAACTCCATGTTGGTTAAACATTATTAGTTTAGCTGGCACAGCCGTGGCAATTTCGCAGATTGCTGCGGCTTTTCTATTTAATAGTTAGCTAGGGGAATTCTCGTTCTTTCAAAGTCATATGTCCCTCCCTCGACAAGTAATAGGTTATTAAATTACCCACATTTAGCTGAAAACATATCGATTATTTAGCTGATTAGAACAGAATTAATACTTATCTATAATTCTCTCAATCCACCTGATCTCTCCCCTGCTATTTTCTATTTAAAGGTTAATTTCCACTACAGGTAAGAGATACATAGATATAATAGAGTTTTGATTTTATTTTTTATAAAATATTATTTCCTTTAGTCCATTCTCATAATTGCTTACGGTTTTATAATCGAGGTTCGTTGCTGAATGGATAACTTTTACTATTGTCCAGAACGACGCATTCTTAAAATTCGCTTTTATTTTTATAGCGCTAAAGGATTTATCTTCCAATCGGAATTTAATCCCGTAGGCTCTTTCGAGTTGTATAAAAACTTCGCCGAGCGATGTATTATCAAAAACCAATATGTTATCTTTCCACCCAGTTACTTGCAGGTAATTAAAGCTGCCGACTTTCCCTTGCCCTGTTGTATTATTGTACGTATATCGTTGGTCCGGGTAAAGTATAACTTCCTTCAGATTGGTTTTTAAATTCTCACTTGTTACTTTTGCTTTTCCTTTAATGAGAGAAACGGAGCAACTATTTTCATTCGGGAATGTTTTGACGTCGAATTCAGTTCCCAGCACTGTAACATCAAAATTATGCACGTGAACGATGAAGGGCATGGTTGAATCGTGTACTACATCAAAGTATGCCTCACCTTCAAGGTAAACATCCCTTGTTTTTTCGTAAAAGTTCTTGGGAGTCCTGAGTTTGCTGTTCGCATTAAGTGTAACAGTTGATCCGTCGAGCAGAGTAATAATAGATTTTTGACCGGCCTCAGTTTTCTTATCAAACCAGGCTGTTCTGTCGGAGTTGTTGTTAGTTACGACTGTATAATAAATAATAGCTGAAACAGCAAATAAAAGAAATGCAACAGATGCAGCAATTGGATAAATCGTGTGCGCATTATGCATAGCAATTAGTCTCTGTTTGCGTTCAGGCTTTATGCGTGAAAGTAATTTCCCAAAATTAAATTTGTAGTTAATTCCAGATTTTGGTATTTCCTTTTCAATGTCATTCAATTGGGAGTTCATGAAGCTATTAAGTTCTTCATCAGAGAGTGTGTTTAGATAAGACATAATGTAGTCATATTCGTTCTGGCTACACCTGTTCTTGATGAATTTTTCTAACAGAAAATCAGCCGGTTTTTCCATAATTTTTCGACTTTACAATATTTATACGTAATTTTAGGGCAGATACCCCAGTCTAGGAGCAAAAAATTATATTTGTGGAATTTAGCCTAAAAACACGGAAATTTTAAAATTTAATATTCAGTTTATTTCGGATTGAATAGTCTTAGAGTGATTTTTTATAAAGAAATGCTTTTACCTCTTTGTATGCAGCGGTAATGTGATTCTCAACTGTAGATACTGATATGCCTAATTTTGAGGAAATTTGTTTGTAAGTAAGATCCTCAAACCTGTGGAGCAAATACACTTCCTTTTTGCGTGGAGAAAGCCTGTCGATAGCAGCTTCAAAAAGCTTACTTTCATCTTCAAGTATTAGGTTAAGTTCGCCTTCGTTATTTTCTGAGATATCCAGATTATTTGCCAAGTCAATAGGAAATATCGGCACTTTTTTCTGCCGGATAAAATCTATTGCTGAATTTTTTGCGATTGCATATAAATAGCTCTTAAATAATGCGGGGGTTTTTGTTTGAATTTTTTCCCTGCTCTTCCACAATTTGATAAAAACATCTTCTGTAAGTTCTTCACAAATCTCTATATTGCGCGTATATGTGCTAATGAAATAGAATATCCTTTTGTTGTAAAAGTAATAGATTTTCTTAAAGGCAGTAAGGTTGCTTCTTTTCAGCTCTTTCACCGTATTAAGGTCTATTTCTTTTTGCAATTTATATTAATTCATTCGGTATGTGCTAAATAATATTTTTCCCTAATGAGATTGATCAACAAATAGTGCTATTATTTACAAAATAATTCTTAAAAAAGCAAATAAGAAAGGAATTTTACATTGATCCTGTTATAACTCATTAGAAATATCACTATTTAAAACTCCATAGATTAGTTATAACATTAGTAACAGTTTGAGATAATAAATTTTCAAATTCGCTTTCGCTCATTGGAATTAAAAAATTGTTTTTCCATTCAATGTCTCATTGGTTATTTATGTTAAATAAGTAAAAGGTTAATAAGTGCAAATAACGTGAATTAAATAGAGTAAAAACATTTATTGAATATTAGTGTACTATATAATAGATGATAATAATGTGGGATTTATTCAGTCAGTGGGATTATTTTCACTTCCGCGAAGGCAAAATTTTTGGTCAAGCAGGATAGGATTAATAAAAATTATGCCTGAGCTATTCAGGCATTGAGAAATAAAAAAGCCGCTGGGAGTATCCAGCGGCTTCGGCAGTCATCAACTAAACCGCTTCTTTGAGTTTATATGAAGCGATTATGTCGAATGGGTTTTCACTTTCTTTAAGCATTTCAAAAAGTTCTTCCAGCTCCTGCCGTCTGAAATTGAGCTCTGTATATTGCATCTTCTCTATTTCTGTTGAGCTTGTGGTCCCGAAGATCTTCTCAATGATTGCAGCTTTTACCTGCTTATCTGCTTTGCTTCTTGCATCACCTAATCCGTATTTATCAAATACTCCGCTGATCTTCTCCATTTCAATTGTCTGCCTCTGCTTTCTTTCAAAGTAATCAGCATCAGAGCCGGGAGCGTAATTCTCGCTGAAGGTTGCGTCTTTGACTTCTCCTATCGGCAGCCCTAATATGAATCTGACTATTGGTCTAAAGTGTTTGTATTTGGGCATATCAAAGGATTTGCCGTTGATTGTGTCGCTTCTATCTTTAAGAACATAAGCTACATTCTTTTGAGTTATTTTATTATCCTTTGTAATCCCCTTCTCCAGCTGCATCCATATATTGAGATCCGTTTCGTAGGGTGTTTCACCTGCAACTTTCATTTTGAATCCTGACTTTACATAGCTTCCCTTTTCAGTCACATTTCCCCGCTCGTCTATTGTATCATCTTCCTTTTCATATTCAAAACCTCCCCTGCCTGTAAAGACAATATTTCCTTCTGTATTGACAAAGCGATCTGAGAATTCCTCCTGCCAGGCAGGCAGGATCTTCCCCCAGTCCATCAGACGCATGAATGACCTATGATTCTTTTCTTTGTAATCCTTAACAAACTTGTAATATATTTTAGTTAGTGAATCTATAAAGAGAAAGTCTACTTCTCCGGATTTAAGAAACTCTAATGCCTGAATTATATCTGCCAGGTTTACCGTGTCTTTTACAATCGCTTTAATTCCTGCTTTCTTAAATAAAGGAATTAAAAACCTTGAACCTTTTTCATTATCCAGGCAAAGAATTGGCTTGGTGCATTTCATATCCTTATAGCTGCCGATAATGAACTCGGTTGCTGTTCTGGTTTTACCCGAACCCTGAAAACCTCCGAATGATGCTTTTATAAAGCTGTTTTTGGCGACCAGGTTTCCTGCGAATTGGTTTAATGATAACTTTCCCATTGTCTCCTCCTGTTGTTATTGATTAAAATGATTCATCATATTTCTGATCTGCTTCTTGAAGCAGTTCATCTTCCTGAAAATTGTTGTACCACTGCTGAACGAGGTTCTGCTGCTGCAGATTCAGATCGTTCAGCAGTATTTCAATGACATCAACGTCATTTAATTTGAGCGCTTTCATCACTTCATCGAGCTCCTGCAGAGCCAGCAGGTCTGCAGGATCGTAATACTTTTTTATAATCATTATGCAGCCTCCTTTTTTAATTGAAGGATTATTTTGTTTTGTTCGTAGATTACAGTGAATTCTCTGCCGATTTCAAAACCTGCTCTGATGAGGTTTGAATTTTTTATTTTTATCTGCGGGACC
>Ga0315535_1002148_pt1 | contig 12812 bp, 6 predicted proteins | sample SalMarSW160220MG_2_FD_203092 | JGI IMG/M metagenome (GOLD analysis project Ga0315535, IMG submission 203092) | Salt marsh sediment microbial communities from the Plum Island Ecosystem LTER, Massachusetts, United States - Salt Marsh Sediment SW1602-20 ...
AGATTGTTCAGCGGATGAACAGTTATGCGATCTACCGCATCGCCGAAACGCTGCGCGTGCTGCTGTTCATGGTGCTGGCGATCCTGATTTTTAACTTCTATCCGGTGACCGCGGTAATGATCGTGATGCTGGCGGTGCTCAACGACGGAGCCATTCTGTCTATCGCCTATGACAACGTTCATTACAAGGACAAGCCCGAGGCCTGGAACATGCGCCTGGTGCTGGGAATCGCCACGGTGCTGGGCGTCGTCGGTCCCATTGCCGCCTTTGGCCTGTTTTACCTTGGCGACCGTGTCTTTCACCTGGGCCACCCGCAACTCCAGACGCTGATGTATTTGCTGCTGTCCGTGGCCGGGCATCTGACCATTTTCCTGACGCGCACCCGCGGCCCTTTCTGGTCCATACGCCCGGCGCGGATTTTATGGGTGGCTGTGCTCGGCACGCAAGCGCTGGCGACACTGATTGCGGTTTATGGGTTGTTTATGACACCCCTCGGCTGGGGCTGGGCGTTGTTTGTCTGGGGTTATGCCCTGGTTTGGGCGCTGGCGAGTGATCGCGTGAAACTCCTCGGCTATCGGATTTTTGACCCGACAAAGTCCCCCTTGTTGGCCAGGAAGCCGTTCGATCCTACACCGCAGATCGCCAGACGAGCATATGAACTCTACGAGCAAAGAGGCCGTCAGGACGGCCGGGCAGATCAGGACTGGGGGCAGGCGGAGCGGGAGGTTCGGAAAGTTGAACCCAACAAATAGACAGATGCGAATAATGCGGTTGACATGTCCGGAGGGATGTAAATGAAAATCGATTCCAAGGATTTCGGTGTGCGGCCCGGAGAGAAGGTCAAACTCAGCGAGTGGCCGACGACGGTGAAGCCCTTTTACAAGTCCCATCCCCTGCCGGAACTTACGGGAATGACTCAAACTGGCACGGAAACTGTGAACAAAAAATTGTGCCACTACAGGGGGTCGCCCCAAGGTTTGGGGAACAATAGGGGAACATAGCGGGGGCGAAAATGGGCTAAATCAGCCCAACCCGTCCCAAAGCACAAACTTCATAAGCCATTTAACAACAATAAATTATACTGATTTCAAAGCTCTTCGATTGTCGGCTAAGCAGCCCTGAAAAGGCTGGCGTCGGCGGTTCAACTCCGTCCCGCGGCACCATTCTTATCAAGAACTTACCCATTCCAGCCATTACAGCCGTGGGAACAGAAAGGAACAATAAGCTGGAGAGGTGTGCTAATTGACTGCTGTGGAAGCACTTGCAGCCTGATTCTTGGGAACAATAGCTTCGATCAACTGGCGCTGGGCGGCGAGTTTGTTCGGAGTGGCCGATTGCGCGTACAGGTCTAACGTGATTTTGCTTGTGGAATGCCGGAGCGATTCCTGTACGGTTTTCACGTCCACACCGTCGGCGATAAGGAAGGACGCCAGAGATCTGCGGAAGTGGTTGGCAAGTCTGGGCACCGGAACGTTGTACGTCGAACCGGGGAGCCCGTGGGAACGTCCAGACCACTTTCACGGCCCCGCTCAGTGAATGTAAACTGTCTCACAGCATCTGGTACCAAACCCCCCTCACCTCACAACTGCCTGGACGACGCTCCCGGACCACTGTGCTTTTGAGTAGCTTTTACTGACAGTGAATGAACTTCTGCTTGATTAACAGAGTTCGTTCTCTTAGCATCGAGGGTAAGGCTGCTCTGAGTTTGATGATCGGATGTTCCGGGCAGGAGCACTACGATGGGGCTCCGTAGGCTGCAAATTCGAGGGGGAGTGCTTTCAGCTTTAGTGCTGATAGGTCTTCTTGGCGCCTTCTCGCCGTCCGCGGTGGCCGACCAGGCCAAAGCTAAAATCGCTGGGCAAGTGACGACGTCGAACGGGAAAACGATCCCATTTGGGGTCAGCGTGCAACTGCAGGCTCCAGGCGGTCAAATTGCGGGCCAGCAACCGGCGGACTCCTCGGGGCATTTCGAGTTCAATTATGTCCCGAAGAAAGACTACACCTTGCTCGTCACAGCAGATGGATTTCAACCGGCCACGCGGGATGTGGACCTTCGATATGGGGACCAGCTGTTTCTTACCATCCGGCTGACACCACTGGACCATCAATTGAAAGAGAATCGGGGTTCCATTACTTCCGTGGAAGATCTCAAAGTACCCGCCCATGCCAAGCGGCAATATCTGAAAGGAGACCGGGCTTTCAAGGCACAAAAATTTTCTGCGGCGAAAAGGTTTTTTGAGCAGGCCGTGCAAGAGTATCCCTGTTACGCTCAGGCCCAGCTTGAACTGGCAACGGTGCTGATTGTGAAGCAGCAGGCGGCTCAGGCGGAGACCGCTCTAAAAAAGGCAATCCAGTGTGTCCCCACGTACCTGGATGCCTATGTGGAACTTAGCCAGCTCTTCAACGCGGGAAAGCGTTATGACGAAAGCCTGGAACTCCTACAGCCAGCGATTGAGCGTTCTCCGGATACGTGGCAACTCCGCTACCAGATGGGAGTGGCGCATTATGGCATGAAGCAATATGAAGAAGCCGAGAAAGACTTTCTGGGTGCGCTCTCACTCAACCGAACGCCCCCGCCCATTCTGCATATCAAACTGGCCGATGTGTATTTGAAGAAAAACGACTTTGGCAAAGCCTACGCAGAAATGCAAGCCTATCTCAGGGACCAACCCGAGGGTCGCTTCGCTCCCAAAATCAAGACTGTCATCCAGCAAATGAAGGCCGATGGTCTCATGCCCGCAGATTCGTCTCCTGCAACATCCTCTCGAAGTGCAAAGCCGTAAGCCCCTTCGCCGAATGTACGGCCGGAGTTCCGGACCTCACGCTCCGTATTGCAGAAACCATGCCCTTGCCAGGAACCAGCCGTTATTTCTCCGGAAACATCTAGAACTACCCCGGCATAGAGCGAGATCGTACCCCTTATGAACTCTGGTACATGCCCTGCCGCCCATCCGTCAGGTCTGCCGGTTTTCACTCCCTAACATCTTGTCCAGCGTCAATATGTTTAGCATCAGTTGGCGCAACGGATGATAGTTATCCTGACGGCCAACGTGGGGCTGGGGTGCGATCTGGCGATCGGCAAAAAGAATATATCCTGCAGGGTAACCGCGGCTCTTCTGCGAGAACTTCTGATTGATGACATTGAATGCCATTTCGAAATAGCGTGCCGCCCATTCCTCGCGTGTACGCTCAAAAACTTTCAACGTTGCGACCATGACTTCGTTCTGGCACCATAGTGTTTTCAAGTATTCATACTGACCCGTAAAATGTAAGTCGAGATGAGTTCCGGGCGGCGTCTCGGCAGGCCATTTGTAACAGGGGTGATCCACATTGATCCACTGCGAAAGGCCGCCGTAGATATAGTCCCAGCCCACATCGAGGTGGCGGTGGATTCGCTCGGCGCAGATTTTCCAAAGGGCCTTGTCGTTGCGGCGGTCCGCTTCCTCCATGACCATCCACAGGGCCTCGACGCAATGTCCAAAACGCGATTTTTCGGCTTCGTCTTCAGGCCTGCTGAAGTCAAAATAGAGCATCTCTGTATTCAGGCCTATGTCAGCCCTGTAATGCCTGTTCATGATGGCATCGATGCCCTGATCCGCGATGGAGGCGATTTCGGGGTCATTGCCGCGGCTCAGTAAATGCGTTGCAATGTTGAGGTTGAGAAACCACAATCCCTGGGGCCGAACAGCCCGGTTGATTTTCCATAGATACGGGAAATCCGCGCCACGGTAGCGGAAGTCCGGGCTGTTAAAGTGGCGGAAAAGCTTCTTGAAAAGCGCCAAAGAGTATTCGCGGGAATCGGTGTCTCCGCTGGCGGCGGCGTATTCCTGCAGCCCCTCGGCGATGAAGTACATCCCTTCCGTATCGCCACTGAAAGGTCTGAGCACCTTGCCTTCGCGTGACAGATCTTCCGCCCACCAGCCGTCTTTCTGCAGGGCATGCTTGAACACAAACTCCCTGGTCTTTCTTGCAATCTCCAGAAAGCTGGGATTCTTCCCAAGGTGGTTATACAGGAAGCTGTAAACCCAAAGGGCTCGTCCGAGGAACCAGAGATTCTTATTCGTACTCACCAGCGTGCCATCGTAATCCAGGCTGCACATGATCCCGCCATATTGGTGGTCAATTCCGTGCCTATCCCAGAAGGGAAGTAGAACCTTGAAAAGCCGGTCATGAAGCTCTTGCCGTAAATTTGAAAGGCTCATACCTGCCAACCGGACTTCGGAAGAGGGAAGCCCGGTCTGGCACGACGCACTTGAACTCTGAGCACGCCCAGGTCTTGCCATCATCAACTGGGCTGCAGTGGTTCCTGTCAACTCAAAAAATGCCCGTCGTTTCATCTTGCCGGCCCCTTTCTGTTTATAGCGACCTGGATTTCAAAAAGTGCGGAGCATCCGATACGAATGGAATCCTCTCTCTACGGGAACACGACAATCTTCTTCAAGTCTGGATATGCACGGCCGCGGCGTGTTCTGGAGGGAGCGTTAAGGTAAAGAAGACCCCATTCGCCTTGTGCTCGATCGGAACGGCACGGCCCGAGACGAGGTCCTTTCCCTTCGGGAGTGTTTTTCCGGGCCAAGGCAGTTGTGCCTTGAGTTCGGTTTGTCTATCTCCCCAGTTCAGCAGATAGACAAGTCGTTCATCCTCACGTCCCCGGGAATGAACCACCGCTTCCACCGGTCCTGTACTCGGAGTCGTTGAAATCCGAATCGGCGGCCTCACCCCTGCGGACTGGCAGGCAGCGCGCAGCAATCCGGCAGCGCCGGGATCGTGATCTTCCAGCAGCGGGATCCCCAATGAGAACCCAAGGAGGATGGTTTGTCCCTTGCCCATGCGTCGAACAACCACGGCGGGCGTATTGGTTTCTTCGAAAATGGCGGCAACTTCTCCCTCGTTGCCCTTCTCCAGCTGAAGCTCTTCGCGAAAGACACGGCCAACCAGGTGGCTCGGCAAGGGAGTGCTGTTCAGCAGCCCTGCCGGCTGAGTGACGCGGATTTCAAAGGGTGTGTGGCTGGCCACCAGGTCATGACGCCGTGCGCCGAACAGCTTTGACATGCCCAGCCCCGGATTCACCTGGTAGCCTCGGTCGAGCGGGTTGATGATGCCGAAACGGGCATCTGCCAGCACCGTGCCACCGCCGGTGACGTAGGCCTTGATTGCTTCGGCCACATTCTTTCTGAGGCAGAGGTAAAAAGGAAATATAACCAGTTTGTAGGGTTCCAGTCTGCTGGCACTGAGTTGTCGTCCATCAAGGACGTTAATGCGGACCTGGTCTTCCCACAAGGTACGGTAGATCCCGATCAGATTCCTTGCCGTGAATGATCCCCAATCGTCGCCATGAGCCTTGGCCTTCAGATCGCCGGCAATGTCGTAGACAACGGCAACCTCTGGCGGCACCGGCTTACTGTCCAGGAAAAGGCCCGGGTCCGAATTCAGAGTTTGGGCAGCTTCCCCAGCCGCCTTGGCGCGGCCTGTGATGCTGCCGTCTGAGGCCGCAAGACCGCGGCCGAAGGCCTGCCACTCGTCCATGTGGGGGCGCCACTTCCAAAAGTACATCCCTTTGGCATCATGAGCGGCCATCTGCCACGCCAGCATATGAATCCGGTTGTAGTTGAATATGGTCCCGGGCTCTGCCCCGTACCGCGTGAAGCCGGTCTGAGGACCTGTTTGCACTTCTGCCATCACTAAGGGTTTGCCGCCGGCTGCATCGTGAGCACTGGTCAGGTCCAGGCTTGATGTCCAGGGAGTATCCCAAAGGGCCTTTTCTTTTGCGAGCAAATCGGGGTTGGCTTCAGCACCCCGCGCGGGAATATCGGGATAGTAGGAAAGTCCGTACTGGTCCACATAGCTCGACATGGTCCAGTCATCCTGTTTGAAGTTGCTGACCCCTTGGCTCACCACGGTGCTGCCCACGTTATGGGTTCGCGTCGGACGCACCGGGTCGAGCGACTTGACCAATTCGTTAATGTGTTTCAGGACCTGGCCGCTCGCATACCAGTAAAACAGCGGTCGATCGAATTTCTGGTATTCCTGGTTCAACAGAACATCGTTCCATTGGGCGTACCAGGCAGCGGGACCTCCGTACTTTTTCAGGCCCCATTCTTCGAACCAATGGTCAAAGTGTGGGTCGTCACGCCCTCGCAACCCGGACAAGGAGAACCCTTCCATATGCGGCTCATCCCAGATGTTATAAGCGACCACGCACGGCGAGTCCTTAAAGTGTTGCACCGTAGCTTTGGAATAATGATCGATCAGATCCATGACCTCACGGTCGGCAAAGGACAGCCTGGTTTCACGTTCACCTGCGCTCTGGATGGGCGAGAAACGGTCCGGCCATTTTGCCGCTGCATAGTCGACAATCAGCCCGGTCCAAAAAACCGTTGGCATCATGCGAAGACCCACTCGCTGAGCGGTCTCCAGGATGAGGTCAGTCTTGGAGAAGTCGGGCTCGGGATTTCCATGCTTCAACAAAAAGGATGGGTAGGGATTAATCGTATTGATGCCGGTTGCGGCGATGGTTTCCAGATCGTGAACAATTTGCGCGTCTGGTGTCCACGAATAGTAGAGATATACGGCGCCTACTTCATATAATCGCCGGCCAGTCGACGCCCCGGCCGCAGAGAGCATGGGGAACACTCCGTCCATACCGAGGGCGGCTGAGCCGCCTATGGCCTGCTTGATAAATGTTCTTCGACTGGGCATGTCAGAACTCCTTTCCATGGGCCTTCGCACGTGGCGAGCGTTCTTAAGGTAACGCTACAGGCATGGACCGGGGCGGGAATCCACTCGTAGGCACGGGCCTGCCGCTCCCTCAATAGTGAAAATGAGCGGCTCTATAGGCTCCAGAGGGCCATGCTTCCTCGATAGGAATCCACTTGGGGAAAGGGCCGTGCGGCCGTAACCCGCCAAGCCCTTCCAGCGCGATGAGCCCGATTGCGCCGGGACGGCGGGCTCTGCGTCGTCCTCGTGCCTTCATGCCTGTCGCGAGCAAGTTAGGGTTCCCCTGCAATGGGTTCGCAGAATTAACCCGCTTTCTTCTTTGATGTTAAGGCGGAACGGCGTACAGACTTTTTCCTCCAGCCCTGCGGGGCTGCTTTCAAGCGTCCCTCCAGCGATGGCCCGCCGAGCCTTGACGAACCCGGCCCCAACTGTTGAGCAAGGGTTTCCTGAATCTCACGAAGGCCGAAATTGATGTGCCTTCGCATGGCCCTTTCGGCAACCTCGGGATCCCTTCTGACAAGTGCTTCCATAAGCTCTCCGTGCCACTTCCCAGGCAATCTCAGTTTCGCGTTGATGTCGTACAGCCAGTTCAGAGTCAGCACGTGGGTCTTTTCGATCGCCTTGCTCAGGGCGACGCTCCCCGTGCACTCGACGATTCTCATGTGGAAGGACATATGATAGGTCTGAGTCCGGAGTATGGTTTCAGCGTGAGTATTTTCACCGCACTGCGACAGCATTTTATCGACCCGCCTTGCCATTTTTTGCAGCTCCAGTCGTTCTTCTGAACTCGCCTTTTCGGCAAAGAGACGAGCGGCCTGGCATTCCAACGCTTCGCGCAGGATATAGTGTTCCCGTATGTCTTGGGTAGTTGGCATCGTAACCCGCGTTCCTACACGTGGGCGACTCTCCACTAACTCCTCGTACTCCAGGCGCTCAATGGCCTGGGAGATCGGCAGGAAGCTCATTCCCAACTCGCGCGCGAGGCCCCGCCGGGATAGCGGGGCGCCGAGGGGAATTTTGCCCAGCAGGATCCTTTCGCGGATCAGGTAATAAGCCTTCTGAGACAGATTATTGTTGAGCTCGTTTCGTTTCTGATGATTATTTCCGGGCAGTAGCATTCCGGGCTACCTCTTATCCAAAGCTCAGGGCACCTTCAAACCAGGAAGGATATGAGAGCCGCAAAAAACTCCTTGACATCATAGCTTGGTGCGTGCTAAATCACAAGTTATTACTGATATGGCAGATTAAGTCAGTTTCTCCGAAACGCACGATATGGTTTCATTTTCGGTCTGCCATCATTGCAGGGTTGCGCTGTTGCGAAGGGATTTCGTGCTGATGTTCAACTCGTGCACAAGAATCCTCCGCAGACAGTCTTGCGTCGGGTAGTCATTCTAGGCTGGTCCCTGTAGCGTTTAAGCCGGGGCTGATGGAGCTGCCACGATAAGCCTGGGGGCCTGTTCAAGCAGGGGGCCCCGTGTCCTTTAGGGCCGGGAAGGTTGTTCCTGCAACGGGTCTGTTAGAGCTATCCGGCAGCCTGCTCGGACCGGACTCTGAGAAGGCGGAGTAGAAGTGTTCGTATCGCAGGACCCCGCCGCCGAATCATTATCGCAGCCAAAGCGGCGACGAACCTGAAGGACGGAGATGACTCCGAGAGCCGAAAACTACTTGTCAGGACGCAAGAATCTCAGGAGGGAAATAATGAAACAAGATTATCGCTTTTTGGCGAGACTGCTCGCCCTGGCATCGCTCAGTGTGCTGATATTTTCACTGAGCGGCTGGGCGCAACAATCCTCGGCCACGATGGTGGGGACTGTCACCGACCCCTCCGGCGCTGCAATTCCGAATGCCACTGTTACAGTTGCTTCGGTCGACACAGGCTTTAAGCGAGTCCTTGTTACGAATTCTGCGGGGGCGTATACCGCCGCCGCGCTTGTTCCAGGCACTTACAGCGTGGCAGCGGAGGCAAGTGGCTTTCAGCGACTTGTGCAAACCGATGTCACCCTGACGGTGGGCCAAACTCTGCGAGTCGATATGGCGCTAAAGGTTGGCCAGACGACCCAGGAAGTGACCGTCCGCGGCAACGTACCCCAGGTGCAGACGGAGAATGCATCAGTCTCCACGGCCGTAGTCGGGAATCAGATCCAGAACCTTGAGACCAATGGCCGGAACGTACTTCTGCTTACGACCCTGGTTCCTGGAGCGGCCCCGGTGGGAGCCTATGGCAACGGCGGAGCCCGCCTGGGCCACGGGGGTGCGACGGCCGGTGTGTCGTTCAATGGAGTGCGGGCGCAGTACGGCAACCTGGAACTCGACGGCGGCAACAATTCCGATGAGGGTTCGGGCGCCAATGGCGGCGATGTTACGCCTTCCCTTTCAATGATCCAGGAGTTCCGGATTTCTACTTCGAATTACGGAGCCGACCAGGGACAACATGCCGGCGCCATTATCGAGCTGGTGACCAAGTCAGGAACCAACGAGTTCCACGGCGACCTTCATGAGTTCCTGCGCAACGACGTGCTGGATGCCAACGACTGGTTCGTGAACCGGCAGATCAATCCGCCGGGTGGCCATGCTCCTAAGACACCCTTGAAATGGAACACCTTCGGTTACACCTTTGGAGGGCCGTTCTATATTCCTGGTGTCTACAAGAAGGGGAAGACCTACTTCTTCTGGTCGCAGCAGTTTGCGCGGTACCGGCAGGGAACGGTCATCTCCGGTTTTGTTCCTTCTGTACGGATGCGCGGAGGTGACTTCAGCGAATGCAATCCCAATTCTCCCAATGCCAATTCGCTCATCATATCCCAGGGGTGTGACCTTCCGGTTGATCCAACCACCGGGAACACCTTTGCGGGCGACATGGTGCCTGTGGATCCGAACGCGACGGCGCTCCTGAACGGTTTTGTTCCCCTGCCGAACAACGGGGTGGATGGTTATGTTTCCGCACGGAGCGCCCCGCAGAATTTTCGTCAGGAGTCCATCCGGGTTGACCAGAACATCAGCGACAAGGCCCGCATGTTCGTCCGCTGGACCCACGATTACGACGACATCGCGGCAGTTCCATCGCTATGGTCAGGGTCGGATTACGATACAACTGCTACCGATCAGTTGACGCCGGCTACAAGCGCGGTTCTGCACTTTAACTACATGTTCAAACCCAACCTGATGAGCGAATTCCTCATGGGATTTGCAGACGACCCGCACGTATATCTCCCGCTTGCTGGACCGGGAAGTCCTGCCGGTTCCGTCCTCAGGCCCTCCTCGTTCAACATGAATTCCATCTTTCCGGGCAACCAGGGTAATACTCTGCTGCCGGGAATCAACGTGAGTGGTGGATTGCCTGGCAGTTTCTATGTGAGTTCGGCCAACTACCCTTATTACAATGCCAACCCAGTTTACACTTTTAAAAACAACACCATCTGGACACACGGGTCGCACACGTACAAGTTCGGGTTCTTCCTCGAGCGATTCCAGAAAAACGAAACCTTCGGGTCGCCGGCCCAGGGAGAACTCTCGTTCAGCAGCGGGAGCGCTGTCTCGACGGGCAACGGCCTGGCGGACATGTACCTGGGCCGAATCGATTCATACAACGAAGGCAGCGCGCAGGTTAATGGGGTCGCCGTTGGCGGATATAACAAAGGACACTGGCGGGCCACAATGTTCGAGCCGTACTTCCAGGACGACTGGAAGGTTAACCGGAAGCTGACCTTGAACATGGGGATGCGCTATTACCTCTTTGTGCCCATCCACGATGTCAGCCACCCGGTAACGATCGACTCAGTCTTCGATCCCACTCTTTACAACCCGGCGGCCCAGGCTCTGCTCGATTCAAGCGGCAACCTGGTGGTGGATTCTGCCACCGGGAACATTGCCACCTTTCAGAGCTACGGCAACGGCCTGGTGCAGTGCGGCGTGGGACAAATCAACGCCGGGTGCATCAAGCGCTCGTACGGGACGTTCGGCCCCCGCTTCGGCTTTGCCTATGACCCGTGGGGGGACGGCAAAACGGTGTTCCGCGGCGGCTACGGCATTTACTACGAATACGGCAACGGCAATGAGGCCAATGCTGAAGGACTGGAAGGAAATCCCCCGGGATCTCTCAGCCCCTCCGGCTTCAACATTGTCGGGTACAACAGCATCGTGCCGGGCGCGGTCGGCCCACCCAGCATCGGAACCCTTCCGTCACGCATTGAGTATCCGCAGGTTCAGCAGTACAACTTCACAGTGGAGCACCAGTTCACTGGAAACAACCTGCTGAGCGTGGGCTGGGTCGGAAACCTGGGCCGGCATCTCTTCCGCCAGCGAAATATGAACCAGGTTCCTCTTGGCGCTACCACGATGAATGTTCCCGCCCTGGCGGGAACCACCGGGTGCGATGCCTCGGGCAATTGTGACGTGCAGAATATCCTGATCAACGGCGACCATCCGACGATATTCTTCAGCCCGTATCGCGGATACAACTCAATCACGTCGTTTGAGAATACGGCGATTTCCAATTACAACTCTCTTCAGGTCAGCTTCCGGCATCCATTCGGGCACGGGTTCACGGCGCAGGTTGCCTACACCTATGCACACGCGCTGGATGACTCAACCAACAGCAGCACCAGTACCGGTATCGACTCCACAAATCTGAGCCGGTTCTATGGCACATCGGACTTTAACCGGACGCAGGTGTTTGTGGCTAACTACGTCTACAACTTGCCCTTCTTCAAGAACTCAAGTAATTCCTTCGCGAAGCAGGTGCTCGGGGGCTGGACCGTCAGCGGCATCACAAGCTTCTTCAGCGGCTCGCCAGTTAACTTCAATTGTGGTGTCAGCGGGTTCAGCACTGGGATTGGACGCAGTTATCGGTGCAACACCGTTGGGAATCTTCAGATTCAGAAAGGGACCATCAATGATCCACAATTCGGGCCCACGCCCGGCTGGTTCAATCCGGCGGTGATCACGCAGCCTCTGATGAGCCAGCTTTACGCCAATGGACAGGCGGGAATGTTCGGGTACATGGGACGGAACGTCCTGACAGGACCGGGCCGGAACAATACCGACCTCGCCTTGCTCAAGGATTTTCAATTTCCCTGGTTTGGCAGCGAACACTCCACGCTCCAGTTCCGTGCGGAGACGTTCAACACCTTTAACCATCCTCAATTTCGGAGCGTCCACGCAGGGTGCAGCAGTAGTATCGGATTCGGACAACCCTGCACGCAGACGGGTAACGGCGAAGTCAGTGCCGCTTACAACCCGCGTCTGGTGCAATTCGGACTGCAGTTCTCGTTTTAATTAGTCCGGCTTGCGCGGAATGGCTGCTCGGCCTGGAGCCGTGCGACAAATGGGCAAGTCCCGCGGAATCACTGATGTTGACAAGATTCCGCGGGCGCCTGTTTTGAGGCTCCATGTCGGGTGGCGAATCGTCCACTCCGGAGTTGACGGGGAAATGCTTGGCCGAAACTCCCGGCAGCTCCTATGTCTTCCAGAAGGCCGGCTCCTGCCAAAAACACGCTGGAACAAATCATGGTCCCGAGTGATACGTGGGTGGTGTGCGGATTGGGAGCAACGCCACTGGACAAGTTCTAGCGTTTCAGAAGAATCCTGATTTCATTCCAAGAGGAGGTCACGATGTCAGATCGAAGAACCTTTATGCAGCAGGTTCTGGGGGGCGGCACCGCCATGGCAGTTTCAGGATGGGTGCCCGCGGGGCGCATTCTGGGGGCCAACGATCGTGTCCGGTTTGGACTGATCGGCGCCGGCGGCCGCGGTCAGGCCATTTTCAAGGCTGCCATCAAGGCTCCCAACACCGAGGCGGTGGCGGTGGCCGATGTTTATACGCGGCGGCTGGATGAGGCAAAAGCTATCGCCCCGGGCGTGAAAACCCATTCCGATTTCCGCCGTCTGCTGGACGACAAGAGCATCGACGCGGTATTGATCGCGACTCCGCAACATCAGCACGCGCTGAATTTCGTGCCGGCCATCCAGGCGGGCAAGGACGTTTATCAGGAAAAAACGATGGCCTTCACCCCCGATCATGCACGGCGCATGCGGAACGCATTTGATAGTTCGAACCGGGTTGTGCAAGTAGGTATCCAGTCTCTCAGTGGAATCGG
>Ga0315535_1002149_pt1 | contig 12811 bp, 10 predicted proteins | sample SalMarSW160220MG_2_FD_203092 | JGI IMG/M metagenome (GOLD analysis project Ga0315535, IMG submission 203092) | Salt marsh sediment microbial communities from the Plum Island Ecosystem LTER, Massachusetts, United States - Salt Marsh Sediment SW1602-20 ...
GGATCCTCCATTTTTTCCAGGCCCAGATCTGCGGGCTGACAAAATAGATCACGGGAATGTCGTAATGCTTCAGCCGCTTCGCCAGGCGCAGATTCAGGGACGGAGAATCAATCAGGATTGCGGCCGCGGGCTTTCGGCGCGCGGCTTCAGCCACCAGGTCCTGCAGAGCGCGGTAGGCTTTGGGGAGGCCGGATACGACCTCGGAGATTCCAATCAGCGCCACGTGGTGGATATCGACAAGGGTATCGACGCCGGCAGCGCGCATCGCTTCACCACCGCAGCCAAAGAACTCCGCGTTGGCGATCCTGCCTTTCAGCGCCTGAGCCAGTGCGGCTCCGTAAACATCGCCGGAGCGTTCCCCGGCAACCATTAAGAAGCAATTTCTGGGCATGATCCTTTGGCCGATCCAGCGGAGGCCAGGAACTCCTGGTCTTTGTATTGAAGCTGATAAAGCTTGAAATAGATACCCTTCAAGCGCAGCAGTTCCTGATGGGTCCCCACCTCCCGGACGCGCCCTTTGTGCATCACGATGATCCTTGAAGCGTTCTGGATGGTCGAAAGGCGATGAGCAATGACCAGCGAAGTTCGATTTTCGAGCAGCCGCCGGAGACCCTCGCGAATCAGATGTTCCGTTTCAGTGTCCACGCTCGATGTAGCCTCGTCCAGGATCAGAATCTTCGGGTCGTGGGCCAGTGCGCGGGCGAAAGAGAGCAGTTGTTTTTGTCCCGATGAGAGCGTGGCCCCACGCTCTTTGACAGGCTCATCAAAACCGCCGGGAAGGCTCTCAATAAAGTCCTGCATATTCACGCGCCGGACTGCGTCACGGACCTGCTGATCGGAAATGCCTTCGGTCCCAAGCCGGATGTTGCCGGCAATGGTGCCCGAAAAGAGAAACGGGTCCTGCAATACGATTCCGAAATTGCTGCGCAGGTCCTGCAGGCTGAGGTCACGAATGTCCACGCCGTCGAACAGGATAGCGCCCTCCTGGACGTCATAGAAGCGCAGCAGAAGGTTGGTCAGGGTCGTTTTGCCTGCCCCGGTGTGGCCCACCACGGCAACCGTCTCACCCGGCTCGACGGTGAAAGAAACGTTTTCCAGCACGCGATGATTGTCGCGATAAGCAAACCCCACATTGCGAAATTCCACCCGGCCACGAACCTCTGCGAGCTTCTTCGGTTGGGGAGAATCGGAAATCTTCACCGGCGTGTCCAGCAGTCTGAAGACGCGCTCGGAACTGGCCATCGCTGACTGGAGGATGTTGTATTTATCGCTGAGGTCCTGAATGGGCCGGAAGAAGCGTTGCGAATACTGGATGAAGGCGATAGCCGTTCCCACGGTCAGCGTATCGCCCAGGATCATGCCGCCGCCCTTGTACAGGATGATGACGATGGCCAGCACCCCCAGGAATTCAACCGTGGGATAAAACAATCCGTAGGCCAGGATGGAGTCTTTGTATGCTTTCAGGTAGGCCCCGTTAATCTTCTCGAACTCGTCGAAGCTCTTCTCCTCCCGGTTGAAGAGCTGCAATACCGGCATGCCCGTGATGTGCTCCTGGAGATAGGCATTGATGCGGGCGATGGCCAGCCGGATGCGACGGTACGATTCCCGCACCGCTTTCCTGAACAACGCCGTCGCCAGAATAATCAGCGGCAGAACGGCAAAGGTGAGCAGCGCGAGCCTCCAGTCCAGCTTCAGCATCACCGCCATGATGCTGACCAGTGTGAAGAAGTCACCGAAAACGGCCACCACACCGGAGGCAAACATATCGTTCAGAACGTCAATGTCGGTGGTGACGCGCGTGACCAGCCTGCCCACGGGATTGCGGTCAAAGTAGCTCATCTGCAACCGCTGAAGATGCTCAAACACCTGCTTGCGCAGATCGTACATGACCTTCTGGCCGACCAGTTGCATGGCGAAGGTTTGAACAAACTGCAGGACAAACGTCAGCAGGACCGCCGGCAGAAAGATGGCAAGCGCAATCTGAAGGATGCCTTCACGAGGATTGGCGCTGAGAAATTGTGCCAGAAACCCGGGAATCTGACGTTGTCGGGTGGGATCGAGATAGCGATCGATTTCCACCTTCATCAGATAGGGCGGTACGGCCTGCAGGAGGCCATAAAAGAAGATGGCGACAAGGGCAAAGAAAACCACCCGCCGGTAGGGACGCAGGTAGGCCAGTAGCCGTCGCATCAGGCGCGCGTCGTATGCTTTGCCGAGAACTTCTTCTTCGTGGAAACTGTCTGCCATCAGAGTGCCAGGTTACACTTCCTTTTCAAGTGATTCTTCAATCAGTTGCTTGTTGTACAGCTCCGTGTAATAGCCATTCTTTGCCAGCAACTCTTCATGGGAGCCTCGCTCCACAATGGTACCGTCGTGCAGCACGACAATCTCATCCGCATTGCGAATGGTGGAGACGCGATGAGAGATCAGGATGGTGGTTCTTCCCGCCATCACCTCGGTGAGGTGCTGCAAGATTTTTTCTTCAGTGTAGGTGTCAACGCTGGAGAGCGCGTCATCGAGAATCAGGATGCGCGGGTCGCGGATGATAGCGCGCGAAATCGCCACCCGCTGTTTCTGGCCGCCCGAGAGCGTCAGGCCGCGTTCTCCCACCATGGAATCAAAACCCTTCGGGAAGCCCAGGATGTCCGTCCGGATGTTGGAGATTTCTGCCGCGCCCTCCACGTCATCATCAGAAGAATCCGGAACTCCGAACCGGATGTTTTCACGGATCGAGTTGCTGAACAGGAAAGTTTCCTGCGGAACGAACCCGATGTGCGAACGAAGAGTCTTGAGAGGGACATGGTGGACCGGAATCCCATCCACCAGCACCGATCCCTCCTGTGCGTCAAACAGCCGAGGAACCAGAGCGGCCAGGGTCGTTTTCCCCGAACCGGTTGCGCCCACGATAGCGAGGGTCCGGCCCGCCGGAATGTGCAGGTTGATGTTCTTGAGAATCGGGACACCGTTATACGCAAAGGTGAGATTCCGAAATTCGATTTCGCCTTTCAGAGCGCGGACGGGGTTGCTGGGAACCCGGCGGTCGTCGATGGCCGGTTGGGAGGCAAAAATGGTCCACAGCCGGCCCATGGAGGCGAGGCCTCGCTGAATGATGTTCGTTACCCACCCCAGCGCGATGATGGGCCAGATGAGATACATCAGGTAGACGTTGAAAGCGGCGAATGTTCCGATGGTGATTCTGCCTGACAGCACATGTTCTCCGCCGACCACCATAATGAGCAGGAAAGAAGCTGCGAAGAGCAGAGCCAGCGCGGGCCACAGGAAACTCGTGATCAGGATCAGGTGCTTGTTTTTCTCCACATAGACTTGGTTCATGCGGTCGAACTGCTGCATTTCAGGCTCTTCCTGGCGGAAGGCGCGGACCATCCGAACGCCAGAGAGGTTTTCGCGCACTTTTTCGGTGAGTTCCGAATACATGGCCTGGATTCTTTCGAACCGCTCATGGATCCTCTGCCCGAAAAACTTGACCGCAATCGAGGCCAGCGGCAGAGGGGCCAGCGCCAGCAGCGTCAGGTGAAGATCCAGATGGGCCATCAGAGTGATCGTGGCGATACCCGTAACCACCGTATTGGCTGAATACATGATGCCCGGCCCGACAATATTGCGGACAGCGTTCAAATCATTGGTCAGCTTGGCCATCAGGTCGCCGGTTCGGTGTTCGTTGTAGAAGCGGGAGTCCTGCCGCATCAGGTGCATGAAGAGGTCATTGCGGAGATCATACTCAACGTCGCGTGAGATGCCGATCAGAATCCAGCGCATCCAGAACTGGAAAATCGCTTTCGCCAGCGCGATGCCCAGCAGCAGAAGAGCAAAGAAGGCGAGTTTTTGCGCCGTAACGCCGCCGGTGAGTGCGTCAAAGGTTTCCTTGATGATCAGGGGTATCGTGACTCCGACAACCTGGGTGAGGATGAGCGCAGTAAAGCCGGTGATATACCCCTTTTTGTACCTGGCGAGATACGGAAACAGGGGTCGAAGAGGGTTTCGCATGGTTACCTAAGCTTGATGGTGGCCGAAGTCAGGCGCAGGCGCTGTGTCGCCACGGGAAATCCTGATTATAGCTGAACCCCGCTGCGGCCTGCCAGCCTCGGTGCAGACTCGAATGAACTCATTCTAACCCTGGCTGCAGCCGGCGCCGCCCATCACAACCCTGCTTTCCTCTCCCTGTGACATCCGGTTTCGGGTTGACCTTGAAGGAGGGCCTACGTAAAATCTGGCTATAATGCTTTCCTGGCGGGAGGGAAGCAGAAAACAACTTAGCTGAAAGGCAGGTCAAGTTGGGGAAGTGTAAACTCTTTTTTCTTATTCTCGCTGTCGTGTTTGCATTTGGCTCGTGCAGTTCCCGCAGCAGAAAGGTTGCGGCTTCGCCTCCAACGCCTGTCGTCCCGCCACCGGAAACTCTTCCCATCCACCCCCCGGCGCCTCCTCCCCGGGTTGTCAAACCCAGGCCTCCTGATCCGGCTGACGTTCTGGTCGCAAAGGTCGATGCCGTCTATAACCACGGCATGCAGGAATATCGTGCCGGGAACCTGCAAAAGGCCAGACAGGATTTTGACGAGGCCCTGAGCCTGCTGCTCCGATCCGGGATGGAAGTTCAGAGTAATCCCCGGCTTAAAGCTGAATTCGAAAAGCTGGTCGAAAAGACTTATGGGTTGGAGGCCTCAACAACGGCAAACGGCAACGCGTTAAGCCAGCGAGATGATGAGTCTCCTCCCATTGAATCCTTTGCTGACCTTACATTCCCCGTAGATCCGAGGGTCCGGAAGCGTGCTGAACTCGAACTGATTTCAGTTCGCTCAGACCTTCCGCTGGTTACGAACGATTACGTAGCGGGTTTCCTGACCTACTTTCAAAACGGTGGTCAGGGCTATATCGAAAAGATTCTTACCCGTGTCGGGATGTACCAGCCGATGATTTCCAAAGTGCTCCGCAAGTATGGAATGCCGCAGGACCTGATCTACATGGCCGCGGGGGAAAGTGGTTTTAATCCCCTTGCCGTGTCGCGCGCGGGAGCCACGGGCATGTGGCAATTCATGGCGGCGCGCGGCCGGGAATACGGGCTCAAAATGGATCAGTATCAGGATCAACGCGAGGACCCCTTGAAATCGACGGATGCGGCGGTCCGTCATCTGCGTGACCTCTACAAAGAATTCGGTGACTGGTATCTGGCCATGGCGGCTTACGATGCCGGACCCGCCGGCATCCAGAGAGCCATTGAGAGGACCGGATACGCGAACTTCTGGAAGCTGCGGGAATTGCGTGCGCTGCCCAGGGAGACACAGAACTATGTGCCCATCTTCATCGCCACCGCTCTGATTGCCAAGGATCCCCGTGCTTACGGGTTTGATGTGCAGCCTGATCCACCTCTGGACCCGGACCAGGTAATGGTTACAGTTCCCACCGACCTTCGCCTGGTGGCTGAACTCATTGACAAACCAGTCAAAGAACTCGAAAAGCTCAATCCGAGTCTTCTGACCTGGGCCACGCCGCTGGATGAAAGCAAGTATGTGATCAACCTTCCACGCGGAACCAGAGATTTGTACGAGAAACGGATTGCGGAAGTACCGCCTGAAAAGCGGGAGTCGTGGCGGGCCGTCAAGGTGGAGCAATCGGACACGCTTGAATCCATCGCGCGCAGGTATCGAATCACAGAGGTCGCGCTGGCCAGGGCCAACCATTTTGACCCCGGGGACGCCCCGGAAATCGGCGCGCACCTTATTCTGCCGCTTCCTCCGGGCCGGGAGTCCCGCTATCGAAGGGGCCGCTATTACCGTTACCGCATCCGCCGCGGCGATACGCTCGGCGGCATCGCCCACCGCTACCACGTGAGTATTGCAAGCCTTCGGCGCTGGAACCACTTGCGAGGTTCGCGGATTGTTGCCGGGAGAACACTGCACGTGTTTGCCCACGGCGGGGCCCGTTCCAGCGGCTCTGGCGAATACAACGCGCAGACCCGCAACGGCGGCGTCCGGGTTTACCGGATTCAGCGTGGCGATACGCTTGGGGGCATCGCCAGGCACTTTCATGTGAGCGTTGCGGAACTTAGCCGCTGGAACCATTTGCGGGGTTCCACCATTGTTGCAGGGGAAGCGTTAAAAGTCAGCAGCGGGTCCCCCACACGGAAAGTCGCTTCCTATCATGCTGCCAGCAAGGATCAGCGGAATCCAGAGTCCGTTTATCACTACCGAATCCGTCGTGGCGATACTCTTACATTCATTGCCAGCCACTTCAAGGTGACCGTCACGCAAATCCGTGAATGGAACCACCTGGATGGTTCGCTCATCATGCCCGGACAGATCCTGGCGCTGTATGGAGTGGCGGAGTAGCGGCTCGATTCGGCTGCCGATGATGCCTCTTGACAGCGGTTGTCCGGTGGTATACATCTGGCCCAAGGGACCTTTTTGTTTAAGGTTCACGACCTGTGCCAGCTAATATCCGGTTTCTGACGGGATGCTGATCCTAAGAGGAGGATTCCATGCGGTTCAACGACGAAGACCATGAGCCCGGCGAAGAGTTTGAAGAGTACGAAGACGAACTCTCTTCTGACTACGAAGAAGAATTGGAAGAGGAAGACCTCGGGGTGGACCTCGAAGATTTGGACGAGGAGATTTCCTACGAATCCGAAGAAGAGGAAGAGGAAGAAGTCGGGCCTATAGAGATGGAAGTCCCACCGGCTCCCATTTCCCCTCAGTCTGCTCCCGCCAGTGCTCGCCGGCCGCCCAAACCCAAAGGACGTCCGGCAAAGGCAAAATCGAAGAAGCCTGCCAGGCCCAGCAAGGCCGGCAAGCCTAGGAAGGCTGCGAAATCCGCCAAGGCGAAGAAGACCGCCAAATCTGCAAAGGCGAAAAAAGTTGGGAAGGCCGCCAAGGTGAAGAAGGCCACTAAGGCAAAGAAGGCTGGAAAGCCCACCAAGGCGAAGAACAAGACTGCCAAGGCAAAAAAGCAAGCGAAGGCCGGGAAGAAAGCCGTGAAAGCTAAGAAGGCTCCGAAGACCGGGAAAAGCAGGACGGCGGTTGCCGGCAAGAAGGCAAGGGGCCGCCGCTGACCTCGGGGCCGGGCAGGATTTATGTTAGCCCAGAGAGAACCCTGTCCTCCCTTGCCTGTGTTTTTTTGCACATTAGAGTTTTTGCGCAACGCGTGGAAGGGCTGGCTGAACTGGAAGGTGATTCCATAGAAGCTGACAGGCGCTCCCGCGCATGTTGTGACACTCCAGAAGGGGCCAGGGCAACAATTTCCAGGGATGCATGAAGGGCCCGGCAATTTCGGTTCTGGAATCCAATCAGAGGGCAGCGAGTTTACCTCGCCTCAGACACTGCCCTCCGGTCAGGGTGAGCCCGCTGCGGTCAGAAAGGTTGTGGCGGTTGAATGTATCCGCCGGATGAGGGGCGGGTCACAACCATTCCTGATGGGCTGTGACGACGGCGAGACCTACGTTGTCAAGTTCAGGAACAATCCCCAGCATGTCAGAATTCTGGCCAACGAGATGCTTGCCAGCCGGCTGGCTGCTCTGATCCGGCTGCCTGTCCCCGGACGGGCGTTCGTGCAGGTTTCGCAAAGTCTCATTTCTGGAACTCCTCTGCTGAAGTTTGAGACGGCGGGCCGGGAAGAGCAGTGTGTCTCGGGATTGCAATTCGGTTCCAGATTCCCGGGCGCTCCCAGCCGGACGCTGGTGGTGGATTTCCTTCCTGACCGTCTGCTGCGGCGCGTCTCCAACCTGGCCCCAATTTTTCTGGGCGCGTACGTGCTGGACAAGTGGACCTGCAACTGTGATGGCCGCCAGGTGATTTTTTACCGGACCATCGATCAAAGCGGCAACCGTTACTCCGCCACGCTGATCGATCACGGGTTCTGCTTTAACGATGGAGAATGGAACTTCCCGGACAGCCCTATTCGGAGCCTTTATCCGCGCCGGCTGGTGTATGAGAGCGTGCGCGGGTTGCAGTCGTTTGAACCCTACCTCTCCCGAATTGAAAATATCGAGGCATCTGAACTGGAAGAGTGTCTCCAGGAAGTGCCGACAGAGTGGTGCGGAGACGACCCGGACCAGATTTCGCGGCTTGCGGAGCAGCTTTATCAGCGGCGCCGCCGGGTGCGCCAACTGATAATCGAAGCAAAAGGGAGTTCATTGAGACCTTTCCCGAATTGGGAATAGACGATGACGAGGGCCCGCAGGGCCAGGTGCTCGCATGGCTGATGTTGAACAATACAAGGAGTGCTCGCTCTACGTGGTGCAATATGTGCCGGACGTGGTGCGGGGCGAATTCCTGAACATTGGCGTGTTCCTGTTCAGTCCCCAGGAGAATTACCTGGGCTGCCTGATCACGGATGACTTCCGCCGGATCAAGCGGTTCCATCCTCAGGCCGACCTCGAATTCCTGCGTGAACTCCAGCAGGACTTCGAGCAGCAGATTGACGAGCACAGTGACGAACTGGAAACCTATCTGAACTGGATGGGGCAATCTTTTTCAAACCTGGTGCAGATTGCTCCTGTCAGGGCCTGCCTGCTTCGTGACCCGGTGGCTGAAATCCAGGATGTTTTTAACCGGTACGTGGGCGCGCGGGTGGAGGGGCCCCTCCCGGTCGACACACGGGTGCGAATCAAACAGCGGCTGCGGCTTTCTTTTGTGCGGGCCGGGTTGTGGGACTTTCCGAAGTTTGAGCGGAATATTCAGGCTGCGCGCTGGACACAACCCAATGACACCTTTGCCTTTGATTTCGGGTACCGCCCGCTCGAGATTGCGGGCAGACCGAACGGACACATGAGGTTTATCCACACACTTTCGCTGAAGCGCGATGTCGAACTGGCAAAGGTTCTGGTTTACACCATGGACCACGTCCGCAGCCGTGAGCCGGCCGAACTGACGGCCGTGGTCGAGGGGATGCCCTCTGGAGAAGACGAAGCGGCCACGCTTTCACAGAACATCCTGGTGGAGGCTGGAATTTCTATCCAGCCGGTTACCCTTGCCGACCAGTACGCTCGGTCGATCCGCAGCGAACTGGGCATCTAAAGCTGGGGACTGCGATGCCGATGACGCTGGACGTTGAATGTTATTCCGGCTATAAGGCGGACGAGCGGCCTCTGCGTTTCCGCTCCGACGAAAAGGATTCCCGGACTTTTGAGGTGGTGGAGGTTCTCGACCAGTGGTATGGGGTGGGGTACCGTTGTTTCAAAGTACAGTCTGACGACGGGAACATTTACATCCTTCGACACAAAGAGAAGGAAGATGAATGGGTTCTGGATTCATTCCGCCGGACCCGTTCATGAACGGATGCCTTCCTGTTCCATGACAATCCTTGCCGGCCATGATTAAATAAGGGGTTATGAGGCTTCAGGGCGAGCCAGAAACCTTCCGGAGATGCCCCTACTGAAATGCGCAAGGGTGAATTCATCATTTCGACGCTGCTGGCGATCCTGGTATTCCTTTTTGTTCTAGGGCTCCAGCGTGACTGGAGGCCTTCCAGTCTGAAGGATGCGGCAAGCTCAGCAGAGCAGTACGTGCTGGGCAAGGCCGGTGCTCGCGGAGCGTACCCGGATATTCCCGGTTTCGAGCGTACTGACACTTTCACCCTTGACCGGCAGTATCGCGCAGCTCTCTACCGGTCCAATTCCGTCAGCCTGGGTTTTGCGCCAGGACGTCTGGTCATTTACAACGATAAGAACCAGATTGCTTACCAGGTGGATACGCTGGAAGGTGCACGGGAAGCGTGGACCGCTCTGTATGATTTTGCGGGCCGGGGAGGGTTACCGGTTCGAAACAGCCGGCCACGGCCAGTTTACCTTCGCGACCTCACCGGCGACCGGAAGCCCGACCTGGTGGTTGGACTCTATTCAGGCGGCAACCGCTGCTGTACTACGGTGAACGTTGTGCAGGTCGGAAAGGATTCCCTGAAGGTTATCGGCCATATTGACGGGCTGAAGGGATGGCCTTTTGAGGGCCTGGAAATTCGACGGATCGGCCCCGACCCCATCCGGGAATTCGTGGTGCACCGGCCCCAGGTGACGGCATGCGGACCGAGGGAAGACTCGGCTGACGTTATTTCTGTTTATTCCTTTTCCAACGGCCAATATGTGGACGAGACGCGGGAATTCAGCGATTTCCTTCAAGGGGTCCTTCGGGAGAACCTGGCCAAGTGGTCTCGTGAGAAGGAGCCCTCACTGGGTCTACTGCAGACCCTTGCTGCGCAGTACGGAGTGCTGGGCCAGTCCGACCGCGCCAAGATCTTCTTCGCGCAGAACCTCGCGCGGTTCCTTCCTCAAATGAAGCGGCAGGGGTTTGACGGCGCGGCGTGCCGGGACGACCTGAATAGCCTGGTTGACCGCCTTGCCAATCAGCAACTCCAATAAGCATGACGGACCCCGCCTCCGGCGCGTGGGACGCTAAATGACAGGTTCTTGCCAGGTCTCCAGTTGGTTCTTGAGAAAGGCCATAAACTGGTCTCCGATGGCGCCGTCGATGATCCTATGGTCAAAGGTCAGCATCAGGTAGGCCATCGAGCGAATCGCAATCGCGTCGTTACGGATGACCGGCCGCTTTTCAATCACTCCAACTCCCAGGATGGCAACCTGAGGCTGATGGATGATCGGCGTTCCAAAGAGGCTGCCGAAGATGCCGGGATTCGTCAGCGTAAAAGTGCCTTCCTGCACCTCTTCCACGTTCAGTTGCTTGGAGCGCGCGCGGCTCGCAAGGTCCTGAACGGCGCGGGCCATTCCCAGGAAGTCCTTTTCTTCTGCATGTCTGATGACGGGAACAATCAACCCTGTTTCCAGAGCCACCGCGATCCCCAGGTTGATCGCCTGCTTGTAGACGATGTTGTTTCCCTCGAGCGAAGAGTTGAAAATCGGGAACTGTTTGATGGCTTCGACGGCAGCGCGTGCGATGAATGGGGTGTAGGTGAGCTTCAGGCCCTGGCTGCGCCCAAACTCCGCGGCCATGCTTTCGCGGGTCTGCACAATGTTGGTCATGTCGGCTTCGAACACAGTGGTCACGTGCGCTGAAGTTTTCTTGCTGGCGATCATGTGTTCCGCAATCAGCCGCCGTTGTGGAGTCATGGCGGTCACATGAGTTGGCCCGCTGAAGGTGACGGTTTGCCCGTAGGACGCGGGGGGCTTGCTGGGAACCGATGGCCTCACAGCCCGCGTTTCACCCATGGCCGGTGTCCGGCGCTCAAGGAATTTCAGGATATCCTTCTTGCTGATCCTGCCTCCCAGCCCGGTTCCTTGCACCCGTGAGAGGTCCACGTTGTGCTCGCGCGCAATCCGCCGGACAAGAGGTGATGAGCGAAGCTTTTCACCTGGTCGAACCTGTTCCGGCAGTGCTTTCGCTGGAGCGGGCGGCGCTTCCGCCGCTGCTGGTGCGGGAGGGGCCTGCGCCATGGTTTCCGCCCTGGGAGCCGGAGCCACCGCGCTTCCCTGTGCGGATTCTGCTGCCTCACCCGGCATTTGTCCATCGATAACTGCAACCACGGTGTTGACGGCTACGGTTTCGTTTTCTGCGGCCAGGATCTTTGCAAGAACTCCTGCGGCAGGGGAGGGGATCTCAGCATCCACCTTGTCGGTGGTGATTTCAAAAAGAGGCTCGTCACGCTCGACGCGATCACCCGGCTTTTTCAGCCATTTGATGATGGTCCCTTCGGCGACGCTTTCCCCCATCTGGGGCATGACAACATTTGTCGGCATCACGATCCTCGCAGCAAATTCCCGTTCAGGCAGCGATTTCGTTACTCCTAATAGGCTGCAAGCTGCCGCGCTGCATCTGCAATTTTTTGAACGTTGGGCAGAAAATATTCTTCCAGCGGCGGCGAGTAGGGAACGGGCGTATCCGGTGCTGTGACCCGCACGATCGGGCCATCCAGATCCTCGAAGGCCTTTTCAGCGATCACCGCTGCAAGTTCACCTGCCAGGCCGCCAACCCGCGTGTCTTCATGCAGCAAGATCACCTTGCTGCACTTGCGCGCACTGGAGAGTACGCACTGCTCATCGTACGGCAACAGGGTTCGGAGGTCAACGACCTCAAGCGAGATCCCTTCCCGGGCAAGCAGTTCCGCTGCCTCCAGCGCGGTCCAGACCATGGCGCCGTAGGTGATGACGGCAATGTCGCTGCCCTCCCTGCGAACGGCCGCCTTGCCCAGAGGCACGATAAAGTCTTCGTCGGGCACTTCCTCCCGGGTCCGCCGGTAAAGATACTTGTGCTCGTAGAAAATGACAGGATTGTTGTCGCGAATCGACGCCTTGATCAGTCCTTTGGCATCATAGGCCGTTGCCGGAGCCACCACTTTCAGCCCTGGCACGTGCACAAACCACATTTCGTTCGACTGCGAGTGGAACGGACCGCCGTGCACGCCCGCACCGGACGGGCCTCGAACCACCAGGGGCACGGCCGCGCCCCAGCGATAGTGAATTTTGGCCGCCATATTGACAAGCTGGTCGAGCCCGCAGGAGATGAAGTCCATAAACTGCATTTCTGCCACGGGCCGCATTCCCATCAGGGCCGCTCCGACGGCCGCGCCCACGATGGCCGATTCGGAGATGGGAGTGTCAATCACGCGGTCCTCGCCGAACTTCTCCTGCAGGCCGGCAGTTACTTTGAACGCCCCGCCATAAGACCCAATATCCTCACCCAGGAGAAAGACGGAGGCGTCGCGCTCCATCTCTTCCCATAACCCCTGTCGGATTGCCTCAAGATATGTCAGTTGCGGCATGGGTTTATTCATTCACTCCGCGGTGTGCTTCTCCACCAGCACTCATCATCGCAGTAAACGCCTTCCATGGCGTCGGCACCTTCCGGAAAGGGACTGG
>Ga0315535_1002152_pt1 | contig 12800 bp, 8 predicted proteins | sample SalMarSW160220MG_2_FD_203092 | JGI IMG/M metagenome (GOLD analysis project Ga0315535, IMG submission 203092) | Salt marsh sediment microbial communities from the Plum Island Ecosystem LTER, Massachusetts, United States - Salt Marsh Sediment SW1602-20 ...
TAGCCAAAAAAATTAATAAATAAGGTATAATCGTAGCAAATATTATCAAATATAAAATTTCCCATCGGAAAAGAATGGAATTTAGCGAGAGAAGATCCTTAAAGAAGTGAACCGTTTCTTGAGTGAAATCAGTTTCAAATGGTATGAATAAAAATAAAAATAAAACGGGAATCATGATTATCACTCCTGATATGAAAGATATAGATATTTTTATTAGAGCGCGTGGAATCTTATAATATTTAGTTTTGTTAATATTTCTTAACTCATTTTTTGAGTAAGAATCTCTTTCGATGCTTATATATAAAAATGACCCTGTAATTGAATATAAAATCAAATAAATCATTCCCATTGGCTCAATTGGTGTTCCATTTAATTGCGCTCCCCTAAATGACACTGATATAATAATTATTATGACAAATGTTAACATTAATATGAAAAGGATTCGAAAAACGTCAAACTTCTCGTAGTTTACTCCTTTTTCGTAAAAAACTATAAAAATTATTGTTAATAAGGCACCAATCATTGTAAAAGGAATAGAGGTTGTTTTCAGAGCAAGAAAGAAAAAGATAATATGTAAGATAATACCGAAGAATCCAATGAGAAAATAGTAATTATAAGTACGTATATCATAAAATCTCCTATTCTTGTGCCTTAAATTAAATATATACTCCTTTAAGGGAATTCTTGCATCTTTGTTCAAATGATTATTTACAAGTGCTATGAAGATAGCGATTAGAAATAAAATAATTCCCGCTGTAAGAAACCTTAGGACAATTATCGTGATGATGGAGATTCCATCAAATAATCCCGAGACCACAATGGGAATAAAACTCCAAAGTAGGTTTGCAATGATTAAATTGAAGATATATTTATTGGTTAACTTCATTTACACATCAAGGTTTTCAAGTACGACATATAAAATTATTGATTATTTGAATAGTTTTCTTTAAAAAACACCAAAATATTTTACATATTAATCCCACAGTGTTCCCAAAAGATATGGTTGACCAAAATTAAAAGCTTTTAATGGATAGGTATATTTAGATATATTAGAAACCTTATAAAAAAAAGATTTGAGAAACCAATTGCCAAGTTCAAAAGATTATATGGAAATGGATGATAAATATTGTGCTCATAATTATCACCCCATACCCGTTGTTATTAGCAAAGCTGAGGGTGTCTGGGTATATGATCCAGAAGGTAAAAAGTATTTAGACTGCTTATCCGCTTATTCAGCTTTAAATATGGGACATTGTCACCCTGAAATCATAAAAGCGTTAAAAGAACAAGCGGATAAGGTGACATTAACTTCTCGCGCGTTCTATAACGATAGGATGGGTCCTTTCTTAAAAAAATTGTGCGAAGTTGTGGGTCAACATCTCAACGATCCAACCAAATCTGGAATCATGGCACTGCCTATGAACTCGGGAACTGAAGCAGTCTCTTCCGGTTTAAAAGTTGCGAGAGCTTGGGGCTATATCAAGAAGAAGATTCCTAAAAATGAAGCAAAAATTATTGTTTGCAGAGATAATTTTCATGGTCGATCAATAGCAATAGTAGGATTTAGTACGGATATTGCAGCTGTACGGTACTATGGGAACTTCGGCCCTTACACTCCCGGTTTTGTGATTATTCCGTATGGAGATGCTGAAAAATTAGAAAATACAATTTTAGAAATTGGTGCTCAAAACGTAGCAGGATTCCTATTTGAGCCAATTCAAGGAGAAGCAGGGATAAAGATACCTCCTGAAGGCTACTTGAAAAGGATTAGAGAAATTTGTACAAAATACAATGTTCTTATGATTGCTGATGAGATTCAAACTGGTTTCGGAAGGACTGGGGAATTTTTTGGATGTGACCATGAAAATGTGAAGCCAGATGTGATGTTACTTGGAAAAGCACTAGGAGGAGGTGTTTATCCCGTTTCTGCAGTGGTCACAACGAAAGATATAATTGGTCCTGATGTCATTACACCTGGTACGCATGGATCAACATTTGGTGGAAATCCTTTGGCTAGTGCGGTTGCCATGAAATCGCTAGAAATCCTTATTGAGGACCATTTAGCTCAAAGAGCTAAGGAATTTGGGACGTACTTCTTAGAAGGGCTTAGAAATATTGCAGCAAAGAAAACTATAGTTCCAATAAAGGAAGTTAGAGGCAAAGGGCTCTTAATGGCAGTCGAGTTTGAATCGGATGCAAGGCATATCGTCGAAATGTTTAAAGACAATGGAGTACTAGCTAAACACACTCATTCTAAAACCATTAGATTTGCACCTCCTTTAATAATTACTAAAGAAGAAATCGATTGGGTTTTAAAAATAATAGAAAAAGTACTCGTTGTTAGTTAATCAGTTTTCGGTTGGTTTACTGTCATTTTTTTCCAAAAAAAATTGAGTACTTGCTTTTCCTTCTATTTCAAATCAAACATACCAACCACTGATTATTAAATTGAAATTAGTGGAAATTATTATAAAGTTTAAACAATTTATCAAAGGGATCATTTATGTCTGTTAATGAAATATGGAAATTAGAAATGAAGACCCCTTTTGGTACTCAAAAATCCACCTTGCATCTCTTCCTTGCAAGTAATGAGATCACTGGTAGAATGGAATATCGTAGAGGCGCCAGTGATATCACGGATGGAAAAATTGACGGTGACACATTGATGTGGAAGGCTTCGAGAAAATTTCCACGATTCTTAACTTTTGAATTCAATGTCAAAGTTGATGGTGACACCATGTCGGGCACGGTGAAGAGCCCTCTTGGCAAAGCATCCCTTAAGGGCACGAGAATTACGGATGAGATTACCTTTTAATAAAAGAATTCTTCTTATGCCACCATTGTATCGTTTTTATTTTTTAGATTTTCTCTCCCATATTAATATAAAACTGCGTTCCTGCTTTTCCCTCTATTGCATCCTTTATTTTTTCAATAGAAGTTATGATGGCACGTTCCCCTCCAGATTCTAGAAAATTTATGACTGCTTGAACTTTCGGACCCATGGAACCTGGAGGAAAGTGTCCTTCTTTCATGTATTTTCGAGCTTCATCCGTGGAAAGAAGATCCATGTATTTATAGTCAAATCGACCAAAATTTAAGGCTACTTTTTCAACGTCAGAGGCAATTAAAAGTATTTGGGCTCCAATTTGTTCACCTAATTTCGCACTTGCAAGGTCCTTATCAATTACAGCTTCAACACCGTATAATCTCTTTTCATCTTTAATAACTGGAACTCCTCCACCTCCACAAGCAATGATAATAAAATCTCCTAGTGCCATCAATTTTTTAATTTCACGCCATTGATAAATCTTAATTGGCTTTGGAGATGCAACAACACGCCTCCAACCCTTTGAAGTTTTCACATAACCCGCTTTTTTTCTCTTATATGCTGGTCCGATAGGTTTTGTTGGATGTTTAAAAGCTGGATCATTTTGATCAACTTTGACGTAAGTCAATACTGTCAAGAAAAATTTTTCGGTATCCATATTTAGCTTCATTAATTCTTCATCTAAGGTTGATTCAATCATGTATCCAATTTGACCTTGTGTTTCCGCTACTAATATTTGTAGAGGTCTTTTGGAAACAGTTTCAGTGGCTTCTTGTTGTAATAAAAGATTTCCTACTTGTGGACCATTTCCGTGCGTGATAACAATGTTATAATCTTTTGATAATTCTGCAATTTGTTTAATTGGGGCTCGTAAATTATTAATCATTTCCTCCGTGGTACCTCTTTCTCCTGGTTTTATGAGAGCATTCCCACCAAGTGCGACGATTAATGTTTTCATGATTAGTTAATTCCTATCTCAAAGTAAAAAATAATAGTATTGTAAATAAAATTATAAATTTTATTATAAGAACATCCAAATATTAAAAATAATTTAATCAGAGAGTAAGAATTCAAGCGATAAATATTGTTTTAACTGAATTTCTCGATCGATTAATTAAAAAAAGATAATTAAAATTTTTCCCTTAGAAACAACATGATTGCCTTTTGTCCATGAAGACGATTTCTCGCTTGATCAAAAACAATTGATTGAGGACCATCTATTACTTCAGCAGTTTGTTCAGATCCTCGCATCGCGGGTAGACAGTTCATGAAAAGTGCATCCGATTTGGCAGCTTTCATTATAGCTTCAGTCACTTGATATGGCATGAATATTTTTTTTCGTTCTTCTTCTTGCTCTTTAGGGATTCCGTAGCTCATCCATGAATCGGTATATATAATATCTGCGTCTTTAGCTGCTATTTTAGCATCATGAACTACTCTTACATCAGCGTTTGAAATTTTTGATAATTCAGCTACTTCATCCAATACTTCTTGTTCAGGAGAATAATCGGTTCCACTTGGACAAGCGACATCCATTCTTAATCCAAACATTGCACACATTCTCATGAGATCATAAGTAACATTATTATATCCATCACCAAAAAATGACATTTTTAAATTATTAAGCCGTCCTTTTTTTTCCTTAATGGTAAGAAAATCACAGAGAATCTGACAAGGATGAGCAAAATCATCAAGCATGTTGATTAATGGAACGCTGGCATCTTTAGCGAAATCTCGCATATCTTCTCTTTTGTATACCCTTGCAGCGATTAAATTCACATATAATGATACTACTTTGGCAGTATCGTGGATGTTTTCCTTTTTCCCTAAGGGGGAATCTACTATAGAATAAAATATTGCATGTCCACCCAGTTGTTGCATTCCTGTCTCAAAAGATATTCGGGTTCTTAATGAGGGCTTTTCGAATAGCATTAAGAGAGTTTCTCCTTTTAATGCACTTTTAAATTTCGGAGGATTATTTTTTATTTCTACAGCTTTCGATATTATCTTTTCACATTCTACTTTCGACAAATCTGATATTTTTAATAAATGTCTAACCATTTTCATTCACTCTAAGAATTACAATTGACTTTTTTTTTTTAATATTATGATAGTTATATGTAGCTTACTTTAAATTTTTACTTTAATTCTTCTTCCTTATTATAATCTCTTGTAATGGAGAATTCATTAAGGATATCTTTATCTTGCGGAGTTAATTTGTTCCGTATAAATCTACTTATGAGTTCACCAATGCCAGGACCTAGCATGAACCCTTGACCACACATTCCCACAGCATTTACATATCCATTTATACCCTCCACGATCCCTAAAATAGGATTTCCATCAGGAGTCATTGGATATAGCCCTCTCCACGTTCTACGAATTTTTATATTTTTCAATCTGGGCATAAGGGAAATCATTCGTTTAGTAATCTGAGGAAGGAATGAACTTGTTTCTCTTCTATCTTTACCAATTATGCTTGGGTCTGGAGTAAGGCAAAAAATGATTTTACCTTCTTTATTTTGATAAAAATAATAATTTTTAGAGTTTCCAAAAGTATTATCTATAGCGGGTCTCATATCAACAACCATAGGGTTGAAAATTTTTTTTACGGGTTCAGTAATACCCGCTTCATGGGATTCTGGAATCACGGGTAAATTAATGTTTACCATTTTTCCTAACGTATTAGCATTTCCTCCCGCTGCGTTCACAATTTGAGTCGTGTTATATTTACTTTTATTTGTTTTTAGTCCTATGATCGTTCCATTTTTAGAAAATATATCTGTTACGGTCTCATTGAATTTAAACTCAGCTCCTTTTTCTCTTGATTGGCGATAAAAAGCATGAAGGGAAAGGAGAGGGGAAGCGTTGCCATCTTTTGGACTATAAGTTCCCCCAAGTAAGTTATCCTCATTAATTCCTGGAATTAAATTCTTTATTTCCTCCTTGCTAACATAGTCTATATCCAAACCAAAGGATTTTTGTAATTGCACATTTAATTTAAGCGTGTTCTCATGCTCTTTAGTATAAGCCACAAAACAATATCCTCCTTGCTTCCACCAGATATCATCTCCAAATTGGCTTTCCCAGTTCCTGAAAATTTCGATTGATCGTTGACATAACATTATTTTCCCTTTTTGAGTATGGGTTGCCCTGATGCCTCCTATTGCATGCTTATTATCAGCTTGAGATACTGATGGTAAAGTATCTATTACTAATGTTTTTAATCCATCACTGGCAGTTGCTAATGCAGTTGGAACCCCAATACTTCCAGCACCAATGATAATCACATCATATTCTACCATCTAATTAATCCTCCTTTTTCTCCTTTATACCAGCAAATAGTTTCAAGGGCATTTCAATGAATAAAGGCCGCTTTGTTCCAGGAACAACCTCATCAATATTAACACCTTCTTCACGGAATATCCTATCAATAAGAGGGGTGCACGTTTTTCCACCACAAGACCCCATTCCAACTTTTGTCAATGCTTTCAATTCATTAAAATCCCTTACACCATTGCGAATCCAATGTCGAATTTCTCCTACTGAAACGCGTTCACAACGACATACAATTGTTTCATTTTCAGTAAAATTTTTCTGATATAAATTCAGCGATTCATTATAAGAATTTTGATTTAATCTTATACCCGTAGCATGTTTAGCGATTCTTGACGGTATTTCAACAGTGATGAGTTGCGTTTTAGGAAATTCGGGTAATATACGCACTCGTTTAACTTTGAATTCTCCTAATCCAGCATCGTTACTCACAATAAGTACTTTTTTACCTATTTCAATTTTATTAGCAGATAGCTCAAGTGGGAGTGTAACAGATGGAAAATCTTTATTTTTGCGATAATCTATTAATGTAATAGCCAAACCAGGACATACTGCTATACATTTACCACATCCGATACAATCTTTTTCATCTCTAAAGTATGGAAGTTGTGTGATGATATTATCAATTGTATTAATTTGATCTTGAGGGCATACCGAGGTACATGGATTACATGGGATTTCTTGATTACAATGAAAGAGAGGAAAAATTCCATCTTCCTTTTCTAAAATTTTCGGTTCACTGGGAAGTGGTGGTTTTGCCTTCATTATGTTTGCAAACTTTTCTAAATCATCGATATTTTCTTTAACTTTGATTCCCATCTTTTCTAACATTTTTAACGCTTCAATTCTTCCCGTAAAAATCGCAGCTGACGCTTCAGCAATTTCTTGAGCATCTCCAGCAACCCACACATTCATTCCAAATTCTTTTGCTTTAAGATAAAACTCATCTACTGGATTCAAACCTATAGCTATTAGTATTGTATCACAATTGAAGGTTTTTTTAGTATTTGGAAGAATTTCTCCTTTTTCATTAATTTGCCCAATAGTTATTGATTCGACATTATTACTTCCATTTGCACTCGTGACAGTATGTTTCGTATAAATGGGCACACCAAGGCGGCGAAGTTTATCTTCATGCACTTTATATCCTCCACAGTATGGCATTGCTTCGATTAATCCTACCACATTTATTCCTGCTTGAATAGCATGATATCCTGCTATTAATCCAACATTCCCTCCTCCAATAATGAAAATCTGTTTTGCGGCTTTTATTAAATCTCGATTCATCAATGTTTGAAATGCACCAGCACCATATACGCCCGGTAAAGTGTTTCCTGGAAATACAAGCATTTTTTCCCTCGCCCCCGTTGCTACTAATATATTTCTTGGCGAAATTAAAACATATTCTTCATTATTCTTCAAAACACCAATTAACTTGTCACTGAATACAGCTACAACCGTGCTATTAATCCAAATATTTACGGAGTCCAATGATTTTACCTGATCACCAAGAATTTTTGCAATATCAATACCACGCTTACCAGCATATACATCTTCCTGAGAACCAAAAAATTTATGGGTTTGAAGCACTAATTTTCCCCCAAGTCTATTTTTATCATCGACTAGTATTACATCTATTTCATGTTCTCCAAGAAGTTTGGTAGCAGATAATCCCGCTGGACCCGCACCTATAACAAGAACTTCTGTCTTAATAATATCAACATCGCCAACTTCTATATATTTATCGTCCAGAGGTAACTCTGGTAAGCCATTGCAACTTCTTATCTCCATTCCATCTTCTAACAGTGTCATGCAAGCTTTCACTGGAATATTATTGGCGATTACATTACATTGAGAACATTGTCCATTAGCGCAAAAGATCCCCTGAGGACTTGAATCTTTTATGTGATGTCCAAAAATTTTAATCCCATTAAGAAACAAGACCGAAGATATAACCAATCCCTCAAATCCAGTTAATTCTTTTCCGTCAAACTTGAATTTTATTTTTTTTCTTTCCGGTATTTCAAGGATGGGATGGCTTGTTATGTTTTCCATTTAGGATCACATTTTAAATAATAATTTTTATTCTTGAAAAGGAGTAATGATATCAATTATCTCATTAAAATCAATTCCTAACTTTTTTACTAACTCTATAGTAGGACAACCGTTTTGATTCCAACCCCGCTCTAAGTAAACTGCATCTTGAAGTTTCACGTACTGATCCTCACGATAGTTACGGAGAATTTTTATTTTTTCTTCGGTAGATTTACCTTTAATTTTAAATCCTAACTCTTTAAGTTGCGTATCATATCTCTCAGCGCGGCTTTCGTATTCAAGTAAAGTAACTGGACCAACTGCTCTATAAGGTAGATTTGAATCGTGTTCTCGAAGTCCTTTACCTAATCTAATATTAAATATCCGTTGAAAGGTATACACTCTTTCAGACATGTTTATGAGATCATTAGATGTTGATTGATTTCCCGTAACTGCTGAATAATATTTTACATAATTTTCAACGTGATCTGGGATTTTTGCTCGAACCAGCTCTCCTGTTTTAGGATCTTTTATGGGATAATCTGCTTGGCTAGTTGGTTGGATATCATTCCATGGTAACTTGCATAAACCACACAAACTAAACCAAGTCCTCCATAATGGAAAATATCTCAGAGCTTTAGCCTTGTCTTCGAATGATGGTATCGAATTTCTAATCACGTCATCAAATATGAGCCACGCTTCATCATGTTGTGGTCCCTTATTAGTTAGTCCATATCCACCTTGTTGTGCTAAGGATTCTTTAGTTACATACTCAGAAAATTCTAAACCTTTATGTTCCATGCCAATATCTTGTATAAATTGTGGATCTGCTCCAAAATTTCCAACAAAATATTTTTTCATGTATTTAATACCTTTTCCTACAATAACTCCAAAACCTTCACCCTTTGCCATTTGATGAATCAACTCTACGGCTGCTTCAACATCTCCAAAATTTAATTCTAGTCCTCCAGTCCTCTCTTTATTTAAAATGCCTGCTTCGAAGCATTCCATTACAAAAGCTATTCCCGTCCCTACCGAAATTGTATCTAAACCATAGGTATCGCAGTAAAAATTTACTTCTAAGACCCATTTTGGGTCCCAAACTCCCCAATTTGAGCCACAACCAGCGATAGTTTCATATTCTGGTCCATCAACGATTAATTTTTGTCCCTTAAAAGGACCCGTTAAGACCTCATGTCCTTCTGAATAGTGAGAACATGAAACAGTACAGCCAATCCAACATCCATCTCCTCCTTCTTTTCCAGAGTATATTCCTCTCATGATCTCTCTATTGTAAGGGATGTTTTTTCCTCGGATTTCTCGATGAGCTCCGAAACGATAATTTTCTGTTGGTAAGAGATCAGTCACGTTCATAATATCTGGTAGGTGTCCCGTCCCCACTCTGCGCATTTCATTCTGAATAGGATCAAGTTTAATTATTTCTTGGGTATGTGCGATTCCTATTTTTCTAGCTTCTTCTAAATTAGCGGGATTATTAGAATTAACGGAAACTTTTGGAGAGCGACACACCAAAGCTTTAACACGTTTATCCGCAAAAACACTACCAATTCCGCCTCTCCCCGCTTGTTTACTTGATGCCCAATTGCGACCTGGAACATACCAAGAGAAGTTTAACATACCCCAATTCGAATATTTTGCTCCCGGACCCGTACTTACAACTGAAATTCTTTGTTTTTCACGATCATCTTCTGCGTATTGTGCTGTAAGTTGTTGAGTCAATTCATGAGAATAATTTGATAGCCCTTCAGAATCTTCGACTTCCTTAATTTGAACAAAACCCTCTACACCATCTATGTATATTAACACCTCTTTTTGGGCTTTCCCTTGAATTTCAATCGCGTCAAAACCCGAGAATTTTAAATAGGGTCCGAAATAACCCCCTACATTTGAATCTATGATCATATCTGTTAAAGGAGATATTGTAGTAACTATTGATTTTCCCGAACCAGGATAAAAGATGTTTCCTCCTAAAGGTCCCGAAGAAATACAAATCTCATTTTCAGGGTCATTCCAATTAACAATTTTATCTCGAGGAAGTCCATTCATGCTCACCCACATGAGCCAAAGATCAAATCCCTTTCCACCGATAAACTTTTCTTTCATTTCATCAAAGACCGGTCTGATCTGAATCTCATTATTACTAAGATTAATATATAGAGTTCTATTAGCATACCCTTTTTGGACTTCACGAATTTCATATTTTTTTTCTGCAATTATCAATTTATTTTTCACCTTCTGAAAAAATAAAAAACTTATGAAAAAAGGGTTCTTGATGTCAAGCCCTTTTACATATTAAAATTTAAAAATTTCTTTATAAAAATTTTTCAATAAATTTATCTAATGTTTCTTCGATAGTTGGACTGGATATTGGTTCAATATCGTATGTGACTCTAATGATGGGCTTATTGCTTTTAATTAATTTCTCTAGATCTATCGGGCTACCATCAATAATAATATCACAATCTGCTTTATTAAGCGTATCTTCCATGTCTTTAATCTGTTGGTCGTTGTACCCCATTGCTGGGACTATTTGTGTAATTTGTGGAAACTCTTCGAATAATTTTTTCATTGTACCAGTAATGTAGGGTTTAGGATCGATGATCGTAGCACCACTATTGGTTGCTGCGACAAATCCCGCACCATAAGACATGTTTCCGTGAGTTAAAGTTGGCCCATCTTCAACAACAATCACCCTTTTACCCTTTAAATCGTGATTTCCTTCGATAGTTACAACTGAATTGGTATGTATTCTAGTTGCCTGAGGGTTTAACTCGTTTAAATTAGTTTCTACAATTTTCACATCTTCTGCTTTTGCACTATTTAATTTGTTAATTACAAATGCGTCAGCTGATCGAGCATTCACTTCACCTGGATGATATTTCATTTCGTGTCCAGGTCTCAATGGATCTACTACGATAAAAAGTAAATCTGGAACATAAAACGAAATTTCGTTGTTTCCGCCATCGAAAATTATGATATCTGCTTCCTTTTCTGCCTGTCTGATTATTTTTTCATAATCCACTCCAGAATAAATCACAAGACCCTGCTCTATATAGGGTTCATATTCTTCCCGTTCTTCAATTGTACAGTCGTATTTATCTAAATCTTCGTATTTTTCAAATCGCATTACATTTTGTTTTATCAAATCTCCATAAGGCATTGGTTCTCTTACTGCAACAACCTTATAACCTTTGCTCATTAGATACCGATAAGTTGCTCTGGAAACTTGACTTTTACCGCATCCCGTTCTAACAGCGCATATAGCTACTACTGGTTTATTGGATTCTATTTGTGTGAACTTCCCTGATATCAATCGATAATTTGCTCCAGCAGATAAAGCTCGAGAAGCTTTATGCATTACTTCTTCGTGTGAAACATCAGAATATGCAAACACTACTTCATCTATTTTATGGAGCTTTATAATTTCTGAGAGATTTTCTTCAGGAAGCATCGGAATACCCTTTGGGTATAATTTTCCAGCTAATTCTGCTGGATATCTCCTTTGAGTTTCTTCAGTGGTTCCAACATTTTGTTCCCCAGCAATAGTGAATGCAATAACTTCATACTCCTTGTTATCTCTGAATACTGTGTTAAAAACATGAAAATCCATTCCGAGGGCCCCTATAATTACCACTTTCTTTCTTGTCATCATATCATCGCAATTTCTTAATTCTTATTAATGTATCAGAATTTTTTAATAGCTATAACATTTCTTAATATAAAATTGTAACGACACTTTTGTGGGCTCTAGTACCCATAATTTAAACCCGTAGTCTTCCCGTTCCTCTGGTTGCTCAAAAAATAGTAGGTTTCATTATTTCACTTTCACCTTGATTTTAAAAGTTTTATGAAAATAAAATCGCCTAGAGATAATATAAATAGTAAATCTTTTAGAAAGCTCAGTAATAATTTTTCGAATTAAAATCATAACCGTCTACCTTAAATATTCATTTGAAATAAGAAACATATATGAGTTCTTTAAAAAAAATAGTGATTGCAGGTTCTACAGGTCATCTTGGTAAAGCACTTGTAGAAGTAGGACTTAAAAGAGGATTTCAAATTCGAGCACTCGCCCGTCATCCCGATGTACTTAATTTTTACAAATCTAATAATCTGTTTGAAATTCTCAAAGTTGATGTGACTCATCCCGAAGAATTAGTTGGAACCTTAAACGGATTTGATGCAGTGATTACAACAATAGGCATCACTAGGCAAAAAGATAAAGTTACATTCATGGACATAGATTATCAAGCAAATTTGAACCTTCTACTCGAAGCAAAAAGAAATAATGTAAAAAAATTCATGTATACTTCCGGTTTTGGAGTGGAAGACAACTTAGATATTGCGTTATACTACGCAAAATATGAATTTGAAGGTGAGCTCAAAAAAAGCGGGATTCCTTACGTTATAATACGCCCAACAGGTTTTTTTTCAGACATCCAAGAATTCTTTGAAATGGCTAAAAAAGGAAGAATAATTTTACTAGGGCATGGTAATAATTTCATGAATCCTATTGATCCAATTGATTTGGCCGAATTCTTTTACGAACATATTGATGAGATGGATAAAGTAATTCCTGTTG
>Ga0315535_1002153_pt1 | contig 12798 bp, 11 predicted proteins | sample SalMarSW160220MG_2_FD_203092 | JGI IMG/M metagenome (GOLD analysis project Ga0315535, IMG submission 203092) | Salt marsh sediment microbial communities from the Plum Island Ecosystem LTER, Massachusetts, United States - Salt Marsh Sediment SW1602-20 ...
TTTCTTCAGTCTCTTTAGTCTTTTTCTTCGTCATTACTTACTCAGTTTCAATTTTGTTCTTTCTTTATAACAAATTGTCTGCCAACACCTGTTATTTGACAAATTGGCAGAATATCAGAGGCAGAAGGCGCAGGATAAAGGATGCAGAAGAGAAAAATGTCAACCAGGCACGACCTGCACGACCTGCACGACATTATAGCTTATTCGGATCTCCTGATATCAGCACCAAGTGTATTGAGCCTGGCATCTATATCCTGGTAGCCACGGTCTATCTGTTCTATGTTATGGATCACACTTACTCCTTCTGCAGACAGGGCAGCAATAAGAAGAGCAACACCTGCTCTGATATCAGGAGAAGACATTACCGTTCCTTTAAGCTTAATCTGTTTATCCAGTCCTATAACTGTTGCCCTGTGCGGATCGCATAAAATTATCTGGGCTCCCATATCAATAAGCTTATCAACAAAGAAGAGCCGGCTCTCAAACATCTTCTGATGGATAAGAACAGCACCTTTTGCCTGTGTTGCAGTAACAAGAAACACACTTAGCAGATCAGGTGTCAGGCCGGGCCAGATAGCATCGGCTATTGTCATTATCGAACCGTCAATGAAGGTCTCGATCTCATAATGCTTTTGCCTGGGGATAAAGATGTCATCTCCGATTCTCTCAAGATGGATCCCAAGTCGTCTGAAAGAGTCGGGTATGATGCCCAGGTGATCGAATCCTGTATTTCTGATTGTTATTTCCGATTCTGTCATGGCAGCCATGCCTATAAATGAGCCGATCTCGATCATATCGGGAAGGATTGTATGAGTACAGCCTGTAAGCCCTGTCACTCCTTCAATATTCAGCAGGTTAGATCCCATACCATCAATCCTGGCTCCCATAGAGACAAGCATCCTGCATAACTGCTGAATATATGGTTCACATGCTGCATTATAAATAGTAGTTTTTCCTTTTGCCATTGATGCTGCCATAATAATATTTGCAGTTCCCGTAACGGATGCTTCGTCGAGATGCATATATGTTCCCTTGAGGTTTGTCGCGGTAATGGTGAAGAAGGGATCGGCCTGGTCAAACTCAAACTCTGCTCCCAGCTTCCTTAATCCTGTGAAATGTGTATCCACCCGTCTTCTTCCTATCTTGTCACCTCCCGGTTTAGGTATATAGGCTTTTCCGAACCTTGTCAGCAAAGGACCTACTATCATAATGGATCCCCTTATTCTGGAACTTAGTGATCTGAATTCAGGAGTAAGAAGATAATCAAGGTTAATATCGTCAGCCACAAAGCTGGCTGTACCTCCTGCTTCCCTGCTGACCTTAACACCCAAATTGCTGATGAGCTCAATAAGGTTGTTAACATCACTGATGTCAGGTATATTTTTTACGGTGACCTTCTGTCGGGTTAGCAAAGCGGCACAAATGACCTGCAAGGCTTCATTTTTAGCACCCTGTGGTGTGATTTCTCCATTTAGTGATTTTCCGCCATGGACGGTAAATGTACCCATTAACGTCGGATGTGAGCTTTTTTCTTGTTGTGTTGCTTATTCTGCTGTTTCCCATAAGATTTGCCCTGTGATTTCTTTTTGGATGTGGGCAAAAGCTCCTTAACTTCCAGAATCTTCACACCATCAGTGATCTTCAGCCTTCCTCCTGATAGTACCTTCATGTCAGCAATGATAACTTCATCGGTCACCTGGCTCCTGTTCCATGTTACGTAAGCTTTTTTCATCTGATTCAGGATAAGGGAAGTGAGATTTTCTTTTTCCGGTCCTTCTTCCAGTTCACAGGCAGAGTCTATCATCAGCTCAATGATACGTCCATAATGAAGATACCTGATATCTTTTTGATTATAAGGTATTTGTTTTGGTTTTTCCATGAACTTTGATGCCTCAGGAGGTGGATAGGGAGCATCTATATCAAGTTCAAAGTCTGCAATCAGTGCAAGGTGATCCCAGAGCTTATGCTTGAAATCGCCTACATCTCTCAGATGAGGATTCAGGTTTCCCATTATTGCAATAACAGTTTTGGCAGCACGGTTTCTTTCTTCCCTGTCTTCAATGGTCTTCAGATGATCCACCATTCTCTGTACATTCCTTCCGTATTCCGGCAACGCCATCCTCTTTCTCTGGGTATTGTAATCGTAATTCATCTTCTCTGTGTATTTTATGCAAAGCTAATAAATTAAAGCAAATTCACCAGAAATATGTTTTTGTCCTGAAAGGATATTATTTTAGTTTTTTTAATAGCTGGATATTCGGTTTTTATCAACCACTCATTACCTTTGGCGGTTGATTAACCTTCAGAAGATAATGAGGACACTATCTACATTTTTTCTTTCCCTGGTTGCCCTGGTAACAGCATCAGCTCATGATCAGTACAGGAGACTGGCTTTTGCAGATGTTGTTCATTACGAATTCATGGTTACGGTAAATGATACTAACAATATTATTGTGGGTCATAGTGTGATCACTGTGAGATTTACGGGATCTGCCGACACCATGTTTTTTGATCTGAGAAATACAGGACCCGATGAGAGGGGGATGAAAGTCAGCACTATAACATTCAATAATAATAATGTTAAATGGTTCCATAGATCCGACAGGCTTGTGATAATGCTTGATAATACGGCTGTTGCAGGATCGGAAGGTATTTTTACAATCGATTACTCAGGTATCCCTGCTGACGGCCTGATAATTTCGAATAATAAGTTTGGCAGGAGGACATTTTTTGCAGATAACTGGCCCGACAGGGCAAGGAACTGGATCCCGTGCGTTGATCATCCGTATGATAAAGCTACAGTGGATTTTATTGTAAAAGCACCCGGACATTATATGGTGGTTGGAAGCGGCAGGCTAATTGAGAACAGTTATTTGCCCGACGGTACAAAACTTACTCACTGGAAAGAGGAGGTCCCTCTCGCAACAAAGGTTATGGCAATAGGTATCGCCTCATTTGCTACCCAGCTGGCAGGAATCGTTGATAACATACCGGTGTGGACATGGGTGTTCCCCGGGAACAGGCTGGAAGGTTTTTCAGATTATGCTATCGGAACCGTTCCATTGAAATTCTATATATCATTGATTGGACCATACTCGTACGAGAAACTGGCCGATGTGCAATCGAAAACGATTTTTGGCGGACTGGAAAATGCAGGATGCATCTTTTATTCCGAGAATTCAGTTACCGGTAAAAACAGGGCAGAAAGCCTTATGGCCCACGAGATAGCACACCAGTGGTTCGGAAATTCAGTAACTGAAAAGGACTGGCATCAGATATGGCTCAGTGAAGGATTTGCAACATATTTAACGGCAGTCTACCTGGAGAAAACATATGGCAGGGATAAGCTTGATCAGACAATGAAAGCGGCGCGGAACAGGGTTTTGCGTTTCTACCAGCATTCTCCACAACCGGTTATTGATACCACAATAACCAACCTTATGGATCTGCTAAGCCCTAACTCTTACCAGAAAGGAGCCTGGGTGCTTCATATGCTGAGACACAAACTGGGGGATGAAGCCTTCTGGGATGGCATGAGACTCTATTACAGGACATACAGAAACGGCAATGCTAACACGGACGACTTTCAGAAGATAATGGAACAGGTGGGCAGACAGGATCTTAAGAAGTTCTTTTACCAGTGGCTCCATATTGCCGGTCAGCCTGAACTGGCAGTGGCAGTCAGACCGTCGCGAAAAAAGGGAACCACAGATATTATTATTGAGCAGAAGCAGAATTATTTATACACTTTTAATCTGGAGCTGCTTATTAACCTCAGCGATGGAACAAAGAACCTGACAGTACCGGTCAGTGACAGGATAACCAGTATTACTATAAAAGGGAAAGATATAAGAAATATTGTCGCCGATCCGGGAGTAAACCTTCTTTTTAAGGATGTATCCGGAGACTAATCTTAAAAACATTCCGATAGTATTGTAAATCATTTTTTAAAAACCCAGAGGCTGTCCCTGAATACTATTTCGGGCACACCTGTATTTTGTGTATCAAGAAAATACCGGGTCCTTGTGATAAAGGTTTTCATTTTCATGAAATCAGAGATATTGGTGAAAAATCCCGGATTGTATTCATATTCGGAACATGGAAGTATATAGAATTTCTTCCTGTATTTCAGTATGGGAGTATATACCCAGGTAAGATAATAACCGGCATCAACAATTTTAACCCTGTCGCCCTGTCGTTCCAGCCTTAGCCTGACAATAGCTCCTCCGTCAGTTCCCGGTTTCCGCTGGTTGGTCACGAAATTACCCAGAGAGTAAACCACTAAATTGTTCGCTTCGTTCATGTTATTTGTTGTCAGAACCATTTTCTGAAGGACATGCGGATGTGAGCCAATTACGATATCAGCTCCCGATGAAAGGAAATACTTGGTAAGATTGGTCTGGTAAGAAGTCGGAATGGTATCATATTCTTTGCCCCAGTGAAGAAACAGGATAACAGCATTTGCAGCTTTTTGCCGGGCTACATTTATATCGCGCACAACCTGTTCCTTTTCGAGCATATTAACTATTACGGGTTGATTGACACTGATCCCGTTTGTACTGAATGTATAATTAAGAAAGGCCAGGGTCAGATCTTTTTTTCTTATGATAAGAGGAGAAAGGCTGTCTCTGGAAACCTGGCTTATAAAAGTACCTGTATGATAGATACCCAGGCTATCCAGCCTGTTTATGGTGTTGATTATTCCCTGGGTGCCCCTGTCGGCTGAATGATTGTTGGCAGTCACCAGGTATTCAATTCCTGATTTCCTGCATGCAGCGGCCAGTGAGGCAGGCGAGCTGAACCGGGGATAACCCTTGTATGGCTGCCCGGCCAGGGTGACCTCAAAATTTGCTACAGCTATATCTGCTGCATAAATGACAGGCTTTATATACCTGAATACATCTTCATAGTCATATGTATGATCATTCCTGTTTTCAGCAGACCGGATCTGTTCATCATGACCCATGATGTCACCAATAAATAGTATGGATACAGTATTGCTGCTATCTGTGATCTCCTGGCCGTTTATATAATAAACCATCCTTAGGAGAAGAATAATGATCAGAAAGAACCTGGGATTGGAAAAATAACTTTTCATCCTGAAATATTTCAGCTATCCTCTTAAATTTATGATCACATCATACCAAAGATAATATTATTATTGTTTGTTTTGCAACAGATTATATAATACATAACTGTTATTCAGGGACATTTAAGAAATTACAGGTATTGTCTTTATGAAAAAGGAAGAAAATCCAGGGTTCTTCAGGAAGATTATAAAAGCCATCTGGCCTTTTGCGGTTGCTGTCCTAATATACATAATTATCAGGTTTTCAGTTCACCACAGGTCCTTCGTTGAAGAATATTATTCGGAATGGATATATCCGGGCATAGCCCGTTTATTATCCGGTTTCAGCAGACATATAGGAATTTCATTATGGGATTTGTCGTGGATACTGGTTATTATCCTGTTTATAAGCGCTTTGTTACTTGCAATTTTCAAAACAATAAAGCCGGGTTGGCTTTTACTCAGGGTGGGGCAGACAATAGCTTTATTGTATTCGGTCTTTTATATTACATGGGGCTTTAATTATTTCAGGCCGGACATTGCAACAAGACTGGGCTGGGAGAAGAAAAAGGCGGACGAGGTACATTTCAGGGAAGTTCTTGATACACTTATTAATGAGGCTAATAATAATTACACCGAGATAAGATTATCTGATTATGATACTATCAACGGGCTTGTTGAAGAAGCATTCAGAACAGGTAGTGTAAATCTTGGTCTGGACTATCCTAACGGATATCGGAGAACTAAAACAATGATCTTCAGCTCATTGCTTATTAAATTCGGGATCAGTGGTTATTTTGGTCCTTTTTTCAATGAGGTAAACCTGAACTATTATCTTCAGCCGAGCGACTTTCCATTCACCCTTGCACATGAGAAAGCGCACCAGTTTGGTATTGCAAGCGAAGCAGAAGCGAACCTTATAGCTTTTGTAATATGTTACAGCTCCGACAACAGGGAGCTGCGATATTCAGCGTGCAGGAACCTGCTCCTTTATTTCCTGGGCGATGCAGCTTCTCTGAAGGATTATAATGAAATAAGGGAAAAACTTGATCCACGTGTTCTTCATGACCTTCAGATGAGGCAGAAATATTATTTAAGTTTACGTAACAGGACACTTGAGAAGGTGCAGACATTTATTTACAATATATTTCTTAAATCCAATCATATTTCTAAGGGTGTTCTGAACTACGATCAGGTCGTGGGTCTTGTAATTAGCTGGTATGATAATGACCAAATGATGCAGGAACGTTGATCATGGATGGTTTTTTTTGATATCTGCCGATATATAATATTCAGATTTATTAACTTTGGCCGTTTTTTTTTGTTTAATAAATGTTCTGAAAAGAGTGACATGATCTGGGAAAAATGGAATTGAAGGGAAAACACTTTGATTTAAATAAACTTTCGCTCGCAGGCGTAATTGTCACCCTGGGAATTGTTTTTGGCGACCTGGGTACCAGTCCCCTGTATGTTATGAAAGCCATTGCCGGAGGGGGTAAAGAGTTCAACGAGTTACTTGTATACGGTTCGATGTCATGCATCTTCTGGACTCTTACCCTGCAGACGACAATAAAGTATATCCTGATAACACTCAGGGTAAACAATAAGGGAGAGGGAGGTATCTACGCATTGTTTGCCCTTATAAAAAGAAAATCATCATGGGCGGCAATACTTACCATGATTGGTGCCAGTGCGTTGCTGGCCGATGGTGTTATCACACCTGCCATAACCGTTACGTCGTCAATTGAAGGCCTGAAGCTTTTCAATCCACAGATACCTGTTATTACTATAGTCCTGCTGATCTTTGCTGTGTTGTTCCTGATGCAGCGCTTTGGTACAAACATTGTTGGTGGGTCTTTTGGGCCGATAATGGTTGTCTGGTTTTCGATGCTGGGGGTATTGGGGTTCGCACAGCTGTACCATCACCCCGCTGTGCTTAAAGCCCTGAATCCTCAATATGCTTACCATTTTCTCCACGATTACCCCGGAGGATTTATCCTGCTTGGATCAGTCTTTCTTGCCACGACCGGTGCAGAAGCTCTTTATTCCGACCTGGGTCACTGTGGTTTCAGGAATATAAGGATCTCATGGATATTTGTAAAAACTGCTTTATTACTTAACTATTTCGGCCAGTGCGCTTATCTTATGGTGAACGGTGGTATGAAAGGGGGGATTAACCCATTTTACGGTATTATGCCATCATGGTTCCTTCTGCCAGGTATTCTTATAGCAACGGCTGCAGCTATTATTGCCAGTCAGGCTCTTATCAGCGGATCATACACACTTATAAGTGAAGCCGTGTCGCTTAATTTCTGGCCCAAGTTGAATATATTGCATCCCACATTTCACAGGGGACAGGTATATGTACCATCGGTGAACTGGTTTCTGTGGATAGCCTGCAGTTTCGTGGTAATATTTTTCCGGGAGTCGGCCAATATGGAAGCTGCTTACGGGCTTTCAATAACACTTACCATGATTATGACAACACTACTGTTGTCATATTACCTGTATCAGAAAGGGGTATATCATAAATTCATAGTTCTCCTGCTCATTGTTTACCTTACCATAGAAGGGGGATTTCTCATTTCCAACCTTCATAAATTCCAATATGGAGGCTGGTTCACGATTCTGCTTGCAACAATATTCTTTATGATCATGTATGGTTGGTATTTTGGGAGAAAACTAAAAAACAGGTATGTCACATTCACCAATCTTGACAAATATTATGATCTGTTCAAAGATCTTTCAAAAGATACGACGGTGCCGAAAACCGCTACCAACCTTGTTTACATTATTAAAGCCAACTGGCCCGACCAGGTGGAATCCAAGGTTATATATTCCATATTTCAAAAGCAGCCCAAGCGGGCAGATACATACTGGTTCCTGCATGTTGACAGGATTGATGAACCTGACAGGTTTGAATACCAGGTTACCCAGATTATACCGGGTATTCTGATAAGAGTTGATTTCAGGATAGGATTTAAGGTTGATCCCAAGATAAACCTTTATTTCAGGGAAGTGCTGGAAGACCTTACCAAAGCAGGTGAGATAAAGCTGGAAAGCAGCTTTACTTCACTTAGGAAACATTCATTGCCGGCCGATTTCAAGTATGTATTGATAGACAGGGTGATGCCTCGCGATTACAAGCTATCCACAACGGAAAATATCACCCTTACACTGCATGGAATATCAAGGATGTTGTGTATATCTGATGTAAGGGCATTACAGCTCGATGCAGCCAACACTACCGAGGAGAAAGTCCCGATAACAATTGACCAGCCTGTTGAAAACCGGATCCACCGGATCAGCTGATACCTGTCGTAGGACCTGATGGCTCAGTCGTGAAATTTTATATCGGGTAGAGGGTACCTTTTAAATTCCTTTGTCCTGTCGAAAAGATATCTGTACGTATTATAAGACTTAACAGGTCTGCAGCCTACAGACAAAAGTACCTTTTTCATCTTAGGATTAAAATCGGCCACCCAGGAGAATTCGGCTTCCGTAAAATGTTTCAGTCGCCTTACTGCACGCCATGAATTCAGGATAAAAGCCGATTCGATACCATGACCCTGGAACCTGGGGACAATACCCATCATGAGCACCTTGGTCCTTGTCATAGTATGCCGACTTTTAAGGTAAAGGAACCTTATCTTGTTTGCCATGTTAAGTCTCCCGCTAAAATGTTTTATTATCTGGTTAAGATCGGGGAACATCAGGAATATGCCTATAGGCTTCCCCTCGAAATAGGCGATCCACAGGAATTCTTCTATAAATATTGCACGTGCTTTTCTCAAAGCAGCATTAATATAATTGACCTCAAGGGGCTCAAAATGCAGTTTAAAGGAAGACCAGGCCTGGTTATATACCTCTGCAAAGTCCTTCAGCATCCTGTCTTTTTCAGAATATGTGAAATGACGAAATTCATAACCAGGCTTTTTCTCGATCCATTCCGCTATTTTCCTGAACCTTTCCGGGATAGGTCCGGTAATATCCAGGTGGAATCCTTCCATTTTATAATATACCTTAAAACCATACGATTCAAACAGTTCCTGGTAGTAAGGGGGATTATACGGGACATCGAAGGAAGGATGGGTAAATCCACCGACCAGAAGTCCCCAGTATTTGTCTGTTTCACCAAAATTTATAGGTCCATCCATGGCTGCCATTCCCCTTTCTTCAAGCCATCTTTTCGCAGTGTCGAATAGCACAAAAGCAGCAGTTTTGTCATCTATGCATTCGAAAAAACCTGTTCCACCTGTTGGCTGGTCATATGAATATGCAATATTTTTATCGATGAAGGCGGCTATCCGTCCACACGGTTTATCATTATCATTGAGGAGGATCCATCTCTGTGCTTCGCCATGGCTGAAATAAGGATTACTGGCAGGGTCAAACACTGCCTCAATGGCACTGTCGAGAGGGCATACCCATACACTGTCATTTTTATTTATAATCCTGGCAACATCAAGGAATTGTTTGCTGGTCTTCCTGTCGTTTACATTAATGATCCTCATATAAGAAAATTTTTAAAGGCTTTGTTAAATTGTAGAATTGAACAATATAGCAAGAAGACTGTCTTAAAAAGTCAATGGGTTTCATCACTTGAGATACCTTCTTCCTGATAATACGCAAAAGTCGTAAGACACTTAAAAATACGAATTTTCTGATAAAAATCAGTGGTTTGACAGGAACATGAAAAGGGTGATAAGCAGTATTTTATGGCGAAATGTACTGCCAGGTTTGTTTCCCTGTAAAACATAAAAAGGTAACAGGGGAAGAAATAATCCTGACGGAATAAACAAGTTGGCAGTGACAATTAAATGTATTATCATTGCAGCCTAAGGATATCAATTATTGTGATACATAAGACATTTAAGGGATATTTATGGATTTTTTTCAGGGTCTTTTCGACTGGTACATGGCTCACCTCAATTATTTTACGATAGCTCTTCTAATGGGTATAGAGAGTACTTTTATACCCCTGCCTTCGGAGGTGGTGATCCCGTTTGCCGCTTATAAAGCAGGGCAGGGCGATCTGAATATTTTTATTGTTGTGCTGGCCGGTACTATAGGGGCACTTGTGGGGGCGCTTATCAATTATATCCTGGCTTATTTCCTGGGACGTCCACTTGTATACAAATTTGCCGGTTCAAAGCTCGGAAAACTTTTCTTGCTTTCAGAAGAGAAGGTTCAACATGCCGAGGATTATTTTAACCGTAACGGAAAGACATCAACATTCATTGGCAGACTTGTTCCTGCTGTGCGTCAACTTATTTCAATACCTGCAGGACTGGCCAAAATGAATCTTCGCGATTTTATCCTGTATACCACATTCGGAGCAGGGATCTGGAATATTATCCTTGCCATAGTAGGTTTTTACCTTTACGGGATCAGGGACCAGGTCTTACCTTACCTGGGTCATATACTTGTGGCTCTCGGAGTTGGTTTTGTTATTTACCTGATAATAAAAGCCAGGAAAGCAAGAAAAAGCGGATCTCCGTCCTGACATATTACACTTATTCACTGTCACGGTGGACTATATCAGTAGAGAATGCCGGCAGGCAGACTGCTATATATTCTGCTCCGCCTTCATAAGGAGTGCTGTAGCGTACCCATTCGCCCTTCCCTGCCATTATCGCTTCACCTGCTGAAACCACAATCTCCCCATCTGTGGTATTTACTTTCAGGTTGCCCTTAAGTACAACAGTATATTCATTGAATTCAGGACACTGACCTGGCTCTGCCCAGCCTTCAGGACTGACCATATGAGCTATGCTGACCTCTGAGGTATTGCTGTTAACATGGCCGACATATTCTCGTATTATCTTTTCCCCGGTGCCTGCCGCTGAGACAATCGATGGCGATTTTATATATTGTTTCATTTGCTTTAATATTTGGATTTTACAGGGAATTGTTTTTGCCGGGTATCATTTCCTGGCTAATGTAATTATTTATATTATTGGAAGACCATATTCATCCTGTAGTTTTTTCATCCTGGCAAAGGCTGTAAACCATTTGTTTAAAATATTGTGCCCACTCATAATGCGATCGCTCTCCTGTTAATGACTGCCATGTCACAGGTCTGCCAATGGTAAGTGTAACAGTGGAATTTACCTGCTTTATCATTTCCCGTGGCAGAAGCATGGTCTCAATATACAGTTTTATGCCAAGGATCTTTCTTATCCGTGCAACATTATAAAAAAGGTTCGAGTTCCGTCCGCTTATATGTACTGGTATAATATCTCTATGGTGTTGTATGGCCTTGGTAATGAATGACTTTTGCCATGGGATATCGGATATTACTCCTTTGTTTCTTCTCGATACTTCACCGGCAGGAAAGTAAAGTACCTGTGATTTTGAAGCAAACAGACTGTTAAGTTTTTCCACCGTTTCCCTGGTGTTTGCACCAAAGACATTAATACCCAGGAGGATAGATTTTAGCTGTGGTATGTACCTGAACAGCTCGTTTGATGGGAAGATCACATCGGGAAAATGGTTTGAAACAACATGAATAAGCGACATGGCATCCATGCCTCCCACAGGATGATTTGCCGCAAAAATAAAATTTCCTGAAACAGGTATATTTTCTTCACCCTCAACTATAATTTTTACGTTCCAGTCCTTAAGGACACCATTGATGAAAGATATACCATCTCTGTCGCGGTTGTGGTATATTACGGAATTTATTTCATCCTGCCTGACCACACGTGCTATCAGCTTAATAACAGCCGCGGGCAGAGACCTTATAAATGGTGATTTGCTGTTTCTTACAGTTTTTTCTATATCTATGATTTTTTCCTGGGCCTCCATAAAATTCTAGTTTTTCATCCCAACCGGACATACAGCTACACAAATCCCGCATACCCTGGCATTATTTCCAGGAGATATCCTTCCAAACCTTGCACACTGATCCCTGCATTTCCAGGGATCGAAAAATTCTTCTCTGTCAGTATTAATATCCCATAGTTTTCCGTTTGCTGCTCTCGCGGGGCAGGCTTCCACGCAGATATTACATTTTCCACAAAAGCTCTTGTCTATGGGTTTCAGGATCGCTTCAAGCGGGGTCTTGACCAATATGGAAACCAGGCGGAGCCTGGGGCCAAACTGTCTAGATATGAACAGATCCGATTTGCCTATCCACCCTAACCCGGCACGTGTGGCCACCATTTTATGAGATAGCTCTGTTCGCAGTGAATCTGCGTATTTTGTATCGAGATCATAAGTGGAAATAGTAGGAGCTATGGCTTTAGCTTCAGTTCCGGTATTCTTGAGATCGCTGACTATCCTTTCCGTCAGGTAAGACAGCTCATCATTCACATTGAGGTAATGTTCATAATACTCACGTGTAGGGCCATTTATTATTCTGCTAACTATTTTGTCATCAAGCCTTCTCCCGATTGAAATACCATACCTGAAGCCCCCGGCTGTTTCCCTGCTTAGTCCATCCAGGTCAGCAAACCCATATATATAACCGGTACCGGGTATGAGATTTTTTTTTAATATTTCCCTAATGGTATTCATTTTATTCAGCCCTCAGTTATTTCATTGTTGGTACCGGGAAAGACCAGTTCTGTCAGTTCTGTCAACTCTTTGCGGGCCCGTTCAAAATCATTGTATTTGTTTATAGTAATTTTCAAAGATCTGTTCCTGTTGACAAGCAGAAGTCTTATATCCGTGGTCTCAGTGTCAAGCCTTATATTTGAGCGGCTGTAGGTGGTATACCTGCTTCT
>Ga0315535_1002156_pt1 | contig 12792 bp, 14 predicted proteins | sample SalMarSW160220MG_2_FD_203092 | JGI IMG/M metagenome (GOLD analysis project Ga0315535, IMG submission 203092) | Salt marsh sediment microbial communities from the Plum Island Ecosystem LTER, Massachusetts, United States - Salt Marsh Sediment SW1602-20 ...
CGGTTGCGGTTCCGACCTTGCCCACAACGATTCCGGCGGCGGTATTGGCAACAGACACACTGTCTTTGATTGAAAGTCCGGATGCGACGGCCAGACCGAGGACAGCGAGAACCGTGTCACCGGCCCCTGAAACATCAAAAACCTGACGTGCCTCTGCCCTGACTCGGTAAGGGGATCTATTTTTCTCAAATAAAACCATACCCTCTTTTCCGCAGGTGATGAGAAGCTTATCCAGGTGGATGTTGTGAAGAATTTTGTTTGCCGCTATTTCAAGGGAGGATTCATTGACAATATCAACTCCCGACGCCAGGGCCGCTTCTTTTTTATTGGGTGTGAGCAGGGATGCTCCTGAATATTTCGAGAAATCGAGCCCTTTGGGATCCACAAAGACCATTTTTTTGTGCGTTTGTGCGCATGAAATCACTCGTGACAGCAGGTCCTTGGTAATCAGACCCTTTCCGTAGTCGGAAATCAATACCACATCAACATGGGCAATATTATCTTCTACGAATTTTGTAATCTTGTTTATGGTTGAATCTGATATTGTTTTGTCTGTTTCTCTGTCGATTCTGAGTACCTGCTGATTGGCGGCGATAATTCGGGTTTTCTGGGTGGTGGTCCGGCCAGGTTCTTCGATAATACCTGTGGTGTCAACGCCGAGTTCGTTGAACTTATTGAGAAGCAGTTCTCCGTTTCGGCCCGTACCAATCACGCCCACTACGGAGACTTTTGCGCCCAGCGCCACGATATTGTTTACGACATTGCCGGCACCTCCCAGAGCAAAGTCCTCGGTATTTATGGAGACCACCTGAACCGGGGCTTCCGGGGATATGCGATCCACGTCACCCCAGAGATATTCGTCGAGCATCAAATCCCCCACTACAAGCAGATGGCATCCGTCGAATTTTGAAATATCAATAGGCATGGTTTTAAATGAACATCTCAAAAATTCTAAAACTTCATGAAGAGATTAAACATCACGTCAATTGGCAGCGCGATGCTTTTCAATAACTTCCATCAAAAACTTTGGTGGGCGCACCACCCGGCCGGTAGCATCCACACACGCATGTTTTGTAAATCCTGTGGCAAGGAGCTGGGTACCGTCTTCGCTAAAAATTTGGTAATCGAACTTCATGCCTCCCTTGAAACGAGTGTCAAGTGAAACTTCTATAAGTAGAATATCGTCGTATTGGGACGGAGAATTGAATTTGCAGTGAACCTCGGATAAGGGGAGAAAAAATCCCCTGGATTCGATGGATTTATAGGGAACTCCCAAATACCTGAACATTTCGGAGCGAGCGCTTTCAAACCAGCGAAAATAGTTGGCATGATAAACAAATCCCATTTTGTCCGTATCACCATATATGACCCGGCATGTGGTTGTGTGGGTAATCATAAAATTTTCCGTCATCTTTTAACCAGAATTACTTAATCCCTTAGTTGTAAGTCTCGTTTGTTTTGTGGCAGATTCTTATGTTTTTGGGTTGTTCTGTTTATTTAAAATTTGTTGCATAATATGTCTCAGATCGTCATAGCTATAGGTTACCGGAAAGTCAGGAAATTCATTTTTTACATTTTCAGGCGGATCAAAAAGAATGCCGTCATCGGCTTCTTTTAGCATGGTTATGTCATTGTAAGAATCCCCCACAGCGATGGTATCGTATTTCAGCCTTCTTAACGAAATCACCGCTTCCCGCTTGCTGTCTTTTTGTCTTAATTTATACCCGGCAATGGAACCGTCGGGATTTATGGATAACGTGTGACAAAACAGGGTGGGCCACCCGAGCTTTTGCATCAAAGGACCCGCAAACTGGTCAAATGTATCGGAAACAATGATGACCGGAATGCGTGACCTGAGCCAGTCAAGAAATTCCAATGCCCCGTCAAGGGGGTCCATGGTGGCGATCACCGCTTGGATATCATGAATTTTTAGCCGGTTTTCATCCAGGATTGCGAGACGTCGTTTCATTAAGACATCGTAATCCGATATATCCCGCGTTGTCAGCCTGAGTTCGTTAATTCCTGTTTTCTCAGCCACATTTATCCATATTTCCGGTACAAATATTCCTTCCATGTCGCAGCAGGCAATATGCATAGCACCTCACATTCGAGTTCATCAATCTTCTTGGTTTTCATTTTCTATTCTTATGAGAACAGGTTTGGCATCTACAACGTCGAGATTAATAATTTTGGACAACGCCTTTTGCACATCAGCTTCTTTGGCAAGATGGGTGAGCATGACGATGGGTACCGAGCCTTTGGTTTTTCGTCCTTTCTGGTGCACCGATTTTATGCTGATGTCATAATCCCCCAGAATACCGGATACTTTTGACAGTACGCCGGGCCGGTCTATGGCGGCAAACCTGAAATAATAATTCGTTCTGATTTCATCAACCCGCATAACGGGAATTTTCCGGATATTATTCATCTGGTATGAAAGTACCGGGACCCGGCCTCTTGATCCGGTTAACAGGTTGCGGGCCAGATCGACCGTGTCGCTGACCACGGCACTGGCGGTGGGCATCATCCCCGCACCGTATCCGTAAAGCATCATATCACCGATGGCATCACCGGAGATGGTGACGGCATTGAGGGTGCCGCCGACACTGGAAAGGGGATTGTCAAAAGGAATCATGGTGGGATGCACTCTTGCCTCTATGGCATCGCCCATGTTTTTGCTGATGGCCAGAAGCTTGATCCTGTATCCAAACTGTCCGGCAAAATCGATATCCATGGGGTCTATGTTGGAGATGCCTTCGATATATATATCCTTAAAATTAATCTCCATGCCGTAGGCAAGGCAGGTGAGAATGGCAAGTTTGTGCGCGGTGTCGATACCTTCGATATCCAGGCTCGGGTCCGCCTCGGCATACCCGTTTTTTTGTGCTTCGGCCAGCACGGTTTCAAAACTGATGCCGTCATCCGTGCTTTTGGAGAGAATGTAGTTACACGTACCGTTCAGGATGCCGGCCATGGATTTTATATGATTTCCCACCAGAGATTCCCGCAGGGATTTGATGATGGGCAAGCAGCCGCCCACGCCGGCTTCAAAAGCCAGATCAACCCCTTTTTCGGTTGCGGCTTTGAATATGGCATTGCCATGCACGGCGAGCAGCGCTTTGTTTGCGGTAACAATCTGTTTGCCCGTATCGATGGCTCTTAAAATAAGTTCTCTGGCAATCCCTTCTCCCCCGATTAATTCGATAATGATATCAATATAAGGGTCATCCACCACTTTATACGCATCGTTAATAAAGACTCCGTTATCAAATCGTATGCCACGGTCGGTTTTCAGGTCGATATCGGCAACATATTTCAGGTTCAGATCGGCGCCAACCCGGGAACGGATAAGGTCCGCGTTGTTAATAAGAATTTTTGCAACACCTGTGCCGATGGTGCCGCAGCCGAGCAAACCAATATTTATTTTTTTCATGCAATTTGCTCCTGAACAGGAATTACATTATCTTTCGTATTCCTCTTATGGCCTGGTTTATGCGCATGTTGTTTTCTATCAGAGCAAAACGTACATATTCATCGCCGTATTCTCCAAATCCAAGACCCGGTGACACCGCAACCTGGGCCTCATTAATCAGCATTTTGGAAAATTCCACGGATCCCATTTTAATATATTGGTCAGGAATTTTACTCCATACAAACATGGTTGCTTTGGGGCTTTCTACCTCCCAGCCGACTCGGTTGAGGCCTGATATCAATGCATCCCTTCGTGTTTTATAAATATCGCGTATCTCCGTGACACATTCCTGGGGGCCGTTTAAGGCGATGATGGATGCAATCTGAATGGGCTGAAAAATACCATAATCCAGGTAACTTTTTATGCGGCGAAGGGCGCCCACAATTTCGCTGTTGCCCACGCAAAACCCCACCCGCCAGCCGGGCATGCTGTAACTCTTGGAAAGTGAAAAGAATTCCACACCAACATCCTTGGCCCCTTTAACCTGAAGGAAACTGGGCGGTTTATACCCGTCGAATGCCAGATCTGCATAAGCGAAGTCGTGAATGATCATGATATCGTGTTCTTTTGCATAATCCACGATTTTCTCAAAAAATTCCAGATCAACGACTTCCGTGGTCGGATTATGTGGATAACTGATAATTAAAACCTTGGGCCTCGGCCAGGTCTGCCGGGTGGCGTGCATCAGGTTATCGAAAAAATCGTTGCCCGGACCCACGGGGATTCCCCTGACATCCCCTCCGGAAATAATTGCCGAGTACGGATGGATAGGGTAGGTTGGGTTGGGGGTGAAAATTACGTCTCCGGGCCGGATGGTGACTAGGATAAGATGCGATATTCCTTCCTTGGCGCCGATGGTGACGATGGCCTCGGTATCGGGATCGATATCCACATCATATCTTCGTTTATACCAGCCGGAAATGGCCATCCTAAGTTTGGTGATCCCCATGGACGCCGAATATCGGTGATTTTGCGGTTTCTGGGCGGCTTCTGTCAGCTTATCCACAATGTGCTGTGGCGTCCCTATGTCAGGATTTCCCATCCCCAGATCGATAATATCCTCTCCGGCATGCCGGGCATCCATTTTGATTTTGTTAACGGTTGCAAATACATAGGGTGGGAGACGATCGAGTCTGGCGAAAGTTCTCATAAAAATAACCTCTTTTGGTTGTAAATTCAATACATCTTGTTGAAATTAATTGGATATTCCGGTTTGGTTCTGTCCAAAGAGCAGTCTCTGAGAGCCGAAAGCCGGTTCGCTTGAGTCAGGATATAATAATCCAAATTATTTTCTATTTACAATACATAGTTTTTTATGTCAAAAATTTTGTTTTGACTTTTCAAGCGAATGGGATTATTTTTTCCATGAAAACACAAAATGCGCGGGAAACATCTCCAAAGGATACCCATAACATCCCATACAAAAATGATTTTCGTGCCCGGTTGATGAATGTATAAAACAGATAAAATTCCTTTAATAACTTTAGGAATTTTAAGCACTTTTTCGGTTGATCCGGATAGAGGATTTACATGACAAAATCACTGACATATGCTGATGCAGGGGTAGATATTGATAAAGCCGACAAACTTGTGGACAGGATTAAAAAAATAGCGCAGCAGACCCCCAGATCCGGAGTTGTTGGTGAGATCGGCGGGTTCGGAGGACTGTTTTCCCTCAACATTGCCAACATGGAAAGCCCGGTTCTTGTAAGTTCGACCGACGGTGTGGGGACCAAGCTCAAAATCGCCTTTATGATGTCAAAACACGATACCATCGGCATAGACCTGGTTGCCATGTGTGTGAATGATATCGTCGTGCAGGGGGCAAGACCGCTTTTCTTTTTAGATTATCTTTCAATGGGAAAGCTGGAAGAAAAAATCGCCGTTGATGTGATCGCCGGGATCGGAGAGGGCTGCACACAGGCCGGGTGTGCGCTCATCGGTGGTGAAACTGCCGAAATGCCGGGGTTTTACAAGGATAATGAATATGATCTGGCCGGATTTACCGTAGGCGTTGTTGAAAACAGCAAAATTATCGACGGATCTGGAATCCACGTTGGGGACCAGCTTATCGGAATTTCATCGAGCGGGCTCCACAGCAACGGGTATTCGCTGGTACGCAAAATCTGTTTTGACATTTTAAAACTGAAAATAGACACCCATATCCCCGAATTGGGCAAGACCATCGGCGAAGAACTTCTGACCCCCACAAAAATATATTCACAGACCATTCTCAGTATTATAAAGAATCTGCCGGTTATCGGACTTGCCCATATTACCGGCGGTGGCATAACAGATAACATTGTTCGGGTTATCCCCGAACGGTGTAGCGTTGTCATGCGAAAGAACAGCTGGGATGTGCCGCCCGTGTTCACGTATCTCAAGGAAGCCGGCAATATATCAGAGCGTGAAATGAGGCGTACGTTTAATAACGGTATCGGTTTTATTGCCGTTGTTCATGAAAAAGATGCCCAGGAAATTCTTGATTGTCTCATCGCCATGAAGGAAAATGTTTTTGTCATCGGCGAGGTGGTTGAACGTAAAGAAGGTGATGAGAGGGTCCAGTGGATCTGATCGGGATGAAAAGCGCAACTTACGATAAAAAGAAACGCCTGCGAAAGATCAAAGCCCCTTTTGTTAAGCTGATGAGTTGGATAGGAAACGCTCAAAAAGGAAAAGCCGTCTGTAAAAGCTGAGCGGTGAAGAAAACCGGTCCCGGGAGCGGATCTGGAAAAATAAGGCGGCAATGATAATACTCGGCATTGAAACATCGTGCGATGAAACCGCTGCAGCGGTGGTTATGGACGGCACCCAAATTTTATCTTCGGTGGTATCCTCCCAGATCGACATTCATCATCCCTATGGCGGAGTTGTGCCTGAACTTGCCTCAAGAAAACATATGGAAGCGATTGTTCCGGTGGTCACTGAAGCGCTGGCGGCTTCCGGCATGGATTCAAAACAGCTTGACGCAATAGCGGTTACCCAGGGGCCTGGACTGGTGGGCGCATTGCTGGTGGGGTTCTGTTTCGCCAAGTCCTTTGCTTTTGCACTGGATATTCCATGGGTCGGAGTCAATCATCTTGAGGGTCACATAAATTCCTTGTTCCTGGAAGAAAACCCGCCCCCTTTCCCGTTTGTGGCGCTTTTAGCATCGGGCGGTCACACCAGCATATACTATGTTACGTCCCACACCGGATTCGAGGTGGTGGGACAAACCCGGGATGATGCTGCCGGAGAAGCCTTTGACAAGGTTGCCAAAATGCTCGGTTTAGGCTATCCGGGCGGCGGCGTTATCGACCGGCTCGCAACTCAAGGAGATCCCGAGAAGATTGTTTTTCCAAGACCGTTTCTGGACAAATCGACCTTTGATTTTAGTTTCAGCGGCCTGAAAACGGCGGTGAGGCGGTATATTGAAAAAAACATGGATGTGTATCAGGAACAGATTTCCGATATCGCCGCCGGATTTCAGGAATCGGTGGTGGATGTTTTGTCATTTAAAGTGGTTCATGTTGCACTAATGAAGGGGTGCGAGCATATCGCTATCGTTGGCGGCGTGGCCGCAAACAACCGGTTACGGGAAAGAGTCAGACACGAAGCCGATCTCAAGGGGCTGACGGTTCACGTTCCCTCTATTGATCTTTGCAGCGATAATGCCGCAATGATCGCCGCCACCGGCTACCATTATTTAACTGCCGGAACCGTATCGAGTCTCTGTGATGACGTATATTCCAGGGTAAGGGTGACCTAAAGGGACTTTTAGATCGTTTGCAATCGCCAATCGAGACAAATCGGTTTGACTTATTTTATACCTGTGTTAAATTAAATAGTGGCTGAACGAAAAAAACCTATTTTTCGCTCGGGCTCTAAATAAGATAAACCCGTAAAAAGTCCGATTTAGACGGTTTCGTAAAAAGTTCAAATTCAAGGCGTACAAATTTTGTAATCATGAGGCGTACTTTTCGTACGTTGAATGATTGCGAGATGCAGCACAACGCAGAAGTTGGACTTTTTACGAAACCGTCAAATAAGGTAATGGAATATTAAGATAAAAAGAAGACCTTACAATCATAAAACAAAGGAGGGCGTGGTCATGTACGATAAAAAAGAACTGTGTGAAAAAATAAGGGGATTGTACCCGGATATCGGTGAATGTGGCATCGATGTTGACGTGGATTATGATGAAGATCAAAAATCATGGACGGTAAATCTAAAAAAGGATCAGATCCAGTTAAAACACTTTCTGGAAGACCAAGACGCCGAATTGTGCATGGAAGGAAAGCAGTGTGTGAGTTTAGGTCTTGAAATTGCCCAACTCAAAGATAACATCGCAAAAATTTAGGGCGTCTATTAAAATACCTCAAAATCCGTTCCATACATCTAACTGCTTTTTAACAACTTTTAAGAATTTTTCTATCGGGAAGCAGGGGTTAACCCGCTTCCCGATTTTTTTATTATTTTCTAGAACCCCACACGGCATAAATGGGGTCTGAATCCATTCGTTCCGGAAAGTATTTATCATCTGTGGGTCTTGGCAACCCTCTGATGGAATAGGTTTCTAAATATGTAAACATGTTGCTCTTCTGAAAATACTCCATGACCAGCCCCATACGCTCGAATTCATGAAGATCCTTCCAGATATGGATTGCTTTTTCCGGGAACCATCGATTGGAAAATGTTACGATAAACATACCTCCAGGTCTCAAAATCCGACCGATTTCCTTGAACAGCGTTTCAGGATCGATAACATACTCTATGGAAACCGTACACACGACCGCATCATAAGATTCGGCTTCATAGGGCAATATGGGATTTTCATTCAGGTCATGAACAGCCCAGTCACTCAACTCTTTATTTTTCTTAAGCTCTTCTGCATTTAGACCTAACCCTGAAAGCTGTTTTAAGCGTAACGCTTCGGGCAGATGAGATGTCCAACTGCTCATCAAATCCAGCACTCGCATTCCGTCATGGACAAATCCACCGTAAAGACCTTTTACAACTTCAATGGCCCGGTCATCGATATGCTGAACAAATCTCGTTGCGTTGTAAAACACAAGATCCGTGCCGTCATCTTCCCGTTGAAACGGCTTTTCCGATAAAAAGTCCGTGGGTGTCCCTTCCCAGCGGGACTGCATCCCAGGTCCATCAGCCATAACCCCCATCCAGTCATTACATCTACCCCCCCGTTCTACAGATTTGAATCGGATCCCGTTTACAAATGCTTTGACTTGAAGTGGTTTGCTTGCCAAAGGATGATTAAAATCGACTTTCAACACACCGTTCTCAATGCCCACACAGCGAAAGGGCTGAAGATTTTGAGGAAACACCCCGGCAACCCCGTTTAGAAGTCCTTTGGGGTAGAACCGGCCCATACGGGGTTTGATTTCTTTGTTCGGAACAAACCGCTGATTAAATTGCGCGTTTTTGATTTCAAATGTTTTTTTAAGATCATATTTGGGGACAATGGATCCCGGGTTAAAGTCGGCCTGAACCGTTCGACCCACGGATGTCATCCCCAAATTGTCGTATAATTCTTTGGGCAAACAATCCCTCCAAAAATTAACATCAAAGGCTTCATATTCCTCGGTATGAGTTACCCCCGTACCGCCCCATCTCATCTGAAACTGAATATCTGCCACGATATTTTTTTTGTTATAGTTCATTATCGCTACCTTTCTCGCATATGGTTTAAATCAGGAGTTATAATTCTAAGTTTTAATACCAAAAAGTCTTACCTATGTCTAATGACTGATTAACAAAATAATTACGTAATCTTAAAATGCAAATACAGAGAAGTGGGGTTCTATTAAGAGGATAAACCTATCACTGTCTTCAGACACTTTAAGAAATAATGAGTCAAGTGGCGCACCCTAATATTGCTAAAAAGCCTTTGAAGTCGCAGGCCGAAAGAAATTTATTTATTCGTAATAGGGGATGCTTATAACAGGAAGGTCTATGATTTCATACGTAAATAGTTCATTATTATGGGTGGACACTTTCGGCTTTTAGACGAACTCGGTAACCGCACTGCATAATATTGCCGCCGGGGACCAGAATCGGTTTGGAATTTTTCAATGACACCTCTTCTTTGGTTCAAACATGATTGCGCAATTTCAACGCAATGGGATGCGGGTTTAAATAGACCTGTTGCGCCAGGTACGGTTGGTTGTATTTTCGTACATAATGGTTGAGCAGGGTTGCCGGTACGATCAAGGGGACATGTTCTTGTCTGTACTGCTCGATGATTTCAAGCAGTTCCTGTTTTTCGTCCGGCGACAGCTGTTTTTTAAAGTACCCCATGATGTGTTGCAGTACATTGATATTCTTCTTCAGGGTGGTTTTTAATCTTAAAGCCTCTATCAACAGGGTCTCGTACTGCGTAAACAAATCTTTCATGGGAAGGGCTTTGCCTTCGGCAACCCGCTTCCCCATCATTTGGTAATGGCTGGGGCTATGGGACATAATGAGCAGCTTGTGCCGGGTATGAAAATCGACCAGGCTTCCCATATTTTTGTTTTTGGATAGCATTTGCCGCCAGCGCATCAAGGTAAAAATCTGTTCGATAAAGGTCTCTCTGAGTTTGGAATCATGCAGCCGGCCTTCTTCTTCCACAGGAACCAACGGAAAGTGCTCCGTAAACACCCGGGCGAATATTCCCTGACCTTTTTTTTGGGGCATTCCTTTGGAAGTTCTAACCGGAACTCGAAACAGCCCGCTGCTGGGAGAGTTTTTTTTGAAAACAAACCCGCACAGGTTTTCTTTTTCCAGTGTCTTAACCTTTTCTTGGGCCCATTCGATCATTCGGCGGGTATGGTCGATATTTGTTTTTGAGGTAACCAGATTGGGATTGTCCGGATCCCCCACAAGACGCAGGGTTTCCCGGGGAACACCCATCCCGCACTCCACCTCCGGACATACCGGCACGTATTCCACATATTTCCCCAGTATATCGGTGAGGTATCGATCCCTTGCATGTCCGCCGTTCCAGCGAACCTCCTGTCCCATTAAACACGCGCTGATGCCAAGCTTTATTTTTTCGTCCATGGCTCACCTCATGTATATTTGTCATCCTTCATTGAAACTTTATCTTTTCTATCGGTTTTAAAAATGCTATTTTTTGCTTATAAATAATGAACGCCTCGCACTCGTGAAATTTCCGGGATAGGGGCTTTGCCTCAATTAGAATAAAGGAGTATAAGCGGACAATGATGCTCGAAAAAATGAAAAATTTTGTCAGAAAAAAAAATATTTGTGTTCTTTCTACAATTTCCGGCAACAAGCCCTATTGTTCACTTATGGCTTATATCACAGATGCAGACTGTAAAGAAATTTACATGGTGACACACAAAAATACGACTAAATTCAATAATCTTCAGAAAAATCCATGGGTCAGTCTGTTGATCGACTCTCGGGAAACACAACCCAGATCCGACGCCCAGGCATTAACCATTAACGGTGTTTTTTTCCCCCTCCTCAATGAGGGGAAAAAACAAAAGATTCGAGATCATATGCTGGAAACTTTTCCACATATGAGAGATTTCATCCACGATCCGGAATCAGAACTTATGCGTATAAAAATTAACTCACTTTTACTTTTGGAAGGCTTGACCGAATCCCATTTTGTGTCTCTGAACGATCTTTAAAATGGTAAGATTCCAGATAATCATGCCCTTTTTAATGTCTTGGTCATGCGCTATGTTAATCCAAGACCTTCATCAGCTCCGGAATGGTATTTTTTGGGCTGATTTTGTACCAGGCATTTTCGATGTTTCCGTTTTCATCAATGAGAAAAGATGAACGAATGATTCCCATAAAGGTTTTACCGTACATCTTTTTCTCACCCCAAACACCATAGGCTTTTGCAATTTTATGATCCTGATCAGAGAGCAGAGAAAAGCTCAAGTTGTGCTTGTCATCAAATTTTTTCTGTGTTTCGGGCTTGTCCGGACTGATCCCAATAACAGCGATGTTTTTGCCTTTAAGTTCCTTTAGTGCGTCCCGCACATTCTTTGCCTGAGTGGCTCAACCGGAGCTATTGGCTTTGGGGTAGAAATAAATAAACAGTCTTTTTCCGGTAAAATCGGAAAGCCCCACACTCTGACCGTTCTGATCTTTGAGATTGAAATGGGGGGCTTTGTCCTTGGAATTGAGTGTTCTCATGATCAACCTCCTTCTTTAAAAGAATAATCTGTTTGTTGACCGAATGTCAAATCTCATTTAAGCGATCAGGCATAACCCATTTAAATGTTATCTTCTTTACGCAGGAATGCCTGCCTGTTGGGACTATCGATCCATGCTTTCTAAAAATTACAGGTTCGAAAAGTACGGTGTTATTGAAGGCCAGTAATGTGAACCCTAATGTTGGACAAACAACATGGCTAAAGGGGGATCAACTATTCGAATTTCAAACAAAAATCATAAAAATGCTTCTCTTTTTGATTTCGAACCCTTGATGAATTCAAAGGATGGGGTCTATTTGATGTCATGTTGTTTACTCTGCAGGAAAACCGGAGGACTCCAGATCCGGCGTTGCCAAGGGTTCGCAGTAGAGTTACTACGGCTCTTTACCCTTGGCGCCTTGGCTCTGAGGCCCTCCGATTTTTGCAACGTTAGTTTAACAGACAAGGCGTCCTTACTTTTCTTTGATGATTATATGATTTAACTGTTTCAGCAGGTAGGGAATTTCATTCTGGATAATATCCCAGAGGATATCTTCATCAATGCCAAAATAGTCATGAACAGCGATGTCACAGATTAACATCACGTGACACGAAGGGCCTCCCTCTCCACAGAATCACGCAATCTCGGCTTGAGCGCCTTTCGGGTAACAAGATCTACCGGACAACCCAATGTATCTTCCAGTAAAAACTTTAATTTCATATACTGGTCAAAGGTTGCCTTATCTTTAAACTCCACTAAAATATCAATATCACTAAGAGCATGAGATTCATCTCTGGCCGCCGAGCCAAAAAGGGCTAAAGATTTGACGTTGAACGAATCAATCTTAGCACTTTGTCCTTGTTCATGGGATACCTCCGGTGACGGTATAATACTGTTAAAATATATAAATATGCTAAAATAGTCCAGAATTTTTTCAGTCAGACATATGTCAGGTTTTTGTGGTGGATGATAACATCAGCTGCATGAATACTATCACAGGTCTTAAAAGCAGTCTTTGGGCGGGTTTAGGTTAACTGGTCAGAACATCCCTGGACAGTTCAATTTTCAGAATTTGATATCACAACTTTTGGACCGGCTTTTGGGATTGCAAATACATTGCAGTACATGTACTCGGCACTTTAAAAAGTTTGGCATAGAACTGT
>Ga0315535_1002158_pt1 | contig 12787 bp, 10 predicted proteins | sample SalMarSW160220MG_2_FD_203092 | JGI IMG/M metagenome (GOLD analysis project Ga0315535, IMG submission 203092) | Salt marsh sediment microbial communities from the Plum Island Ecosystem LTER, Massachusetts, United States - Salt Marsh Sediment SW1602-20 ...
AAAGAAAAGGAACTTGCAGCTGAGGATGATTTTTATGCTCCATGGAAAGATGCACAATTCAGGGGTAATTTCAATACAAGTCATATAAAGACCGCTCTTGGTAAAAGCATTCTTGTTCAGCATGATGTTTCTTCTACACACCCTTATTCCAGGATTCATCTGGTGAAGGGAACAAAGGGTATGGCTGTTAAATATCCCAATCAGCTAATAGCCCTGGGTGAAGACTGGTTAAATGATGATGATATGAAAAAGATGTGGGAAGAACATACTCCGGAGATAGTAAAGAGGGTAGGGGAAATGGCGAAAAAGGTAGGCGGACATGGTGGAATGGATTTTATAATGGACTGGCGGCTGATTGACTGCCTGAGGAATGGCCTGCCTTTGGATCAGAATGTTTATGACGGGGCACTGTGGAGTTCCATTGCACCACTGAGTGAATGGTCGGTTGCAAACCGGTCGCAATCTATTGACGTACCTGACTTTACCTGTGGATCATGGAAAACAAATCTGCCTCATGGAATAAACCTGGAAACAGGAGGTACAACAGGTGTCCTTGAATTACCAGATGTTGGCTGAAGTTCATGAATGCTTATGGGAAGCTATATTCAGAATCGTATACTGGAAGGCGAACATCAGCAACTTGATTTTAAGTTTGAGATCTCCGATTCTAGGAAAATATCTAAGACTCTTGTAGCATTTGCCAATACGGATGGAGGTACTCTTCTGATAGGTGTAAAGGATAATGGTAAGCTTGCAGGTGTGCGATCTGATGAAGAATTTTATATGGTACAGGCGGCTGCAAACCTGTACAGTAAACCTGAGATCAGCTTTAAGTCGAGAAAATGGATTGTAAGCGGAAAAACCATACTTGAGGTTATCATTCCAAAGGGAGAGGGAGGTCCCTGTTTTGCGGAGACAGAACCCGGGAGGTGGCAGGCATATGTGCGTATAAGGGATGAAAATATACTTGCTTCCAGGATACACCTTAAAGTGTGGAAGATAAAGACAAATAACAGGGGAATACTAATTGGTTACAGCAGCAAGATTAAGAAGTTGATGGAATATTTCAAAACGCATGATACTATATCTGTGACCCATTTCAGTAAACTGGCATTCCTTTCAAGGTATGACGCAGAAAATATTATTGCACACCTGGTATATTTTGGAATACTGGAGATGGTATATTCGGAAAATCATTTTGTATACAGGCTGGGAGATAGTGAAGGTTATAATCAGTAACCAGCAGCCTGACCATCTTTGCGGGATTCGGAAGCACCATAATACACACCATTATTTTCGTCCAGCATAATAGCCTGGTATCCCCCGTATCCTCCCAGATCCCATTGTATCCTGTGTCCCATCGACATCAGTTTTTGTATAACCTCTGTTCTGAACCCGCTTTCAAGCAACAGTGTTCCTCCATCTGTCATCACCTGTCCCGTTGGCTCAGATGATCCTATGTGATGCATCCGAGGAGCATCCCCGGCCTCCTGCAGGTTCATTTTAAAGTCTATCAGGTTTACAACGATCTGGACATGACCCTGTGGCTGCATATCTCCGCCCATTACCCCAAAGCTTATCCATGGCTTTCCGTTTTTTGTAATGAATGCCGGAATGATGGTATGGAAAGGCCTTTTCCCAGGGGCATATACATTGGCATGACCTTCCTGCAACGAGAATAATTCACCCCTGTCCTGCAGGATAAATCCCAGACCGGTGGGACACATACCTGATCCCATTCCCCTGTAATTACTTTGTATAAGGGAAACCATATTGCCAAATTTGTCAGCAACAGTCAAATAGACCGTGTTGCCGGCTTCTAATTTACCAGGTTCATATACCTTTGATGCTTTTTCCCTGTCTATAAGTTTCCTTCTCTCAGCTGCGTATTTTTTTGATATTAACTGCTGTACGGGGATCTTACTGAAAGCCGGATCGGCATAGTATTTTGCCCTGTCTTCGTACACCAGTTTTGTGGCTTCTGTAAAGAGATGCATGTAGTCTACTGATCCGAATCCCATAGAAGCAATATCATATCCTTCGAGAATGTTGAGTATCTGAAGCGCAGCTATACCCTGCCCGTTGGGGGGCAACTCCCATATTTCGTAATCACGGTAAGTACTGCTGACTGGCTCTACCCATTCTGAATGATGCCTGGAGAGGTCGTCATATGAGAGAAAACCTCCGTTTTTCTTCATGAAAGCATCTATATCCCTGGCTATTGACCCACGATAAAATTCATTACGGCCACCCTTAACTATTTTTTCAAGAGTAGTGGCAAGAAGTGGATTCTTAAAGACTTCTCCTTTTGAAGGAGCCTTACCGCCTGGCATATAGACTTCTTTAATATTGGGGTAGTCCTTAAGTATTTCAGTGCCCCTTTCCATGTAAAAGGCAATAACCTCTGTAACGGGAAAACCTTCACTTGCATAGGTTATTGCAGGTTGCAGGATATCTTTCATTGGCAACCGGCCAAACATATCGTGCATCTCATACCATCCGTCCACGCAGCCTGGGACAGATACAGGCAGCGGTCCGTATGAAGGGATGAATTCATAACCGTTTTCTTTAAAATATTCCAGTTTTAACGACCTGGGAGACCGGCCACTGGCATTAAGGCCATAAAGCTTGCCTTTATCAGCACTCCAGATAATTGCAAAAAGATCTCCTCCGATTCCTGCTCCTGTAGGCTCTACTACTCCGAGAACTGCATCGGCAGCTATTGCTGCATCAATAGCAGTGCCGCCTTTTTTCAGTATGTCGAGGGCGGCCTGCGTGGCAAGAGGCTGGCTTGTTGCTGCCATACCATTGCGTGCAATAACCTCAGAGCGTGTTGCAAAATCGTGACCTGTTATCCTGTCCTGACCACTTGAAATACAGGTGATAAAAAGGACCGTAAATAAAATAGATATTTTTTTCATAGCTCGTCCGGGTTTATTTTACAAAGGTATAAAAGAACAGGATTATTTTGCCATTACCTGCTTTTTCAATTCCGGTTGTTTTACTGACCGGGAAGTATTTTCCAGGGATCGAAAAGGAAATATGTAATTTGATTTGTTTATTTAACAGGTAATATTTTTTATTAATATATCCCGGATATCAGGGACTGTTTATTAATGTATTTAAAAATAGCATAAATCTCAATTTGTAACTTATTATGGGACATGGTTTTTCATATAAAGCAGGAGTGAAAAAAACAGGTACGGAAACGGGAAACGGCTTTAATTTTTTTGTGGAGCAGTTTGATGATATAAGGGTACTCAGGTACAGGCTGGATGGTTTTGATTCATTGTCATTAAAGCAGAAGAAGTTTGTTTATTACCTTTCCATGGCCTCTCTTGCAGGAAGAGATATCCTTTGGGACCAGAATTTCCGGTATAACCTTCTTATCAGAAAGACTCTTGAAGGTATGCTTCGATCACATAAAGAATACAGGGGCAGCGAAGAATATAACAGTTTTCTTTTATATGCCAAGAAGGTGTTTTTTGCCAATGGCATACACCATCATTATTCTTCAGATAAATTTCAGCCAGGCTTTTCACAGAGTTTTTTTGAAAGGCTTGTTATGGACACACCACGTGAATCATTGCCTCTGAAAGATAGTGAACCAGTTGATAGTCTCATTTCGGTACTTGTACCGGTTATCTTTGATGATAATCTTTTTCCAAGGAAGGTCGAGAGGACAGAAGGAAGAGACATAATTGTGGAATCAGCTACAAACTTTTACGAAGGTGTTACTCAAAAAGATGTCGAATCTTTCTATGCTGAATTTATTGATCATAAAGATCAGAGACCTGTAGCAATCGGACTGAATTCAAGGGTTATTAAAGCTGAAGGTGATATCAGGGAGGAAGTTTACAGATCGGGAGGAAAATATGGTGAGGCAATTGACGTGATAATATATTGGTTGCAGGAGGCATTAAAGGAAGCCGAAAATGATACCCAAAGGAATGAGCTGGCTTTGCTGATCGATTTTTACAGGACGGGTGATCTGAAAAAATGGGATGATTATAATATTAAATGGGCAGGGAATACAGGTTCATTAGTTGATTATATTAATGGTTTCATCGAAGTATATGATGATCCCCTTGGTCTGAAGGGAACGTGGGAATCAGTTGTGGAATATACCGATACCGAAGCAACAAGGCGGGCCATGATCATCTCGGAGAATGCACAATGGTTTGAGGACCATTCACCTGTTCATCCGGAATATAAGAAGGAAAAAGTAAAAGGTATAGCTGCCAGAGTGATCAACGTTGCTATGCTTGGGGGTGACTGTTACCCTGCTTCACCACTTGGCATAAACCTGCCTAATTCGAACTGGATAAGAAAAGAGGTAGGTTCGAAGTCTGTCAGGCTGGGAAACATAACCGACGCTATTGAAACTGCATCACTGTGTAATGGTTTTCTTGAAGAATTCGCCTCCGGTAAAGAAGAGATTAAGCGTGTAAAGAAGTATGAGGCTATCGCGGATGCCCTTCATACAGATCTTCATGAGTGTGTTGGTCATGCAAGCGGCAGGCTGGCGCCGGAAACCAATCCAAATGCTCTTAAGAATTATGCTTCAGCCCTGGAGGAAGCGAGAGCTGATCTTTTTGCACTCTATTATATTTATGATGATAAATTATCAGACCTGGGCCTTGTAACTGATAAGGATGTTGTCAGGGTCTCATATGATACATACATCAGGAACGGATTACTTACACAGATAGTAAGGATCAAACCCGGAAAGAATATTGAAGAAGCTCATATGCGCAACAGATCTGCAATAGCCCACTGGGTTTATGAAATGGGGAAGGAAGAAAATGTGGTGGAGAAATATACTGCCAGCGGCAGGACCTTTGTACGTATCAATAATTACGGGAAGTTAAGGGAGTTGTTCGGCCTTATGCTAAGGGAAGTGCAAAGAATCAAGTCAGAAGGTGATTATGATGCCGGGAAAGAACTTATTGAGAATTACGGGGTAAAAGTCGATCCTGTTCTCCACAGGGAGATACTTGAAAGATATGCAAAACTTAAACTGGCTCCTTATACTGGTTTTATAAATCCATGGCTGAAACCGGAATTTGACAGGTCCGGTGAAATTACAGATGTCAAAGTGATTTATGCTGATGACTTTTTAGACCAGATGATGTATTATGGAGAACATTATTCGTATCTGTCAGCCGGAATATGAGTTAACAGTGATCATTTAATAATGGTCAGGCCGGCAATTCCTGCAAACTTATTTGAGATTTTTCCAGAACTTTTCCTCAGATCTCCCGAGACTAAGTTTCTTTTTCCTGTCAAGGGCAATGTAAATGATAAAGGTTATTGTACCTGAAATTATTAACCCTATTAACAGGTATTTTACAATACCTGACACCTGGGCTCCATTTGTAATACTTTGCATCTGTGCAAGGGTTTCATCCATTCCTGGAACATTTTTTGTCCCTACATCCACTCCAAAGATATTCTTCATGAAAAACAAGGAAAAAAAGGATAAAAGCCCTGAGGATACTGGTGTAGCCACCCATCCTATACCAATTTCTCCCAGTATTCTGAAGTTAATATTATGGACTCCATTGTACAGTCCTATTCCCAGAATGCATCCGACTATCACCTGTGAACTGGAAACAGGTACCATCGGAATTGGAGGCAGCCCGATGCTGACGAAAAAGCGGGAAAGACTCGTGGATGAGAAAATAAAAAGGACCAGTGCCTGTGCAAGGACTACGACCAGGGCGGCTTCAGAAGAAAGTTCCACGATATTTTCACCTACAGTTTCCATAACTTTCCGGGAATATGTTATTATCCCCGTAGCTATTGCCAGGCCTCCAAGCATAAAGAGCTGCTGGCCTGAGGAGAGAGTAATGCCCCAGATATGCAAATCGTGAAGACTGAAGGCAGGGACAAATACTCCCATAACATTGGCAATATTATTTGCACCCAGGCTATAGGCTCCGAAGGCCCCGACAACTATCAATCCTGTCTTTATGTACGACTCGAACCTGATCAGGTGAATATGTGAGGATATTTTTATTCTTTTAAGAAGGATATAAAGCAGTACGGCAAAGACAGCTCCTAAAACAGGCCCGGTGATCCACGTTATAACTATCTGTTCCAGGGCCCTGCTGTCTGTACTGCTGCCGGTGAAGAAGTTCCATCCTATTATAGCTCCGACAATAGCCTGTGTTGCTGATGCCGGAAGTGCAAATTTAGTAAGGACATACACTGTAACTGCTGCTGCAAGAGCTACAGTAAATGATCCGCCTACAGCGTTTACAGCTCCAAGTTTGCCAAGTGTCTGGGATGCCCCGGATCCCTGTACCACAGCCCCTAATATTACGAATATTGAGGCAATTATAGCTGCTGTGCGGAATTTAACAAGCCTTGATGCTACTGCAGAGCCAAAAACATTTGATGCATTATTTGCACCCAGGGACCATCCCAGGAATAGGCCGCTTATAAGAAAGAAAAGCACCATTTCTACATCAGGATTTTAATTGCCATACCCGAAAGAAGATCAGCGGCTTTTTGAGAAATATCAGATATATTCTCTACATGATGTATAATATACCTGAGATGTGACTTATGAGCAAGATCCAGGTCATCCATTTCCCGGAATATGGTCTTTTTAATACCGAGGGATATCTTATCTGTCTCACTTTCAAAATAATATACCTTAAGTAATTTCTCCCTGACAGTATAAGGTGCTTTGAAGTATGCCCTTGCCGCAGGTACCAGTTCTTCCGCAGCGCTGGTTGACGTGTCGGACAGGTTTATAAAACTTTTGCCTAGGGAAAGGGGAATCTCCGGCATCTCTATATAGAACTCGTTCAGGGTGCTTTTGAGTGAGTCTATTATTTCATCCATCTCATCTATCAAAGCGGTCACTTCAGCCTTGTGCTGGGGTAATATAGAATGAGTAATCATCTCATTTTCTATCGACCTCTGAAGTTTATCAGCATTACTTTCCAGTACTTCTATTTTTGAAAGATGCCTCAGGAAAGCGTCCATGTCCTTTTCTACGAAAGCCTTTAAAGCTTCTCTGAAAACAACAATTCCCAGATCTATATTGTCAAAGAATTCATCTATCTTAAGAATAAGATTCTTGGTTGTCCTGGTAAATACTGGCATCTTTTGTTTTTTTGAAGTGTAATAACAAAAATAGGAAATCAATCTTTAACCGGACCGGTAAACTACCTGATAAAAGGTAAAAGGGGGTATTAAAATTCGATTATTTTTTCCACCCGGTTGCTTCTCAGGTATCGTTTAAGAATAACCTGTATATCCCTGGTATCTTCCGACTGCTTAATACAATCGTGTATTGTTGACAGCCCAAATCCCATGTCGTTAATATTAAAATAACCGTATCCAAGGTATTTACCGTTGACAATTTTAACAGCACATCTTTCTTCATTATCTCTCCCGCTGTCAATGATAAAGAAATTCCTGCGGGAGAACAGAAATTCCTCCGATGCCTTCCCGGCTCTGACATTATACTCAGCAGGCAACTCCAGCCCGAGGCAGGCACCTTTGCACAATCCAACCTGGTGATGGAAACATGCATCGCTACTTTCATACATCCCTGTCAGCTTCTGGCAAAGTGAATACTTATCAATAAGGTCGTTCAGTTTTGACCGGGCCCTTTCCTTTGATGTAAAAACTGACACAGGAATATCTTCCATTGTTACTTTACCGTACCTGAAATTAATGTACCCATTCTCATCCGTAAAACTGAATATCCCCCATTGAAATCCTGTTCTTCTCTGCGCTCTGTTATATACAGGCTTGTTCTTTTTTATTTCAAAGGATTCCTTCAGAAGCGCGATAAGCTCACTTCCTGTTGGTTCCCATTCAATATCAGCAATAAGATCCCGCATTTCCATTGCACGGCTGGTTGAGTTGTTTGACAGGTGTGTACTTATTCTCTGATGAAGGTTACGACTTTTCCCAATGTATATAAGATCACCTTTTTCGTTGAAGAAATAATATATTCCGGGTTCTTCAGGAATCTTCTCAAGCATGCCGGTATCAAGCTGCGGATTAAGTTTTGATAATTTTGTGTTTTTTATTAATGGCTTTCCATTATTACTTATCCGGAGATCCTTTTCAAGAAGAAGCTCAAAAAGCTTAACTGTTGCCAGGGCATCGCCTGCAGCCCTGTGCCTGCCCTCCACGGGGATATTGAGATCCCTGCAAAGGTTCCCCAGACTGTATGACCTGTGACCAGGGAGTAGCCTGCGGCTGAGTGAGACAGTATCCAGAAGCTGTCTTCGGAAGTTAAAACCGAGAGATTTAAATTCCTGTCGTATGAATGAATAATCGAACCTGGCATTATGAGCAACAAAGGTTCTGCCCTCAGTCAGTTCCACTATCTGTTTGGCAATTTCATAAAACCTGGGAGCATTCTCAACCATCTCGTTTGAAATACCTGTCAGGCTTGTTATGAAATATGGTATGTTTCTTTCAGGATTGACCAGGGATACAAATTTTCCCGTGATCTTCTCCCCGTCATGCAGATAAACAGCTATTTCGGTGATTTTTTCCTGCCTGGCGCTTCCCCCTGTGGTTTCTATGTCTATAATAGCATACATCAGCACTTATATACTATCCATATCTAACTGCGAATATAGTCAGAAAAGATGCTGTTTTGACTATTCTTCGTAATTTTGTTACAGTAAAAGACTGGATTATGACTGAATGCTACGGAAAGAAATTCATTATGGACGGGGAACTCTATCCTGCCAACCATTTTGATAATTCAATGGTTTATGATGGTAATTCAATATATGAGGTCATCAGAATGGTCAAAGGGAAACCGGTGTTTTTCCACGATCATATGGAACGACTGGCTACAAGTGCCTGGCTTCAAAGAAAACGCAGGCTTGCAGATGAAGAAAAGCTGAAAACAGATATCCTGAGTCTTACAAGGGCAGACAAAAAGAAATTAGCTAACCTTAAAATTGTCTTCAATTATAAAAAGGAAGAGAATCACTACCTGATATATTTCATAGAACCAATTTATCCATCAGAAAATCAGTATATTAATGGAGTAAAGGGGATATTGTATTATGCTGAACGAAAGGATCCCGGATCAAAGGTTATAAATCATAAATTGCGATCTTCAATATACCATAAGCTGATCCTGGAGGGGGCCTACGAAGCAATCCTGGTAAATGATCACGACCAGATCACCGAAGGCAGCAGATCCAATATTTTCTTTCTGCAACATGACAGGCTTGTTACTGCCCCTGATAAATACGTTCTGAATGGGATAACCCGCAAATATATAATTGATATCTGCAATGAACAGCATATCCCGGTGGATATGAAATGTGTCACAGTGAAAGATTTGAAAGACTATGATGCTGTATTCATGACGGGTACCTCTCCGGTGGTCCTTCCGTTTTGCTGCATTGATAACCGTCAATTCAGGGTTAACCTCTCTGTCCTTGCCAGGCTCCGCAAGCTTTACCTGCAAATGGCAGAGGAAAGTGTGCGGCAATTCCGGAATTAATAATTGGATCAGGTTCAGAACTTATTGAAAGATAATTTCTTATATTTGCACCTACAATATTAATTTTTTGTCCTATGGCTAGTGTACGTGATCTGAAAAAAGATATAGACTACCTTCTTTATGAAGTTATTTCTGATTGTTTTACCTATTCCGAGATTCATTCAGGACAAAATACCGGGAAAGTATCAAAAATAATTAACGATGCTGTTGACCTCAGAAATGACCTGATAGCCCGTGTCAACAATCCTGATGGAAAAGATAATCCCAAGCTCGTAAAGGCTTATTATAAAACAGTTAAGAAAGACCTGTTATCAGGAGCAGATAAGCTCTTCAGCAGACTGAGCAATTTGTCTAAGGCTGAAAAGTAAAATACCGGTAGATCTGTTCACCACAGGATTTGCATTTGCCATCCCCGTTAAGATTAATTAACTGCGTGTCATAACCAGTCCGTATTGTTACAGTTTTACCGCATCCCGGACAAATTGTGTTTTGGCCTTTTGCAGACATTATATTTCCCATATATACAAACCTGAGGTTTTTTGACGCAATCGCAAACATTCTGTCAAGCAGATCATGGGAGGTCGCTGTGTCATGTCTTTTATATATCGGGAAATACCGGCTCAGATGAAAAGGTACATTCTCACCAAGCTCTTTGGCTATCCATTCTGTCTGTAATTCCATTTCCCTTTCGCTGTCGTTCTGCCCTGGAATGATAAGCGTAGTTATTTCAAGATGCCTGCCTGATAAGGCAATTTGCTTTAAGGCTGACTTGACCGGTTCTATTTCTGCACCCGTAAGATCTTTGTAGAATTTATTGTTAAAAGCTTTAAGATCGATGTTGAATGCATCGGTAAATGAAATAATTTTATTAAGGACATCACGGCTGACAAATCCGTTACTAACCATAACTGTAACAAGTCCTTTTTTTCTGGCCTCCACAGCAGTATCCCTTATGAATTCATACCATATTACAGGTTCATTATATGTAAATGCAATACCGATATTATTATGCACGCCAAGAGCCCGGCTGACAATGTCTCCCGGTGTTGTCATGGATCCTTTTTCGAATGGAATATTTTGTGAAATATGAAAATTCTGGCAGAAATCGCATTTCATATTACATCCGTAAGATCCTACAGACAGTATCTGGCTTCCCGGGAAAAAGTGGTATAGAGGTTTCTTTTCAACAGGATCAAGAGCTATTCCTGATATAACGCCATAAGTAAGAAGTTCAATTTCCTGTCCGTTATTTTTCCTCACTCCGCATATGCCTGTTTTCCCGGTCCCCAGTTTGCAGTTATGAGGACATACAAGACATTCCAGTTTCCCATTAGATTCCCTGAATAATCCGGCCATGTGCCAATGCTTTTATTCGTCGAAATTAATACTCTTAAAGTCAGATAATTTCAATGCCATTTTTCTATATACCTTCCTGTAATGCTGGTCACCTTCATAATTGCTGATGCGGCTCAGACCAAAGTATCCATATGATGTATATTCATTACCAAAATATCCGAACGGGGCCAGTTCCTGTATCGCCTTTGTATAATAATTTCTGGCATCCTTGAGGTTTTTATACTTCTTTTCAGCCAGTATCCCTTTAAAGACCAGTAATTGAGCCTTAAAGTAAGCATTTGTGTTCTTCTTTTCGTAATTCAGAAGAGTGTTTTCAGCCGTATCATAATTTTTCCCGAGCAGAAGATTCTTCAAATATGTTGAAAGGTATTCGGTATTGGCAGGGTAATGGTCCATTAGTATCAGGCTGTAGGATGTAGCTTTGTGAAGATCGTTTTCATATGTGAGATAAATATCAGAAAGGAAGGACAAAGATTCAGCTTTAAGAAAGATCGATTTCGATGCAGCATTGTTTAGTTCACGAAGTCCTCTCGTCCTGTTCCCCTTTTTAAACAGGAGCATTAGCGGTTTATAGATGGGGTATTCTTCAGGATATACCTCTGTATAATAATCATACAAGCCTGTAAAAAAATCAAAATCAGAGTAATACGTTGTGTAATCAAATGCCTGCATTACATATGAGTAACTGCTTGTTGCCAATGGAAAGACTTCTATATTCAGTTCGTTGTCGGTATAGAACAGTAGCAGGAATCCCCTGGCACACAGGCTGGCAAGGAGGTTTTCAGGTTTCAGGCCGGGATCGCTGTTTTGTTTACATAGATCAATACATGATCGCAGGTCATCCTCAAATCTTGTGCGTCCCGGGGAATCAGGAATGATCGGGTAGCTCTTCCAGTATGTGAGCATCCCGTCAAGAAGGTATAAGACAGGATGTCCGGGATATGACTTTTTAAGATTATTGAATATATCTTCAGCTTTATCAAATTCGGCATTATACACGTAGTCTATGCCCTTGATAATATCCTTTACTGAAGAGGTGTCATTCAGAATCTGCGCATTGAGTTCCATTCCTGACCCGGAAAAAAGAAACAGGCAGATTATGATTATTATATACTGTTTGCGGTCCATGGTTCAGAATATATGGATAAATTTATAACATTTATTTGGTTCTGTTGGTTTATCTCATGAACATGTATACCTGAATTGTCATAATTCAGCCCATGATTAAAGGTTTAAACTTAGATTCATAAATATGGAAAGATCCGGAGGAATCATTCGTGTTGACTATGAACTGATGAAGTCGGTATTCGCAGGAATACTTTTAAAAGAAGGTTTTACTGAAAAGGATGCTTCGAAATGTGCTGAGATTTTTGCACGTAATAGCCTTGAAGGTGTTAATTCCCATGGAGTTAACAGGTTTCACAGGTTTGTCAGGAACATAAATGAAGGCTTTATAAAGCCGGGCAGCACTCCGTCCCTTCTTCATAGATTTGGCTCTTTTGAGCAGTGGGATGGAAACCTGGGGCCCGGACCGCTTAATGCCTCTTTTGCAACTGACAGAGTAACCGCGATCGCTGAAAAAAATGGAATTGGTATTGTGACACTTGCCCATACAAATCACTGGATGCGTGGCGGTACGTATGGATGGCAGGCTGCCTGGAAAGGCTTTGTATATATTGCATGGACCAATACATGTCCGAATATGCCTGCCTGGGGAGCGAAAGAGCCGAAACTTGGAAATAATCCTTTTGTGATGGCAGTACCGTACAGGAATGATGCTATTGTTCTCGATTTTGCCATGACACAGTATTCCTATGGAAAAATGGAAACCTATTACCGTGAAGGGAAGCAACTGCCATATCCTGGAGGGTATAATAAAAAGGGAGGCCTGACCAGTGACCCTCTTGAGATAATGGATTCCTGGAGACC
>Ga0315535_1002159_pt1 | contig 12785 bp, 12 predicted proteins | sample SalMarSW160220MG_2_FD_203092 | JGI IMG/M metagenome (GOLD analysis project Ga0315535, IMG submission 203092) | Salt marsh sediment microbial communities from the Plum Island Ecosystem LTER, Massachusetts, United States - Salt Marsh Sediment SW1602-20 ...
ACAAGCATTACAGCACCAATTCCAGCCAGTAGTACACCTCCACTGATCACTCTTGTTTGTATCCCACTAGCTGATAGCTCCACCCGTATTATCTGCAGCTCTGTTGATTCAGTTGTGAACAATAGTGCATAAATTCCAGGAGAGGGGACATACAGATTTTCTTGCAGAGAGGATATATTCTCGAAGCTGGAAATAGGTGTGATTGGAGTTGCTGTTTTATTTTCTACCATCGTTCTATTAGCATCCTGCCAGTTCATGAAATAGACATTGAACGTTCCGGTGCTATGATTCAAAGTTACATTTACATGAACATCCTGACCAACCTCAAAAAGATAGACCTCCGGATCATTCTCTACAATAACTGCCATAGGCCTATCGCTGTATGTATGACTTCCAAGACTAGAAAGGAGCATAACAGCAATACCAAGAAATATCAATAATCTACCAACTCTCTTCATTGTATCAACCTCCAATCTCTGAACGAGTAAACAACCACAGAGTGAATACCAGTAAGACCAAGGATATCATGAGGGAGATACCGAATCCAATCTGAAGATCAATTAGCGGGGTCATTTCCGTACCCAGCATCAAATAGGTAGAGTGATTTGTGATGTATCTGTAAGCTGCATCAAATGGGTTCAATGCAACTCTGACAATATTGGGGAAAGCGGGGTTATTCAGTAGAAGCGGAATCACAATCCCAAATGCAAGTCCAAAGATTGCTGTTGCAGATACCTTTTTTGTAATAACAGCAACCAGCATTGAAAGGGTTGCAAATAAGAGAATGGATATCCATACCCCCAACAACATGATAGACACAGGACCAAGGAGTGGTGCTTGTGGAATGATAAAGAGAATAGCAAATAGATAGGAAGATGTCAGCAAACCTGCAGGAATGATAATGACACAAATGACTTTCACCAGGAGGACAGTCACTCGTTCCACAGGATAGGTTAGAAGTGTTTGAATGTATCCATCTTCAAAGGATTTCGCAGCAGTAAAAGAAACTAGCACTATTACTATAATTGGCAACCATTGTGTCAATCCAGTCATCAACGTCGCAAGATGCTTTCCTGAAAATCCAAATTCTGCAAATAAAAATTCCTCAAGTGTATCTGGCCGGGTTGTTGTTAGGGATCCTACAAAAGAATCAGCGTTTAGTCATCCTAAAGGAGTGTCTGAAATACATTTAGAATTCATTGAGGATTTTGGGACTTTTGTAGAAGGAGATGACCTAGGGTTTGGGGAGAAATTCCAATTATCTTCTGGAATTCTTGAAAACCTTACTAAATCAGAGAACCCTCGAATATCTTTAGTTGCAAAAGAGATAGAAGAAATCGTGCACCAGAATATGTCAAAGATTTTACAAGATGAGATTGAAGCGCTACGTTCTACCGGAGTATATGCAATATCTCGATTTATGGAAATTAATTACTTCATAGATACAGGTCGAGTATCTTTGATTTGGAGAGGAAAAATCAACAGAAAGAAAGATGTCATGAGAACCGCCTTACAAATGCTTCCTGATGACATTCGCAAGAGTGCTAAGGTTGAGGAATGGATAGATTTTCATCCCAAATTGAGATTAGAAGTAGAGCAAAAATTAGATGATTCTGACCGAAGCTATAGAAATGCTCAATAAAATAGTACCTCAGTAATTGTATAGCATTGACAAGTATATCTGGATACAAGTTGATTATGTTACCCGAATCACAATCAATCCTACTACATTTGTACTGATAGTAAAGGGTAGTATATTTTATCTATACTTTCAATTATAGAAATTATTCACATTGTCCTCTTTTGTCCGTAGGTGATGACCCGTTGTGTTATATGTTGTTCATGGAGTGAGTTCAGTTCATCATACGAAGCTTTCTCAAGGGTTTCAAAGTAATCAGTGAGGACAGCATATGCAGAGTCAATATCTTTACGTTTCTTTTTCATCTCCAATAATTCATGTGTGACTCGTTCTCTCTCAGAGAGAACTTGTGTCTTTCTCAGATTAATCCATATCTTTCTTTGTTCAAAATCAAATCTTGAATCTGAAAGTGTAAAGATTGAACTCCAACCATATGAATGAATATTCACTAAATCAATCTCCTGAAAGAGCTGCGGATAACAATACTCCCATGGATTTCGAGATTTAGGATACTCTATTGTGCTTCTTCTACGATTCCACCTCGACTCTTTGACTTGAGATAAGAGATTGAATGCCTCATCAACGCCTTCTCTTGCATAGTGTGTTCTGCTTCCGGGGTGAGGCTCAATTGTCACAACATATCCGCCATCTCTTACCATTTTCTTCATATTCTCAAGTGCAGTGACAGCATCAGGTACATTGTGAATTACAATATGAGATAGAATGACATCAAATGGTTTCGGCGAGGATTTTGATTCCTCTATTGTGTCTTCAATCACCTCTATACGATTTCTGAAATGTGACTTTAGGTAATTTGTAAATCTCTCATCAGGCTCCAGACAAGTGAGGTTCATCTCGGGATTGATCTCCAAAAGTTTTCCTGTGAAAAATCCACTCCCTGAACCAATTTCCAAGACACTTACTGATGGATGTAGTATGAAAGGAAACCATTTCCTGAACATACACATGGCATCCTCGTCATACTCAAAGAATCTTCCAACATTAATTTCCTCTATACTTTGAATGTCACTCCAACCTGACAATTTGTTCACCTGAAATTATCGTAGTTTCTTCCTCAAACCAACTCTGATTTTCTATAAAAACATGAAAATGAGCCTTTCTATCTGATAGGAAAACCAATTCGTTACAACCTAGGTTCGAATCTTGGTGGGGCTACCACTTTCTTTAGTATTTGAATTGATTGTCACCTACATCAATTTCAGTAGTTATTTCTTCATTTGGCCATTGTTTCCGTAACTCTATGAGATTGAGAACATTAATGCCACGTTTTTTTCAAGAAATGAATGATTTCGTTGTTGTTTGGATGAACCCAATTATAGACTGAATTTCCACCAAGACTCTCAGTAAGAGATTCCGCCTCGCAGTATAATGCTGTTCCGATGCCCCTTCTTCGCATAGATGGCTTAACGAACAATGATTCTGCCCAGACTGTATTATGATCGACTTTGCATACAAGATAACCAACAATCGAAACCTCATCTTCAGCAATATAGATACGATATCTATCAGAGAGATAATCTTCCAGTTCGATTCTTGCAGACTCAATGTCTGGTTTCTTTGATAATGACTTTATACTTGCAAGGAATACACGGAAATCTGCTATCAGACTGACAATCTGCTCTGTATCCTCAGGTGTATATCTTCGAATATTCATCAAACGTAGAAATGATTCTCAAGATATGTGTTTTTGGACCTAGGTACGAAGCCTAGCGGACTACCATGAATCTTAATCCAGAATTAAGGCTAGAAGTGGAGAAAGAAAGCGAAGCTAGATTCTCCCAATAGAGATGCCCAATGAGAAGGTTCAAAAGGAAACGAAAAACCCCACCCGTTTGTAGTACGAATAGGTCAGACATGAAATTGACCTGCAAAACTACGGTGATTCATATGATATTTGATACTATACTTATAGCGAACTACCTCTCCGAAACTAGGAGGAACTTTTGATGGGCCGCCGGATTCTGAATTAGAGTCATTCTACTTCAGTCGGATTCTGGTCCAGCGAAAAGGTCGCGGTACTACTCAGTGGAGGTCTCCGAGCCACAAGAAGATCGCACCTGCAAGACATCCCAAGTGGGCACCAGATAAGACCTACGTTGGGACTATTCTTAATCTTCTCCATGAATCAGGTAGAGGCGCACCTCTAGCTGAGGTGAGATTTGAGGGTGAAAAGAAGATTCATTATATGGTGGCCCCAGAAGGCTCGTTTGTTGGCCAAGTTGTTGAATGCGGTGAAGATGCCACATTGGCTAATGGCAATACATTGATGCTTGAATACATCCCTGAAGGTACTCCAGTGTATAACATCGAGGGTAGTCCTGGTGATGGCGGTAAATATGTCAAAGCATCAGGTCTAGCAGCTACGATTGTTTCTATTGACAAGACCAAGGCTTTGATTCGACTCCCAAGTGGAGGCCAGAAGGCCTTCAGTCCACGATGCAGAGCAACTATTGGTATTGTAGCTGGTGGTGGCCGCTCAGAGAAGCCGCTTCTAAAGGCTGGAACAGTCTGGCACAAAACACGTGGAACGGCGCGAAAGTGGCCTGTGGTCCGTGGTGCTGCAATGAACGCATGTTCACACCCCCATGGTGGTGGTTCCCACCAATCTCCTGGTAGACCAACTACGGTCAGTAGAAATGCTCCTCCAGGTAGAAAGGTTGGTAACATTGCAGCTCGACGAACCGGTCGTAAGACAAAGTAGTCAGAAGTTGACGGAGAAGAGACTTCTCTTCTCTCTCCTTCTTTTTGTTTTTCTTAATCGTATGTCAGTAATATCCACATTCATATCCCAATATTCGTTCTACAGTGATGAGGATTAGTAATGCGTCTCATAGCTGTGCACTTACCAGATAGAATTGTGACAGACATACAGGAATTAGTGGAAAAAGGGCTGTATCCTAATCGTTCCGAAGCAATTAGAATCGCTATCCGTGACCTCCTGAAACGTGAGCTATGGGATCAGAATATTAGTAAGAAAGAAAGGGTGAGTGAGGTAGTAGGATAATGGGTTCGCTAATCGATTCTGCACGGGAACATAGTCGGGCTGAGAGATTGTCCTCACCATCTCGTGATATTGGCCAAGCTAGAATTGTTGTTGTTGGATGTGGTGGGGCAGGTAATAACACGATCAAGAGACTGATGACTATTGGAGTTCAAGGTGCAGAATGCATTGCAATCAATACCGATCGTCAACACCTTGCAGTCACTACAGCTCACAGAAAACTCCTGATTGGTGAAAGAATCACCAGGGGTTTAGGTGCAGGAGGGTATCCTCATGTTGGAAAGGCGGCTGCAGAAGAATCGGCTGGACAAATAACAGAACTACTTCGTGATGCCGACCTGGTGTTTATTGCAGCTGGAATGGGTGGAGGAACTGGTACTGGAAGCGCACCTGTTGTTGCTGAGATTGCAAAGAAGAATGATGCCATTGTTGTTGGAGTCGTTACAATGCCTTTCAGTCTTGAACGAACCAGAATCGATAAAGCTAAGGCTGGTTTGGCTAGACTACAGGAGAATGTAGATACTGCTGTTGTTATTGATAATCAAAAATTGATGGAGCTTGTGCCGGACCTTCCTCTAGAGGAAGCCTTTGGTGTAGCAGATGAAGTTCTTGCAAATATGGTGAAAGGTATCACTGAAACCATCACTATGCCCAGTCTCATCAATCTGGACTATGCAGATGTTCGTTCAATCATCTGCAATGGTGGCGTTGCCCTCGTGGGTCTCGGTGAAGCTACTGGAAATGATAGAGCAAATGATGCAATCAAAAATGCGTTGAACAGCCCACTTCTTGAAGTTGAATGGAGTGGTGCAACTGGAGCTCTAATTCATATCACTGGTGGCCCTGATATGAGCCTTGCAGAATCAAACAAAGTTGGTGAACTAGTTTCAGAGAAGATGAGTCCTGATGCTAATGTTATCTGGGGTGCTCGTGTTGACCCCCGACTTAGTGGAGTTCTTCGTGTGATGTTGATTCTTACTGGTGTAAAGAGTCCCCAGCTACTACCCAGGTCAAAGGATGACTCTGGAATATCGGTTGCTACTAAACGATTGGCAGAATTCGGTATCATTGGAACTAAGAGCGCCACAGTTGGATCCACTCAAGCTCGAGAAAGAGCCTACGGAAAGATACCAGAAGCCATTCGTGATGGTAGTACTTGGGAAGAAAGATTGAAACCGCTTGAAAGAACACTTGCCAGTCGTAAGAAGAAAGAACCTGTCAAAAGAGACCTAGAGGAATTAGGTCTGAAGAAACTTCTCGATTAGAAGATTTTCATGCAAACTAGCATCAGATACTCGATATTGCAGCAATGAATCTCATATTGACTAGTTTAGCTGAAGGAATACATTTCCATTTCATTTGTGTTTATAGTAAGATATTATGCAAGACCGTGTTCCTTTAACCAATCATCGGCAATTGCGGCTACACGCTCATAGAGCGGTCCAGATCCGTCGACACCTTCCGGCGTTATGCGAATGTATTCACAGATACCCTCTTTGTATCCCTACATTGGTTTACTTTCATCTAGCTCATTCTTCTTGGATTTAGTCCACCAAGAGCTTGATTCTTCTTGCTCTTTCCAAGGTTTTGTTGGTTCGGGCACTGGGAATCTCCACAGGATCATTAGACCTACTATCATCTGAACTGGCAGTGGAATGAGTAACTGGCCGGGAAATTGTAGATAGCTAATTAGCGCGGCTATATTGCTTAGTAGATAGGGTCCAGCCCCAATAAGAATGATGAGTGCAGTTCGTTTTCTTGTTGTGTTTTCACGATAATATCTAACTATCTGAAAAGCGGATGCCAATCGAAAGCAAAGAATCGGCAAAAATGCACCGAAAAAATTCTCCGCTCGAAACAGTCCGGTCATAATTCGAGTACCATACCAAAAGAGCCCTGAGAATGTATAGATGGTTTCATACTCCCGAAAAGATATGGTTAGCGAAACTGGAGCTAAAAGTGCCAAGAGTGCCATGATAGTTCCCCAAAGTAGTGGATTTTGAAATCTTCTTTGCTTTGAATCTTCATTTTCAGCTGGTGCTCTTTGAGGTTCACTCACCCTAACCACTAAATAGAGTACATTGATACATTGTAATGAATCCTTTGTAGAATTTTCAAAAGCATCAAAAGATTCCAGATATGTTTTAACGACCACATCATGTCCACCACGATTTCTTTTCCTCTTTATCAATCCATATTGGATCAGACTCTGGTCGAGGTACAAAAACCAGTAGAAGAATACATGCCATTAGTACTACTGGAATTGGTAGTATCCATTGCGCAACGGTCCAGTCACCACCTTCTAGAATGAATCTGATAATATTTGGAACATCAAACATGACAAACCATTGCAGTTCACTCAGAATTGCAACGACAACCACTCTTTTCCTTGTTGTACGCAGTCTATAATATTTGTTGACTTGAAAAATTAGCAGATACTTGAGAAAAACGTATTGAAAATAAGCGAGTGCGTACAGGTTTAAGTCAAGACCGATTGTACCATCTCTATAGAAAATGATACGCCACATCAATGAGTGTATATCGGAAGCAATACTAGTTCCGGCGCCTCGAAAACTTGCAGAAGATGGTAGAAAGAGAACTACAAACACGATTAGTAGCGTTGCTTCAAAAGCTGCTAAAGAATATTTACGTTTGAAATGAGGTGCTGATTCTTCAGAATTCAACGAACTCCTCTTCCTCCTATGATTGAGTGTACTCTCCTCGCATATTAATTTGGCGAAGTCTTTGTGCCATTTCCCTCAATGCCATCATTTCGTGGACTAATAACCGAAAGATGCAAAAATATCAGTAATGTATGTATTCCTGTGGTTGGGATATGGAAGACGCACAGGTGAATACAGGGTGGTCCTTTAGAATCAATGGTATCTTTCCTAGGGTGATTCTCTGGCTAGCGATTTCAATTGTTGTTGATCTTCTAGGACTCTATTCTATATCAGGGTCAGGATGGAATTCTGCTACTATCCTAAGACAATCCTTGGGAGAGATTTCCAGTACTGCTTTTCTTGGAGTCTTGTTCTTTCTTGGTGCAGGGCTCTTTCTATCATCTCGATTCGTTAGAAATTATGAAAGGATACAACAACTGGTAAGGCCTTTCATTGTGTTTCTACTTTTGACAGCTCTGTATCTCGTATTTCGTTCTATCATTATATTCAATACTTTCACACAATTTGGAGAAGTTGGTGCTGAAATCAATCTGGCATTTGTCAACGGAGCACTTCTTGCTGTTCCTTTAGTTTCTTTCATATTTTGTTCACTGGCTGCTGGAGTTGCAATCATAATTGATGACTGGAGAATTACCACAGTAGCAGGTTGCAGCCTGTTTCTTGTAGTAAATCTCTTTCTTGGAATGCCTCATGCTGATGCATTCCATCCTGAGATGTCGCTGTTTGGACCATCTCATTTCTATCGAGCAATGATTTTGGTATTCTCTGGGCTCTATGCGATTATCCCACTCTCCATTCAAAGTTGGGGTGGAGTAACCTCAATCTATTCCATGATAGTACCAACACTCGTATACATCATCTTAACCCTGATCTCAGTATGGACAATAAAGAACTATGGAACTGAGAACCTCCAACGAAGGCATTTACTGAATAAATCTGATACAATTCATGTGACAGAACAGGAACAGATGGATGAAACTAAACTTGGAAATCGATTAAAGGCACGAAGGAAAGCTGTGTTGATCTGTTTCTTGATATTTGGTCTACTTATCCCAATAGGCGGGTATTCATACACATCAATGAGGTCGTATGACGTTACTACTGTAGTCTATGAGGCTATTCTAAGGCCAACAAATGGAACATTGTTCTATGGGGAATTTACAACAGAAGTTCCTACACCTGATGTAAGTCGATGGATTGGATTTCCACTCACTATTCTCGATTGGGGTGACTGTCCAAGTCCAATCCAGTTCGAATATGCATTCGGAGATGGATCAATCTATGATTTTCTTGCATTGAATGAACAAGAACGATGGCGGCCTTCACGGAGTGAAAATCTAGAAAATGACCAGATGGTGTATCTACAAAGTAGATCTTCGGGATTGGATGAGCTTGCTGGAGTTCACTATTGGGCTATTCGATTCTATAGTGATGAATGGACTTCTGAACTTGGAAGTCTCAGGGTCAGAATTTCAATAGTCCTTAGAGATATGAGATTATTATAATTGAATGTGGAGTCGAATACACTCCGACTCCGTTATAGAAATACTAGTAATTATGTGTGTTTCACTTTGCTGGTACGTAAATCGTTGCATCGAGGTAGTACGTGCCGACGAGGATGATACCCCAATAAACTCGAACTCTCATGTATGTTCCTGCAGTTGTTGGATATGGAGATGAGCTGTAGTCGTAGGAATCTGACCAATCATCTGTGATACCATCTGTAAAATTATTGACATCATACTCATCACTATACCATGTATATGCAGCATCATACCAATATGGCCAAGACCAAGTGATTGATGCTGTATGATGAACTGAATAGAAGTAACTCTGTCCGGATCTATAGTTTCCCGAAACTGTTACAGTGAAGGTAGCCTGAGTATCGCTGTCGTATTCTGTACCGCGACTCTCAGTAAGAACGAAGCTTATACTTTTTTCAATAGGAGTATGTTCTAGTGCTGATTGTGGCATCATCGAAAAAGGAACAACACATAGAATTGTAACTATGGCTACAACTAATATCATCTTGTATCGTTTTATTTCTTTCACCTCCTTTCTGCCGCGCTCACAGTCATCAAGTCTGTGAGTTGTGTAGATTCAACCGAAGTAAGTTAAATATTTTATTGTTCATATGTTTGTTAAATAAATCAGCAATACATCCAGACTTCAACGAAGATTCTTCTACTCATAACATAACTCTCCCCTCCCACTACAAGTATCTGTGTACTCGTCACCCTTGCATATTATTGACAATGTATGGGTATTAATAGGATAAATGACCGGTATAATGTGGGTCGATACGGGGTCGAGTGTCCAACTGGATTTTGGTCTTGATCCTGTAATGTGATATTACCATACAGGACATACAAGATGACATTGTATCTATTGAGAGATTTGAAGGAGGTTTTTCATGAGAGAAATCGATGAATACCCAGATGATGAATCTCATATTGAAGATAGACGGACAGAGGTCAAAGACTATGAAGCACATTCCCTGACTACTGAAGAGAGAGATGAAATCATCCGCAGGTACAATGATGAATATTCCACCCGACACGTAACCTCTGATACGGATGATGGATTAAAACAACCAGATACCAGAGTGACCGATTCAGAAGAGTTACATCCACTGCATAGTGATGCACAGGAAGCTAAAGAGTGGGATGTCGATGTGTGGAATCCAGAGATTCTGGGTATTCCTGTCGCTTCAGAGGAGCATGTTATGACCATCCTCCAAGACTCCATGCCTGGTCTGTTCAAGCATCAGAAGTTTGAAACCTTCAGGAAGCAGATATCCACACACATGAAGGCCATGCATGAATTCGGTGACCGAAGCAGAGTGACATACAGAGAGATTCACGATTTTGCAACACGGATTGACTATCCATCCACCACAGTTGAAGCATGGGTGCTGCAAGGAGTTCAACCCAACTCATATCGCATCATCAATGAGAATGCCATTACTCAGGAAAAAGCTGAGGTCTTAGTTTCTGAGATGCGAGAGAGGCTCCAAGAGCTCACCACTCAGGCACGTCTGGATGAATGCTTGGATACTCCCTATCATGAAAAGAGAACGAAAACATTACCATCCTTCAAGAAAGACTATGAGAATGCATGTGGTTTCTACAGATTTCTTGACGAATTAGTTGATGGTGGTGTGCTCAGTGATATCGCTCAACGAGCAGGGATACGACGATTGGACGCACGCCGGTATATAGAGGAAGGGGCTACTCCCCGAGTGATCCGCAAGGTCCTGCACCAGTCGTTGGATGAAATCGAAGCTATCAAAGAGCGACAACTCATCAAAGACGAAGTTCAGTATGAGCAACTCCTCTGTAGGCAATCTCACGTCTGCGATTTGGAGGGATTTGATGATATGGACCGTCATATGCGTGGATATCTCAAGTTGAAAGAGATGCAACGAACTGATTCCTTACCTGATATCCCTCAAGAAGAACTAGCAGAAATGTTGAATATCTCGGGCTCTCGATTGAACCTCTACCTGTCAGGTAAGTCTGCTCCCAAGATGCAGTCCACATTGTTGCTCCATGAAGACCTGAGGAACATATACGAAGGAAAGCTGCCCCCTCTTGCCTTTGAGAGTAGGATAGAACCTGAATTGGTCTTCAGAGAGCTGCATCAGTACAAGGATTTGGAAACCCCCGAAATTGATACCCTTGCATCATCTATCAGGACCATCTACGAGCAGACTGATATCTCATCCAAGGTTCGATGGCTTGACCTGCATAGATATGCTCCTACTGGACAGGAGTGGTTCAAAGGAATCGCCAGCATTTGTGAGAGTAACTGTGCTGAGATAGAACACGCATTGAATCAGCAGTTAGGATTCGATAAAGACAGTCCACAGCGGCTGCGGCTGGGTGTTCTCTCATCCAGAATCTATCTCAGGCTAGAGAATATCCAAGAAATAGACTGGATGCAACTCTACAATGACGAGATGTTCCACTTCCATGATCAAGAAACCGTAGATGTACTCCTCTCAATGGCAAAGGATAGACTTGACATAAAGGGGGATATCTCCCTCAGTCGCCTTGTTCACCAAGTTGCTGATTATGACAAGACCGTGACAAACGACGGTATGAACTCCGACCTGCATTCTCAAGCATCGTATCTCAAGGGGTCCACCTTGTCTTTGCTACTGGATTCCTGCGATGTGACCATACAGGAATTACAGGATGAGATTTCTGCAATTGGCAGGTTCGATAGGCGTCTCATACGTAATCCTGAGTTCTCTGATGATCTATTGGAAATCGATATGGCATTTGCAAGGTTGTTTGGAGCTGGGTTGTCGGATGGACATATTGATCAGTTTCGGGTCTTCTGTTATTGTGAAGCAGATATTGACCGTGTTGAGATATTCAATGAACATGTGAAGTTCTTTGGGGATGTTGACTATACGGAAACAGTTGATGAGAAAGGCACTCATGACCTCAGATATTCAAGTGTACTAGGTAGGATGCTTGAGAAACGAGGGTTCACGGTGGGTGATAAGACCGTCCTGAACAGAGGAATTCCAGAATTTATCATGAATGGGCCGATTGAGGTACAGGTAGAATATCTGAAGCAGTTGTGGCCTGAAGATGGCCATTTTATCAATGGAGAAAACTGTCATACCTATTTTGGTTGGACTCGATCAGCGTGTCTGTTGGACCCTGAAAAAGATTTGAAATATGGGATTCCCCGTCATTCTGTAAAAAAGATATTATCCTTTGTTCAAGATTATGGTACTTTTACTGAGGAGAGCTCATTCACAAACCGAGAATCATATCCTCGATATGTCTTAACTGGAGCCGATTTACTAAGATTCACAAAATCAAGTGATACAACTGTTTCAAATCCTGCAAATTGGCTAAATTCATATATCGAATCCAATAAACCTCTACTATTGAAACATGAAAAAGAACTACTAAACAACATTGGCGCTGCTACTAGAGATAACTGCTCTGAAATTGTTTATTATGTTGACACTGGCAGAGTTTCAGTTCTATTTCATGCAGCCACTAAGTCCCTTGACGATGGAATGGTAGTAGCATTGGTTGCCCCTCCTGATGATAAGCGAAAGAGAATGAGAGTGGTGGAATGGGTTCAGTCAGACCCAGAAAGGCATCAAAGGATTTCCAGCGAATTGTTGGCAAAGGGCTTTCAGATATCGCTCGACTGGAAGCGTTAGATGCAGCAATGAATCTCATATTGACTAGTTTAGCCGAAGGAAAACATTTCTGTTTCATTAGTTGTTCATAGAGAAAGATTATGCAAGACCATGCTCTTTCAACCAATCATCAGCTATTGCGGCCACACGTTCGTATAAGGGTCCTGAGCCATCGACTCCTTCAGGCGTTATGCGAATGCGGTTCATGACTACGATCACGCCAGTTTCAGGGAAGAAACGGACGCCACCAGGAGGAAAGGTCTTCTC
>Ga0315535_1002163_pt1 | contig 12775 bp, 8 predicted proteins | sample SalMarSW160220MG_2_FD_203092 | JGI IMG/M metagenome (GOLD analysis project Ga0315535, IMG submission 203092) | Salt marsh sediment microbial communities from the Plum Island Ecosystem LTER, Massachusetts, United States - Salt Marsh Sediment SW1602-20 ...
CCTTGCCGGAACTGCCGAAGATGTTGGCGAAGGCCAGGATCCGTCGGTCCTTCAGGACCACGGCGGCCGGGTAGCGCTTGATGTAGCCCTCGTCGAAGAAGCCCAGCGAGAAGCCCTTCTCCCGAGTATTTTTTTCATCGAGCCAACGGTCGGAAACCTCCCTGAGCGCATGGATGGAATCAGCGCACTCGTCCGGCGAGAGCACGGCGAACGTGTAGCCCTCGCCGTTCAATCTATTGTGGACGTACCTGAGGCGCCGGCGGGAGCCTCCTTCCAGGTTGAACCCCTCCAGGGGAACCCGGGCTTCTTCGCCCAGCTTCAACATCGTCAGGCCCATGTCGAGGTAGATGTGCAGGTTTTCCGGGCGGACTTGGTAAAAGACCGGCCAGCCGTCGTGCCGGTCGCACATCTCCCGGAACGTCCAGCACAGCTCCACCTTGTCCTCGTCCGCGCCCACCGGGTCGCCCATCACGGTCCAACTCCTGCCCTGGACGGCGTACATCAAAAAGGCCTTTCCCGTGTCGCTGAAAAGGAAGGACTTGTCGCCGAGCATCGCCAGGTGGGCGTAGGTCAGCGGCGAAGTGTCCACGACCGATGCGACCCTGTCCATCTCGACGGAGCCCGGCAGGACGGGCTCAGGCGCTATCGGTCTGAGAAGGCGCCACATTGTAAAAAACAGGAGGGCGCCGATGGTGCCCACCATGGTCCTCATGAACCTGGGCGCCCCCTGGGAGAGGCTGAAACGCCACCACAACTCGTTGGAATACTCTACGTGCTTGTAAGCGAAGAAGCCGAGCCACACCGAGCAAAGCAGGACGAGTACGATGGCCGTGATCCAACCCGGACTGAAGCGCTGGCTGAAGAGGGAGGCCCGCCTGTAGAAAAGCGGCCGGCACGGCAGCAAAACGATGAAGATCACGCCGAGCACCATGGCGGGTTTGTAGTCGAGTCCCTTCAGGATGGACAGGATCGCGCCGCCGCCCAGAAGCCCGAGAGTGAGGATGTAAGCCGCGTCGATGCGCCTCTGAATGCCACGCGCCAGCAAAAGGAGGCCCGCGCCCACCAGGCTCCCGAGGAAGTGGGACACCTCCAAGACGGGCAGCGGAAGGAGGTCCCCGATGAGCCTCAGGTCGGCCTTTTCCACCGGCATGGCGCCGGAAAACAGCAGGATCGCGCCGCCGATGAAGGTGATCAGGGCGAGAAAGTGCGGCGCCAGGGCTGAATACCACTCTCCGAGTGCGCTCGCGGCCTTCTTCACCAGGTGCCGGCTCTCGATCAGCTCGCTCGCGCCCATGGCGACGGCGGCCACCAGGAGGGGGCCGATGTAGTAGATGGCCCTGTAGGCGAGGAGGGAGCCCAGAACCGATGCTGTGGAGAAAGATCCGGGCAGGAGCAGAAGCACCGTGGACTCGAAGACCCCCAGGCCTCCGGGGATCTGGCTCACCAGTCCGCCGAGTTGCGCCAGGAGGAATATGCCCAGAAAACGGGGGTAGGAAAGACCGGTGCCGGACGGCAGCAGCACGTAGAGCACCCCGCCGGCAAGCGCCCAGTCGAGGGATGAGATGAGCATCTGCTGCAGGGCCATGCCCGGCGAAGGGAGGGGGAACTCCCATCCCCGCCACCGCAGCGGTTCCCTCTTGAGGAAGGTCAGGACGAAGTAGCCTGCGAGAACGGCCAGGAGGATGAAACCGAGCGGACGGGCCGAGGAGAACGGCAGGTGGTAACTGGCCGGCAGCCTCGGGGGTTCGATCACGAAGGACGCCCCGCCCACGGTCAGGACGCCGATCCAGAAGGTCGTCGTACAGAAGGCCACAACGTTGGTGATCTCCACCGCCGAGAGGCCCCAGGCGGAGTAGAGCCTGTACCGCACGGGCGCCGTCGTGAACAGGTTGAATCCCGCGTTGTTGCTGAAGGCGTATCCGATGAAGGACACCAGGGCGATCCGTCCGTAACCCAGAGAAAGCTTGAGGTAATGGAAGGCCAGCGTGTCGTACCCCGTCAGCACGAGGTATCCGAGGAGGGTCAGCAGGACCGCCGCCGCGATCCTGTCGGGCTGGATCTGCTGGAGCGCCCTGATGACGTCGTGGTAATGATACTTCTTCAGGGCGTCGTGAATGACCCAGAGCGCCAGGACGAAGATGGTGAGGCCGAAGATCGGCCCCAGGATCCGCAGCACTTTCCGCTTCATCCCGACATCCCCCTGAGTGATGCCCGCATCGTCCTGTCGAAGCATAAATAGTAACACGCCGGGGCGCGGATGCTTTCTCTGGAAGCGCGTTTTAAGATTGCGGGGCGCCGCCGGGCGGGATCAGGCGGTCTTCTTGGGCGGGATGCGCGAAGCCGCGTATTCGGCAATCGCCGTGATGGTCAGGCTGGGATTGACGCCCAGGTTGGCCCCGATCACGGAACCGTCCATGACGTACAGGCCCTCGTAGCCGAAAACCCTGCATCCTCCATCCACCACACCATCTTCGGACGTCTTGCCCATGGGGCATCCGCCGAGTATGTGGGCGGTCGTGGGCACGTTGAGGAGAACCTCGTTGAGGGCGCTCTGCGGGAAGGCGTTCAGCCGTTTCGAAACCCTTTTGGCCGTTTCGTTGGCGATGGGGATGTAGGGGGGCGCCGGCGGCTGGCCGGGCGGTTGGAAGGAGGACACGGTACGCCTGAAAGGCCATAACCACCGTCTCTTCATCACGAGCTGGAGGCGGTTGTCGATGGTCTGCATGACCAGGAGGATGAAGGTCTTGCGCGCCCGGCCGAAGGGCCACAGCGTCCGCAGGAAATCCAGCGGGCGCCGCAGGCAGTTTCCGATCCACTTGAAGGGGCGCGTCAGGGCCGTCCCGCCGTCCGTGAGCGGCGTGCCCAGGAGACACATGACGTCGGAGCCCCTGGAATAGCGGACGGGCTCTATCCGCGTGTTGCCGTCCGGGAAGTAGTGCGACGTGATGGCGATTCCCTCGCACATGTCCGGCCCCTTGCCCCGCACCGTCACGCCGAGCAGGGCCTCGCTGTTGGTGCGGGTATAGGAGCCCAGCGCATCCGAAAGCTGCGGAAGGGTCCCTCTCCGCTTGCAGTTCAAAAGGAGCGGCACCGAACCCAGCACGCCCGCGGAGAGCACGACGTTGTCGGCGAGGAGGGTGCCTCGGTTCTTGAAGAGCATCGAGGTGGCGCGCTCCGTGGCCAGCCTGTATCCGCCCTCCGCGAGCGGTTCGATCCCCGTCACGCGGGTTTCTGGCAGAATCTCGGCGCCCTTTTTCTCCGCGAAGTAGAGATAGTTTTTGTCCAGCGTGTTCTTTGCGCCGGGCCGGCAGCCCACCATGCAGCCGCCGCAGAACGTGCAGCCCGTGCGCGGCGGCCCCCCGCCGCCGAAGTACGGGTCCGGTACTTCCTTGTCCGGCTCGCCGAAGAAGACCGCCACGTCCGTCGGGTGGAAAGTCCCCTCGACGCCCATCTCTCGGGCCACTTCGAGAAGGGCGTCGTCGGCACGCGTCATGCGCGGATTGACCGCGACGCCCAGCATTCTCCGGGCCTCCTCAAAGTGGGGCTCCAGGACGGCCTTCCAGTCGTTGAGGTCCTTCCACCTGGGATCTCCGAAGGCTTCGTCCGCGGGCATCATGAGCGTGTTGGCGTAGACGAGGCTTCCACCGCCCACGCCGGCCCCGTGCAGAACGAGGACGTCTCTCAGCAGCGTCAGCTGCTGGATCCCGTGACAGAGAACCCTCGGCATCCAGAAGAACTTCCGAAGGTTCCAGTTGGTCCTGGGGAAATCCTCCGGCCGCCATCGCTTGCCCATCTCGACGACGAGAACGCGGTAGCCCTTCTCGGTGAGGCGGAGGGCGGCAACCGATCCGCCGAAACCCGACCCCACCACGACGAAATCGTATTTATCAGGCACGTCGCTCTCCCCATGAACATGGTCCTGATGCGAGGGCCTCGTTCACCGCAGACTCGCTGACTCGCTGAGACGCGTGGAAGACCTGTCCGCGCGCGTCAGGTTCTCTCTCAGGTTCTCTCGAAGATGCGCCTTGCCTCGCCGAGTTCCCGCGCGGAAGGCGTCAGGATGGTCCGGGCATGGATGCGTATCTTCCGGCCGTCGTGGGCGGCGGTCCGGACGTCGGCCTCGCAGACGAAATCCACCGGCCCTTCGGCCCGGCGCGCGGGAGTCGCCGTGGCGTTGGCACCGGCCCTGCCGGTGGCCGCCACGGCCGGCCGGCCCATCTTCTGTGCCACGAACCGCCTGGCCGCATTCTCCAGCCCGGTGCCGCTCTTCACGAGGGGCGGAAGCGGCACGGGCTTTTCGTCCGTTACCGGGCGGGTCTCGAAGGCCACGCGCTTGCGGTCGATGAGGTGGAGCGGCGTGATGTTGTCGCTCGTGATGTTGTTGCCGAGGACGCCGCATCCCAGGGTCATGGCGGGGGGCAGGTTGGTGGAGTATCCGATGGCCCCGTGCGTGCCGGGCGAGTTCACGATGATCCGGAACGCAGGCTTCTTCAGGGCGAACTGGCGGACGACGTTTAGGTCCTGGGTGTGGAGGGTGAGGGTATGGCCCAGTCCTCCGTACTTGAGAACCTCGATACAGCGCAGGCACCCGGCCTCCCAACCGTCCGCCTCATAGTAGGAAAGGATCGGGGAGAGCTTTTCCAGGGACAGGGGATAGTCCCTCCCCACGCCCCCTTCGGGCGCAATGAGTGCGCGCACGGAGTCGGGGACGGAAAAACCGGCCATGGTGGCTATGACCTGGGGCGACCGGCCCACCACCTTCGGGTTGAGGCGGCCGTCACTGTCCACCACCAGGGCTTCGAGAAGCGCCTTTTCTCTCGGGTTGACGAAATAGCCTCCCGCTTTCTCGAACTCCTCCCTGGCTTTTTCCGCGATCGGAAGATCGACGATCACCGACTGCTCGCTGGCACACACGGTGCCCCAGTCGAAGGACTTTCCGGCGATCACGTCCTTTGCGGCCTTCCGAACGACGGCCGTCCGCTCTATGAAGGACGGCACGTTGCCCGGACCGACGCCGTAGGCGGGCTTGCCCGAGGAATACGCCGCGTTGACGAGCCCCATCCCCCCGGTGGCCAGGATCACGTTGATGCCGGAATGGCGCATGAGGGCCTGCGTGTCCTCGATGGACGGGTTGGGGATGATACCGATGATGCCCCGGGGGGCCCCCGCGGCGACGGCCGCGTCGTGCATGGCGTCCGCCACGGTCTTGATGCAGTTCTTTGCGGCGGGGTGGGGGGAGATCACGATGCCGTCCAGGGCCTTGAGGGCGATCATGATCTTGTAGATGGCCGTCGACGTCGGGTTGGTGGACGGGATCACAGCCGCCACCACGCCCATGGGCGAGGCCACTTCGTAGATACCCTGGCCGGGGTCCGCACTGAGAAAACCGACCGTCTTCAGGGGGCGGATGTAGCGGTAGACGTCCTCCGCGCCCACGCGGTTCTTGATTGTCTTGTCGGCTGTGGTGCCGTAGCCCGTTTCCTCGTGGGCCATCCTCGCCCACTTTTCGAGATTCGGCATGCAGACCTGGTGGAGAGCGTCGATTATCTTATCCACCTGGTCCTGGGTAAAGGATGTGAAGGCTTGCTGGGCACGCCTGACGGATGCAACGACGCGATCCACCTCGGAACTGGCCATGGTCAACCTCTACGGAAGAAGGCGGCGAAACGCATGCCATGCGCTCCGCGCTTCAGGGCTCCGCCGGCTTTAGGAGCCTCGGGGTCTGCGCGACTTGGGCTTTGCGGCGCGTTTGCCGGGCTCGTCCGCCTCGGGAGGTTGCGGGATGATGCCCTCCACCTGGTCGTAGGGCATCGGGATGACGTGGACCGAAACCAGGTCTCCCACGCGCCGTGCCGCGGCCGCCCCGGCGTCCGTGGCCGCCTTGACGGCGCCCACGTCCCCCCTGACCATCACCGTGACGTACGCGCTGCCGATGTATTCCTTGCCGACGAGGACCACCTTTGCGGCCTTCACCATGGCGTCGGCCGCCTCGATGGCCGCTACCAGCCCGCGCGTCTCGATCATGCCCAAGGCTTCCCGGTTAAGCATCCCCTGTCGTTCCTCCCTTCAAGAATCGAGCATAGAAGACCTCGGCAGCCCTGTCAATAATGGGAGGCGGTAGAGGTAAACCAACAATCCAGCGTCCAATTCCGAAATCAACCACCCTTGGCGTTACCGAATGTAACGCTTTGGGCGGGGGGCAAGGGGAGCTATAATTACAAAGCTAGGTATGTAGGGATCGAAGGCATGGCACGGAGATTGCCTAACCTTAATAGAGGAGGCATATATGCGCGAAGGGGGCCGGCAAGACCCGAACTCTAAAGCATTGGGTTTCACGCTGCTAGAAGTCCTTGTCGTGGTCGCGATCCTGGGGCTCATCGCAACCATTCTCACGGTGGCCGTCAGCAACGCGATCAAGAGGCAGCGGCTGGACACGGCCGCCCAGCAGTTGCGCAGCTTCATGGACAGAGCCTACGTGTCGACGACACAGACGGGAAACGGCATATTCGTTCAGATCGGCGCGGAGCGGACGGACGGGTCCAGGCTCGTGAGGCTCATAGAGGACAGCAATTCGAATAAGACGCTCGACAGTACGGACCAGGTCCTGGCGACGGAAACCATAACGAGTGATCTCGTCCTGTCCAATTCCTCCACCGCGGCAACCGCCTGGCCCGTTATCGGCGGCTCTCTGGTGATGCTCTGCGACTCAATGGGGCGGGCCATCAATCCGAACACGGGCCTCCAGATTTCCCAGGACCTTACGATTTCATTGACGCACACCGACATGACGGGATCCGGTACGTTAACCCCAAGGCTTCGGTACGACATCCGTCTGTACCCACTGTGGAGCCCGTCTTTGACCGAGGTGAGACTATGAGAGCCCAATTGAATCGGCGCGTGCCGGAAAAAGCGGAGGGAGAGAAGGGCAGCAGCCTCATAGAGGTGCTCGTGGCACTTCTGATCATGCTCTTCCTCATGATCGGCATCCTGCAGATGTTCGCCCTGTCCTACCTGGTAAATCTGGGCTCGGCGGCCCGCACCGAGCTAACCTACAAGTGCGAGCAGGTGATGGAGAACGTTCGCTACTTTTCCTATTTGTCCCATGAAGGGATAGCGCTCCCCGCTAATACCGGCATTACCTTCGCGGCAGGGACCTACGACCTTCCCTATTCGGGGAGCGCCGTGGCCAGTTCTTACTGGGGGCCGACCCAGGCCGACGTCGTGGAAGGCGAGGACATGCCCTACCGCCTGTCCGTCGAGGTCCAGGATGGCGATACTCATGGCGTGGCGGGCCAGTGGATCGTGACCGTTTCGGCCGTGCCGTCCGAGGTTCAGGGCGCCCGCAAGTACATTGGCGTGGGCATCGAACACAAGAGGGTTGATTATGTCGCTCAGTTACCGAAGTAGACGAAAAGATAAGGGCTTCACGCTCATCGAGGCCACCATCTCCCTCACCCTCCTGCTGGTGGTGTTGATCGTCTCCCTGACGTTTCTCTTCTCCATGCGGACCTTCTCCCAGCGACAGGAGATGTTCACGTCGCCGAGGCAGACGGCCCGGCGCGCGCTCGACTACCTGACCTACTACGTCCGTGGAGCCGGTGATCTGAACCAGGAGCAGGACAATCCGAACGCCATCGTGGTGTGGTACGCGAACGGTTCGGCGACCCCCGTCCAGGCCTCGTACGACAACGTGACCAATGCGAACTTTGCGGACAAGGGCACCGACCTGATCAACCTGGCCATACCGCCTCTGTCCCCCATCAGCGCGCAGTATATTCCTTCGAGTGGGAGCGCCTCGACGGGGATCGTCGCCTTTTCGGCGGGATGCGGCACCTCGGACGACGACACGGCGAACAAGGATCTGTTCAAGACGCTGACGGGGTGCTGCGACGCCAGCGGCAACAGCCCCATCATGACCCTCGTGGACCACAACGGGGACTGGGCCTACTTTCAGATCACCGGTTACCAAGACAGCGACTGTGCCGGCAAACCCACGACGAGCCCTCCGACCCCGCCGGGCGTCCACATCACCGCCAACTACGGGAATTCGTTGGGCATCAACCCGCCGGGGGGGCCCGTTCTCGATGAGCCCTATTACCTGAAAGTGGGCGTTTTTTACTACAGCTTCCGCGTCAAGAACGGCCAGCTCCAGCAGAAGAGCGGCGTTTTCAACCCAACCAAGCCCGATGACGGATTCGTCACCCTTCTGGATAACGTGGAGGATTTGCAAATCGCCTACATATACGACGATGGAACCATTTGGAACAGCGCCGCCCAGACGCTGGTCACAACGGGCGACGTTCCCACCCAGCCGGGCACGGGTACCGCGGCGCCCCCCGACATCCGGAGCGTGACGGGACTCAGGATCACCATCGTGGGACGGTCGGTCCAGCTCCCCGTCACGATGCTCAGCCACGACAAGTACTCGCGGCCGGCAGCCGAGAACCACGCGGGCGGCCTGGCGGATCGCTTCTACCACTACCGGCTCACGGATACGGTGATGCTCCGCAACCGGATGCTGGGGAGATGACCATGAAAGAGAGAGGTAGCGCACTCATTACGGTCGTACTGGTCGTCCTGGTCCTGACCATGGTTGGCATCGCCGGCGCCCTGTTCATGCAGGTCGAAGACAGGGTTTCCAAGAACGACGAACTCCAGCAGGCGGGGCTGTACGCAGCCGAAGCCGGCCTGCGGGTGGGCGAAAAGCTGGTCTACGACGCGGCGGTTTCCAATAGCGACTCGCTCAACACGATGCTCGCCCACATCTCAACCACCGTTCCCGACCTCCAGCCTCCGGGCGAGGGCTATACGGCGGTGGTGTTGGCTGATCCGACTTCGGGCGTCGAGTACGCGAACGTGGTCATTCCGGTTCCGTCGGGAATCGTGGCGCGGGCCACGTACACGCTGTACGTGCGCAACAACATGGACGACGTCACCCACAGCGCCACGGTCGACGGCGACAGCAAGGTGAATCTCATCGCTGTGGGCGAGGTCCAGGATTCGTCTGGAAGGCGTGTCGTGGAGAAGATCGTTGAAGAGCAGATGGACGCAGGCGGCGCCGGAGGGCAACATGGTCCAGAACTCGGGGGCAGCATGGCCGGAACAGGCGCCTCCGGTGTCAACTAGGCGTTGTGAAGGAGAACTGACATGTTTACGGTGGGAAGAGTAAAGAGAACGGCAGCGGGGATTATTGTGCTGCTGGGCGTTCTGTGGGCCTTGCCGTCCCCCGCGGCCGAAGGCTACGACCCCATGCTACAGATCACGCACCAGCTCGCGCGGCCGGACATCTACATGGTCCAGGACACCAGCGGGTCCATGGCGTGGGATATCAACGGACACAGCGTGGGCGTGGACAGCGTGGGAGAAACGCCTTCCGGCGAGTGGATAGTTTCAAAGTCGGGCTGCAGCGACAGCGATTGCAGGCACTGGTACTACAAGCTCAGGGTCTACCAGACTCTGCCCAGCCGCATGGCGAAGCTGAAGAACGCCCTCGGCAACAGCGTGACCATCATCACGGCCTGGGAGCCGCCCGGCGAGTGGACCACGGACACCTCCTACGGCTACATCACCAACACGAACTGGAAGCACGGTACGATCAGCGGCCCGTCGGTCTCGACCCATTCGACGTACCGGGATTACGAGTGGGAGATCGACTTTGGCCGGAGACATCACGAGCCGGATCCCGGTAGTCCCTTCACGGCTTACGATGGGTCCGACACCATGACCGTGGGGACGGGCGGTGTTTCTCTCCCGCCGGCCGACCTCGTCGGACAAACCTCCGGCGTGGTCAACTGGGGCCTCATCACCTTTGGCGGGTCCTGCAGCAGTTACAGCTACCATCTGCAGGTGCCCATAGATTCCAACGACACGGGCGACGTCTCGGCCATCGAAGCCAAGCTCCGCCTGCACAGAGACGGCGGCCTCAACGCCAACGGGAGTACCCCCACGCGGGGAGCCCTCCAATTCGCCGCGACCGAACTGACGCAGACGTTCAATGCCGATCCCAAGTACATGTGCAACAGGGCGTACGGCGCCATCCTCGTCACCGATGGCGAATCCAACGCCTGCAATCCGTACAGTTCGACCTGGTCGAACTGCTCCACAGAGGCTCAAACAAATTATACGCAGTACCCCGCCGGAAAATCCGAAGAGATCTGGAACCTGAATCTGACCCGCGGCGGCTCGGCACCGAGAAACGTTCGGACCTGGGTCATCGGCGTCAGCAACGAAGTCGGCCCGTGTGAGCTCAATTACACCGCCTACATGGGGCGGACCGATGCCTCCAGCCCGAATGGGGACGCTGGCTTCGATACCGTCAATGACCCCTACCTGCCGACCAGCACGGGCGATACGAGCCACTACACGATAAACAGCACCCACCCCGGCTACGCCTATTTTGCGACCGCGTCAGGCGCGCTCGAGGATGCCTTCGCGGCCATCGTAGCGGCCGTAGCGGTGGGCGACTACACGACCTCGGCCCCCGTGGCCACCTCCACCACCAACGTTGCCAATCTGGCGCTTCTGCCTTCGGCCCAATACCCCACCTGGAAGGGACACCTCTACGCGTTCGACCTCACCAAGCCGTCCACGGACCCCAATTACGAGCTTTGGGATGCCGGCGAAGTTCTCGCTTCCACGGCCGCTTCGAGCAGAAACATCTACACGTGGGACGCCAGTAACAAACTGGTCGCGGTAACGAGCAAGAATCTCTCGACGCTTCAGAGCATCGCCACGGCCTTCACGCCGTCGTTCAGCGGGAGCAGTCTCACGAGCAATGTCGTGGACTTCATCCGCGGCAACGACGGCAACGGTACGCCCAGGACCTGGAAACTGGGTGCCGTCATCAATTCGACACCAGCGGTCGTCGTCGCCCCGGAGAAGTACAAGCGTGGCAAGGCTCAGGATCACACGGGCTTCGAGAGCGAGTATGCGAACAGGACGCCGGTCGTATGGGTGGGCTCCGATGACGGCATGATGCACTGCTTCAAGCTTTCGGACGGTTCGGAAGTACTGGCGCTGCTGCCGCCGAATCTCCTGTCGCAGCAGGTCCAGCTCTACGACCACTACCTGGCCAAGCCGGTGGACAACCCCACAGGCGAGCCCCGAATAACCTCCCAACAAGTGTACGGAGTGGCCTCCTCCCCCAGGTACGGCGACGTCTATTTCGGCTCACCCACGAAGGACTACAAGACGGTTTTGCTTCTCACCGAAGGGCCGGGAGGCGACCTGGTGGCTGCCGTGGATGTGACCGACGTCGTGCCCACGGACACCACCTATGTCGCTCCGAGCATCCTGTGGACACGGACGGGGTCTTCACCGAGTTCGCTCCTGACTTCCGGGCTACACAAGACGTGGAGCGTGCCGGCCTTCGGTTACGACTCGCAGACTACCGCCAAGGGCGTCATGGGGGCGGGCTTCGATCCTTCGAGTACGGCCGCTTCCCAGGTCGCGCCCGACGTTTTCACCTTGAATCCCGGCACGGGTGTGTTCACGACATCGAGCCTGTCCAACGGGACTTCGCCGCTCGTAGGGAACCAGGCCTTTGCGGCCAGCGTCATCTTCAACAAGACGGACAACGCCTTTTACGCGGACAGCATCGTGGATCTCGGCTTGCAGGCGGACCTCAACGGGCGCATATGGTTCCTGCCGGCGAAGACGTGGGCCCCCACGATCGGGATCGATGCGACGGCCAAGGCCGGCCAGACCCAACCCATCTACTATTCACCGGCTGCGACCGGGTTCGTACAAGGCAGTCTGCACTACGACCTCTATGCCTTCGCCAGCGGGACTTTCTATGAACAATCTCCGACGGTTACCGGCCCCAATGTGGGAACATCGGGCTACTTCATCCCGTCGTTCTACATCGTGGCCAAGCCCATGGATGCCACGAAGGCCACCAACGACGAGATCCTTCAAATCCCCATCAAGAGCGTCAATGTGCCGGGCAGTACGGACACTTTCCTGGGACCGCGAAGCCAGGTGACGGCACCCCCCATGGTCTTCGTCCCCGTGTCGGGCACGGGTAACCCGGTCGCCCTGTTCCTGGTCTACGATCCAGATACCGCGGATTGCGGTGGGACATCCTACATCGTCAAGATAAGCTTCGACATAAAGGACGGAAAGCCTGCGACGGTCAGCCAGACGACCTACGAAGCGGGAGAGGGCGCCGGCAGCGGCTTCGCCCTCGCGGGCGGTAAAGTCATCGTTGCCAGGAGCGGGATCGGAGCGGGACAGAAGGCCAGTGTCAGCACTGTTCCCGATCTCAATCCCACGGAGGGACTCTCGAATCCCACCCCGACCTGGTGGCGCGAGCTTAAGTAGCCGATTGCTTCACTTCATCGGATCTTGCCGGGCGGGCCTTCGGGCCCGCCCTTTTCATTCCTGATACGGGTCTGGTTTCAAGGTGACGGAACCGTCAAGAATTGGTCTGTCGAAAGTTTTTGTTCTTTCGGACGGAGCCGGCAAACGGTCGCCCTACCTTCCCCAGATGCCGCCTACAAGGCCTTTTATCCCGCTCTTGCGCTTTCCGATGGTTCGAGTCTCACCGCCGCAGGATCGGCACAAATAGTGAGGGGCGCCGCCCTCGATCAGCGGCTCGTTCCTGACGCATTCCTGGCAGAGGTAGTTCTGGCACTTCTCGCATTCCCATCGAGGTCTGGTCTCCCGGTGGACCGCGCAGTGGCCTTCATCGCCGTGCTGCTGTCTGTGGAGCTGGAGGGCCTCAGAGAAATGGGCCCCCAGGGCGGGATAGGAACATACGGGCGCCCATTCGCCA